>JAEEGL016916923.1_pt1 | contig 28304 bp, 22 predicted proteins | sample 9134231 | NCBI WGS metagenome assembly JAEEGL01 (sample SAMN16246548, study PRJNA631951) | gut metagenome | biome: gut microbiome; feature: rumen; material: fiber-attached | host: Bos | place: Iran: Karaj | collected 2018-10
GGACGGGCCGTTGCCGGCGATACAGAGATCATAGATGTGTTTTACAATCGGTGCGGCCTCCTCGTCAACGATCCAGTGATCCTTGTCCTCCGGGTCGCAAATATAGCCGTAGGGCGGTTTTCCGATGTGCTTTCCACTGGTGCCGCGCAATCTGAGACTGACACGAACCTTCTTGCTGGTGTCCCGCGGATACCATTCGTTGAACAGATTGCGTATCGCGGCAAAGCCGTCGGCATCGACCTTTTCGCTGTCCACACCGTCGTTGACAGCGATGAACCGGACGTTATAGCTGGGGAAGATGATCTCTGTGTATTGTCCGACCGTCAGATAATCGCGCCCGAAACGGCTGAGATCCTTGCAGATCCAGGTTCCAACCAAGCCCTGCTTGACGAGAGCGAAGCCCTCCTGAACGCCGGGACGGTCGAAATTGGTGCCGGTATAGCCGTCATCCACAAGGACTTTCAGATTGGTGTAGCCGTGGTCATGAGCATACCGCGTTAAAAAGTCGCGTTGATTTGCTATGGAATTTGACTCTCCGTCTACCTGATCCTCATTGCTGAGGCGGCAGTAGAGGATGGTGATTTTCTGCTGATCCGTCATTGCGTCCTCCTTTACGCTCGGGTCAGCCGACAGTATCGGTGTGCATGACTTATTGTTTACATAACTTTCTTCGTTTGTCAAGGTCAATTTACCTCACTGCCTGAAAACATGAGCCGCTTTACTTTGCTGAAGAGAGGCTCGCTTCCTTCACATACGGTTTCGATCCAATAGCGTGTGTTCCCAATCACCTTCTCGGTGAGACCGGTAAAGGGGTTCCCTTGCAGGTATCCAAGCCAGGGGATACTGTCCGGGAAAACAATCACCGGGAAATAAATGGAACACAGGTCAATCGGCTCATAATCATCAAACTCGTTCATAAGATAGTCTCTTTCAATCATCTTTTTGTTTATCTGTCTCCTTTCGAATCGTGTTATTTTTCTCCTGCGTTTCCTCTCGCAGGAAAGGTTCCAGTTTGGACTTGATGCGGTACAGTTCTTTGAGCTCTGCACGGATAGGCTTCAGGGCTTCGGATTCGGCGGCGTATCTTGCAGTCAGCTCGTCCAGCTCCTTCTGCCATGCCTTGACCGGAATCTTGTGATCCGTCGCGGCGGCGTCGAGCTTGCGCCTGGCCAGCAGGAAAAGGTTGATTTCACGCTCATGGTCAGCTTTATATTTGTCGCGCGCTTTCTTGAACTTGATGCTGTTCCATTCGTCGTACACGGGCTTAAGGCGATTGAATTCTTCGGCAAAGCGGATCAATTCTTCCAACTCCTTCATCCGCTCGGACTTGCTTTTCAGCGCAGCGGTCATGGCCGCGGACTTATCTTGATACGCGCGCATGTAACTCTCGAAATCCGCGAGCGTGACGATGCCGCGCTCCTGTAGAGTAAGGATGAGCTGCGAGACTTCCTTCAAGTTCCTGACTTTTGCCTTGTTCGACCACGCGCCAGCGTTGCGTTGTTCGAGATACTGCATGAGGAGGTCTGTCAGCGTCGGGGATTCCGGTTCGGTCAGTTTCTCTTTCGTCTCAGTGATTCCGGACAGAATCGCCTTGATCTTCTGCGCGATCTCCCGCAGCGCCCGGTTTGTCGCCCGGATCAGTCGATTGATGTTGCCCTTATCGGTAGCGATGCCGCGCGCCTCCATCTGCCGCACAGCCGGACCTTCGTGGACGGTGGGAATTTGTTCGATGTCCTGCCGCGCGTAGGATCGGTGGTCGACACGCTCCGGTAAGTCTTTTTCCTCAAACTTTGCGTTACAAAGCTCAGCCCAAGCTTGCCGCCACGCTTCCAGCCTTTCGGGAGTACCCCAATCAGTGGTCGGAACAGACTTGAATTCATAATCTCCTTTTACGTCCGAGATGCGGTTGCCGTGCTCATCAAGGATGTACTCCCGCCGCTGTTTGTTGGCCCAACTGCCGTCCGGGTTCAATGGCCGGATCGGGCACAGCACATGAAAGTGCGGGTTCTGGATGCCGTCCTCGCCCGCGTCCTTCTCATGGATCGCATAGTCCACAATCATGCCTCGGCTGACAAACTCATCCTGTAGGAACTGCCGGACGAGCTGGTGGTTTTCCTCCATAGAGAATTCGTTTTGCAGCGCAATATCGAAGCTGTAGGCAAGCTGCGCCTTCGGGTGCTGCTCCACTTTCTCAACCTCATTCCAGAGCGTTTCCCTATCGAGAAATCTCTCCGGCGCATTTGGTGGCAGCAAGATTTCAGCACAGACCACGCCGCTTTTGCGCGTGTAGTCCGGGCTGTCGCCGTAATACTCGCTATGTAGTTTTTCTCCCGCGCGGTAGGCGGCTGCCGCGATGGCCGACTGCCCCGCGCTGCGTTTGATCTGCGCCACATGGAAGTGATAGAGCGCGATCAGCTATCACCTTCCTTCGGCAGCAGCGGAAGGACAGTCGGAAGGGACAGGATCTGCTCCATCAGCTCGTAGAACTCCCGTTCGCCCATGACTTTTGTTCCCGGCGCGAGGCTCTCGATCGCCGCGCCCTTCGTAATTAGCCGGTGCGCTCGCTTCTGCCGCTCGCCCTTTTCCAGGTAGCCGATGCGGTTCAAAAGTCTCTGCTGTTGGTGTTGCAATTGTTCCAGCCGTGCCTTGTCCTTCTCGTTTTGTGCTCGTAATTCTTCAATTTTCTGGTTCAATACCAAGCCTCCTCTTGTGTGAAAGTGCAATTTTACCTCTCTGAATATCCCGGCCTATCCCGGTCATTCTCACATCCAAAAAGCCGCGGAATGACTGGATTTTTTATGCTCTATTTTTCGACGCCCGCCCTCTTTCTTTTTGCGTATTCCACCTGCTGCCGCCGCTTCACTTTCGCAGCGCAGTCGGCGCAGTATTTGCTGTGGTTGGAAGCGGAGTAGTAGGCCGCGCCGCACTCTTTACAATGTTTTCTATCGCCCTTCTCCACCAGCTCCTGATACAATTCCATTTCTCCGGGCAGCACCGCCGTGAGAAACCAGCGGCAAATCAGCGAGCGCGTAATCAGCTGCGGGCACGGGCAGGGATCGAGTCCTTCCAGCAGGATGCAGTTGCCGTCAATGTAATTGCAGCATCGTTTCTTCGCCGCCTTCTTCACCTTGGCCGCCTGCTCCGGTGTCATTCGTATAATCTGTTCCAAGCCATTCCTCCTTCTTCAAAAATGTCTCTCACTATAAATGGTTTTTGAACGCAGTTTTATAGGGTTTTTCATAGATTGTTTACAGATATTCTCCCAATAAATAAAAACGACGGGAAAACTCGAAATCTCCCCCTTGCCTCTGAAAAGGTTGTTGCCGCTTTGCCGTACCGTTCCTGCCCGAGAATCTCACTCCGACGTATTCACGCTCGTTCGCTGGCCAGGCGAAGTCTTTGCGGTCGTATCACTTCGACAGCGGTTATTCAATTGTTGGCGATCTATTCTTTTGCGAACCTCGCTCTTTATCCCCTCACTAAGCACGTGAAATACGTTATTTTTTACAGTGTGTTTTCCTGTAAACTTTTTGTGAACGGCCAAATTGTCCAGAGATTTCAACGAAATAATTTTCAAAAAAGTCTTTCTCTGACTGTGATCAGATTGCGATTTTCGGGTGAATATGCTATGATCTCAAGAAAGATCAACTCATGATAGGATGATAGAGATGGAGTTTACACGGAGCCGAGAATTGAAACTGATGGAGACGATGTGGGAGAAGATCGTGCACCACACCGCGCGCGATGGAGAAACCAATTCCATCAAAATCTACGGGCCGCCCGGCAGCGGGAAAACCCATTTTGTGCAGGAGCTTGTCCGCAACCAACGAGGCTTTTATTACATGAGCTTCGCGGGGCTGACGCAGGAAGAAGCGCTGCGGAAGTTCGCGCGGCTCTATCTCCCGGAGGACGCAATTGTCTCCAACTGGGAAGAAGCAGCAAAAGCATTTACCGTACTGCGGAATCATCGGCGAACTTTGCTGATCTTTGAGGATGAGCTGCAGGAACTGCAGCAGGAATGCAAACAGGCCTTCGCGCCATATACACGACGCAAAGGCCTGTTTCGGATCGGGGAAATCTCGCGTGAGAAAACGCCCAGGTATGAGTTTCAGATTCCTATTTTTAATTTCTCTGTTGCCGACTTTATGGAAAATCTGCCGTCGCTCAGTCGGCCGGATATTGTGCGGCTTTATGCGCTGACCGGAGGCTTCCCCGCGATGGTAAAAGATTTGGATGCGCAGCGGAGCTTTGAAGATAATGTGCGGCAGCTGCTTGCCTACGATTCAGCATTCTCCACTTATCTGCCGCAGCGAATGAGAGCCTATTTCCGTTCGCCGGAGAGTTATTACCCGCTGCTTCGGAGTATGGCTTCCGGTCGAAACCGCCTGAGCGAAATGGCGAAAGACGCGGGCTTTGCCAACAACAAATGCGGAAAGTATTTAGAGGCTCTGATCGAGGCCGACTTTGTCCGCGCGGAGCACGACGGCGGCACGTATGCAAAATACTATCTGACGAGCAGCTACTATGTCGCATGGGCTCGGTATGCATACCTGTGCAGCACCGAACAGATCGCGCGACCGGAGGAACATCTCCAATTTGTTCTTTCCGATTTGGACGAGGCAATCGCAGTCCCGGCTTTTCAAAAAGCATGTCTGCGATTCCTCAACGGTGGAGAAGAAGGTGACGCCGGGGGAAAGCAGAAAAATAAAAAACCGGAGATCCACAGATCGATCCCCATTGAGTTTTCTGACGGGAACGCCGCCGTACTGGATTACAATGAAGCGCAAGGCTGCGATCCTGAGATATACGTTTTTCCTCAGACGCTGACAACCCGCTTTACCAAGGCGGAGCTGCAAAAGATTTTTAAAGCCGTTGAGGAGATCTGCGAACCACCAAATCTTTACCTTGCAGTTTTCAGCCTGGAGCGCTTCAGTGACTGGTGTGTGCATGAGTCTGCAAAGCGGGAATATCTGCATGAGGTGACAATGGATCGACTGAGATTTTGAGTGTCAGTTAGGAACACGTCCGTCAAATACAAGTACATGACCCTTCTGTTTAAGAGTCATGTCTGTCGGGATAGATGCGAAGCATCGCAAGGGCGGGACAGCCCTTGAACGGAGCAGCGCGACGCAAAATATAAACGCTCAGGCGTTTCATCGAAGCTCTGCTGGACGCACAAACGGGTCAGCCGAAGCTGACCCGTATAGAAGTGCGCCCTTTGGGAGTAGCCTTGATTCTTACTGTTTGTAAAAAGTTGAACGGATGCGGAAAAGCACAAGGTTTACACACTGGATCTTCGGGAAGCTGTTCGCCAAGGCCAACGCCGAACAGAAAACCGCATAACGAACAACACAGGCTCCGTCAGTCTATAAACGAAGCCTGCATTTTGTTATACGTGGCAGAGCCGAATGAGAAATGTTTTTACAAATCATACACGTAACTCCAGCTTCCCAACTCTTTTCCCATGTAGGTAAAGAACCGTTCGTTGAACTCGCGGAAGCCGTTCTTTTGGTAGAACTTGCGGTTGATCTGGGAGTTGGTGAACAGGCAGAGCGCATCGCCGCCGTGTTCCTTCACATACGGCAGAATTGTATATAATACTAATTTCAAATAAAAAGCTTTAATAGTGATTGACAAAGGAGTATAATAGATCTGGGTGATGAAGATGTCTACCAGATACAAGTTTAGCTCCGAAGAAATAGCAGAAATTCAAGAAGCGCGGAGGAAAAATACAGACAAGCGAGTAGAACGGCGCCTGAAAGCCATAGAGATGCGTGCGCTGGGGCAAAGCTTGGAAGACGTAGGAAACGTCTGTGAGTATCATCCGAGCTACATTACGACCTTAGTAGCGAAATACCGTGATGGTGGACTGGCGGCAATTGTAGACAACCATTACCGTGGGAACAGGCGTAATATGAGCGTAGAGGAAGAAGCGGCCATTCTTGAACCGTTCAGAAAACAAGCGGAAGCTGGTAAGCTCGTAGAAATCTCTGAGATAAAAGCTGCCTATCAGAAAGCAGTGGATCATCCCATAAGCGAAGCTCAAATCTACTACGTGCTCCATCGTCAAGGATGGCGAAAAATCATGCCGCGAAGCCGGCATCCCAAGAAGGCAGATGAAGAGGTCATAGCGACCTCAAAAAAATTAACTCGGAAATCCAACAACTAAAGTTTTCAACGGGTAAAAAAGTTCATCTGATGTTTCAGGATGAAGCCGGTTTCGGACGTATCAACAAGCCGAAATACTGTTGGTGCATGAAAGGGGTTCGTCCTTCTGTGCCGTGCCACCATATCAGGGAGTATCGTTATGCATACGATGCCGTGGAGCCATTGACTGGAGATTCCTGCTTTCTCATAATGCCATACTGCAATTCTGCGTGTATGAATATCTTCCTTGAGGAACTCTCAAATCAATACCCTGATGATGAGATACTTCTTTGCTGCGATGGCGCTGCATGGCACAAGGCTGGAGCCCTTCTGATTCCGGAGAATATACACCTGTTTTTTATTCCACCGTATACTCCGGAAATGAATCCCATTGAGCAGATCTGGAAAGAACTGCGTAAATTGGGGTTTCAAAATGAAGTCTTTGCTACTCTTGAAAAAGTCGTTGATCGTCTCTGCGATACCATCAACTCATTATCTGCCGAGGTTATACAAAGCATTACTGCTCGCTCTTGGATTATTAAATGTTTTAATTAGAAATTAGTATAAGGCGTCATTAAAATACGGGGATGCCATAGTGGTCAAATGCACACGAGAGCAGAATGTGATAAGGTTCGGCATCCTATCCGATGATAAACCTTATACATTGTTGGAAATAAAAACCTACGAAGAACCAAAAACCTAACACTACCTCTACACATTGTAAACTGGGCAGACGTTGATTGCATCTGCCCAGTTTGCCGTTTCTCAAAGGAGAACCTTTATTATTGCCCCCAAAAACCATTATGACCGAGTCTCTCCATGTGGAATACATCCCGTTGAAGGCCAAGGGCGAAAAAGCTAACAAAAAAGTCAATTTTATATGATAATTGTTCCGGATCATATGATGAAGTCTATGTTTTTCTCTGCTATACTCAAGGTACATAAAACTCGGTTTAATAGCGGAGCTCCTGTATGATCCGTGCAAGATCTATCCGCAGCTTGAGAGGAACTGCGTCACTGAGGAATGATCAGACAAGAAAGTCTGACGTCTTTCGGTATTGGATCGGCGTCATGCCGACATACCGCTTAAACAGGTTGTTAAAATTGTTCAGATCGTGTATTCCCACTTCATAAGCGATCTTGGAGGCGGGAAGCGACGTGGTCAGCAAAAGCTGTTTGGCGGCAGCGATCCGCAGAGAGATCATATAGTTGGCCGGAGTAAAGCCGGTGTATTTCTTAAACATTCGAATGAGATAATGCTTATTCATGTTGGCCATCTCCGCAAGGGAATCGAGCGAAATTTGCGAGCGGAAATTAAGCTCCATGTATTGGATCAGTTCACGAATGCTCTGCGGAGCTTCGACCTTGCCGGAGTGGGGGCGCTGGCTGAGAACGAGCAGATAAGTGACAAGGCTTTCGATGGCGGAGGAAGCCTGCCACTCCCTGGCCACTTGCGGGGAACTGTAAATGGCGAGCATCTGCTCCAGCTTTTCCTGGAATTCCCCGACGATCGGATCGTGAAAAACAGCGCTGCCCCCTTGCATGTAATATTTGTGCATCTCTCCGAGCAGGGGACCTTGCAGGTGGATCGTCGCCACATCCCATGCTGATTCGAGCGCCTTGTAGGAGTGGGGCTCCATGCAGTCGATAAAAAAGCCGTCGCCCTGCGACAAGGTATAGGTCTTTCCTCGATAACTGAGCGTCGCTTTCCCTCCATAGGTGTAAGCAATCAGATAAGAGCGATAGTTTTCTCTCTCCGTGTAGGAAGGCGCCTGATAGTGAAATACCGTAAAGCCCTGCAAATAGTTCAAGTGCTCCTTTGCGTAGGGCGTCAAAGGCGACTTTGGAAAGGTCTCTACCCATCCGGCAATCAAGTATTTGGCATTGGATACATTTTCCCAATCATACTTCTCCTCGTCAAAGCCCTCTTTCTTAAGGGTAACCGAGGACAAAGCATGATTCAAGTGATATGGAATCAACGGAATATGATCAAACATAAGTACCCCTTCTCCGTGTCATGACCAACCAGCAATTCTTATCATATCACCGTTGCACGCTTTGCTCAAGCCAGAAAGGAATTTAGAATGGAACTCTACAATTTGCAGGTAAATAACAGGATCCGCGCCTTTGGGATCGACGGCGTTCCCTGCTTTTCCTGGAAACTCAAAGATCAGCGCTCGGATGTGCTTCAGCAGGCATACCGCATCACCATAGACGGCCTTTGGGACAGCGGTATTGTGACTTCGAGAGACAGCGCCTTTATCGCATACGCAGGAAGCCCACTCTCTCGCTGCACGGAGTATCGCTGGCACCTGACCGTCTGGAACAACTACGGGGACGAGGCCAGCGCGGAAGGGAGCTTTGAAACGGCGAATCCCGTATGGATCGCACGATGGGTGGAGAGCGGGATCAAGAGAGGCGTCTCTCAGTATGATTATGAGAACCGGAACGCCAACAACATCCTGGATGAGACCAAGAGCGGGATGAAGGCTGGCGCGGCACCCGTCAATTTCACACGCAGCTTTGTGCTCCCGGAGAAGCCCGTTGTCCGGGCAAGAGTCTACGCCACCGCGTTTGGCGTGTATCAGCTCCGGGTGAACGGTCTACGGCCGGACGACAGGGAGTTTGCGCCGGAGTTTACAAGCTATGAAAAGCTCCACTATTACCAGACCTACGATGTGACAGAGCTGCTCAAAACCGGTCAGAATCGTCTGGAACTGTATGTGGGAGACGGCTGGTACTTCTCCGATCAGGCTTCCCCCGTTCTTGGGCCGCGCCATGACGCGCCCGCCGTGCTCTACCAGGTCGAGGTTCAGTTTGAGGGTGGAACGGCCTGCACCGTCGCCTCCGATGGAAGTGAGACCTGTTCGACCGGGTATGTTGTTTCCTCCGATCTGTTTATGGGCGAAGCGCAGGATATGCGCCTCGGCTTCGATCAATCCATGCCTGCCGTCCTCAAGGAGTATTCTCTTGACACGCTTGCGGCGCAGCCCACAGAGCCTATCCGTCCGATGAAGCAGCTTCCCGCAACGTCGGTATTTCAGACGCCGAAGGGAGAATGGATCGCCGATTTCGGCCAGATCATCGCCGGGAGAGCGAGGATCCGCCTTGACATACCCAACGGTCAGCAGGCTGCCTTTGAATACTTTGAGATTCTGGATCAGAACGGGAATTACATCAACACGATGTATGCCCCGCAAAAGGATACCGTGATCTCTGCCGGGGAGCCCTTCACCCATGAAGCGCTGTTTACGTTCCATGGATTCCGCTATATCCGGGTTTCCGGGATCGACAATATCCGCCCGGAGGACTTTGAGGCCATACTCCTGACGACGGAGAAGGAAAACGCCGGTTCTTTTGAATGCTCGGAGCCACGCCTGAACCGGCTCTACCAAAACATTCGCTGGTCTCAGTGGAACAACATGGTCAGCGTGCCTACGGATTGCCCCACACGGGAAAAGGCGGGATGGACAGGCGATATTTTGATTTACGCCAGAACCGCGTTGACGAACGAGAATGTCACCTCTTTCCTTCGCTCATGGCTGCGCAATGTCCGCGCGGATCAGAGCGAGCGGGGCGTTGTCATGATCACATCCCCCTTTGAAAAGCTTTATGACACCCTTGTGCGCGGCGTCTGCGCCGGATTCGGGGACACGGAGCCGACCAACGTGGCCGGGTGGTCTGACGCCATTGTCTGGGTGCCCTATGAAATGTACCGCGTGACCGGGGATCGCCTGATCCTTCGGGAAAACTTTGTGGCCATGAAAAACTTCTGCGATGCTCTGATCGAAACAGCCCACACGAAAGCGGGCGGGTTCGCGGAAGAAGTTGACCGGTGGCTGTTCAATACCGGCTTCCACTTTGGCGAATGGCTCATCCCCTCCGAGCCGGTGGGCGGATTCGAGATATGCAAAACCTCCGCATACTATGTGGCTCCGTTCTTTGCCTGCCAGTCCATGAAGAAGATGGCGGAAATCTGCGAAGCACTCGGTGAGGACGGCGAAAAGTATCTTTACGCATCAGAGCAGATGAAAAATGCCATCCAAAAGGCTTTGATCCTCCCGGACAAGCTGCCGGAGGACAAGATGGGCGCCTATGTTCTCGCCTTCGCGTTTGATCTTGTCCCGGAGGAAAAGAAAGCGGCATACAAGGCGCGCCTGCTGAGCCTGATTGCAGCGAATGGCTACTGCCTGGACACCGGCTTTCTTGCAACGCCTTTCCTCCTGGATGTTCTGTGCGACCTTGGAGAGACGGAGCTTGCCCGCAAGGTCTTCTGGCAGAACAAGATGCCAGGCTGGTTTTATGAGGTGGAGCACGGCGCAACCGCCATTTGGGAGGCGTGGAACGCGGACGAGGCCAGATCCACAGGCCGCTTCGTCAGCTTTGACCACTACGCCTTTGGTATTGTGGACGATTGGATCATGCGCCGTCTCTGCGGCATCCGGGCGGCAAGCCCCGGTTACCGTCACATCGTGATCGAACCCATGCGGGATGTGTCGATCAACTGGCTTAGTCGCAGCTTTGAAAGTGTTCACGGCAAGATTCGCGTAGAATATGACGATGCGCAGCTCAAAGTCATCATCCCCCCGAACACCACCGCAACCGTCATTTGGAACGGCTGCACACACGAGGTCGGCAGCGGCACATATTGCTTCCGTTAAAGACAGATTGGAGGAATCGTCTCATGGCAAAAAAAGAAAAAAAGAGCCACATCGGCTGGAGAACCACCGCCAGCGAAAGAGGCTGGTACTTTGTCGGAAGAATCGGAACAAACAATTTGCAAGCGATCATCCCCAACTTTATGAACCTGTTCCTCATTTTTAACGGCGTGGATCTGGGGCTTGTGGCGGCAATCACGCTGATCATGAAGATCATCGACGCGATGGACGATATGATCTTCGGCTTCCTGGTGGATAAGATCGACCTCAAAAAATCCAAGCTCCTGGCGAAAATCGGCGGCGAGGGGCGCTATTTCCCCTGGCTGCGCTGCTTTATGTATTTCTTCCCCTTTGCGATTTTCCTGTTCTTCCTGATGCCGTCCTCTCTGAGCTCGGCGGGAAAGGCCGCCTGGTTCGCTGTGACCTACCTGCTTTTTGACTTTACCTATACGCTCATCGACGTGCCGGTGCAGTCCACGCTGATGACGCTCACCGACATTCCGGAGGAGCGCAACCATATCATCACCATCGGCTATGTGCTTGTAACGATCACTGCCTTTGGCGCCGCCCTCCTGCAGCAGTTCCTGATCAGCGAAACGGTCGGCCTGAGTGTTCGCACGGTGGCCTATGGCTCCATGATCCTGTTCACCCTCATGATGGTTCCGATGCCCTTTAAGCTGAAGGAGACGAACGCGGAGCTGAAAAATACGGAAAAAGAGGTCAGCGAAAACTATACGGTGGGCGAAATGCTCCGCGCCGTTTGGAACAACAAGCCATACCTGATCAGCACCCTGTCCAAAATGATCCCGAATATTCTGGCAACAGGATCGGGGATCGCCCTGTTCGTCAGCTATTACCTCTACGGAAAATCCACGGCGATGCTGATTCCCAGCGTTGGGGGCGTTATCCTGCTGGTACTCTTTGAAATGTTCGCTCCGACGGTATCCAGGAAGCTGGGCAATAAGAGGGGTCTCGTGATCGCCATGCTTGTGATGGCCCTTTGCAACGTCGGCACCTATCTGGTCGGCTATCGGCACTTTGGCGCTGTCGTCGCGTTCCTCCTGATCGGCGCAGCCTTCAGCGGTATTGCGACCATGGTTCGAGGCTATATCATATTTGAAACGATTGAGTACGGCAAGTACATCAACGGCCGGGATACCACCGGCATCTTCAACGCAATCAACACCTTTACGGACAAAATCACGAGTTCGGTCGCGTCCTCCCTCGGTCTTATTTTGCTCAGTCTGTTCGGCTGGACGACGGTGAACGCCGAGAGCTTTGCCGATCTCGCCGCCCAGGGCATCGAGCAATCTGCCACGGCGCTGAACGGCCTTTGGATCATCAATGCGCTGGTTCCCGCCATCGGCGCTGTGCTGGGTCTTGTGACGATCCTGTTTTACAGCCTGCCCAGCGAGGATGTAAAGCTGATGGGTCTGTGCAACGCCGGCGAGATCAGCCGTGAAGAGTGCGAGAGCAAGCTCTCCAGAAAGTATTGAGGTGAAGTTCAAAATGATTTATATTGTTATTGGGATCGCAGGGCTCGCCTGCGGCGCGATCGCGGCAAAGCTATTCTTTTCCAGGAAGGCGTGATGAGGAAGATGATACTGAAAATACTAGCCGGAATTTTGATTTTTGCCGTGGCTGCGGTGCTTGGCGCTGCTTCGTGGGTCGTCATCACCATTTCCCGCCCCATGCAATTTTTGAAGGTGGACTACAAGGGCGAGATCCGGAAGGATCAGGTTTCCGATGGGAAGGCGACGACCGGTTATGACCTCTATCTTCCCACGGAAAAAAAGGACAGCTACGGGCTGGTGCTCTATATCCACGGCGGCAGCTTTGTCAGTGGCGACAAATCCGACGGAACCAAATGGTGTCGGTTCTACGCCGCTCACGGCTATGTAGCCGCTACCATGAATTACACACTGAAAACCAAAAAGACAGATTCCAGTCTCCCTCTGATGAACGAAGAGATTTTCTCCACCGTCAGCGCCATCAAGGAACAGTGCGCGGCTCTCGGCTATCCCATCGGCAGCATGGCGACCACCGGCGGATCGGCGGGCGGCTGTCTGGCGATGATTTATGCCTACACGCACAAGGACGACTCGCCCATCCCGGTCAAATGCGTCTTTCAGCAGACCGGCCCCGCTCTCTTTGAGCCAGCGGAGTGGGGGCAGGAAGGGGACAAAGCACAGGCGGAATTTGTCAGTGTGATGACCGGTGAGACGATCACGCCCGCCATGATGGAGGACGGCAGCTACAAGCCCTATCTGGACGCGATTTCCCCGGCCAGGCTGGTCACGCCGGACTCGGTTCCCACACTCTGCGCCTACGGGCCGAACGATCACGTTGTCCCCGTTCAGTTGAAATTCAGCCTGTTTGAAGCGTTCGAGGCGAATGGCGTCACCTATGAATACATCGAATTTCCCCATTCCAACCACGGGATGTACTCGGATTTGGACAAGCAGCAGGAGTACATTGAAAAATCCCTGGACTATTGCGGGCGTTATCTCGGATCATAGCAGCGGGAGGGTTACTCATGGTTTTCGGCACAAACGAAATCATTCTTAATACTGAGCGAAATGTCAGCCTGACCACGATCCTGCATCATGTCGATCCGGATCTGGGGCAGATCACGAAGCGCCCTGCCGTTCTGATTCTGCCGGGCGGAGGCTACTCCGTCTGCTCCGGGCGCGAGGCCGAGGTCGTCGCCTATCCTTACCTTGAGGCGGGTTTCCACGCCTTTGTGCTGCGCTACTCGGTGGGAGAGCACAGAACTTGGCCGAATCCGATCAATGACTATGAAGCGGCGATGGCCTTGATCCGTGAAAAGCAAGATGAATGGAATGTCCTGACCGATAAGATTGCCGTGATTGGCTTCTCAGCCGGTGGGCATCTGGCGGCTATTGCGGCGACGAGCGCCAAAACCCGCCCCGCTGCCGCGATCATCGGCTACGGGTCCTTTACGAAAGATATCGTGGATCTCTGCGGCCCCAATTTCCCATACCCGGTAGACTGCGTGGATGACGATACCTGCCCCTGTTTCCTGGTTGCCGCGCGGGATGACTCTACGGTTCCGGTATTCAGCACGGTTGATTTCGAGCGCGCGCTCTATGATCACAGCATCTCTTTTGAGGCTCACATCTACGCTTACGGTGAACACGCCTTCTCAACAGCCGTGCCCGCTCTTTCCATCGCCCCTATGTGCAGCCGCTTACCCCGCTGGGTAAACGACAGCATTGAATGGCTCTACGATGTGCTTGGGGAATGGACGCCTACGGGGCTGGCGGAGCCGCGCTACAAAAGAAAGACGGACGGCAACAGCGAGGAATTCCTGTCCGTTGATTGCACCATGAATTATCTGAAAAGCCAAGCGGCTGCGCAGCCGTTGCTTGCCGACATTTTTGCCGCCGTCGATGAGATCGGAAGAACACAGTTCGGCGGCGAAGAAGCCGGAGCCGCTCTGCTGGCCGGGTTAACGACTCTGACGCTTCGCAATCTGATGTCAAGCATGCAGCTTCCGCTGGAAACAATAGAGCAGCTCAATCAGGCGCTTTCAAAGATTCCCAATCGGCGCGAGGGCTGATCCGACCGGCTTCCATCCTAACACCAGCTTCACAGCAAGGCTCCTGGAAACCACGATAAACGGTTTCCGGGAGCCTGTTTCAGTTCGCGTACTATTGATGGAGCAATGATTATGCCATATGTTCTTTCATGTCCTTCTATCGCGGTTATTTTGTGTTCCGGGTATTTGGCACTTTCACGCTGAGCTGCGCCTCGCATTCCTCCTGAGTGATCTCTCCGGCCATGCACGCGCTCATCAGCGTGGCGTCCTTATCGGTAAGGCGGTAGAAAATGAGCAGGAGCACGCCGGAAAGCGCCATCCCTATGGAGGGGATCAGCATATTCAGCACCCATAGTCCGGTCAATGCGCTGTTCGGCTGCAAAATATTCTGAGCAGCCAGATCGGCAAAGCTCTCGGCGTTTACGGTTATCCAGCCGAATACTGAGAGAATGACAAGACCGATAGAGGAGGCGAGACTGGGTGCCACCTTGGAGATAAAGGTGTTGATAGAATTGAAAATGCCGGTGGTGTCCCGTCCGTTCACGTATTTTCCGTAATCTATGGTCTGGAGCATCATATAAGTGGAGGACATGGTAGAGAGGGACCCAAGGATGCCGCTGATCACCGTGTAGATCACGATGACGGTGAAGTTAGCCCAGCCCATCAGATAGAGCGCCACTCCGCCGAGTCCGGAAAGGATGAGACAAAACACGCTTACGTTACGGTTCCCGAACCGGGCGCAGATCTTCGGCGCGAGCATCTGTGCGCCGAGTCCAAATACGAGAGCTACGAGGCCGGGCACCACCATCGCCGTTGCACTCCCGTAGAGATAGTAACTCACAAAGAGCCCTACCGCAGTACCCGTAGCGGCGATGGCTTTGATCAGACCGGACAGTTCAAGGAACAGATAGGGCTTGTTGTGGCCGATGGCAAAAAGCATCTCCTTCAGCGTGTAGGTCTCCTGCGCCTTTTCTTCATCAACATTTTTCATCTCGCTGTTGTGCTCCTTTACCTTGGAGGTAAAGGGGATCATGCACACCGCATAGATCACAGCGAGGATGATGCCCACGGAGGCAATGCTCATGCCCACCTTCTCGCTGATCAGCACGGTCTGGAGCATGGCCATCACGTACATAACGCCGGTGATAATGATGATCCCGAGCGTGAGGATGCTGTTTCTTTCCTCTGGCACATCGGTTATGGTCATGGTGAGCGCCTGCGTTGGTACGTCAACGATGGTATAGGTGAGGTCAAAAAGAAGGTAAGTGATCGTAAACCATGCGATCTTCCCGGCCTCCGAAAGAGATGCGGGCATAACAAAAAACAGAACGACAGCGATCGGGAACAGCCAAATAAATGTCCTTATCCAAGGCATATATCGGCCGCTTCCGGCGATTTTCGAAAATAGCTTCGATTTTTTCAGATCCAACTTATCCACCAAAAAGCCGAACAGGAGGTCGTCCACAGCGTCGATGATTTTCACGAGCAACGTAAAGATGGCGACGCTTGTCAGGCTTATGCCATTGAACAGCAGAAAGGTATTCATCATGCCAGGCACCAGCGCCTGCTCGCCGTATATGCCGACTCTTCCTAAGATATACGCAAATTTCTCGCTTTTTGTAATTTTCCAACCCTCACGACCAGTACTCTTCCTGTCAGCCATCGCTCTCGCTCCTTAACTTTATTATGCCAGGCTATGCCATTATTTTATAGAATACAAGGTCGAAAAAATAGCCCCTTTTAATACAGAAAAAATTGATTGTATTTTGGGTTGCTGTGTTGTATTGTATAAGATGACGAAGAAAGGCGGTGCAGTTTATGGAATCCGGCAAGATCATTGAGCGTTTAGCCGCGCTCACTCCGGTGGAGCGGTGTGCAAGTAACTATTATGCACAGACCGGAAAGCTGCTTCCGGAGGGGCAATATCTCTACACTTCCCTGTACAAGGTTTCCGACTGCGCAGAGCTGTTTACACCAAAGGCCGTTTCCGAGGCGGAGCGGCTCAAGTGGGAATTTCACGCAGCCTACGGCGAGAAGGGGCTGACGGAGGCGGACTTTATCCCCACCGACAGGCGCTTTGAAATAGAGAAAGTGGATCGCTATGTTTCGATTGACGCGCATCGGCACGAGTTTATTGAGCTGAGCTATGTCCTGTCTGGGAGTTGTACCCATACGATTGGGAATACGACTCTTACGCAGAAGGAGGGAGAGTTGACCTACATTGCCGCCGGCTCGGTTCACAAGCTGGACGCAGACGGCGACAGCATCTGCCTTACCGCCAAGCTTTCGCGTGAACTGCTGCACTCCTATAAGCTGCCGAGCCCGGTTATCTTCGCTACCTCCTTTTCCGCTCCCTGCTATGAGGATGAGTTTGTGCGCTCTGTTTTTCTGACGGCTTACTATGAACAGGCCGAGAATACGCCGCACAGGGATGAAATTGTTGAGGGGCTTATTAACCTCCTCTTCCCATACATCGTTGAGCACTATACGGATCAGCTCCGTCTTTTCCTGCCGGACACGCAGTTTGATTTAGACTATATCCGCTTTCTGAACTACATGGCTGAAAACTATCGAGACGTGACCCTTACAGGCATGGCAGAACATTTTCACTACAATCCCTCTTATCTCTCCAATATTCTATCTACAAAGTACGGCATGCCCTTTTCAAAGATACTGCGAACTTACCGTCTCAGCGTAGGCGAACGTCTTCTACGCGAAACGGATCACAAGCTGAATGCCATTTGCGACGAAATCGGCTACAAGGACCCGGAGCAATTCATAAGGGCCTTCAAGGCGCAATACGGAGAAACCCCTGCCAGATACAGAAAAATCAGAAGGAACGAGAGAGAAGAAAAAGGCAAGAAGGAGTAATGTTATTGTCCAGTCCTACGGACATTCACCGTAATAAAGCCCCTCGAATGGAAAATGATTGAAATGACAAAGTCGGCTTCGCCAAAAGCAAGCCGACTTTTTTGTACAAATTATACAAGGTCAGAAGACAGCCTAAAGTTTAATCAGTTTTTTGCATAGATAATTCCGCTATATTTTTGTTTTTTGTCCTCTATAATGATATTCGGTAAAACACACAAAAGCAAACAGAAAGGACAACGGCCATGGAAACAAAAACAAATCCAAACCACAGAAAACATGCGTCCAATTTCATTAACGGTATCCTCTGGAGCGGCAAATCCCTAAGTGCCAACTTCACCAACACCATGATCGTGACGTATCTCGCGTTCTACGCCACGGATGTTTTGGGGATGGGTGCAGCGCTGATCTCAACAGTTCTTCTGATCACGAAGCTCTTTGACGGTGTAACCGACCTGATCGCCGGCTACGTAATCGATAACACGCGCACGCGCTTTGGCAAGGCCAGACCCTATGACTGGTGCATTCCGTTCATTGCGCTCTTTACGATCCTGCTCTTCTCCGCCCCGCAGGCCAGCCAGGGCGTGCAGGCTGTCTATCTTGCCGTGATGTATATTCTGGTGCAGTGCGTATTTGTTACGCTGCTCGGTGCCAGCGACAGCGTCTATTTGCTCAGAGCTTTTCCGGAGGAAAAGGAGCGCAACAGCGTTTTCAGCATCTCGCAGATCACAGCACAGGTCTTTTCCGTCACCATGAACATTCTGATTCCGCAGCTCGTTGCTGCAGCGGGTACCAGCCGTCCCGGTTGGACACGTATGGCCGTGATCGGGACAATTCCCTTTGCCATCATCAGTATGGTTCGCTTTTTCACCATCAAAGAGGTTCAGGTGGACGAGCCCCAAAAAGCTACCGAGCACAAAAGATCGGAAAAGAAAAAGGTCAGCTTAAAAGATGGCGTCCGCGCCATCGCCGCCAACCGCTATCTGCTGATCCTGACGCTTGCTATTTTTATCATTGTGGTAGCCAGCGGCTTCCTGAATTCCTCCATGGCCTATTATTTCCAGTATTTTGTGAAAGATCAGGGCGCTATGTCTATTGTGAATCTTGGCGCTTATGCGACGCTGCTGATGCTGGTGATTTTTGTACCGCTGGCAAATAAATTCGGTAAATGCCGCATCCTGAAGCTCAGTTTGGCGACCTCCTGCGTCGGTGCGCTGATCCGCTGCGTCGCCGGTGTGAATATCCCGCTGATGACTCTTGGCTTTGCCCTGCTCATGTTCGGCATCATGCCGATCTCGATCTATTTCCCGCTGTTCCTGTTTGACATTATGGATTACTCCGAGTGGAAAACCGGCGCACGTGTGGAAGGTATGCTGGCGGTATTCCCGATCTTTGCCAACAAGGTTGCCAGCGGCATTTCGGTTTCGATCGGAGGCTATATTCTGGCCAGCGCAGGGTATCAGAGCGCCGCGGCCGAGCAGTCGGCAAAGGTGATGAACGCAATCAACTTCAACACCAATATCGCGCCTGCTATTCTTCTCATCGTCATGACCCTGATTCTCATATTCTTCTACGACATTGACAAGCACATGCCGCAGGTCAAGGCCGATCTTGCCGCGCGCAAGGTGCAGAAGGAGGCTGCTGCGGAATGAAAACCCTCACCTTATCCTTAAATGAAGTTACTGGAGCCAACATGACCATGTATCTGGCCGATGAAAGCGAGGAGCTCGGTTTATCCATGCGTCCCTTGATGCTGGTTCTTCCCGGAGGCGGTTACAGCATGTGCTCCGACCGCGAGGCAGAGCCTGTGGCGCTGGCCTATACGCGTGAGGGCTATAACGCCTGTGTTCTGCGCTACACGACCAAGGATCAGGCTCCATGGCCTGCCCCGCTGAACGATTACGAGCGCTGCGTGGAGATTATTGAGGAGCATGCCGATCAGTGGCATGTGGACATGGCACATTATGCCGTGGTCGGCTTCTCCGCCGGTGGGCATCTTGCCGCCTGCGCTGCGACCGTCGCGCAGCATAAGCCGAAGGCGGCAGTGCTCGTGTACCCTGCCATCGACAAGGAAATCTGCGATTATTGCCAGCCGGGTATGGTCTATCCTGCGCAGCATGTGGACGGCAAGACAGCCCCTTGCTTTATCGTGGCTGCGCGGGACGACTCCACTGTCCCGGTTTCAAGCTCCCTGCACTTTGCCGAGGCCTTGGAGCAAAACGGGATCGCCTTCGAGCTGCATATCGTAAACTACGGGCAGCATGGCTTTTCCCTGGCCAACGACATGCTGAACACCAATGAGGTCAGCCCACGCCTGCCCCGATGGGTCTCCGACAGTCAGCAGTGGCTGGGAGAAATGATGGGCAACCTGACCCGAACGGGTTTCACCGAGCCGAAGCTCCCCTCTAAAATCAACGGGGATCAGGAGGAATATCTCTCCGTCTTCTGCACGCTGGGGCATATCCGGAAGCAGGGGTCCGAGGTGCAGACCCTCCTGCAGCCGCTCTATGACGCCATGGAGGCGCTTGCAAAAGTCAGGGGCTATAACCCGGCTGCCCTCTTCCTCGTGATGAGTACCAGCACAGTCAAAATGCTGCTGGAGATACTGAGCTTCCCCAAAGCGGATATTGACCGCTTCCAAAAGGAATTGAAAACCATTCCCAATCAGCTTTAAGGAGAATACAATGAGAAGCATCAAAGCAGATACGATAGGAACTATGCTCCAGAACAAGGTACATAAGGCGGCCGGCCGGACGCTGCCCGCCAATTCCTTCGAGCCGGAGGCGCCTACCTGGCGCAAGCCCTGGGGCAAGGGGCGCGTACGCATCAACGATCTTCGCTACGGCGAGACCTACCCCAACAGCTTTCTGGATCTGTACCTTCCCGTCGAAGCGGTGGAGGCAGCGATCCCCGTGTATCTCTACGCCCACGGCGGCGGCTTCCTCTTCGCAGGGAAGTCGTCCGGGGATGCCATTGTCAACGCTGGGAAAGACGAGAGCAGCGATCTTGACGCCTTTTTGGAGGAACTTCTCTCTATGGGCATTGCCGTCGCCTCGATGGAGTACGCCATGGCGCCGGAATACCGCTTTCCGGTGGCGATCCGCCAGATGGACGAGGCGGCGCACTTCCTGCAGGAGCACGCGGAAGAATATCATCTGGATAAAAACCGCGTGATCCTCGGCGGAGGCTCCGCCGGAGCGGATATGACGGAGCTCTATGCCATGACGATCTGCTCCGAGCCATATGCAAAGGCGCTGGGGATCGAGAAGGCGGCTCTCACACCCGAACAGGTTTCCTGCATCGTCGTCGATGAATCGGCCCTAGTGGACACTGTGCCGGCGGAGGAAAACGCAAGGATACTGACGCAGGTTTGGCTCGGTGAGGAGGACCTCGCATCCTGTGAGGCGCTGAAGCTTGCGTATGTTCCGGCCTATATCCATGATGTTTACCCACCCGCATACATTACCTGCAGCAATGTGGAGCAGTGGTTTTATGATTCCACAAAACCGCTGTATGACGCTCTGCAAAAGATCGGCGTAGACAGCGAATTCTTCTATCCCGCGAAGGAGCAGGGCGAATTCAACCACGGCTTTTTGATGAATTTCCGTAAGGATGAGGTTTCGGCGGCGTGTATGCGCGGCCTGAAGGACTTTGTTCAGAGACATCTGTAAAGGGAAGATTTATGCTGAATAAGATCAAAATCGTTTTACTGGCTCTGTTGGGCATTGCGGCAGGACGCTGGCTGGGAAAGAACGCCATCGACGCGCTGGTGGACAGCAGTATGAGCGGCTTTCTCAAATATTTGCTTATCGCCGTGATTTGCCTGGTCGTTTCGATCATCTTTCTGATCGCGGACAAGCCGCTGCGTCTCGGCTGGGTCTTGAGCCTGGTCGGTATCCTCGGAGGCTTCGTGTTCGGCTTTTTCTACTATCCCTATGTCCGGCCTGTCGCAGGTCTGCATGTGGATTGGAATGACAGCGTTGGCACGGTCGTCACGGATCTTGCCTTCGACGAGACACGGCCGGAGACGGGCTACGATCTGTATTTGCCCGCGAAGAAAAGCGAGAGCGGCAACTATTCGCTCGTCGTATATGTCCATGGCGGCGGCTTCTCCGCCGGGGACAAGCGCGATGGCGCGACCTGGTGCAAATATATGACGGCCAAGGGCTATGTCTCCCTTTCGGTCAACTACACACTGCACAAGCCGGATTATGATTCTGATCTTCACCTGATGGCAAATCAGGTACTCCAATGTGTGGCGGCGGCCAAAGACGAATGCGAGCAGCGAGGCTATCCCGTAACAGAGATGGCCATTTCCGGCGGCTCTGCCGGTGGTGCGATTGCCATGCTCTATGCCTATGGCCTTGCGGACGAATCCCCGGTGCCGCTGAAATTCATCTTTGAGCAGACCGGCCCTGCATACTTTGACCCGGTGGCCTGGGGTGCAGTGAACAACGACTACGCCGCGCAGGCGGATTTCGTCAGCTCCTTCAGCGGTGAGACCGTGACGCCGGAGATGGTGGAGAATGGCGAGCATCTTGCCATCGTGCGGGGAATGTCCCCGGCGCTGCTGGTGAATGAGAACAGCGTGCCGATCCTCTGCGCCTACGGCCCGCGGGACAAGATGGTTCCGGCCAACCTCAAATTCTATTTGTTTGAGGCGCTGGAGAAGTATCATGTGCCCTATGACTATGTGGAGTATCCCCACTCCAACCACGGGCTTTACGACGATCCGACCGCCCAGAAGGTATTTCTGGAAAAGCTGGACGAATACTGCGAGATCTATTTTGAGAATAAGTGACAAAGGATCAGCCGGGCAAAAAGGAGAACTGACATGCGGATAAGAGCCTTGCGCGTCAATCATATGGAAAACCCCATCGGCTATCGGATGGAGCGGACGGTGTTTAGTTGGAAGGTGGACGAGGCGAAGGGAACGCGCCAAGATGCGGCGCAGATCCTTGTGTACGCAGACCGGGCGTGCAGAGAGCTGATCTACGATTCCACGCTGCGCCCGGAGCTTGACAGCATCGGCACAGAGCTGCCGATCCCTCTTCGGCCGAGAACGCGGTATTTCTGGCGGGTGATCGTCGAGTCGGACGCCGGAGAACGGGCCGAGAGCGAGCTTGCCTTCTTTGAGACCGGGAAGCGGGACGAACCCTGGCAGGCCACGTGGATCGGCTGTCAGAGTGCCGACAGCCGACATCCGCTGTTTCAGAAAACGATCTCCCTCACGGGAGAGCTTGCCGCCGCGCGGTTATATATATGCGGTCTCGGCTTGTATGAGGCTTACTTGAATGACAGGAAAATCGGAGACGAGTACCTGACACCTCATTACAACGATTACGATCGCTGGCTGCAGACGGACACCTACGATGTGACCGCACAGCTTAACGACAGAGCTACCCTCTCCGTTTTGCTGGGGAACGGCTGGTATAAGGGGCGCTTCTCCTTCTTCGAAAACGACACCGCCGGAAAATACGGGCAGGATTTTCGCTTGATCGCGGAGCTGCATCTCGATTACACAGACGGCCGCCACGAGGTCATCGGGACGGATGAGAGCTGGGACGTGGGCGCGAGTCATATCACCTTCTCCGGCATCTACGACGGCGAGCACCGGGACGATACGCTCCCGCCGCTCTCTTTGGGAAAAGCGTGCCGCCTGCCCGCTCCTCCCGCGCCCTTGACCGATCGGATGAGCGTTCCGGTCAGAGCATACCGGGAATGGAAGCCCACGGCGCTGATCCACACCCCAGCGGGCGAGACTGTTTTGGATCTGGGGCAGAACTTTTCCGGCATCTTTCGCCTGCAAGTCAATGAGGCGCGCGGACAAACGACCCGGCTGCAATTCGGCGAGCTGCTGCAGGGCGGAAACTTCTACCGGGACAATCTGCGCACAGCCAAGGCAGAGTATGTCTACATTTCCGGTGGAGAACCGGTGGAGCTGACGCCGCATTTCACTTTCTACGGCTACCGCTATGTGAAGCTTGAGGGCATCTCTGACCTTCAGCCGGAGGATTTTACCGCCGTCGGGCTCTCCTCCTGTGAAAGCCAAATCGGCAGCGTGGAGACCGGGCATGCGCTGGTCAACCGGCTCATCGAAAACGCCCGCTGGGGTCTGCTCAGCAACAGCCTCGATGTGCCCACCGACTGCCCCCAGCGGGATGAACGCCTGGGCTGGACGGGAGATGCGCAGGTGTTTTCCAGCACGGCGCTCAGCCTCTATGATCTCCACGCCTTCTACGCCAAATACCTCTACGACATGGCGCGGGAGCAGGAGGCGCAGGACGGCTGTGTGCCGAACTACATTCCCTCGCAAGGGGCAAGCGCCTGCTCCGCCGCATGGGGCGACGCGGCCTGCATCATTCCCTGGAATCTCTACGAGACCTACGGCGACCCCTCCATCCTTGCCGATTCCTATGACAGCATGAAGGCCTGGGTGGAATACATCCGCCGCGTGGACGCTGAGGATCACGGCTGGAGCCGGGCAGAGCACTTTGGCGACTGGCTGGCGCTCGACCACGAGAGCGGCGATGCGAATGAAAACAGCGGCGCGACAGACAAAGGCTTTATCGCGCAGGTCTATTACATGCAGAGCGCGGAGATCCTCTCCAAAAGCGCAAGCGTGCTGGGCAAGGCCGATGACGCGGCGAATTACGGCGCGCTTGCGGCAAGGCTCAGAGATCACATTCAATTTGAATATTTCAGCGGCAGCGGCCGCTGCTGCGTCAATACCCAGACGGCCTATCTGCTCGCGCTCAGACACGGTCTTTCTGTGGACGAGGACTACATCCGGCAGCGGCTGAGGGAGCTGTTCTTCTTCAAGAGCGACAAGCTGCTCACCGGCTTTGTGGGTACGCCCCTTGCGCTGCCCACGCTCTCCGAGCATGGAATGGGCGGGCTCGCCGCCAAGCTCCTTTTGAACGAGGACTATCCCGGCTGGCTCTACGCCGTGAAGCTTGGCGCGACGACGATTTGGGAGCGCTGGGACAGCTTACTCGCTGATGGGAGCATCTCCGGTACCGGGATGAACAGCCTGAACCACTATGCCTATGGGTCTGTGGTGGAGTGGATCATCCGCTACGCGGGCGGGCTGCGGCAGGCCGTGGGCTCCGTCGGATACCGCCGCGTACTGGTCGCCCCGGAGCTAAACTGGCAGCTTCGCTGGATGCGCACGGAATTTGATTCGCCCGTCGGGCGCTATGTGATCAGCTGGGAGCTGACCACGCCGCGCCATGTCACGCTCCGCGTCAGCGTGCCCTTCGGAGGTGAGGCTCTCGTCCGCCTGCCGGACAGCGCGGACAAAACCGAAAAGCAGCTCGGGGCGGGAGAGTACGAGTTTTCCTATGAGACTGTGCGACCGCTGAAGCCGGAGCTCTCTGCGTCCTCACCCATCAGCGCGCTTTATGAAAATGAGAAAATCAAAGCGATGATCCTGGCAAGGCTGCCGGAGCTGCAGGTACTGAAAAAGAGCATGTGGGATCATCCGCTCGATCAGCTGCTGCTGGCGGTTGCAGGCTTTGTCGGTCTGCCCGATCGCGAGATCATGGCGCAGGAAGTGATCCCGTATCTTGCACGGGAGATCCGGCGTCTGGATACAGAATAACAGGAAAAGAGGGAAATCCTTATGTCAGAAGAATTGAACGCAGTTATCTCCGTTTTGCGGAAGGCGCGCACCTTGGCGCGCAAGGAACAGCCCTGGATCGGGCAGCAGTTTTTCGTCCGGCGGGAGAACGCGCCGGACGTGGAGGTGTTCCTCTACAGGTCAGAGGAGAACACCGGCAAGCCTCTGCCGGCTTTGTTCAATGTGCACGGCGGGGCCTGGATCGGCGGGGATGCGACAAGCCTGGACACGCAAAGCCAGATGCTCGCGAATCTCTGCTCGGCTTTTGTTATAAACATCAATTACAGAAAGCTGGACGAGATACCCTTCCCGGAACTGCAGTTAGAGGTGCGCGATACTATCCTGTACTTCATGGCGCACGCGGCAGAGTACGGGCTGGACAAATCACGCTTCCATCTCGTCGGCTACAGCGCAGGCGCGCATCTCTGCGCTGGCGCAGCCATGCTCCTGCGCGACGCGGGTGTCTCGCTGTGCAGTCAGGTGCTGTGCTATCCGTTTCTGGACAGCCGTATTTTTGCCGGTTCTGAGGCCGCCGCGGGTCTGGATGTTAAAACGCTGAGTTTGATGAAAGAGCTGGTCCTTCGCGGCGGAACCGACGTCAATGATCCGGTCATGTCTCCCGCTGTCGCGCCGTCTGATGCGCTGCAGGGCTTGCCTCCCACGGAGATCCTGCTCTGCGGTACAGACGAGCTCTATGCCCACGGCGCTGCCTATCATGAGCATCTGAAGGCTGCCGGGATCGACAGCGAATTAAAGGTATTTGACAACGCGATCCATGGCTTTATGGAAGTGAATTTCCCCGAGACAAAGGAGCACCCCGCAAAGTCTGTCGAGCAGGAAGCGCTGATGCACGAGGCCTTTGCCTGCCTCTCGCTGAGAATACGGGCCCGCTGGGGCGAATACTGAATGACTGTTGGAACGCTGTGCCGGCAATGGCAAGGAGGCTTTCGGAATGAGGATAAACGCAAAATGGATCTGCCACCCGCAGGATAACCGGGAGACCCGGCTGGTGCCGGTGTTCCGAAGAATATTCACCGTCAGTGGCACCGTGGAGAACGCTGTCCTTCGCATCACCGCGCACGGAATCTATGCAGTGGAGCTGAATGGTAAGAGCGTCACGGAAAACAAATTCACGCCGGGTCTGACCAGCTATTATTTTCGCATCCAGGCGCAGGAATACGATGTGACAAGCCTTCTCAACGAGGGCGAAAACGAGTGGCGCACCACGGTCGGCGACGGCTGGTGGCGCTGGCACAATAACTTTGGCCCGCGCCTTGCTCTGCTCGGCGAGCTGGAAATCCGTTACGCCGATGGAAGAACCGGGATCATCGGCACCGACGAGAGCTTTGAGGTGTCCACCGGCGAAATCATAAGCGCCGACCTCAAAATGGGCGAAGTCGTGGACGCAAGAAAGCAGGCAGAAGATTGGCAGCTTGTGGAGATTGAGCCCTTCCACGCCGATGCTCCCATGATCCCGCAAGAGGGTGTACCCGTCCGTGAGCACGAGCGTTTTACCGGCAAGCCCTTCCGGGACAGCGCCGGAAACCTTGTGTTTGACTTCGGCCAGAACCTCACCGGCTATGTGAAAATGACACTGCACAACACCGCTCCCGGCCAGACCATACACCTCAAGCACGGCGAGGCGCTGGATTTAGACGGCAAATTCTCTACCGCCAACGTGGACGCCGGAGAGCCGGTCTTTCAGGAGATCACCTATATCTGCAAGGGCGGCGATGTCGAGGAATACAAGCCGCAGTTTGCTGTGTTCGGCTTCCGCTATGTGCTTTGCGAGGGCATTGAGGATGCGGAGATGACCGCCATCGCCGTCTACTCGGATATGGAGGAGACGGGCTTCTTCCGGTGCTCTAACCCTCTCATCAACAAACTGGTGGAAAATGCCCGCTGGAGCCAGAAGGGCAATTTCCTCGATGTGGCGGTGGACTGCCCCACGCGGGAGCGCAACGCATGGACGGGTGATGCCATGATCTATTGCCGCACGGCGGCGTATTTCATGGATGTGCGGCAATTCTTCAAAAAATGGCTGAAGGATCAGGCAATCGAGCAGTACGCCTCCGGCAAGGTCGGTATTACCTTTCCCTCCACCTCCAGCGTCCATGACCCGGCGGAGCTGCCGGAGGTCCTGAAACACGACCCCAATATGGCGCTGGCCGGGCCCACCGGCAACGGCAACATCGGCGAGGACAGCGTGGGCTGGGGCGATTCCGCCGTCTGGATCCCGTGGCAGATGTATCAGATGTACGGCGATATCGAGTTTTTGCAGAACCAGTATGAAACAGCCAAACGCTGGGTGGATTATTCGCTCTCCTGCATGAAAGAGCAAAATCCCCGCTATGCTGATAAGCCATGGTACGCAAACGGCGACGGTGACTATATCTACGACACCAAATTCCACTACGGCGAATGGAACGAGCCTCTGCCGCCCGCGCCGGAGGTCATTGAGCTCTTTCTAAAGGGCGGCACGGCGTCAGACTATGTCAAACACATGGCGCAGTACGGCAAGCCCGAGGTGGCGACCGCCTATACCAAGCGGAGCTGCGATGTACTCTCAGAGATGGCTCGGATCCTTGGCAAAGCCGAGGATACGGAGAAATACGCGGCGCTGGCGCGGAAAACTCAGTGCGCTTACGACAAATATCTCATCGACGAGGAAGGCGTGATCCAGCCCGGGCATCAGGCGGCCTATATCCGCGCGCTGGCCTTGAATATGGTGGGCAGCAGAAAAAAGCCGCTTGTGATCGAGCAGCTCAAGAAGGAGCTGAAGGCGGCCAATTACCACCTAAACACAGGCTTTCTCTCTACGGTATATCTACTGCCGACCCTGGTGGATAACGGCATGACCGAGGAAGCGTTCAAGATCCTTGAACAGACCGATGCGCCCGGCTGGCTGCACCCCATAACCTTGGGTGCGACGACCATCCCGGAAAACTGGAACGGCTTTGACGAGTTCCGAGACAGTCTGAACCACTATTCCTTTGGCGCGGTATGCCAGTTCCTGTTCGAGTATGTCGCGGGCATTCGTCCGATAGAGCCCGGCTTTCAGAAAATCGAGCTGCGCCCGATCATCGGCGGCAGCCTCACATGGGCGAAGGGCGAATACAAGACGAAGTACGGCGTCATCCGTTCGGAGTGGCACATTGAAGACGGCAAATTCACCTATCAATGCTCTGTTCCGGAGGGCACGTTTGCCGACCTGACCCTGCCCAATGGAAAGACCATGTACCTCAGCGCCGGAACCTACAGCTTTTGAGGAGGGCAATATGAATCTCCCTTACCGATTTGACGACGAAAATCGCAAAATCGTCTTCAACCGCCACGATCTGCCGCAGCCGTGGATCAACTATCTGTCCAACGGCTCCCTGCACGCTTTTGTGTCGCAGGCGGGCGGCGGGATGTGCTGGTACCGCACGCCCATGAACGGGCGCGTCAC
>JAEEGL011121269.1_pt1 | contig 28302 bp, 25 predicted proteins | sample 9134231 | NCBI WGS metagenome assembly JAEEGL01 (sample SAMN16246548, study PRJNA631951) | gut metagenome | biome: gut microbiome; feature: rumen; material: fiber-attached | host: Bos | place: Iran: Karaj | collected 2018-10
CTCCACAAAGAGTAGCGGCCGCCAACCCAATCCCAGAATTCAAACATATTGTTGGTGTCGATGCCAAATTCCGAAACAGCTTTTGCGTTCGTGCTGAGGGCAACGAAATGTTTTGCAACGGCTTTCTCGTCTTTTGCAGCTTTCAAGAACCAATCCTTTGCTGTTTGTGCGTTCGTCATTGTTTCAAGCGTGGTGAACGTTTTGGAAGCAACGATGAACAATGTCGTTTCTGGGTCAACTTTCTTCAACGTCTCAGCCATGTGAGTTCCGTCGATGTTGGAAACAAAATAGCTGGTGATGTTCGGTTTCTTGTATGGTTTCAACGCTTCTGTAACCATAAGCGGACCAAGGTCGGAACCACCGATACCAATATTTACGATAGATTTGATTGCCTTGCCAGTGTAACCTTTCCATTCGCCAGAAATGATTTTTTCTGAGAAATCCTTCATTTGTGCAAGCACACGGTTCACGTCAGGCATAACGTCTTTGCCGTCAGAGAAAATTGGCGTATTGCTGCGGTTACGCAAAGCAATGTGAAGCACGGAACGTTTCTCCGTCTTATTGATTTTTTCGCCAGTGAATTCAGCTTCGATGGCATCTTTCAAGCCACATTCCTCTGCCAATTTCAGCAAAAGCGACATAACTTTCTCGTCGATAAGGTTTTTTGAAAAATCAACGAAAATATCTTCGAACTGTAAAGAATATTTTGCCGCACGTTGAGAATCTTTGGCAAACATATCCTTCATTTGAGTACCCTTGAACGTGGCGAAATAGTTTTCCAATTCTTTCCACGCATTCGTCTGAGTAGGATTAACTGTTGGTAACATTGTATCTTGTTTTAAAATTTTTCCAAAAATATGAATTTATTCAAAATTATTTTGCAATCTTACAAAATGATTTACAACAAAACTGTAAATACGGTTTTGTTGTTCATTTTCAAACACTTTTTTTTAAAAAAAACAAAAATCTCATGCAGTCTTTTGACTTTTTTCGGACTATATAAGTAAAGAAATTTAATTTTGGAAACTTATAAAATTCATTCTTATGAAGAAAACATTTTTTTTGATGCTATGTGCATTGTTGTGTTTTGTACTTGGTGCTCTTGCACAAAATGAGAAAACTATTTGTTTTCAGATTGAAGTCGATGCAATTCATTCTCGGTCTGGTTTGGAACATTATTATTCTAATTGGGGAGGCGAGATGTATCTCAATAGAATTATAAACAGACATCGAATAGGATTTGGTTTGGGTAGTGTGTACTATGGAGGCGAATTCACAGATACAAAATATTCTAATTTTGACCCTTCTACTCCTATTTTTCAGCATACTAAATGTCGAAATAAATGGTTTTGTATGAAGTTGAATTATGCTTACAGTATATATGATTCGGAACATTCCGCAATTTATGTCAGTCCTTTTGTTAGTTTGAACTATTTTATTCTCAATGAGAATGGTAGGAGAAATGGTGCATTTTATGAATACAACAAAAAATACAATAATAAATTTGGTTTTGGCATTGCGTTGGAATACGAAGTAAAATTCAATGCCTTCTCCACATCAATAAAACTTGCTCCTGATTGTGTGCTGGTTGATAATATTATGGTTGGCGTAAATATGGATGCGTTTTATAGAGTATTCAACCTGGGAACAAGTATCACAATGAAATATACGTTTGGGAAATAAAATATAGTGTTGAAAGACGAAAGTTGAGAGAATGAGTAATTCTTAACTTTCGCCTGCAAGTTCAGAATGCTATTGGTATGTTGCGGAATTATTTCCCCTAAAAAGAAATGGAACAGATTTCCAAGGATTAAAGTGAATATTTTCAAAAAAAGTAAAATTTTCATGCATTCTTTTGATTTTTTTCGGACTATGTATAAGGTGAATTATTCTTAAAATTTCTGGCACTTAATTTGATAGCAAAATAAAAGTGTATATTTGCAAAAATTTTAAAGAACTATGAGAAAATTAGTAAAATTCATGTTGTCTGCATTGTGCGTATGCAGTTTCGGATTCACTTCACAAGCACAAAAATTCGGTCATATCAATTATGAAGAGTTAGTTGCAGCTATGCCTGAGAGAGACGAGGCTCAGAAAACATTGGAGAAAGAATACAACGAAATGAAAAGTATCCTTGAAAGTATGTCAGTTGAATTCAACAAGAAACTTCTTGCCAGTCAATCTGCCGACACGCTTAGCGAAACAGGCAAGAAAATGCTTGCTCAAGAACTTCAAGACATGCAAACAAGAATAGAACAATACCAAAGAAACGGTGAACAGCATCTTGCACAACGTCAACAAGAACTTTTGGAACCACTTTTGGACAAAGCGGAAAAAGCAATTAAGGCTGTTGCGACCAAAGAAGGTTTTCTTTATATTTTCGACGTAAGCACAGGCAGTCAAGTCCTTTTCTTCTCCGACAAGAGCATTGACATCATGCCGCTCGTAAAAAAGGAATTGGGCATTCAATAATTGGCAACTTTTGACCAATTATCAACAGTTCATCTATTTTATAATTTATTTGGTATATTTGCCAAAAATTATAATGCATAAGAACGATATGCAAAATTTCGAATCTATAAGACCCTATAAAGACACTGAAGTTCCCAAAGCGGTTAAGCGACTGACTTCCAATATTTTCTTTCCGTGGCTTGTGAATACGCTTGCCCCTGATGAAAATCTTAAGGCGGTTACCGATAAAATTAAGGAAATAAAAACCGTAAAAGAATTTCAAGAGAAAGTCAGTTTTGCCGTAATTCGAAGAATAATCGACCAATCTATTACGAAATTTACGTGCGAAGGTTGGGAACAACTCGATAAAAACAAGCCATATTTGTTCGTGTCGAATCATAGAGATATCGTTCTTGATGCGGCTCTGCTCAATTATTATTTCTTTCTCATCGATATTCCACAAACTGAAATCACTTTCGGAAGCAACTTGATGAAAAACGAAATTTCTGTTGACATAGGAAAACTAAACAGAATGTTTCCCATTAGCAGAAGCGGCAATCTTCGGGATTTGTATAGGGACTATATGGTCGTTTCTTCGTACATTCGTCACGTTATCAACGAAAAGAAACGTTCTGTGTGGATTGCCCAACGTAGTGGTCGTACAAAAGATGGAAACGATAAGACAGAACCAGCCGTACTGAAAATGTTTGCCATGAGCAACGATGACAATTTTGTGGAAAATATCTCGGAATTGTCCATAACTCCTGTCTCAGTTTCGTACGAATATGAATCGTGTGCATTTGCCAAGGCGGCTGAAATATATGTTTCGTCGCTTACAAAATACAAAAAGAGCAAATACGAAGACTATTATAGCATTTTCAATGGTGTGAAGGCGCAAAAAGGGAATGTGAAATTCGTCATTACTCCAACCATCACAAAAGAAGAACTGGAATATTGCGATTCGTTCGAAAAGACGGAAAAGTTTGTACAACTGGCAAAAATAATTGACAAACGAATTTACGATGCCTACACATTGTACAAAAACAATTATATTGCATACGACATCCTTTACAAAGGCAACAAATTTGCCGACCAATACGATTCGAACGACAAGAAAATATTCCTTGATTATTTGGCAAACGGAATAAACGATCTTGACATTCCGAACAAGAGCGATATAGAACGGATTCTGCTCGATATGTATGCCAATCCAGTGAAGAATAAGTTTTCGTTAAAATAATGTAACAAACACTTGGAAAGCACGGATTTTTGCCGTGCTTTTTCTTTTTCGTGGTGGCAGGACTATTCTTTGTCACAAACAAAATGTTTATTAGATTTGCAGAAATAAAATTGACAATATGATACAGACAGATTTAGACAAGGCAAGCTACAGCTTGGGAATGAACATTGGCACGAGTTTAAAAGGCGAAGGCGTGACGGAAATCAATGCGGAAATGTTCGCTAAAGGACTTTCGGATATGATGAAAGGCGAAAAACTTGAGATTTCTTTGCAAGAAGCATACGAGACAATTCAAACGTTTTTGGCTCAGGCAAATGCAAAAAAGTTTGAAAAAAACATTACTGAGAGTAAAAAGTTCTTGGAAGAAAATGCAAAACGTCCTGAAGTCGTTACATTGCCAAGTGGTTTGCAATACGAGATATTGAAACAAGGTAACGGTCCTAAGCCAAAGGCAGCTGACACGGTTACAACACATTACCACGGTACGTTAATCGACGGAACCGTATTTGACAGTTCTGTACAACGTAACCAGCCCGCTTCGTTCCCTGTGAACGGCGTGATTCAAGGTTGGGTAGAGGCTTTACAGCTTATGCCGGTTGGTTCAAAATGGAAACTATACATTCCTTCGGAATTGGCTTATGGTGCAAATCCGCATCCGGGCGGGCCGATAGAACCACACATGGCTTTGATTTTCGAAGTTGAACTGTTGGCGATAAAATAAGATACCGTCATTCGCTTTGTTTTTACTGCGAAAAATGTATATTTGAAGTGTTTTTGTTCGTGTTTATGAAACGTATATTTTTACTCGGCATTGTTTTCTTTCTGACAGCTACGTTTGCTTTCAGCCAGAAAAATTTGCAGAAACGTGCCGAAGAGGCTTTACAAGCGAACGAATATACGTTTGCAATAAACAATTTCAAAAGTTTATTTTCGCAGATAGAAAATGAAGACCCGCAGAAAGCTGAAATAGCATATAAAATTGGATTTTGCTATCGCCATATTTCCCGTCCGCTTGATGCTCAACTTTGGCTCGAAAAGGCGATTTCGCTCAAATATCAGGATCCCATTGTGTATCTGTATTGTGCCGATGCGCTGAGAATGAACGAAAACTTCGATAAGGCAATTAAATATTACGAACACTATCAATCGCTTGTGCCGTCCGACAAAAAAGCGGAAAAAGGGATTGAATCGTGTCGAACAGCAAGAAAATGGATAAAAAATCCAACTAATTACAAAATCACAAATCTTGCGTACCTTAATAGTGAAAATTCTGATTATTCGCCATTCTTTCTATTTGACGGGAAAGGTAATACGGTGTATTTTTCATCGGCTCGTTCCAATGCTACGGGCGATATGGTGCATGGAGGAAGTGGTCAGAGCTTTTGTGACATATTCTATTCGAAAGAAGATGCAAAGGGCTCATGGACTGAACCGCAATCGGTTTCGGAACAAATAAATACTCAAAGCGAAGAAGGTACTCCAAGTCTTTCGTCAGATGGGAAAATGCTATTTTATACACAGTGCGAATATGGTGGAAACACAGCCTTTTGCAAAATTTTTTCGTCAATTCGTCTGGGTGGTGACTGGGACAAACCATCGCTACTGCATTTTACTGATACGAAAGATACTGTAGACTACGTTCATCCTTGTATTTCGCCCAGTGGTCTCACGTTGTTTTTTGCATCGAACAGACCAGGCGGTTACGGAGGCTACGACATTTGGTATTGTACCCGTACTTCAACAAAAGATAAGTGGGGAAAGGCTAAAAATCTCGGAAACGTAATCAATACCGAAGACGATGAATTGTTCCCTTATTTACGGAGCGACAGCGTTCTGTTTTTTGCATCGAACGGACATATAGGCATGGGCGGACTCGATATTTACCGTGTAAATTACGATAGTAAAGGTAAACCTTTTGTACTCAATATGATGAGTCCAATAAATTCTTCGTCGGACGATTTCGGCATTACATTTAGAAACGATACCGAAGAAGGATATTTTAGTTCAAACAGGCCAGGCGGCAAAGGAAACGATGACATTTATCATTTTTCAATCGTAAAACTGCACTATTCTGTTAATGGCAAGGTACTCAACGAAATAAGCGAAGAACCTATTTCGAACGCAAACATTACGCTTATAGGCAGCGATGGAACGTCTATTGAATTGCAGTCGGGAAATGACGGAAGTTATAACTTTAACCTTAATCCACAAACAAACTATGTTTTGCTTGCATCTCACGACGGATATTTAAATAGCAAATATAAAATTTCGACATACGGCAGAAAAGACGACAAGGTATTCGACGTAAATCTGTATTTGACACAAACCGACGTTGCTGTGGAGGTTCCAAATGTATTGTACGACGTGAACCGTTGGGAACTTCGCCCAGAATCGATTGTATCGCTCAACAAACTGTTGGAAATTCTCGAAGATAACCCGAACATTGTCATAGAATTGAGTTCGCACACAGACTACCGTGTCGGTACAAAAATTACAAACGAGGAACTGTCGCAACTTCGTGCCCAATCGGTTGTGGATTATCTTATTAGCAAAGGTATTGACTCAAAACGATTGTCGGCAAAAGGTTATGGTGCAACAAAACCCAAAACGGTCGATACAAAATATGCCGATTTGTACCCGTTCCTACAAAAAGGCGATGTACTTTCACCTGAATTTATACAGAATTTAAATGACAAATCACAACAGGAGATTTGTCACCAAATAAATCGTAGAACAGAATTTAAAGTAACTTCAACTAATTTCAACAAATAATGGCTGTAGAATCGAGATATATGCAACGAGGCGTTTCCGCGGGAAAAGAAGACGTTCACAATGCAATAAAAAACATCGACAAGGGTTTGTATCCAAAAGCATTCTGTAAAATAATCCCTGACATCTTAGGCGGAGACCCAGAATATTGCAATATAATGCATGCCGACGGTGCCGGTACAAAGTCTTCGTTGGCATATCTCTATTGGAAGGAAACAGGCGATTTATCAGTATGGAAAGGCATTGCACAAGATGCGCTCATTATGAATATTGACGACCTGCTCTGCGTGGGTGCGGTTGATAATATTTTGGTTTCATCAACTATTGGAAGAAATAAACTATTGATTCCTGGCGAAGTAATTTCAGCAATAATAAACGGAACAGACGAACTTTTGGCTGAATTGCGTGAAATGGGAATTGGCGTATATGCCACAGGCGGCGAGACAGCCGATGTGGGTGATTTAGTACGAACAATAATTGTTGACAGCACCGTAACTTGTCGCATGAAACGTAGCGATGTGATTAACAATGCGAACATTTCCGCTGGCGATGTAATTGTCGGTCTTGCTTCGTATGGACAAGCGACATACGAAAAAGAATACAACGGAGGAATGGGCAGTAATGGTTTGACATCGGCACGTCATGATGTTTTTGCAAAATATCTTGCTCAAAAATATCCTGAAAGTTTCGACGCATCAGTTCCCGATGACTTGGTTTATTCTGGTAACCTTAAACTGACCGACAAGGTGGAAGGTTCTCCGATAGACGCGGGGAAATTAGTTTTGTCGCCGACACGTACATATGCACCAGTTGTAAAGAAACTTTTAGATGCAATGCGTCCGCAGATTCACGGCATGGTTCACTGTTCGGGCGGAGCACAGACAAAAATCCTTCATTTTATTGAAAATCTGAAAGTTGTAAAAGACAATCTTTTCCCTGTACCTCCGCTTTTCAGAACAATCCACGAACAAAGCGGAACAGATTGGAAGGAAATGTACAAAGTATTTAATATGGGACACAGATTGGAAGTATATGTTTCTCCAGAGAATGCACAACAAGTCATAGAAATTTCAAAAACATTTAATATTGACGCTCAAATTGTCGGTCATGTTGAAAAATCCAACAAAACCGAATTGACCATCAAAAGCGAATTTGGGACATTCGAATATTAGTTGAATTTAGAACTACGGATTAACTGACTTGCTGTCCAGTTCTCTATACCTGCTACGGGCTGACGAAGAATATATACTGTTGGGGTATTCAAATATTATGCGTTTATATTTCTCTTTGGCTTTTTCAAAATTTTCGGTTTTGTCGTAGTATTCTGCAAGGGTGAAAATTGCTTTATCGGCATAAATTTCGTATGAAAAACGGTCTTCAATTTCTTGCAGATATTTGAGCATCAACTCGTCGTTGTGTTCTAATGTGGCGATAGTGGCTTTTCGCATTAAAATTTCATCTTCGAGAGAATGTCCGGGAAACCATTTCGGAATGGAATCGTAACAGACAATCGCCTCGGTATATTTTCCTTGATTTAAATACAAGTCGCCACGAGCGAAAATTTCCAAAGCAGTGGTCGTTGTGTCGAGTGCCGTGTTGTCCGAAATGAGTTGAGCCAGTTCAAAAGCATCGTTTGCAATGAGTTTGCTTGTGCTACCTTTGAGAACGTCGAGCAATGCCTTGGCATATTCAAAATTACCATTATAATAAGCGATTTTTGCTTGTTTAAGTTGAGCCTCGTGACCGATGTCGTTATTTTTGTAATTGAGTGCGACCGAAGCGTATTGCAGATTAGCCGCCCAAATGTCGTTTGTAAACAAATAAATGTCGGCAAGCTCCATTTCAAGCTGACTCTTGTAGATGCGGATATTTGGCTTGGCAATGTTCTCGTTGAGCAATTGGATTGCCTCGTCTTGTTTATTGAGATAATACGCTTGGATGTGTGCAAGATTTTTGATGATTTCGGCGATAGTCTTTGCGTCTCCGATTTCGTCCAATGCTTTCAAATATTCTTTCTCCAAATTTACGATTTGAGCATTGTCAACTTGAGAATTTGCCTTGAAAAGTTTGTTGTACGATGTCTCCAACAGATTTTTTAGTGCCACTTCGTAATAATCACCCATTCTTCCGATTTTTGTGATGTATGAGAAACACGTTGCCGCGTATTCAAATTCGTTGTTCGACAGAGCAATTTTTCCTAATTCGAAAACTTTCTCTCCGTCGCTGTCGTTTGCTTCGTCAATTTCCTTGCTGAGGGCAAATGCTTTTTCATAATTTTGGTCCTGCATCATAATCCAAAGCAGTAAAGATTTGAAAGTGAATTCCTTACGCTCTTTTTCTGCAAGTGGTTCAATATTTTTAATCAACGTTTGTTTTAGCTTATTGTTGGAGTGTTCGTATAGGCTGTATTGTAGCTGATTTTCAATAAATTCGAGTTCGTTGCTGTTATTGCTCAGTAATGAGATGTAGGCCTGAGCCAATTTGTCGTTTTCGCCAGAATGAAGATATAGTTCTGCAAGATTTTTTACAATCAGTCTGTTGTCGGGATATTTCGATAGAGCGTTTTCGTAGATTGTTTTTGCCACATTCTCCACTTTGTTGTCTATGCATGCCTGACCTGCTTCAAGAGAAGTCTCGAGTTGTTTTCCTGCTTTTTTTATAGTTTTCTCGAAAATGTCATCGGCATCTTTTGTTTTTCCCGTTTGGTTGTAGATGGTAGCCAATTTTATTGGATAGTAGAACGATTTCGGAAATCGTTTAATCTGTTCATTTGTGATTTTCTCTGCTTTTTCGTAATTGTGAAGCTCGTTGTAACAGGCAATCAAATAGTCAAAATGAATTTGTGAATGAGTTTGAGAGAACAGTTCATAGTAAATATCCGCAGCTTTTTCGTATTCGCCTTGAGAATAATAGAGTAGGGCAAGTTGATTGTCGTTCCCTTTGTTTTGCGAAAATGACGACAATGTCGTGAAAAGCACGAATAGTATGGAAATGAGTCGCTTCATATTAAAAAAAAGCGCATCTATCAAATAGACACGCTTCTGCAAATTTTATATGTTCAGTAGAAACTGAAAAGTCTGTTTTTATTTTCTGTGACGGAATTCGTCCGATACAGTCAATTTTTTTCTTCCTTTTGCTCTACGTGCAGCCAACACTTTTCTACCGTTAGCAGTAGACATTCTTTCTCTAAATCCATGTTTGTTTCTTCTTTTTCTTACTGAAGGCTGAAATGTACGTTTCATCTTATCTTTGTTTTAAATAGTTCTACTTGTATTCCCGTAAATCGGTGTGCAAAAGTACACGAATTATTTTAATTACAAAACTTTTTGGGGCTCAATTGGTAAATAAATTATTTTTTTTGTCTCAAAGAACGGTTCAGTGAAATATGCACTGATTGGAAATATTTTATATTTCTTGAATCCCTGCATTTCTTCGTAGAAGTCGCCACCCTTTATATAGATTATGCCGTTGCAAAGAGAATTGTTTACTATGCTGCTGACATTTTTCTTGACAAGTTTATAAAAGTCAGGAAATGCTGTAACTGCGCGGCTGACAATGTAGTCGTACTTTTCTTTGTTTTCTTCAACTGTTTGTTGTCTTGCTGTTACGTTCGTCAATCCTAATTCATTAATAATATTGTTTGCAACGGTAATTTTTTTTGCAATTCTGTCGATGAGTGTAAATTGTACTTTGGGAAAGAGAATCGCTAATGGAATTCCCGGAAGTCCTCCACCAGTACCGACATCAAGAATTTTACTTCCTTGTTTGAATTCAAAAAATTTGGCGATAGCCATGGAATGAAGAACGTGATGTTCAAAAATATTTTCAATGTCTTTACGCGAAATCACGTTGATTTTTTCGTTCCAATACGTGTAGAGGTCGCACAAAGTCTCAATCTGTTCGTATTGTTTCTTAGTCAAATCGGGAAAATATTCGTATAACTTCTGCATTACCATAAGTTGTTTATTGGTTTAAATTTATTTTTAATATGCAGGAATCCTATTTGTATAGGAAGATATATGTCGAAAATCAGGGCATAGAGCCAGAGGTCTTTTTCGCGGAATCGGCGGCAGTTGAGAATGGTCGCCAGCATGAAGAAAAACATTCTGCATCCGATGAGAGTAAGCACGGCAATGAACATAGTCTTTGGCAACGTGATACAATATATTATGCAGCAGAGATAGAATAATTCTCGGCTGAATGGTTCCAAAAATAGCAATAGTTTGTGAATGAACTTGTAACGGTTCGAAGTTGTGAGATGTCTGCGTTTTTGGAATTTCCATTTTTGGAACGACGCCACTTGTTTTGAGCGGGTAAAACTGTCGGGGTCGAGCACTATGTCGGTGTTTTCGCCCGTACCGACTTCGGAGACAAACAAATCGTCGTCGCCCGATTTTATGTGATAATGCGCCGAGAATTTACTGCTTTGCTCATAAATGTTTTTTGTGTATGCCAAATTTCGTCCGACGCCCATGTATGGTATTCCTGCATGTGCAAACGACATGTAATTAACGGCAATGGAATATGTATCGTAGCGGATAAGTTTGTCAAGAAATCCAGACTGTTGCTGGTAACCGCCGTAACCGAGAATAATTTCTTTCTTGTCGCGGAAACTTTGTTGCATAAGTCGGAGCCATTGGTCAGACTGAGGCACGCAGTCGGCGTCGCAGAATAGCATTTTTTCGTATTTTGCCGCTTTAATTCCTATGGTAATCGCAAGTTTTTTCCCATGCGAAAACCTTGCATCTTTCTTAATCGTTGAAATTCTTAAGTGCGAATATTTCTTTGCAAAATCATTCAATACAAATTCACTGTCGTCTTCAGAACTGTCGTTTACGACAATTACTTCGTAGTTTGAGTATTTTTGTTCAAGAAAAGCAGGGAGGAATTTTTTTAGATTTTCTTCTTCGTTTCTTGCACAAATAATGACAGACACAGGGTCTTCTTGTATTGCAGTTCGTTTCTTCCGTTTTATTATGCTGATTCGCATGTAGAAGAACAAATAAAATAAAATTTGTATGCCGCACGCAACAATAAAAAGTATGCAAAACCAAAATTCTATTGCATTATATGAAATCTCAATCATTACTCATTCGTTTGTGACAAAATTACTTGTTTACGCATATAATATAGATGTTTCGTCAATTACTTATGAACATTTTTTAATGCACAATTCACAATGCACAATTTATAATGTGGATAGGCTCAGTCAGCAGAATAAACTTTTAATTTTTAATTCTTAAATTCACTGCTTTTTCATATTTTTGTAACCATGGATTCTAAATGGTTGTAAAATGTATTTTTTAGGTTTTGACATTGGAAGTTCTTCGGTAAAAGTTTCGTTAGTTAGTGCTGAATCAGGAAAATGCACGGCTTCGGCATTTTATCCCAAACAAGAAATGCCCATTATTGCCAAACAAATTGGCTGGGCGGAACAAGAACCTGAAGAATGGTGGAAAAACCTAAAAATGGCTTTGGCGGAAGTGCTCAACACGGCACAAATCAACGTTAGGGAGATTTCTGCAATCGGCATTTCATATCAAATGCACGGCTTAGTGTGTGTAGATACAGACAAAAACGTGCTTCGTCCCGCAATCATCTGGTGCGACAGTCGAGCAGCCTCCATTGGCGATTCCGCATTCAATGCAATGGGAAAAGAACATTGTCTTTCGCATTTTCTTAACAGTCCGGGAAATTTTACTGCGTCGAAATTACGATGGATTAAGGAAAATGAACCTGAAATTTATGAGAAAATCTACAAAATAATGTTGCCTGGCGACTACATTGCGATGAAACTTTCAGGCGAAGTGCAGACAACCATCAGTGGTCTTTCCGAAGGAATTTTGTGGGATTTCAAACAACGTGAGCCGGCCCAGTCGCTTCTCGACCATTATGGCATAGATTCTTCTTTGATTGCCGACATTGTGCCTACGTTTGGCAAACAATGTAAAATTAGCGAGCAGGCAGCAAAAGAGTTGGGCCTGCACAGCAACATAACCGTCTCGTACCGTGCCGGCGACCAGCCAAACAATGCATTGTCGCTCAACGTGTTGAATCCAGGTGAAATTGCCACAACGGCAGGGACATCGGGCGTGGTGTATGGCGTAACCGAAGAAATCAAATACGATCCGCTTTCGCGTGTAAACACCTTTGCACACGTGAACTACACCAAGGAACAGAATCGTTTGGGTGTTTTATTATGCATCAATGGAACGGGAATAATGAACTCGTGGATTCATAAAAACATTTGTCCTACAGCTACATACGACGAAATGAACCATATGGCAGAAACTGTTTTCATAGGTTCCGACGGACTTTCGGTGCTTCCGTTCGGCAACGGAGCAGAACGTGTTTTGCAAAACAAAAATGTGAATGCTTCGGTTGTCGGTCTCAGTTTGACAAAACACACGACAAGCCACCTCATCCGTGCCACGCACGAAGGAATAGCGTTCTCGTTTCACTACGGAATGGAGATAATGAAAACCATCGGCATCAATCCGTCGGTAATTCGTGCAGGCAAGGCAAATATGTTTTTAAGCCCGATTTTCCGAAGCTCGTTGGCAAGTATTTCGGGAGCAACAATAGAACTCTACAACACTGACGGTTCCGTAGGCGCAGCCCGTGGAGCTGGAATCGGATCGGGATATTATAAAAATGCAGAAGAAGCCTTTGCATCGTTACAAAAAGTTGAAGTCATAGAGCCTGATATTAAAAATCAGACAAAATACCAAGAGGCATATGAGAAGTGGAGTTGGGCTTTAAAAACGAAATTACCTGAGCGGTAATCTTGAACTTTTCGAGAACGAGCTCGACAAAATCAGTCTTGAATAACTCGGTACAGACTGTCTCCCATTTTAAAAAGTAAAAAAGTTTCGGTTTTTTTTGTTGGTTCGTATTTTTTGAAAAAATCTTGCTCGTAGCAAATATAAGTATCGAAATAAAGTTTATCTTTGGAAAAATGAAACTTTGTTCTTGTGTTTGTACGTAAATATTTATATGTCAATGAATAAGATGTGTAATTTACAATGGGCAAAGTGTAATTTATACACTATTGTAGAATTTTAAAGAAATATATTTAACATGACAAAAAAAGAATTCTTTCCAGGAATTGGAAACATTAAGTTTGAAGGAAAAAACAGTAAAAATCCATTGGCATTCCGCTACTACGATGCAAACAAAATGGTGATGGGTAAAAAAATGAGCGAATGGCTGAAATTCGCTATGGCATGGTGGCACACGCTTTGCGCCGACGGCACCGACCAATTTGGTGGCGGGACAAAATCGTTTCCTTGGAATGAAAATCCAGACCCGATTCAAGCGGCAAAAGACAAAGTTGACGCAGGTTTTGAGTTTATGCAGAAAATGGGCATAGAATACTACTGCTTCCACGATGTTGACTTGGTGAAAGAAGCTACGACTGTTGAAGAATATGAGAAAAACCTCAAGGAAATTGTAGCATATTTGAAACAAAAACAAGCCGAGACAGGCATAAAACTTTTGTGGGGAACGGCTAATGTGTTCGGTCACAAACGCTATATGAATGGTGCTTCAACAAATCCCGACTTTGATGTGGTTGCCCGTGCAATCGTACAAATTAAAAATGCAATTGATGCAACAATTGAACTTGGTGGTACGAACTACGTGTTCTGGGGTGGCCGCGAAGGATATATGTCGCTACTTAACACTGATATGAAACGCGAAAAGGAACACATGGCGACTATGCTCACTATGGCTCGTGACTATGCTCGTGCGAAAGGTTTTAAAGGCACGTTCCTGATTGAACCTAAACCAATGGAACCGACAAAACATCAATATGATGTTGATACTGAAACAGTTATTGGTTTCTTGAAGGCACATAATCTTGACAAAGATTTTAAAATCAATATTGAAGTGAACCACGCAACATTGGCTGGTCACACATTTGAACACGAACTTGCCTGTGCTGTTGATGCAGGAATGCTCGGTTCAATTGACGCAAACCGCGGCGACTATCAAAACGGTTGGGATACGGACCAATTCCCAATCGACAATTTTGAACTTATCCAAGCAATGATGCAAATCATCAGAAACGGTGGTTTTCATAATGGTGGAACAAATTTTGATGCAAAAACTCGTCGTAACTCTACCGATTTGGAAGACATTTTCATCGCACACATTGCCGCAATGGACGCAATGGCACGTGCACTGGAAAGTGCAGCCGAATTATTAGAAAAATCGCCAATCAAGAAAATGGTTACCGACCGCTATGCAAGTTTCGATTCGGGCGAAGGAAAACGTTTCGAAGAAGGCAAAATGACATTTGAAGAGGCCTATGCTTACGGCAAGAAAGTCGGTGAACCGAAACAAATCAGCGGTAAGCAAGAATTGTACGAAGCTATAGTTAATATGTATGTATAGAGAATGCTCAATGTGTAATTAATTCAAAAAACAAAGAAACATGGGTGGAAGTAAGACATATCTTTTCAGTATCGTGTTGGTTGCGGTAATTGGAGGTTTGCTGTTTGGCTACGACACGGCAGTGATTTCTGGTGCGGAAAAAGGTTTGCAGGCATTTTTCGCTGCGGCGACTGATTTCACCTACACCGATGGTTGGCATGGTATTACGTGCTCGAGTGCACTCATTGGCTGTATTATCGGTAGTGCGTTGTCGGGTTTGTTTGCGACACGGCTTGGAAGAAAAAAATCGCTGTTCGTCGCAGGCGTGCTATTTTTCTTGTCCGCTCTTGGTTCTTGGTATCCTGAATTTTTATTTTTCAACTATGGTGAACCATCGTTTAGTTTGTTGATAGCATTCAATTGTTATAGAATACTTGGTGGAATCGGAGTGGGACTTGCATCGGCAATTTGTCCGATGTATATAGCCGAAGTCGCGCCCGCAAATATGCGTGGAACATTGGTTTCGTGGAACCAGTTCGCCATTATTTTCGGTCAGTTGGTAGTGTATTTCGTGAATTTTGTGATAATGAAGAACCACACTATCCTCGATGTAGTTGACGCCGATTGGTATATGGCAACGGGTTGGCGCACAATGTTTGTGAGCGAAGGATTCCCTGCGGGACTATTTGCATTACTGATTCTTGCCGTTCCCGAAACTCCGCGATACCTTGCCCTCAATGGCAACGACGATAAAGCTCTGCACGTACTTTCACGTATCAATGGCGAAGAAAAAGCAAAAAGTATTCTTGCCGAAATTCACGAAAGTGCGCTTGAAAAGACGGAAAAACTGTTCACCTACGGTTTCCTTGTTGTTTTTGTAGGGATAATGGTAAGCGTGTTCCAACAGACTGTCGGAATTAATGCGGTGTTGTATTACGGTCCACGAATTTTCGAAGAAATGGGAATGGACAACCCAATGACGGTTCAAGTGATTATGGGAATTGTAAATATTTCGTTTACACTTTTGGCAGTGTTCACTGTTGAAAAACTTGGTCGAAAGCCGTTGCTCATTGTTGGCTCGCTTGGCATGGCTGTAGGTGCGTTCGGCGTGATGATTTACTTTATGTTGGGCGGATTCGAAGGCTCGTTGCCTGGAATGTTTGCCGCAACAAGCATAATGGTCTACACCGCAAGTTTCATGTTCAGTTGGGGACCGATTGCCTGGGTGTTGATAGCGGAAATTTTTCCGAACACAATCCGTGGCGCAGCCGTGGCAATCGCCGTGGCATTCCAATGGATTTCTAACTTCATTGTAAGTTCCACATTCGTTTCAATGTTGAATTGGTCACCTTCGGGAACGTATTCAATATTTGGCATTGTGTGCGTGGTTGCCGCAATTTTCGTATGGAGACTTGTTCCAGAAACCAAAGGCAAGACATTGGAAGATATGACGAAATTGTGGGGAAGAAAGTAATTGATAACAGTAGCCGAAGCATAAAAAAAGAGTCGTAATTTTTACGACTCTTTTTTTGTGGAGCTGCGGAGATTCGAACTCCGGTCCGGTCAAGTACCGAAAATGCTTTCTACATGCTTATTCCGTTATTGATTGTCGGGTAGCAACTGAGAACGAAAACCCTATTGATACCGTATCCTGAATAAATCTCGGAGAAACGCACAGGAGTTGTTTTTCCTATTCCTTATTTACAGCACCGCAGACTCAGACGACTAAGGACGTGCCTTCTGTGCGATGTCTCGCCGCTATTCCTTGAATAGCGTAAAGCCGAAATCTACTATACTTCGATTAGGCAGCAAGAGCAAAGTTTTCTTCGCCAGTTATTGTTTTAGAGTGTGGTTTTACGGGACAAACTCCATCGCCCGACATGCTTACATTCCCTGTAAACTCCCCGTCAAATCCAGTCAACCCCAGAAAATGAGATGCAAATATATGCGATTTTTCGCCGTTTGTCAAGTGGGTTAGAAATAATCCGAAGCACTCTTCATGTTTACCTTGATGTCGCTCAGCATGCTGGCTTTGATTTTCAAAGTAAATTCCCAACGTTGGCGGTCACCGAGCGGAACCCACGTCAGTGCCATATCCCAACAGTGCAAATCTCGGTATACATTAAATGTTGTATATGCAATTCCTTTTTCTTCAAAATCCCATCCTGTTGAGAAAGAAATATCCCAATGATCAGTTAGACTGAATTTTCCGCTTGCGCTGATGGTTTGTATTACATTATTCGAAACTGAATCAAGTTCGTTATTATAATCGTAATAATATTTCCGAGGAATGCTCAGCGAATATGACAAGCTTAAACTCCATGGCACGTCCCAATATGAGTACATTTCATCGACTGGAACATTGATCGACTCACTTTTATCCTTTATTGGTCCAAAAGTATATGACAACGATGTCGCCCATTGGTCTTGAGTTTTCCGCCACAGCGTTCCGTAGCGGTCTATCATATAATTATTGACACGCACTTGTGTAATACCAGTGCTTGTTGATTTTACTCCGATGGCATACGGATCGAACGAAGCGGAGTAACGAATAGTAAAACGATTCAAAATTGTTGAATATCCCGACACGTTTATCAAACTCATTTTCAAAGAATCGGCGGCAAAATTATACGAACCGTTTATCGAAAGATTTTCAATCAATTTGATTTTTTTTGTTCCCGTAACGGTATCGGTTTTGCTTCTCACTTTTGCTTCCAAGTTGTTGCCGATAGAAAACGACAGCGAACTTTGTCGTTGCGAAGACGGAACTCCGTAAATACCTTTTTCGAAATACGAATATGTTGCCAAATCGCCATCGCTATTTTTCTTATAGGTGCCATAATATCCGTATTTCTCGGCAGAAAAATCAGGCGTGAGAGAATAAGAAACCGTTGGTGTAATGACGTGGCGAATTGCTTTCAAAGCCTCGCTTCGGAAACGGAACATTCCATATATTTTTGTACTCGCCGACACGCCGAAAGAATAGTTGTAAACTCGGCTAAACTGACCTACAGTATCAATGCGGACACCTCCGACTATAGTGTCGGTTGCCGTGTATTGAACATAATTGTCGTCCCATTCTTTTTTCAACTTCGACGTGTACCACCGTTCTTGATAATTAAAAGATGGCGAAATAGTAAGATATTTAAATACTTTGAAACTTGCGCTGACAGGAATGGAGTGATTTACACCACTTTGAAACAGTTCCAACGTCTCTTTTTTATAGAAGTTCGAGTCTAATTTTGCATTGACCAATTTGTTCTGCATTTCGCCCGTATATGAAACGCCGATGCGTTCGTAGAAACGTTCTTTTCCTGTGGCGTGTCTTCGTTTCAGAGGTGTGAATGTCGATGCAGTTAGACGAATCTGTGGCAATGTCAATGTAATTGTGCTGTCAATATTGTTTTGGCTATGAGACAGCGATGCAGAGAACGAAAGTGGCGTTCCCGCAAATTTCTTCCCGAAATAAATGTTCGAACTGACTTGGTTGTTCAAATATTCATTTGTACTATACGTATTTTGTTTCGCATAGCCTGCAGAACCATAATTAACCGACGCACTAAAGTTCGGGCTGTAAGGCGATTTTTGCGTTTGATTATGTGTCCATTTTACGTTAAACGTTGGTGCGAGACGCATTTCGTCAGAAACCAAACTTGCATACGTGACAGAAAAATTACCATTAAAACGGTATCGTAATTTATAGTTTGAAGAAAGAGTCGTTCTCCAACTACCAAGAGAGTATACGTCAGCAAGCCACTTGAAATCAACATATTCGCTGATTCCAAAATAGATACCTCCATCACGAAGATAAAAACCTTTTGTTGATTCTTCGCCGACCGTCGGAATAATTATACCATTGGAACGACCTTTCTTTATCGGGAAATAACCGAACGGAATCACAACAGGAATTGGAATTTCGTCAACCACAACCCACGATGGTCCGAATACAATTTTATCGTCTACAAGAACTTTACCTTTTGTCATTTCGACGTAGAAATGAGGCGTTTTTTCGTCACAGGTGGTGTATTTTCCCCGTTCTATGTGTATTTCTTTGTCGCTGTGAATTTTCGTACGTCGTCCATGTAAATATGCCTCGTCTTGTTTTGTGTAGATTCCGAAAGCCAGTCCTTGTTTCGAATCAAAATTATAGCGCATAGAATCGGCGTCGAATGAATCGGAAGATTCTTTAAAAACAGGACTGCCGACCATTTCGTTTGTGGAATCGGAATACATTCCTTTGGCGAAAATTTCGCGTTTTGAAACGTCTAATTCGATAAATTCCGACTGCAAATCAATATCTTCGTATTTTACCTTTCCTTCTCCAAACGTCTGGACTGCATTCCCCGACAAATCGAACACGATTGAATCACGCGAAGAATACGAAACAGGGCTGTCCAATCCACTATTTTTCTTTTTTTCTTTTTTCTCTGGCTTGGTTTTTGCTGTTGAATCTTGTGCAACAAGTGTTGTATCCTGTGCATTTGCCAACGAAAATAAGGCACAGGAAAAAAGTGTTAGTAAAAAATATTTAAAACTTTGTCTTTGCAAGTCGTTAAAATACTATTTTTGTCAATATAACAGTAACGCTGTTTTTTTCGTCAAAAGTAAGTAGAAAATTTAAATCTGCACGAAATTTGAACAGGAATACTTTATAACATGATGCGAACAATGAAGAAATATCATATCATATACGTCCTTATCTGCTTGATAATAAGCATGAATACAGCGTTTTCGCAGTCGAATCCATCATATGCGGTAAGAACTGTCGTAATTGATGCCGGACACGGAGGAAAAGATCCCGGAGCTGTAGGAAAAATTTCTCAGGAAAAGAATATCACATTGGCGATTGCATTAAAAACAGGCAGTCTGATTGCGGCAAATTGTCCCGACGTGAAAGTGATTTATACACGTAAAACCGACGAATTCATTGAATTGCACAGACGTGCCGACATTGCAAACAAGGCAAAAGCCGACTTGTTCATTTCCATTCACGTAAATGCCAATCCAAACAAAGAAGCGACTGGAACCGACACATGGACCATGGGTTTGGCAAAAAATGATGCGAATCTGAAAGTTGCAAAAATGGAAAACGATGTAATTTCTTTGGAAGCTGACGCATCACAGTACAAGGGTATGTCGGCAAACGACAACGAAGCAATCATACTACATAAACTGCAACAAGGCGTGTTCTGCGACAACAGTCTTACGTTTGCAAGCATGGTGCAAAGTCAGTTTAAAAACGAAGTGGGCAGAAAAGACAGAAGTGTGCATCAGGCTCCCTTCCTCGTGTTGTGGAAAACAGCCATGCCGAGCGTGTTGATAGAAACAGGGTTTATAACCAACGACGAAGAAGAAAAATGGCTCAATCAAACAGATAATCAGGCAGAAATGGCCTATGCAATCTATCAGGCATTTTTGGAATACAAAAAATATATTGAAAGTCGTTCGAAAGGCGGTTATCAACAATCTCAGCCAACGACAACTCAACCGGAAACAAAACCTGCACCAGTGGCAAAACCCGAGGTCAAGAAAGATTTTCCTCAGTCGAATCAGTGGGGTATATATTATGGTATACAAATTGGCGCAGGAAAAGAATTGAACAAACTCACTCCGGAAAACTTCAATGGGTTGAAAGATGTATATTATGTAGAAGAAAACGGCATATACAAATATTATTATGGCAAAACGGCTTCATTTATGGAAATAAAAGAATATCTTCCCGAAGTGAAGGAAAAATATCCGTCGGCATTTATCGTTGCACGGGATAAAGACAATAAAAAATTACAAATAGCGGAAGCAAGACAAAAAACAAAATAACTATGGAGAAAGACAAAGCAATTAAGATTGGACTACTTGTTATCATAATCGGAGGAGTAATGTTCTGGGGTTACAACTTCTGTAAAGGAAAAAATATTTTCAGCAGTGAAAACCTCTATTACACCACATACGACCAAGTGGAAGGTCTTCAGAAAAATGCCGAAGTTCTGCTTCGTGGTTATAAAATCGGTCACGTGAAAAATATTTATTTCTCGAATCCGCAATACAACCAATTAACGGTAGAATTGAGCATAAATTCAGACATTCATTTACCTAAGGAGACAATTGCACGGATTTTCAGCTCCGACATTTTGGGGTCGAAGGCAATAGACATAATTCTTCCTAAATATTTTTCGGAAGAAGGTGAATTTGTTTCAAATTTCGATACACTTAATTCAGAAATACAAACGTCCATCACCGACCAAGTTCGTATAGAAGTCGCACCATTAAAGGCTCAAGCAGAAAAACTACTCGAAAGTGCTGCTGTAGCAATCGACCAAGTTAAATTCATTGTCAATGAGAAAAACGGTGAGGAACTTCGCAGATGTTTCGTGAAACTGCAAAATGCAATCGATGCAATTCATCATTCAGGAATGACACTTGATACCATATTATCGACAAATGACGATAACATTGAAGGAATATTGACAAATATCAATGGTATAACCAAAAACTTCAACGAACACTCGGGAGAAATTAGTTCTATAATTAATAATGTATCGAATATGAGCGATTCGTTGGCACAGGCAAATTTGGCGGAGACATTGAAAAAGACCGAAAAATCAATTTCGGAACTCGATGCCATGTTGCAGCAAGTCAACAGTGGCAACAGTTCTTTGGGTGCTTTAATAAACGATCCGTCGCTCTACAAGAATCTGGACAATGCTTCGCAGCAACTTAATTCGTTGTTGATAGACATTCAGAAACATCCAAAACGCTATGTCTCATTCCCAATTTTTGGTTCTTCGAAGGATAAAGAACAGAAAAAAGAAGAAAAACAAGAAGCAAAAAAGAAAAATGAGAACTAAATTCTATATGTTTAAAATTTAGTTGCCGAAAAATAGAAATTGACATAAAAAAACGAGATTTTTGTCTCGTTTTTTTTGTCGCCCCCCCAAAAAAAAATTTTACATGAAAACTGAAGATTTAACTCCCGACACCAAATTGCAAATAAATCAATTAGATACGTGTAATTGGTTGATAGTTAGCGGTTTGTATTTTTTTTTGTTTTTTTTGATTTTTTAATTTGCTGAAATTCAAAACCGTATACTAAAATCGAAAAATGCAAGAGAGAAAGAGATTTTTTTTTGAATATTTATTAGCATCTTTGTAAGTGTAAAAACGACAAATTTAAGAGTAGAAATAAAAATGGAAAATAAGGAGACTACGAAGGGTTACGAAGAAAAGTGGTTGGAATGCCTCAGTATTATCAGAGACAATTTAGAGTCAGCTGGACAAACCGAAAGTTACAAAATGTGGTTTGAGCCGATTCAGTTTGCAGATTGGAAAGATAATATTCTAACGATTCAAATTCCAACGGCATTTTACTATGAGTACATTGAGGAAAACTATCTCGATTTGTTGATTCGAGTTCTACATCGCGTATATGGCAAAAACATTAAGTTGAAATACAAGGTAATGGTGAAGCCTGCAAACGCTCAGGGGGAAGAAGTTTCCACTACGCTTATGGGAAATAGTTCTTACTCGAAAACTACGACGGCATATACTGCAAATCCACCATATCCGCAACAATCAACGATTCGGAATCCGTTTATGTATCCAGGAATGACGAAAGTCGTTGATTCACAACTTAATCCGTCTTATACATTCTCTAACTTCATAGAAGGTGACTGCAACAAACTTGCAAGAACTGCTGGACTTGCAATCGCCAGAAATGCAATGAAGTCGAACTACAATCCTCTCTTTATATATGGTAAATCTGGATTGGGGAAAACTCACCTTGTTCAAGCAATTGGTTCGGAAATAAAAGAACTTTATCCGAAGAAAAATGTTCTCTACGTTGATTCCGACACATTTGAAAGACAATATATTCAAGCGGCTGCGATAGAAAACGACAGAAATAATTTTCTTCACTTCTACCAAACTATCGACGTTCTTATTATTGATGATGTTCAACAGTTTGCATCGAAGGTAAAGACACAAAATGCATTCTTTACAATATTCAACTCGTTGCATCAGAAGGGAAAACAAATCATTTTGACTTCTGACCGCCCACCAGTAGAAATGCAGGATTTGAACGAAAGACTTCTTTCTCGTTTCAAATGGGGACTTTCGGCAGAACTGACAGTTCCGAATTTTGAGACTCGTCTCGAAATCCTTAAACAAAAAATTCAAAAAGAAGGTATTGGAATCGACGAAGAAGTCTTAGAATATATAGCAAACCATATTTCTTCGAATATCCGTGAATTGGAAGGCGTTTTGATTTCAATTTTGGCTCAGGCCACTATCAACAAGAAACAGTTAAGTCTTGATCTTGCCAAGGACGTTGTAGAAAAATTGGTTAAAAGTACTCAACAAGATATATCCATTGACTTTATCAAAAAGACTGTATGCGAATATTTTGGCATTGCTCTTGACCAACTTAAATCAAGAACTCGCAAACGCGAAATTGTTCAGTCTCGTCAAGTTGCCATGTATTTTGCTAAAATCTACACAAAAAATTCGTTGGCTTCAATCGGTGCTCAAATTGGAGGCAAAGACCATGCGACCGTTTTACATGCCTGCAAGACAGTAAACAACCTTATGGAAACCGATAAACGATTTAAACGATACATTCTCGACCTTGAGAAGAGATTTAAACTTCAATAAATCTTAAACGGCAATTCTCAAACGAATTGCCGTTTTGATTTTCATTCATTTTTACCTTATGCGAATCGCCATTATTATAGCAATTTACCTTTGTTTTCCTATAATCATAGCTATAGGATTTCAGAAATGGGATATTGTGAGAAAAATCGGCACCGTCATATCGGCATACGCTGTCGGCATTGTCATGTCGCTTACAGGACTTGTTTCGTTTGAAACAGGCTCTGCTGATGCCGAACTACTTCAGTCTGTTCAAAAATGGATAATGAACATTACTGTGCCGTTGGCAATTCCACTCATGTTATTGAGCTCCGACTTCAAATTGTGGTCGAAAACACTTTCAAAGACGGTTTATGCACTGATGGGCGGACTTTTATCGGTTCTTGTTGCTGTCGTTGTCGCTTTTTTTGTGTTCAAAAATGCTGGCATTGACAAATTTCCAGACATTTTAGCCATGATGGTCGGTATATACACTGGCGGAACAATGAATTTTGCTGCGCTCGGAACGGCACTGCATATCAATTCTACTATAATGACCTGTCTAATGACAATAGAAATGTTGATAACCTTTCCATACCTGCTATTCGTCATCGGAGGAGGGTTCAAACTATTTCGCCGTATTTTGCCTTTTCACGAAACAGATCAAAAATCCATTCAAAAATTAAAAGCGAAAAACAACGGCGTTGAAAATTATGAACACATGTTAGACCGACGAATTGCTCCTTTTACGGCAATAGCAATTGGGATTTCGCTGATATTTCTTGCAATTGGAGCCGGTATTTCATTAGCCTTGACTGGTACGTTGCAAGAAATGATTGTCATCCTCACGGTGACCACCCTCGCAATAATTGCATCGTTTTTCAGAAAAATCCGAAGATTGCCCAAAACGTTTGAAATGGGAATGATACTTATTCTCATGTTTAGTGTTGATGTTGCGTCGCAGCTCGATTTTTCAATACTTGCTTCATCAATGACAATCTTATTGTATCTTGTTTTGTTTATTATGCTCATCTCCATAGTATTACACTGCATTTTCTGTAGACTGACAAAAGTAAATGGAGACTTATTCACCGTGGCAAATATCGGGCTGCTGTGTTCTCCGCCGTTTATCGCACCAGTTGTCGGGGCAATGGGAAACAAAAGTGTTTTAATTAGTGGAATTGCAATCGGCATAGTCGGATATGCAATCGGGACATATTTCGGAATAGGAATTGATTATTTGTTTAACGCACTTCTGCCATGAGCGACAATCAGCAAAGAACATATATTGCGATTGATTTAAAATCGTTTTTTGCTTCAGTCGAATGCGTGGAACGCGGTTTAGACCCGTTGACGACTCATTTGGTCGTTGCTGATAAAAGTCGCACGGAGAAGACGATCTGTCTTGCTGTTTCGCCATCTCTAAAAGCATACGGCCTACCTGGTCGAGCACGACTATTTGAGATTGTCGAAAAAGTCACGGCTATAAATGCTCAACGAAAACTCCGAGCTTCGAACCATTCGTTTACGGGCTCTTCCATTGATGCGCTTGAGTTACAAGAAAATCCAAATTTGGAATTGCAATACATCACCGCTGTCCCGAGGATGTCGTATTACATTAAATACAGCACGCGGATTTTCAATATTTATCTTAAATACATTTCGCACGAAGATATTCATGTCTATTCTATTGACGAAGTTTTTATGGACGTGACGAATTATCTTCAAACATACAAAACGACCGCCCTTGAATTGACAAAAAAAATAATTCTTGACGTCCTGCAGCAAACAGGAATAACCGCCACGGCGGGCATTGGAACAAATCTTTATCTTTGTAAAGTTGCCATGGATATAGTTGCGAAGCACGTACAAGCCGACCAAGATGGTGTTCGTATTGCCGAACTCGATGAAATGTCGTATCGCCAACAACTTTGGGACCATACGCCATTGACCGATTTCTGGAGAGTTGGGCGAGGCACGGCAAAAAAATTGGCTCAATACGGCATTTACACTATGGGCGATTTGGCACAATGTTCATTGGAAAACGATGCATTTCTCCATAGACTTTTCGGAGTGAGCGCGGAACTGCTCATAGACCATGCGTGGGGCTGGGAGCCATGCAGAATGGAGCATATAAAAGCCTACAAACCCGAAACAAATTCGTTTAGCACAGGACAAGTTCTTACTCGGCCATACGATTTTGCCCAAGCCCGAGTTGTGGCACAAGAAATGGCAGATTCCATTGCCCTCAATCTTGTTGACAAAGAAATGGTTACCGACCAAGTTATCCTTACCGTAAATTATGATGCCGAATGTCTGACAAATCCAGCAATTCGTTCGAAATACGATGGAGATTATACAACAGACTATTATGGAAGACAAGTTCCCAAACATGCACATGGAACGGCAAATCTTCACAAACACACGTCATCGTCAAAAATAATCATTAATGCAATTGTTTCTTTGTACGATAGCGTTGTAAATCCCAACCTGTTGATTCGACGATTGAACATCTCTACAAATCACGTGATACCCGAATCACAAGTAGGAAAACAGTCGTTGCAATTAGACTTGTTTTATAGTGAAAATCAAGATAATACAAATCTCGACAGTGTAAAAGAGCAACACATTCAACAGACAATTTTGAACATTAAGAAAAAATATGGCAAAAATGCCATACTCAAAGGGTTGAATTACAAAGACGGTGCAACTGCAAAAGAGCGTAACGAACAAATAGGAGGGCACAAGGCATGAACGATAAATACAAGGATATTATCAATTTACCCCATCCCGAATCGAAACGGTTTCCCCGCATGTCACTTTTGAATCGTGCCGTGCAATTCTCACCGTTTGCGGCTTTGTCGGGACATTACGATGCAATTCACGATACAATTCTTTCGGCCGATGAAAAAATTGAAAATCAAAACATGGTGGAGGGTGAGGATGAATTTAATCCTTGATTTTTACCAAAGATGTTCTTTTTTTATTAAATTTGGCAAATTGGATTTTTAAATTTTCTGACTATGAAAAAATTTTTAGCATTTTCTTTGGCGATTATCGGTGCCATTTCTGTTCTTGCACAAACTTCGGTTGAAGGTATTTATTATAACATTGACGGAGTGACAGCTACTGTCACATATAAAAATGGAAATCCATATTCTGGCGATGTTACCGTTCCCGATAAGATAATTGTAAGCAACAATGAGTATACTGTAACGACAATCGGTGAACAAGCATTTGGTTATTTCGATGTAACATCTGTTTCTTTACCGAATACTATTGTCGAAATTCAAACTAACGCTTTTTATAATTGCACATCTCTAACAGAATTGACAATTCCTGCATCGGTGACAACATTAGGTAATTTCATTCTCAATAATAGTTCCGTTGTAAAATTGACAATGTTAGCAACTACTCCGCCAAGTACGGCAAGCAAGACGTTTATGAATTTTGGAACCTCAAATGTCACTCTCTACGTTCCCGAAGGCTGTGCTGGTAATTACGCATCTGCCCCGTGGAATACGTTCAAAGAAATTGTTGAACTTAAAGATGAAGGCGGTGAAGGTGGCGAAGGCGGACAGGAAGGTGGTGAACAAGGACAGGAAGGTGGCGAACAAGGTGGAACTGAGACTGCAATCTGTGGTTCTTCGGCACAAACAGCCAATATATCTGTGGTTAACAAAACTATTTATGTAAAAAATGCTGAGTCTGTTGAAATTTACGACATATTGGGCAACAAAATAGCTTCGCAATCAGGTTACACTGTCGGACATAAAGGAATCTATTTTGTTGTTGCCGACGGGATTTCATACAAAATTTTCATTCAATAACACTATGATTTTATTTGAAGAAGACATTCGCAAAGAAACGGTTTTAGAGATAGCAAAGAAAATTGCTGTTGCCGCACGTACCGCTCCAAAAGGGAAAGGTGTGGATAATCTTGAAATTGCAATATTAACAGATGGCGACATTGAAAAATTAGCAGAAAAAATGTGTGAATTGGCCGTGGTCGAAGGAAGAACGTCGTTTGCCCGCGATGCGGAAAATTGTAGGAAAAGTCAAGTTGTCATGCTATTCGGTACAAAAATTACAACTCTCGGAATCAATTGCAAATTCTGTGGATTTCCGACTTGCGAGGACAAAAAACAACATTCAGAAATTCCTTGTTTCTTCAATGCGAATGACTTAGGCATTGCAATCGGTTCTGCCGTGTCAGTTGCCTGCGACAACAGAATCGACAACCGCGTGATGTACACCGTCGGCTACACGGCAAATAAGATGAACCTGCTTCCGAACAGCGACATCGTACTCGGATTGCCACTTTCCGTCAGCGGAAAAAGTCCATTCTTCGACAGAAAATAAAGACATAATTATATATGTGACATGGAGTATTTTTACGGACTGTGTCGCGTAGATAGTGCTAAAATACGATGAAAAGAAATATATTACTGACAGTATTCTTTGCTCTATGGAGCTTGTTTAGTTTTGCGTTGGTGACTTTGCCGTCAATTTTTAGCGACAATATGGTGCTGCAACAAAATTCCACGGTGAAAATATGGGGATGGGCGAAAGCATACGAGGAAATAACCGTGACCACCAGCTGGGATAATAAATCCTACAAGGTAATGACTGGCAACAACATGTCGTGGGAGGTAGATGTAACAACGCCCGAAGGAAGTTTTACTCCGTATGAAATCACGGTTGAGGGCTGGCGAAAACTAACCCTCAAAAATGTGCTGATAGGCGAGGTGTGGCTCTGTTCGGGACAGTCGAATATGGAATGGTCGCCGCGAAACGGCATAGAGAACGGCGAACAGGAAATTGCCGCCGCACAGTATCCTAAC
>JAEEGL011096404.1_pt1 | contig 28301 bp, 24 predicted proteins | sample 9134231 | NCBI WGS metagenome assembly JAEEGL01 (sample SAMN16246548, study PRJNA631951) | gut metagenome | biome: gut microbiome; feature: rumen; material: fiber-attached | host: Bos | place: Iran: Karaj | collected 2018-10
CTTGAGGAGCGCGAAATGGGAATTACCCTCGAGCGCATTAATCTTCAGGTCAAGGCCGCTCTTGCGGGCGTTTCCTCTGAGAAGATGCGCAAGGTTGTCATCGCATACGAGCCCATTTGGGCAATAGGAACGGGCCGCACCGCCACAGCCGAGCAGGCCGGCGAAGTCTGCTCCGCTATCCGCGGTGTTATACGCGATCTCTACGGCGCCCGCATTGCACGCGCCGTTACCATCCAGTACGGCGGTTCAATGAACGATAAGAACGCAGCAGAGCTCCTGGCTCAGCCCGACATCGACGGCGGACTCATCGGCGGCGCCAGCCTCGTACCCGCAAAGTTTGCCGCTATAATAGCTGCCGCAAATCAGGAATAAGAGCTAAGCATACTTATAAATATAAGGAGAATAATAATGACTAAACTCGTATTAGTACGCCACGGCGAGAGCGAATGGAACAAGCTCAACCTTTTCACCGGCTGGACCGACGTAGAGCTCAGCGACAAGGGCAGGGAAGAAGCTAAGGCAGCAGGCAGAGTCCTTAAAGAGAACGGCTACGATTTCGATATTTGCTACACATCATATCTTAAGCGCGCTATTCACACTCTGAACATCGCTCTCGACGAGATGGACAGAGCATGGCTTCCCGTAGTGAAGAGCTGGAAGCTCAATGAGCGCCATTACGGCGCACTTCAGGGACTCAATAAGGCGGAGACGGCAGAGAAATACGGCGAAGATCAGGTTAAAATCTGGCGCCGCAGCTTCGACGTAAAGCCGCCCGCACTCGATGAGAACGATGAGCGCAGCGCAACAAAGCAGGCGATGTTCCGCGATGTTCCCAAGGAGCTCCTTCCCGCCAACGAGAGCCTTGAGACCACCGTTGAGCGCGTTGTTCCCTATTTTGAAGAGGTCATCAAAAAGGATATGGAGGCCGGCAAGCGCGTTATCATAGCAGCCCACGGCAATTCGCTCCGCGCACTCGTTAAGTATTTCGACAACCTCTCCAGCGACGAGATAATCGGAGTTAACATCCCGACCGGAACCCCGCTCGTTTACGAGTTCGATGAAAACTTTAAGGCAGTCAACCACTATTACCTCGGCGATCAGGATGCGATCAACGCAAAAATGCAGGCTGTCGCCAATCAGGGAAAGAAGCAGTAATTTCAATTATCGTTCATCTTACCGCCCGTTCATGCGAACGGGCGGTATTCTTATGCATATTGTTTAATACTTTGACGCAATAAAGCCAAATTTTTATTAATTGTTGACCTTGCATAAAGAAGCAGCATAAATATATAATTATACTATGATAATTTAAATATATATTCAGAAAAGAGGCAATAAAATGAATAAATTATCAAAGATTATTGCAATTGCCCTTTCGATCGTTATGATTGCGGCTCTTGCAGCATGCTCCTCAGGCGCAAAGCTTCAGATCCTCGATACCGAGTATGCTCTTGAGGACTACGCAATTGCCGTATCCAAGGACAATGAAGAGCTTCTTGCAAACATCAACAAGGCGCTTGCAGAGCTCGAGGCTGACGGAACGAAAAAGGCTATAGTAGATAAGTACATTTCCGGAGTTGAGCACAGCCTCAAGTTCCAGGAGAACGTAGCTGCCGACGCTCCGACGCTCACGATGGCGACGAACGCTGCATTTCCTCCTTATGAGTTCTACGAGGGCGGCAAGATAGTCGGTATCGACGCAGAAATGGCTGCCGCTATCTGCGATAAGCTTGGAATGAAGCTTGTGATCGAGGATACCGAGTTTGGCTCTATCATAGGCGGAGTTCAGAGCGGCAAGTACGATATCGGTATGGCCGGTATGTCCGTGACCGAGGAGAGACTTCAGAGCGTTAACTTCTCAGACACCTATGCCACCGGAATTCAATCGATAATAGTCAAGGAAGGCAGCAAAATTACGAGCGTTGACGATCTCTATGCAGATGGAGCAACTTATGTTGTCGGCGTTCAGCAGGATACCACCGGCGACATCTACTGCACCGGCGATTTCGGCGAGGAGAGGGTTATCCGCTTTGCTAAGGGCGCAGATGCAGTACAGGCTCTTGTTACCGGAAAGGTAGACTGCGTCGTCATAGACAACGAGCCCGCCAAGAACTTTGTTGCAGCAAACAATAAGTAATCAAATAGCAATGTCTTTATGGGCGGCTTCGGCCGCCCAATAGGCGTATATAGGCGCTTGAGGTGAGGTATGAGTTTTTTTGATAAGTTCTCCGATGCGTTTCGGCTCTGCTTTATTGACGACGACAGATGGAAATTCATATTAAGCGGATTGGGAAACACGATAATAATCACGCTTTCCGCCCTTCTGATCGGTATTGTGATCGGGATCGTCGTTGCGATAATACGCTCTACGCATGATAATATTATAGATGAGATGGCGCCCGGACCGGGGAGATTTTTCCTTAAAGCGGGCAATTTTATCTGCAATCTGTATTTAACTGTTATCAGGGGCACGCCCGTCGTCGTTCAGCTGCTTATAATGTATTTTATAATACTGATATTCGTCCGCAGCGGTATCGTCGTCGCGGCTATAACCTTCGGAATAAACTCCGGAGCCTACGTTGCCGAGATAGTCCGCGGCGGAATCATGAGCATCGACAAGGGTCAGTTTGAGGCGGGACGCAGTCTCGGGTTCGGGTACGTCAGTACGATGCGGTATATTATCATACCTCAGACCTTCAAGGCGGTTCTTCCGAGTCTTGCGAACGAGTTTATCGCTCTTCTGAAGGAGACGAGTATCGCGGGCTATGTTGGGATAGTGGACCTTACGAAAGCGGGCGATATCATAAGGGGCAGGACGTTTCAGGCGTTTATGCCGCTTATCGCCGTTGCTCTCGTTTATCTCGTGCTGGTCATTTTCTTTTCAAGACTCGTAGCGAGGCTTGAGAAAAGGCTCAGAAAAGGAGAGAAAAGATCTGGAGGCGCTGCGAAATGAAAAGCGATAAAGTACTTATCAAGGTCAGAGACCTCGAAAAGCATTTTGAAGGTACGATCAGAGCGCTGAACGGGGTAGACTGCGATATACACGAGGGCGAGGTCGTGGTCGTTATCGGTCCGTCCGGTTCCGGAAAGTCCACCTTTCTCCGCTGCCTTAACCTGCTGGAGCGCCCCAGCTCCGGGAGCGTTATGTTTGACGGAGTGGATATTACCGATAAAAAAGTTGATATAGACCTGCACAGAAGAAAAATGGGTATGGTCTTCCAGCACTTCAATCTATTTCCTAATATGACCGTTCTTAAAAATATGACACTTGCGCCCGTAAAGCTCCTCAAGAAGACTGAGGATGAGGCCTCTGAAAACGCTATGGAGCTTCTCGGAAAGGTGGGACTCGCCGATCGCGCAAACGCATATCCCGCGCAGCTTTCCGGAGGTCAGAAGCAGCGTATCGCTATCGTCAGAGCGCTTGCGATGGACCCGGAGGTAATGCTTTTTGACGAGCCGACGAGCGCGCTTGACCCTGAGATGGTCGGAGAAGTTCTCGACGTTATGAAAAGACTTGCGGCCAACGGTATGACAATGGTCGTAGTTACCCACGAGATGGGCTTTGCGAGAGAGGTCGGAGACAGAGTGATTTTTATGGACGAGGGAAAAATGATTGAAGAGGGGACCCCTGATGAGATATTTTCCGCTCCAAAGTCCGATAGACTGAAAAGCTTTCTGAATAAAGTTTTGTAACCGAATTGTAATAAAAAAGAGGGAACATCTCCCTCTTTTTTTGCGTCATATAATTGAAAACCTCGGGGATTGATAATATAATATAAACAAAGGGGGAACTTGAAATGAAAAAGAAGATAGCGATAATACTTTCCGTTGTTATGGTTGCGGCACTGCTAGCCGCCTGCTCCGCGGGAAGCTATAAGAATGCAGGCAGGGAATATGCAAACGACTATTACGACGCATATCCGGATGAGCCTTATGCGCCCGAGCCCGCTCAAAGCGAGAATTATGAATATGCCGGAACGGACGAGAGCGGCTTTACTGAGGCGTCCGGTGCAACAACGGCAAAAGACTTTGCCGAGAAGATGATCTACTCGGCGAGCGTCCAGCTTGAAACAACAAAGTTTGAAGATACCCTCGCTTCTCTCGAAACTATGATAAAAGCATACGGCGGATTCATTGAGTCGAGCTATATGACCGGCCAGAGCTATTCCTCAAAATGGAATAACTATGAGCCTCGCCGTTCCGCTCAGTATATCATCCGCGTCCCGAGCAGCGGCTTCAGATCTATCCTCGACGACTTCGGGACTATAGGGAATGTGACGGAATCGAGAAACTGGGCTGAGAATATTACCGAGCAGTTTTACGATTCCGAATCAAGGCTGAACACTCTTAAGGTCGAGGAGCAGCGTCTGCTTGCAATGCTTGAGAAGGCTGACAACGTTAGCGACATGATCGAGCTTGAGTCCAGACTTTCCGACGTCAGATACAGCATTGAATCGGTTACGAGCCGCCTCAGAAACTGGCAGAATCAGGTCGATTACAGCACGGTTACGGTCAGTATTACGGAGGTCAAGGAGCTTACGACCGTAGTGGAGCCGCAGCGCACTTACTGGGAGGAGATAGGCGACGGACTTGCTTCAACGTTTAAGGAGATCTGGAGCTTCCTCAAGGGCGCGTTCAAGTGGTTCATTATCGTGCTTCCCGTTTTCCTCGCGCTCGGAGTTGTTGCCGTGATTACAGTAGTGATAATAAAGCTTGCAACACGTTCTTCAAGGAAAAAGAAAAAAGAGGCCGCGGAACAGAGAACGGAAGATAAGAAAAACAATACGTGATTGATTTGCCGCCTTGTCGTGAAACAAGGCGGCAAATATTTGCACGCAAAATTAAAAATTGACTGATTATTGACACGACCGCCTTATGCGGTATATAATTAAATTTGACGATATATTCTACTCTGATTGAGAAGAGAAAGGGGAAAACCTTTATGTGGAAAAACAGATGTAGGTTTTTTGCTTTGATAGTTGCGGCGATTTTAGTTATCGCTGTGCCTACGCCCGCATTAGCTGAAGGCGGTGTCCGGACTGAAGTATACGGTGAGCCGATAACAGATGAAAACGGTGTCGTTATTGGAGAGAGAACGACGACTGTTACGTTTGATGAAGACGGCAGCGAGTTGAGCCGAGAGGTTGAGACCGTATTGACTTCATCGGAGAGCGATGAAAAGGGCAGACCTTTGAGCATAAAAGCCGTTACCGACGGAGTGAGAACTACAGCCCCATCCGTCGGAGAAATAGAAGTTCAACCTGACGAGGTAAGAACCGAATCCGGCGATTATGGGCAGATGGGAATAATGGCCTCCGGCGCTTTCGGAGAATCATCCACAAATGAGATAAACGGCGATCTGCTGACCGACGTTCCGCCGGAGGGATATACGGAAGAAAACGGTGTTTACGTATCACCCGACGGAACAGCGACGTGGAAGAGCGAGCAGTTGACTGATGACAGCGGAACAGTCTGCGGCTTTAAGACCACGGTAACAGAAACAACGGAGAATACAGAAGTGGCAGAGTCGCTTCCGGCAGATATGCTGGAACACCTCGATGAACTCGAAATAACGGAAGGAGAAGACGGCTCAAAGACATACACACTAACCGTTGAAGAGGACCTTCCGGGCGGAATAAAAGTAAAAACGGTAAAAACTGCAGAGTCGTCGAGGGCAAACGTGACGACAACGACTCGTCGCACGGTTATTAAAGAATATGAAAAACGGATCACCAGGAACGGAAGCATTACGCTTGCTGTCAGCAATATCGTTCCAACCGACGACAACGGAGCTCTTTCTCTGAACCCTATTACTCCGGATCTGTCGATTGCAGAGGGCGAAGGTACAGACGTAGGCGGCTCGGAGATAATGTATTTTATCAATCCGGGATTCGTCAGTTTGTTCAGAAGCCTGTATGCTAGTCTTGTACCGGAAAACACAGTTCCAGACAGGCTCGTATATGCCAAGACAACGCCATACTACCTTTTTGGGAACTTCGCCTGCTTTATCTATACCGAGGGACATGACTTTGAAATGCAGGTCCTGTCCGACTCTGAATATAATCTCCATTATGCTTTTTGTGCAGACAGAAGCGTCGGCGCCAATCCGGATATGGTTTTCAAAATGGTCAATGCGGACGATATGCACTATATCGATATTAAGCCCGGAGCTGAAGCGGCAATAAAAAGCATAGCAATAAACGGCTTTTGGTGTACGGCGAATAACGCCGGGAGTCTTGAGTCGTTCAGCTCGTGGGTGAGAAGTCTCGGATACGAGGGCAGCCTTGATGCACTTACGGAGGGCGTTGCTGAAGCGGTAACGCAAAACGCCATCTGGCACTATGCAAGCAGCGGACACAACGATATCCCCGTACTCTCCTCTGATCCGGTGTGGGTCTACAGCGATCAGTTCAAGGAGGAACATAAACTGACGGACGAGGATATAGAGAGCTATCCGGAAATCTACGCGAAGCTCAGACTCGCGTCCAACCTGTATCAGCTCATTATTGCAAAAGGGGACGCAGGCGAGCTTGCGTCCGGAGAGAATACAGAACTGCTTATGGACAAAGACCTTGTTACGCCATCCATAACGGTAAAAGGTACGGACGGAGAGACGTATGATGCTGATATCTCGTTTGTATTGGATATTCCTTACGACAGATTCAGAGGCAACGTAGAAGTAATCGCGGCATACGGCGAAGGCGAATCCAAAACAGGAACAGTTATCGAGAATACGGAAGGCAAACCTCTCTGCAAGATAACGGGTCTGAGTCTTAAAAACGGCGACAGTGTCGCTATCACACTTAGCGGAATGCAGGAACTGACAAGAGCGGCGTACTTCCTCGTAGCTGAGAGCGGAGACGTCGCGGAAACTCAAACGCTGGTTACCATAGAAGAAGGAGAGAGAACTCTGGGACTGAGCTTTGAGCTTACTCTTGAGGTTGAGGATCCGGAAACAGAGACGGTCTACAGAGAGAGAAGAGAAACATCCTCCTCATCCAGTGCGGTTTGGCATTATGAAGAGCTGACGGTGTACGAGTATCCGCATGATGCGCCTCCCGCGCCGCCCATACCAGAGCCGGAGCCCTTGGCCTACGATCTTATTCTGACCGAGGAGATCTACGGAGAAGCGCCAAGAACAGACACGTTTGATTTTATACTTGAGTTTTCACATCCCGAAATTGAGATCCCGACGGAGTACAGGGTCGAGGGGTCACGTTATCCTGAAGGAGGAACTATCAAGATGAACGCATCCTTGGGAGAGCGTGAAAACGAAGCTGCCTCCGGATCGGGTACCGGTTCGGTATTCGCTACTTTTACCCTCGGACATGGGGAAAAGATCAAGATTTTAGGACTCCCGAACGGAACGAGGATCAAAACCGTGCAGACGGGAGGCGACGATAGATATGAGACAAAAATTGACGGAACGCTTGAACCCAGCCGTATCGCAGAAAGAGAAATTCATTCGGACGAAGTGCGTATAGACTATGCAAACGGATACTATTCCAGTTCAGAGCCTACGCCCGAACCGGAAGCTGAGCCGGAGCCGGAGCCGGAACCCGAACCGGAGCCTGAGCCAACTCAGAAACCACAGACGGAAACGGATGAAAAGCTCGATGATGAAACGCCTTTAGATTATATCCCGGATACCGGAGACACGAACTGTATCCTTTTCTGGCTTGCTCTTTCAGTTATGGGAGCGGCGATCATTGCAGCATTATCAATAAAGATAAGAAAGCACGAATAACTCAAAAAGGGCTGTAGCAAAATGATATGTACCCTCCTTACTGGCTGTCCAGTAAAGAGGGTACATATCACTCTTTTCAGCCGCCTCGGCTCCGTGTATTTATGGGGCTTTTTTGCTACAGCCCCTTTATCAGTCGGTTATTTCAAGCAGAACTGGGCAGTGGTCCGAGCCGAAAACGTCGGTAAGTATCTCAGAGCGGACTATCCTTTCTTTCATCCTTTCCGAGAGAATGAAGTAATCTATGCGCCAGCCGACGTTTTTTTCCCTTGCCCTGAAGCGATAGCTCCACCAGGAATAAACGTCGCGTGCGTCGGGATGCAGATAACGGAAGGAATCGACGAAGCCGCTTTGAAGAAGCTCGGTCATTTTCCCGCGCTCTTCATCTGTAAAGCCGGAATTATGCCTGTTGGACTGCGGATTTTTGATATCTATCTCCTCGTGCGCCACGTTGAGATCGCCGCAGAGAATTAGGGGCTTGACGGCGTCAAGTTCCTTTAGATAATTGCGGAAATCATCCTCCCAGACCATTCTGTAATCGAGCCGCTTGAGCCCGTCCTGAGAATTGGGAGTGTAGCAGGAAATGAGATAAAAATCACCGTAATCGGCAGTTATAACTCTGCCCTCATGACGGTGTATATCGTCTCCGAAATCGTAATTAACGGTTTCGGGGATTTTTTTTGTAAATATCGCTACTCCGGAATAGCCCGCCTTATCGGCGCTGTTCCAATAACGCTCGTAGCCCGGAAGCTCAAAGTCGGCCTGCTCGGGCTTCATCTTCGTTTCGTTAAGGCATATCACGTCCGGATCCGCCTCCTTTACGAAATCCAGAAATCCCTTCGTTATGCAGGCTCTGAGTCCGTTCACGTTCCAAGAAATAAGCTTCATAGCATAGCTCCTTTTCTGCGCCTTATCCTGTGACAGACGCTGTAACATATAAACAGAATGAGATTGTGCGCTATCATACAGCCCCATGCGTATTCAAGCCCGAGTCCGAGGCGGCGAGTGCAGATATAGGTCCCGACGATTCGGACAAGCCACATGCCGATGACATTGAAAACGAACGGAAGCCTTGTTTCGCCTTCGCCCTGCATCATGCCCTCAATTACTATCGAAACTCCGTAAAAGGGTTCAGAGAGCGCCACCATACGGAGGACGAGACTGCCGAGAGAGATGACTTCTGCGTCGTCGGAGAAAAGAGACGCCATTTGCGGCGCAAAAATAAACAGCAGAGCTCCGGAGACTGTCATCAGCGAGACCTCAATGATTATTATCATTCCGGAGAGAGCATCCTTGCGCTTTTTCCTTCCGGCGCCAACGGCCTCACCTGTAAGCGTTGCAGCCGCAGCCTGCATCCCGTAACCCGGTACGTAAAATGCGGACTCGACCGTGTTCGCCACCGTATGCGCCGCGGTGGATATCTCTCCGAGAGAGTTTATCATTGCGGCAAAGGCGACGTAGCCGAGGCTCGTGGCAAATCTTTGGAACATATTCGGAATTGCGACCCTGAGAGCGGCGAGAAGCACTTCCTTGTCAGGCCTGAGCCTTTGACCGCGAGGCGTAAGCTCCGGATGACGCCAGACGGCGCGGGAAATAAGCAATGCGCCGACGATGAAGCTGACTGCGCTCGCTTCAGCTGCTCCCGAGACGCCTCGCCCAAGCCCGGGTAGAACAAAGCTGAGACCGAAAAGACTTAGCTGCCTTGTCTTAAAGATCAAAAGGAAATTCAAAACTACGTTTACAACATTCATAATTATGCCGACTCGCATAGGCGTTTTTGTATCCCCCACTGCCCGAAGCTCCGCTCCGAAAATGATCATAGCAGTTCGGAAAAGCGTAGGCAGATACAGAATAAAGAAATACCTGCCTGCGAGCGGTCTGATCGCTTCGTCGACCTGCATCCAAACAGGTATAACGCCGCTGAGAGAGAGAGTCAGGCATGTGAAGCATAGACCGATTACGATTGATATCAGTATTGCCTGAACTGAAGCGGAACGTACCTTCTCCGCCTTGCCAGCGCCTCTGCTGCGCGAGATATAGCTCAAAAAACCGACTCCGAAGGCGTTGATAGTTGAGCCTATCAGCCAGTTGACCGTTGTAGTGGAGCCCACAGCGGCGACGGCGGCCGTCCCGAGCGAGCCTACCATAGCGGTGTCTATATATTGAACGGCGGTGTACATAAGCTGTTCCGTCATAGTGGGCCATGCCAGAGAGATAATTTCGCGGGCAAGCGACGGTCTGCGCAAATCTTTTTCCATTATCTGAGCGTTATCCTCGCCAAGAACACGTTTTTATCCTCAACGCAGCCGGAAATATCAATATAACCGTTGCTGATACGCTTTTTATACCTGATCGTCTGCCCCTCGAACGCAGGACTTCTGAATGCGACCTCGACTTCATAAATATCCATCCCGTTAAGCTCCTTCAGGCTGAAAAGCCCGAAAAGAGCGTGGACGTAAGCGGAGTTATTCATATGCATACCGAGATCGACGTCCGTCGAACGGACGGTGTATTCGCCGAAATCTTCGGCGCAGGAGAAATCGGGGTCGATACGCAGAAACGGCTCAGGCAGAACAGCCTGCTCCGAAAACTCAAGAGCGGAGGGATAGACGCCCGTCAAAGGCTGCGGACGGCCACTGTCAATGGATAGGACCGCCCATTCCGTTTTGCCCTCGATAAGAGTTTCGCCTTCGGAAGAGATTACGTAGTCCCTGTTTGCCCTGACTCTATCGGGCTTTTCCGGCCAGGTACTAAGCGTAACTGGGGAGAGCATAAATGGTCTTTTATAATACCTGACCTTGGTCTTGACCGTAAGCCAGAAGAGACCGTTTTTCATCAGATCTTTAAGCCCTATGCCTAATCTCTCAGCATGTTCACCCGCTATATCCTGAAAGACGGAGAAGGTGTGAGCATAGGAGAGAAGTGACCGGCTGTCACATCTGCTCGGGGCGACAAGAATTGTTTTGGTATATTTAGAGTCCATAATAATCCTCCAAATTGGGCAAAAAAGATATATTTATACTATATTCTAATCGCCGTCTTGTGTCAAGTGTACCATCATTTGCTGTGGACAAAAGGACGCTTTTATGCTATAATGCGTTAAATTGTAAATTATGGGTTTTTGGAGGATCCGAAAATGAAAGAGCTGATGTTGGGCAATAAGGCCGTTGCCAGAGGACTGTACGAGGCCGGATGCCAGTTTATTTCAAGCTATCCGGGCACGCCGAGTACCGAGGTGACCGAAGAAGCCGCCAAGTATCCTGAGATCTACTGCGAGTGGGCGCCGAACGAGAAGGTGGCGATGGAGGCCGCTTTCGGAGCGAGCCTTGCAGGGAAGAGAAGCTTTTGCGGAATGAAGCACGTCGGACTTAACGTTGCCGCAGATCCTCTCTACACGATGAGCTATACCGGAGTCAACGCAGGAATGGTGATCGTCGTTGCAGACGACCCAGGTATGCATTCGAGCCAGAATGAGCAGGACAGCCGTCATCACGCAATGGCGGCAAAGGTGCCGATGCTTGAGCCGGCGGATTCATCCGAGGCGATCGAGTTTGCAAAGCTTGCCTATGAGCTCAGCGAGAGCTTCGATACCCCCGTCATCATAAAAATGTGTACCCGCGTAGCTCACTCTCAGAGCGTAGTCGAGAGGGGCGAGCGCGCCGTTTTCGAGAAGAGCTATGAGAAGAACATAGCCAAATACGTTATGATGCCCGGAAACGCAAAAAAGCGTCACCCTATCGTTGAAGAGCGCACGAGAAAGCTTGCCGAGTGGGCTGAGACCTGCACAATCAACAGGGTAGAAGACGGCAGAGACAGAACGATAGGCATAATAACATCTTCAACGAGCTATCAGTACGTCAAGGAAATCGCCGGAGACCTGTACCCTGTTCTCAAGCTCGGCATGGTATGGCCGCTGCCTGAAAAGAAGATAATAGACTTTGCCGCTTCCGTTGAGAAGCTTTACGTGGTCGAGGAGCTCGACGGCTTTATTGAGGCGCACGTTCGCTCTCTCGGTCTCGGCTGCATTGGCAAGGAGCTATTCTCAAATATTGACGAATTCAGCCAGTCCATTATTGCCGAAAAGCTCGGCTATGAGCCAAAGAACACGCTTTCGCTCAAGGAGGCTATACCTCCGAGACCTCCGGTTATGTGTTCCGGCTGCCCGCACAGAGGTCTGTTTTACACTCTGAAGAAGAACAAGGTCACTGTTCTCGGCGACATAGGATGCTATACTCTCGGAGCAGTAGCGCCGCTCTCCGCGATGGAGATGACGCTGTGCATGGGAGCCTCGGTCTCTGCGCTTCACGGCTTTAACAAGGCCCTCGGCGAGTCTGCAGAGGGTAATACCGTTGCCGTTATCGGCGATTCGACCTTTATGCACAGCGGAATGACCGGCCTTGCCAATATTGCGTATAACCAGACAAATTCGACGGTAATTATCCTCGACAACTCCATCACAGGAATGACCGGGCATCAGCAGAACCCGACGACAGGCTTCAACCTCCGCGGCGACCCTGCGGGAAAGATCGACCTTGAGAGCCTCTGCCGCGCAATGGGCATAAAGAGAGTTCGCGTTGTCGATCCATACGATCTCAAGGCGTGCGACGAGGCCGTTAAAGAGGAGCTTGCAGCGAAGGAGCCGAGCGTAATAATAAGCCGCAGACCCTGCGCTCTCCTCAAGAACGTAAAGCACAATCCGCCGGTAAAAGTCGATCCTGAGAAGTGCAGAAACTGCAAGAGCTGTATGCGCATAGGATGCCCGTCCATAAGCATTAAGAACGGCAAAGCCGTAATCGACGAGACGCTCTGCGTCGGATGCGACGTATGCACACAGCTCTGCGGCTTCGGCGCGATAACCAGGCCGGGAAGGGAGTAATAGAATGGAAACGAAGAACATAATGATAGTCGGAGTCGGCGGACAGGGAAGCCTTCTCGCTTCAAAGCTGCTCGGACATCTCTTTCTTTCAATGGGCTGTGACGTAAAGGTCAGCGAGGTCCACGGCATGAGCCAGCGCGGCGGCAGCGTCGTAACTTACGTTAGATACGGCGAAAAGGTCTATTCGCCGGTTATCGATAAGGGCGAAGCAGATATGATAGTCTCCTTTGAGCTTCTCGAGGCAGCAAGATGGCTTTCATACTTAAAGACCGACGGAGTTGTTATAACCAACACACAGAAGATAGATCCGATGCCCGTTATTACCGGAGCAGCGGAGTACCCCGAAGAGCTTGTGAAGAAGATGAGCGACGCGGGAGCAAAGGTCGACGCTCTCGACTGCGTTAGCCTTGCAGCCGAGGCAGGATCGGTAAAGGCCGTCAATATCGTGCTTTTAGGCAGACTTTCAAAGTATTTCGATATTCCCGAAGAAAAATGGCTTGCCTCTATTGAAGCGATTGTCCCCCCTAAATTCCTGGATATGAATAAAAAAGCCTTTGAGCTTGGAAGGAAAGTGTGAACTGTATGGAAAGATATTTCCAACCGGAGATCGAATGCGCGTCTCGCGACGAGATAGTGAGCATTCAGAATAAAAAACTGCGCGACCAAATTAACCATGTTTGGAACAATGTGCCCTATTACCGCAGCAAAATGGAGGAGAAGGGTTTATCGCCCGACGACATTCAGACGATAGACGACCTTAAAAAGCTTCCGTTCCTCTCTAAGTATGACCTCCGCGATTCATATCCCTACGGACTTCTCGGCGTTCCGCTCAAGGACGTCGTGAGGATACACTCGACTTCCGGCACTACCGGAAAGAGAGTTGTAGCGTTCTACACTCAGCACGACATCGACCTCTGGGAGGACTGCTGTGCAAGAGCTCTTGTCGCAGCGGGAGCAACGAACGAGGATGTATGCCAGGTGGCTTACGGTTTCGGGCTCTTTACGGGCGGAGCCGGATTGAACGGCGGCAGCCACAAGCTTGGCTGTATGACTATCCCGATAAGCTCAGGAAACACCGACAGGCAGATAATGTTCATTCAGGATCTCAACGCTACTATTATCTGCTGCACACCGAGCTATGCCGCATACCTCGGCGAGCGAATGAAGGAGCTCGGTCTCGGACCTGACGACATCCCTCTCAAAGCCGGAATTTTCGGCGCTGAGGCGTGGAGCGAGGAGATGAGGCAGGATATCCAGAAAACTCTCGGAATAAAGGCGTTTGATATCTACGGACTAACAGAGCTATCCGGACCAGGCGTTGCTTTCGAGTGCTCCGCTCAGCAGGGTATGCACATAAACGAGGACCATTTCATAGCGGAGATAATAGATCCGGATACCGAGGAGGTACTCCCCGACGGAACGTGGGGCGAGCTCGTTTTCACTGCGATTGACAAAGAGGCTTTCCCGGTGATACGCTACAGGACTCGCGATATCTGCCGCCTTACGAGGGAGAAATGCTCCTGCGGCAGAACTCACGTAAAGATGGATAAGCCCAGAGGCCGCACCGACGATATGCTTATCATCCGCGGCGTGAACGTGTTCCCGAGCCAGATTGAAACTGTCCTGCTGAATAACGGTTACGGTGCGAACTATCAGATAATAGTCGACAGAGTCAACAATACCGACACATTTGAGGTCAGGGTCGAGCTTACGCCCGAGATGTTCACAGACGATCTGGGCGATATAACCGCAAAGCAGAAGAAGCTTGAAAGCGGGCTTCAGGCTATGCTCGGCATAAAGGCGAAGGTTACCCTTGTCGCACCGAAGAGCATCGTCAGAAGCGAGGGCAAGGCCGTAAGAGTTATAGATAACCGCAAGATATAAGGAGGCAGGAAAATGAGCATTAAGCAGATTTCCGTTTTTCTTGAGAACAAGCCCGGTACCCTTATGGAGATGACCTCTCTGCTTGCGGAGAAGAACGTCGATCTCCGGGCGCTCTCTCTTGCCGAGACCAAGGATTTCGGCATTGCAAGGCTGATTACCGACGATGACGCTGCAGCTATGGACGTTTTGAGGGAGGGCGGCTTCGTTGCAAAGCTGACCTCAGTTCTTGCCTTCGCCGTTCCGGACGAGCCGGGCGGGCTTTTGAAGCTTCTCCAGAGAATAGGAGAGGCTAAGGTCAATATTGAGTATATGTACTCCTTCCTCGGCGGAAAAGAGGAGGATCACGCCTATATGATCTTCCGAGTGGCTCACACTGCAGAGGCTGAGGAAAGGCTTCGCGAGCTCGGTCTCATCCCGATAACCTCCGAAACGTTTGAATAATTTTCGCCTGCTAAACGGTCTGATATCCTTTCCATGGGATACCAGACCGTTTTTTTTCGCAGGCGCAGCTTCTGCCATGATAATTCGTCGAAATAATTCTTGAAAAATGAAATGAAAACAATTATACTTAGCTCATTATGGATTATTATGGGTAAGTGCGGAATGACGCGACCCATTTGGAGGTACCGCATTGTATCTGCGAGCGCTGGAAATGTGCGGGTTCAAATCGTTTCCCGAAAGGACCCGCCTGACTTTTGAAAAGCCGATCACTGCTATTGTAGGCCCGAACGGCTCCGGAAAATCGAATATTGCAGACGCTTTGATGTGGGTAATGGGCGAGATGAGCACGAAAGCCCTGCGCGGCGGCAAAATGGAGGACGTCATTTTCGGAGGTACCGAAAAAAGGGCTCAGGTTGGCTTTGCAGAGGTCACTCTCGTGCTTGACAACTCCGACGGCGGACTCAGCATCGACTCCGATGAGGTAGAGGTTACGCGCCGCTACTTCCGCTCCGGAGAGTCAGAGTACTATATCAACCGCAAGGCTGTAAGGCTCAGGGACGTAAACGAGCTGTTTATGGATACCGGTCTCGGTCGCGACGGGTATTCAATTATCGGTCAGGGTAAGGTCGACAGCATACTCTCCCAGAGAAGCACGGATCGCAGGGAGATTTTTGAGGAAGCGGCGGGAATAAGCAGGTTCCGTCACCGCAAGGAGGAGTCTGAGCGCAAGCTTGAGAGAGCGGAGGAGGATCTTCTCCGCGTTAACGATAAGATTTCCGAGCTTGAAATGCAGGTCGAGCCGCTCAGAAAGCAGTCTGAGGTAGCAAAAAGATATCTTATACTCAGAGACGAGCTTCGCGGCCTTGAGATAAGCATATGGCTTACGGATCTGGACGAGCTGCAGGAGAAGAACAAGAAGCTGAATGAAGAGGCGATAGCGGCTTCCGGCGCGCTTGAGAAAGCGAGGGCGGAGCTCGACGCAGTATCGAGCGCTACAGAGGCTCTGTCAGAAAGAATGCACGGGAAGGACGAGGAGGCGGAGAGTGTTCGCTCCGATATAACGGGTTCTGATTCTCTCATAGCGGAGACTGAGTCGGAGCTTGCAGTTCTGAACACGAGGCTCGGGCATAATCTGGAGAGCATCGAAAGAGCCGAAGAGGAGATGCAGCGCCAGGAGGGACAAAACTCCGGACTTGCCGCTCAGATAGAGGATAGGAAAAAGAGAGTTTCCGGCATAGAGTCCGAGCTTTCAGATATAGAATCCGCACTCAGAGCACTGTCCGACAAGGCTACCCGCATTTCAGAGAGCGAGAGCGAAAACCAGCGCAGAATGGCTGAGCTTTCCGAGTCGAATCGTGAAGCCGCTGAGCAGCTATCGAATAAGAAAAGCGAGCTGAGCGGAATTGCTGCATTTATGCAGGAGGCTGAGGACAGAGAGAGCGCCATTCTCTCTGAGATAAGCGCTCAGACAGAAAAGCTTGAGGCTGCAAAAAAAGAAGCTGCAGCAAACGGCGAGCTGCTTTCAGCCGCCCTTTCAAAAGCGGAGTCGGGAAAGAACGTCGTATCAGGCTATTCTATAAAGCTCAAAGCTAAGCGCGGCAAGGTCGAGGAGCTCTCTTCAAATACGCTGCGTCTTAATATGGACTATAACGCGCTTAAGAGCAGGATACAGCTTTTGAGCGATATGGAGAGAGACTACGAGGGCTACGGAAAGGCCGTAAAGAATATTATGCGAGAGGCGAAGAGGGGCACGCTGAACGGGATCCACGCCCCGGTTGCCGAGCTTATCAAGACTCCCGATAAGTATACTCTTGCAATTGAGGTCGCTATGGGCTCGGCTCTTCAGCAGATAGTCGTTAGCACGGACGCCGACGGCAAGGCGGCAATAAAAATGCTCGAGCGCCGCGACGGAGGCAGAAACACATTCCTTCCGATAAACGTAATAAAGGGCACGAGACTCAGCGTTCCCGGGCTTGAGAAAGAGGACGGATATGAGGGCGTAGCCTCAGACCTTATCAAATACGACGCGGAATACGAAGGGGTCATGCTCCAGCTTGTCGGAAGAACTGCCATTGTAACAGACCTCGACTGCGCCGTTAGGATCGCAAGAAAATACGGGCATAAGTTCAGGATCGTAACTCTTAACGGTCAGGTTATTAACACCGGCGGAAGCATGACGGGCGGAAGCGCTCCTTCAAACTCCGGAATCCTTTCAAGAGCGAACGAGCTGAAGGCTCTTAAGGAAAAAGAGAGCTCTATGTCGGAGGAGCTCAAGCTCAGAGAGAATAGGCTTGATACCGAAAAGCGCGCCCTTTCGGCGGCGGAGTATGAACTAAGGACTGCCGAGGAAGAGCTTCGCGCGTGCGAGGCTGAGATAGTAAAGCTCAGCGGCGCAAAGGAACACTTTGATTTATTGATAAAGTCTCTCTCCGACAGAATAGACGAGCTGAAGCGCGATAGATCCGACCTCAGAAACAGAGCGGAAGAGCTGAAAGCAAATGCCGATACCGTAAGGACGGAGATCGAGAGGCTGACCGACAGCGAGGAGAAGACGCGCTTAGAGCTAAGCGCCGAATCGGGCGGAAGGGAAGAGCTTTCCGAACAGAGAAGAAAACTGATGACCGAGGAATCGGAGATAAAGGCCGCTATCGCGTCGCTTACAGCAGAGAAGGAAACGCAGAAGGCCGCTATCGCACAGCTCGACGAGCTTAGATTGGGGCTTTTAGGCGATAAGGAAAAGCAGGCGCTCACCATAGAACGCTTAAACTCCGAGTCCGACGAGATCAAAAAAGAGATAGAGCTCGGAGGTCAAAAGCTTGAAGCAAGGAAAGCCGCGTCAGAGAGACTGCGCGAAAAGCTCAAGACAATTACCGATGAAAAGCTCAGGTTAGAAGCGGAGAGAACGAGATCGGAAAAGGAATACCGCGATAAATACCAGAGAATAATCGATCTTGAGCGAGACGGAGCGAGGATAGAGCAGAAGCGTCAGGCGGCCGAGATGGAGGAGAAGACCATCACCGACAAGCTCTGGGACAGCTATGAGCTTACGAGAGCGACAGCGAAGGAGCAGAAGATAGAGCTTGAGAGCTATCCCGCAGCAAAGCGCAGAACGGGAGAGCTCAGAAGATCCATCTCCGCCCTCGGAACTCCGAATCTCGGTGCGATTGAGGAATTTGAGAGAGTCAACACGAGATATACCTATCTCTCTGAACAGCGCGACGATATCGAGAGGGCGAGAGGCGAGCTTCTCAAGATTATTTCGGATATAACTGCCGAGATGAAGGACATATTCAAGAATGAGTTCGCAAAAATAAACGAGAGCTTCAAAACGACCTTCCTGGAACTTTTCGGTGGAGGCAGAGCCGCGCTTGAGCTTGAAGACGAGGAGAATATTCTCGACTGCGGAATAGAGATCAAGGTACAGCCGCCGGGGAAGACGCTTAAAACCATAACTCTTCTCTCGGGAGGAGAAAAGGCGTTCGTAGCTATTGCGCTCTATTACGCGATCCTCAAAATTCGACCGACGCCCTTCGTTATTATGGACGAGATAGAGGCGGCGCTCGATGAGGCGAACGTACTGAGAACGGCGGATTATATGCGCAAGCTCTCGGATAAAACGCAGTTTCTCGTTATAACGCACCGCCGCGGCACTATGGAGGAGGCGGATATTCTCTTCGGCGTTACGATGCAGGAGCAGGGCGTTTCAAGAGTCCTGAAAATGGACGTCGACGAGGCGGAAAACACCATAAGAAAGGGATAAAATACCTTTCTGGGGAAAAAACTAAGGGAAGTGATAAACAATGGGTTTTTTTGATAAGATAAAGCAGGGTCTTCAGAAAACAAAAAATTCAATGGCGGCAGCCATAAATTCAACGATAGCCTCCTTTACCGGAGAGAACGACGATTTCTACGACGACCTTGAGGAGACCTTGATCCTTAGCGACGTAGGAGCGGATACTGCGGTAAAAGCCGTTGACGAGCTCCGCGAGCTCGCGGGAAGAAAGGGCTTCCGCGGCTCAGACGACGTGAGAGAGGGTATGTGCCAGGTGCTTGCCTCCATGCTTCCTTCCGGCGCGGGACTTGACCTTTCTACAACGCCGAGCGTAATACTTGTCGTCGGAGTCAACGGAGTAGGCAAGACCACAACGATTGGCAAGCTCGCCATGCTCTTCGGAAATCAGGGCAAGAAGGTGCTTCTCGCGGCGGGTGACACTTTCCGCGCCGCAGCAGCGGAACAGCTTACCGTATGGGCGGAGAGAGCAGGAGCAGATATTGTGCGCCACAGCGAGGGCTCAGACCCTGCAGCAGTCGTTTTCGACGCTATTTCGGCTGCAAAGGCGCGCGGAGCGGATATCATTATTATAGACACCGCAGGAAGGCTTCACAATAAGTCGAACCTTATGAACGAGCTCAACAAGATAAGCAGGGTAGTTGACAGAGAGCTGCCGAACGCCGCGCGCGAGACACTTCTCGTTCTCGACGCTACGACAGGGCAGAACGGACTTACGCAGGCAGAGGCGTTCAAGGAGAGCGCCGGACTTACCGGTATCGTCCTCACAAAGCTGGACGGAACTGCAAAGGGCGGCATAGTATTTGCAATCAACGACAGGCTTGGAGTTCCGGTAAAGTTCGTTGGAGTCGGCGAGAAGGCGGATGACCTCATTCCGTTCAACTCCCGCGACTTCGTGGAGGCGCTTCTGAAATGAAGATAGTCCTTGCCTCAAATAATAAGGACAAGCTCAGAGAGGTAAGAGAGATTCTGAGCGGTACCGATTTTGAAATTATCAGCCAGAAAGAGGCCGGCATCCACACAGAGCCGGAGGAGACCGGAACGACGTTTGAAGAAAACGCGAGGATAAAGGCGAAAGCTGCAATGCTTGCCTCCGGTCTACCTGCAGTCAGCGACGATTCGGGGATCTGCATAAACGCTCTCGGTTCATGCCCGGGCGTCTATTCGTCACGTTTCCTGAGCGATTTTTCGTACCCGGAAAAATGCGAGAGGATAATGAAGCTTCTTGAGGGAGCGACGGACAGGGGCGCCCACTATGCGGCGGCGGCTGTTATCGTGTTCCCGGACGGAAGAGAAGTGAGCGCAATTGGCGTATGCGAGGGCGAGATAGCCTTTGAGGCCAAGGGCAGCGGCGGATTTGGCTACGACCCGATATTTTACCTTCCGGAATACGGCAGGACGATGGCTGAGATGACGGAGGACGAAAAGAACGCTATAAGCCACAGAGGCAGGGCGTTCAGAGAATTGGCAAAAAAGCTCGTATAACAGGAGAGAGATATGATAACAAGTTCACAGAGGGCATTTTTAAAGTCCCTCGCGCATTCACTCGACCCGGTCGTTATGGTCGGAAAGAACGGGATAACGGAGAACGTTATCCAGGAAACGGAAAACTCGCTTAAAGCGCACGAGCTGATAAAGGGGAAGGTGCTTGAAACGGCGCTGATGACCGCAGGTGAGACGCTTTCCGCTCTCGCTGAGGCGACCTGTGCCGAGCCGGTACAGGCTATAGGCAATAAATTCGTGCTATACAGGGAAAATCCCGAAATACCGAAGGAGAAGCGCATCCAGCTTCCTAAGAAAAAATGAATACTGAAGAGCTTGAAAAACTCAGAGAATCGGCCTACGCGATGCTGAAGCCCTCGAGGATAGCGCATGTCGCAGGCTGTGAGGAGACCGCCGCCCGGCTTGCCGAGAGATGGGGTGAGAACGAGCTCGACGCCAGAAAAGCGGCGATTGTACATGACTGCACGAAAAAAGAGCCGCTTCAAAAACAGCTCGAGCTCTGTGAGGTATACGGAATAAAGCCTGACAGCATTGAGAAGGAAAGCTCAGCTCTCCTCCATTCAAAAACCGGAGCCGCGGTTGCAAAAGAAAAGTTCGGCCTTTCTGACAGGATCTGCGAGGCGGTGAAATGGCATACGACGGGAAAACCCGATATGACGACGCTTGAAAAGATAATTTATCTTGCTGACTTTATCGAGCCGACACGGGCGTTTCCTGGACTCGAAGAGGTGAGAGCTTTTGCTTTTGAGGACCTTGACCGGGCGGTTTCAATGGCGATGACAATGAGCCTTGAAAACATGAAGGACAGGGGGATAGAGCCGCATCCGAACACGGTGAACGCTCTGTCGTTTATTAAAGAAAAAAGGGATACTGCATAAAATGAAACTTTTCGGTTCTACAAAAAAGTCGACGCATTCACGCGGCGCCCACGAGGGCAGCCATGCAAAAAAAGGCAGTGCATGGAAGAAACCGCTTTTAATTATACTCGCCGTTATTGCCGTCCTCGGAGCGGGAGCGGTCGTAGTGAAGGCCTTTTACAACAGGGCAAAGGCGACGCCGCCTCCGGTTACAAACAATACGGAGGACAATAATTTTGATCTTGACAGCGTGACCTATCATCCTGTCGCCGAGCTTGAGCCGGAGCCCGAGCCGGAACCGGAACCCGAGCCTATGCCCGAGCCGGAGCCGGAACCTGCTCCCGAACCAGAACCCGAGCAGGAGCCGGAGCCCGAGCCGGGCGAGCTTGCGCCTAAAAATCTGGATTCCTTCAGAGACGGCGTTTATACCTTTGCGATACACGGAAAGGACAAGGACAGCGGAAGCACAGATACAATAATGGTCGCGACCTTTGACACGGTAAATAACAAGATGAACGTGGTCAGTATTCCGCGCGACACGCTCGTCAACGTCTCATGGACGACGAAAAAAGCAAACACGCTCTATTCATCCGGCGGAAAAGACCCAAAGAAATGCGTAAGCGCGCTGAAGACGGGGCTGAAAGAGCTCTGCGGCTTTGAGATCGGCTACTACGTCGTTATAGACGTCGAGGCATTCGTAAAGCTTATCGACTCAGTTGGCGGTGTGACCTTCAACGTTCCGCAGAATATGAACTACGACGATCCGGCGCAGAATCTGCATATCCATCTTAAAAAGGGCGAGCAGCTTCTGAACGGAACGGACGCAATGGGGCTCGTCCGATTCAGAAAGGGCTACAGCTCAGGAGATATTAGAAGGATCGAGGTCCAGCAGGAGTTTATGCAGACCCTTGCGGATCAGGTGCTCTCCAAATTATCTGAAAATCAGATTCTAACTCTTGCCGACGTGTTCTTAAACGATGTGCAGACGGACCTTGACCTTTCGGCAATAATCTATTTTGCAAACAGAGTCAGAAGCATGACGAAGGACGACTTTACGTTCCAGACTGTTCCTGCCAACTATTACGACCGTTTCACCGTCAAGGGCAGAGAGGTCTCTTACGTTACGATATACGTCGATCAATGGCTAAAGATGATAAACGAATACCTTAACCCAACCGACGAGGAGATAACGCGCCAAAACGTATCCATTGCCTATAAATCAGGGGGGACGGTTTACGTCACGAGTGGAACGAAGCGCATATCCTCAAGCTGGGGCAAGGAGTAAATAAAAAATGGGGGATAATAGAAATGCTAACACCTAACGAAATGTCGGAACTAATAGTTAAAGCTCTCGACGCGAAAAAGGCAAACAACATAAAGGTGCTTGAGACGCGTGACATTACCGTGCTCGCCGACTATTTTATAATCTGCACCGCAACATCCACAACGCATATCAAATCCCTTTCCGACGAGGTGGAGAAGGTGATGAAGGAAAACGGAGAGCCCCCTCTCCGCACGGAGGGCTACCGTTCCGGCGGCTGGATACTTGTCGATTTCGGCTGTGTCGTTGTACACATATTTACCGACGAGGCGAGAAAATTTTATAATCTTGAGCATCTCTGGCAGGATGCCGCGGAGAAGGACATCTCCGCTCTAATTAAGGACTGAGGAGGTTTTCTCAATGAAATACGATTTTGCGAGGATCGAGAAGAAGTGGCAGGCAATCTGGGAGGACAAGAAGCCCTATGCCGCAGTGACAGGGGATAAGCGCCCGAAGTTTTACGGGCTGATCGAGTTTCCTTATCCCTCCGGACAGGGGCTCCACGTCGGGCACCCGAGACCCTTCACCGCGATGGACGTGATCACAAGGAAAAAGAGAATGCAGGGTTTTAACGTGCTTTACCCCATAGGTTTTGACGCGTTCGGTCTTCCAACTGAAAACTATGCTATAAAGAACCACATACATCCCGCTATCGTAACCAAGAATAACATAGCCCGTTTCACAAGCCAGCTCAAGATGCTGGGCTACGGCTTCGACTGGGACAGAGCGGTGGATACCACAGATCCCAAATACTATAAATGGACGCAGTGGATATTCCTCCAGCTCTTTAAGCACGGCCTTGCCTATAAGGCGACTATGCCGGTGAACTGGTGTACCTCCTGCAAGTGTGTGCTTGCAAACGAGGAGGTCGTAGAGGGAGTCTGCGAGAGATGCGGAAGCCCCGTTATACGCAAGGAAAAGAGCCAGTGGATGCTGAAAATAACTGAATACGCCCAGAGACTTATTGACGACCTCGACGAGGTCGATTATATCGAGCGTGTGAAGATACAGCAGAAAAACTGGATCGGCCGCTCAACCGGCGCGGAGGTCAAATTCAAATCTACACGCGGCGACGAGATAATTGTGTTTACAACGAGACCGGATACTCTCTTCGGAGCGACCTATATGGTCCTCTCGCCGGAGCACGCTCTCGTCAAAGAGTGGCTGCCCGTTCTTGAAAACGCGGAAGAGGTTAAGGATTATCAGTCTGCGGCGGCGTCTAAATCCGATATGGAGCGTACTGAGCTAAACAAGGAGAAGACAGGAGTCGAGCTCAAGGGCGTTCGCGCAGTCAATCCAGTTAACGGCAAAGAGATACCGATCTATATTTCCGACTACGTCCTTTCAACCTACGGCACCGGCGCGATTATGGCAGTTCCCGGTCACGATGACCGCGACTGGGAGTTTGCCAAAAAGTTCGGAATAGACATAATCGAGGTCGTTGCCGGCGGCGACGTAACTAAGGAAGCATACACCGTTAAAGACGATTCGGGAATAATGGTTAATTCCGGTTTCCTGAACGGTAAGACGGTAAAGGACGCTATCCCCGCGATGATCGAATGGCTTGGCGAGAAGGGAATAGGCGAGGCGAAGGTCAATTATAAGCTGCGCGACTGGGTATTCTCACGCCAGAGATACTGGGGCGAGCCGATACCTCTCGTAAACTGCCCGAAGTGCGGCTGGGTCGCCATACCGGAAGAGCAGCTTCCGGTTGAGCTTCCGAATGTAGACAGCTACGAGCCGACAGACGACGGAGAGAGCCCGCTTTCCAAGATGACCGACTGGGTCAATACCGCCTGCCCCTGCTGCGGCGGTCCCGCGAAGAGAGAGACTGACACGATGCCTCAGTGGGCTGGATCAAGCTGGTACTTCCTCAGATATATGGATCCGCATGACGATTCCTTCGCAGTCAGCCGTGAGGCTGAGAAGTACTGGGGACCTGTTGACTGGTACAACGGAGGCATGGAGCATACGACGCTCCACCTGCTCTACAGCCGATTCTGGCATAAATTCCTCTATGATATCGGAGTCGTCCACACAAAGGAGCCATATGCAAAGCGCACGAGCCACGGAATGATCCTCGGCGAGGGCGGAGAGAAGATGTCCAAGTCCCGCGGCAACGTTGTAAATCCGAACGATATCGTCGATCAGTACGGAGCGGATACGATGCGCCTCCATATAATGTTCATCGGCGACTTTGAAAAAGCCGTAAGCTGGTCGAACGAGGCTGTAAAAGGCTCGAAGCGCTTCCTTGACCGCTGCTGGAATCTTATGGAGCTTGCCTCCGATACGGACGGCATATCCAAGAAAAACGAGGCGATAATCCATAAAACAATAAAAAAGGTCACCGAGGATATCGACTCGCTTAAAATGAATACTGCGATCGCCGCTCTTATGGCGATGGTAAACGAATTCTATCAGAACGGCTGCACGAGGGGTGACCTCAAAAACCTCGTCCTTATGCTCAGCCCCTTCGCTCCTTTTATTGCGGAGGAAATGTGGGAGATTATGGGCTACGCTGAAAAGACGGGCAAGATGGCAATGCAAAACCCGTGGCCGGAGTACGATGAGTCAAAGACCGTTGCGTCTGAGAAGGAGATAGCGGTACAGGTAAACGGAAAGCTCCGCTGCACCGCAGTTATTCCTGTGGACGCTGCCGACGAAGTCGTGCTTGACATCGTTAAGAACACAGAAAAGATAGCTTTTGCGCTGCAGACGAACGATATCGTTAAGACTATCGTCGTAAAAAATAAGCTTGTCAACCTCATAATGAAGCCGAAGGCCTGATTATATCTGCCGCTTTTTTACCGCTAACGTATGGTCTGCGGCAGCGTCCGGGGCGGCAGTTTTAGCTTTCCGAACGAGGCTGAGAGCGGATCTCAGTTAAAAAAACTTCGGATTAAGAAAAAAGTGATTGACATTTCAATTCCGAGAAATTATAATAACTATCGTTGTTTATAGGGATTTTATGCCCTATCCGCAAAAAGAGAAGTTTATTCGTCGGAGGGAGGGAAATAGAGATGAGCGAAGTTAAAGTCAAGGAGAACGAGTCTCTTGACAGCGCTCTTAAGAGATTTAAGAGAAACTGCGCTAAGGCTGGCGTCCTTGCAGACCTCCGTAAAAAGGAATATTATCAGAGCCCCAGCGTTAAGCGCCGCAAGAAATCCGAGGCAGCGCGCAAGAACAAGAACAAGAGATTCTATTAATTGAAAAAGCTGACCGAAATTCCCGGGCGTTTGCATGGTGATTTCGGTCATACTTTTATCTCATAGTAAAAGGGTGGTTTTATGCCTGAAAAATATGAAATAATGAAAAAGGAAGAGCTTACTCCGGACGTTGTCAGAGTTTCCGTTTACGCGCCGCTCGTCGCCAGAAAGGCGAAGGCGGGTCAGTTCATCATCCTCAGAACTGACGACAGAGCCGAGAGAATACCGCTCACGATCTCAAGCTGCGGAAGCGACGGAAGCGTCAGCGTTGTAGTCCAGAAGGTCGGAGACGGAACTATGACCCTCTGCGAGATGAATGAGGGCGACTGTCTCCACGACTTTGTCGGACCGCTCGGTATGCCCACGGAGATAGAAAGCTCCGGAAAAGTTGCTGTTATAGGCGGCGGACTAGGCTGCGCTATAGCCTTGCCAGTTGCGAAGGCAATGCACGACGCCGGCTGTGAGGTAGATCTCATCGGCGGCTTCCGCTCAAAGAATATCGTTATCCTTGAGGACGAGATGAAGTCCGCTTCCGATAACCTCTACATATGCACCGACGACGGAAGCTACGGCTTTAACGGCCTTGTTACAGCAAAGCTCAAGGAGCTTATCGACTCCGGAGTGAAGTATGACAGAGTGTTCGCAGTCGGACCGCTTATCATGATGAAGTTTGTCTGCAAGCTGACGAAGGAATACGGAATACCGACCATGGTATCTATGAACCCCATTATGATCGACGGAACCGGAATGTGCGGCTGCTGCCGCGTTACAGTCGGCGGTCAGATGAAGTTCGCATGCGTCGACGGTCCGGATTTCGACGGACATCAGGTCGACTTCGACGAGACGATAGCCCGTGCAGCGACTTACCGCGAGTTTGAGCTTGAGCGCCGCAGAGACCACGCCTGCAGACTGGAGGGAATGAAAAATGCCTAATATGTCTATGAACAAGACCCCGGTCGCCGAGCAGGAGCCTAACGTAAGAAACAAGAACTTTCTTGAGGTTAATCTCGGATATACTGAAGAGGAGGCGCGCCTTGAGGCGGAGCGCTGCCTGAATTGCAAGAACCCTCTCTGCATGGAGGGCTGTCCCGTATCCGTTCCCATACCTGCATTTATAAGCAAGGTGCGCGAGGGCGATTTCGCCGGAGCTTATTCGACGATATCGACCGCTAACGCCCTTCCCGCCGTATGCGGAAGAGTCTGCCCGCAGGAAAACCAGTGCGAGGGCAGGTGCATACGCGGCAAAAAGGGAGAGCCGGTCGGAATAGGCAGGCTTGAGAGGTTCGTTGCAGACTGGGCGCTCAAAAACGACCTTTCCGCCGCAGAAGCCGCCCCGTCAAACGGAAAGAAGGTTGCCGTGATCGGCTCGGGTCCGTCTGGTCTGACCTGCGCGGGAGAGCTTGCAAGAAAGGGCTATGAGGTAACTGTATTCGAGGCCTTCCACGTTGCGGGAGGCGTCCTGAGCTATGGAATCCCCGAATTCAGGCTTCCTAAGAAGATAGTCCAGAAGGAAGTATCGAAGCTCGAAAAATTGGGAGTAAGGATCGAGCTCAACGTGGTTGTCGGCAAAACGATAACCGTAGACGAGCTTTTGGAGGAAGAGGGTTTTGACGCCGTGTTTATCGGCTCGGGCGCAGGGCTTCCCCAGTTTATGAAGATACCGGGCGAGGGACTCGTGGGTGTGTTCTCGGCGAACGAGTATCTAACGCGCATTAATCTTATGAAGGCTTATCTTCCCGGTAACCCGACTCCTCTTTATAAGAGCGAAAAGGTCGTCGTAGTCGGCGGCGGAAACGTCGCTATGGACGCAGCACGGTCCGCAAAGAGAATGGGAGCCGAGGTGCATATTGTTTACAGAAGGAGCGAAGAGGAGCTTCCCGCACGCAAAGAAGAGGTGCACCACGCCAAGGAGGAGGGCGTTATTTTCGATCTTCTCTCGCACCCCGTTAAGATAAACGGAGATGAGAAGGGAAGAGTAAAGAGCGTCACATCCGTAAGAATGGAGCTCGGCGAGCCTGATGAGAAGGGCCGTCGCCGCCCCGTTCCAATCGAGGGCAGCGAGTTTGACATTGACGCCGATACTGTGATCGTTTCCATAGGAACGAGCCCGAATCCGCTTATTCGTTCGACTACCGCCGGACTTGAGGCTGACAGAAAGGGCTGCATAACGACCGATGAAAACGGCTTCACGACACGCGAAGGCGTGTTCTGCGGCGGCGACGCGGCAACTGGCGCGGCAACGGTTATCCTTGCGATGGGCGCAGGAAAGAAAGCTGCAAAGTCAATAGACGAATACCTCAGAAACAAATAATCATTATTTATAGGTTCCCGGGGCTTAGGCTTTCATAGCTTGCCCCGGGAATTTGTTTAAGAAAAATAGAAAATAATTATTGACAAATCCGGGCTCTTTAGTTATAATAACCCTTGCCGTTTCCGAAAAGGAAATTTGAGGGAGCTTAGCTCAGCTGGTTAGAGCGCCTGCCTTACAAGCAGGAGGTCACAGGTTCGAGCCCTGTAGCTCCCACCACATTACGGCGGAGTAGTTCAGTTGGTTAGACCGCCAGCCTGTCACGCTGGAGGTCGAGGGTTCGAGCCCCTTCTCGGTCGCCATTTGCCCAGGTAGCTCAGTTGGTAGAGCAGCGGACTGAAAATCCGCGTGTCGTTGGTTCGATTCCGACC
>JAEEGL016425388.1_pt1 | contig 28301 bp, 19 predicted proteins | sample 9134231 | NCBI WGS metagenome assembly JAEEGL01 (sample SAMN16246548, study PRJNA631951) | gut metagenome | biome: gut microbiome; feature: rumen; material: fiber-attached | host: Bos | place: Iran: Karaj | collected 2018-10
CGGCGGGCAGTGCGTGGCTGCGCTGCTACCCAGGGAGAGGTGGCCGGCGCTGGGGCCGATGGCGCTGATGATGGGCCAGTTGCCGCTGGTGCGGGCATCCACGTACACGGTGCGGGCCAGGTGCGCACCCTCGTCCTTGGCGGAGTTGAAGCCGAAGATGGGGGCGTTGCTCGGCAGCGGAAGGTCGTTGTCGATGGTCTTGGGCACGTGGATGTTGTGGATGGGATACTGCTTGGCCTCCAGGAACTTGGCGATGCGGTTGGCCGTAGAAGCCGTGTCGTCGCCGCCTACTGTAACCAGCAGCTTGATGTTGTTCTCCTGGAACAGGGCCAGGTTGAAGTTTTCTTCAAAATCCTTGTCGGTGGGCTTGAAACGGCTCATCTGCAGGTAACTGCCGCCCCGGTTGAAGTAAGCGTCCGCCTTATAGAAATCGATGTCTTCCGTACGGGGAGTCTTGGAGAAAAGGCCGCTGTAGCCGCCGTGAAGGCCGATGACGCGGTAACCGTTTGACAGGAAGGTCTTGGCGACAGACATGACGACGGTGTTCATGCCCGGAGCCGGGCCGCCGCCACAAAGGATGATGATGGAATCTTTCATGTTATGATGTTTAATGATAATACGTTGTCTTTAAATCGTACAAAATTAGTAAAATTATTGAAAATATCATAGGGGACGCCAGGCAGATTCTTTCGGAAAAAAATCCTATATTTGCATTTATGTACGCACATGCGCGCGCAATGCTATCCATGGATTTTACGCAGGCGAAACAACGGATTCTTCAGCTCCGGGCTATTCTTTGGGAGAACAGCCGCAAGTACTATGTGGAAAACGCTCCCACCATGAGCGACTATGAGTACGACCAGCTCATGCGCGAACTGGAAGACCTGGAAGCGCAATTCCCTGAGTACCAGAGCGAAGACTCCCCCACCCGGCGGGTGGGCTCGGACCTGGAAGACACTTCAGGCCCGCAGCGGGAGGGCGCTTTCGCCAAGGTGCCCCACAAGTATCCCATGCTCTCGCTCGGCAACACCTACAGCATCGGGGAGGTGGAAGAATTCGCCGCCCGGGCCGCCAAGACCCTGGAGGCGGGCTTTTCCTACTCCTGCGAACTCAAGTTCGACGGGACGGCCATCTGCCTCACCTACCGGGACGGACGCCTGCTGCAGGCCCTCACCCGGGGAGACGGCGTCCAGGGGGACGATGTCACCGCCAACGCGCGCCGGATAGGCAATATTCCGGAAAAGCTCAGCGGCAGCGGCTGGCCGCAGGAATTCGAAATCCGCGGAGAGGTGCTCATGCCCTTTGCCTCTTTCGACCGCCTGAACCAGGAACGGGAAAAAGCGGAGGAACCCCTCTTCGCGAACCCGCGCAACGCCGCCAGCGGGTCCCTGAAACTGCAGGATCCGGAAGAGGTGGGCCGCCGCGGGCTTTTTTGCACGCTGTACCACATCCCCGGTGCGGAGAAGGCCTTCGCCACGCACGACGAAGCCCTCAAGGCGGCCGCATCCTGGGGCCTCCCCGTCTCGCCGGAAAGGCGTATCTGCAAGGATATAGATGAAATAGAGGCGTTTATCGCCCATTGGGACGGAGCGAGAAAGAACCTCCCCTATGCCACCGACGGCATTGTCATCAAAATCAACGAACTGGCTTTCCAGCAGCAGCTGGGCTATACGGCCAAGAGCCCCCGCTGGGCCGTGGCCTACAAGTTCAAGGCGGAACAGGCCCTTACGCCCATCCTTTCCATCGACTATCAGGTGGGGCGGACGGGCGCCGTCACGCCGGTGGCCAACCTGGAACCTGTGCTGCTGAGCGGCACCATGGTGCGGCGCGCCACGCTGGTGAACGAAGACCAGATCCGCGCGCTGGACATCCATGAAGGAGACTGGGTCTATGTGGAAAAGGGCGGAGAGATCATCCCCAAGATAACGGGTGTGGAACCCTCCAAACGGGCTCCAGGCGCCCCCCTGCCGGAGTTCCCGGCCGTCTGTCCGGACTGCGGAACCCCGCTCGTCCGGGAAGAAGGGGAAGCCAAGTGGTTCTGCCCCAATACCAAAGGCTGCCCCACCCAAATCAAGGGGCGGCTGGAGCACTTCGTGACGCGGAAGGCCATGAACATCCTCTGCGGCGAAGCCACCATCGACCAGTTGTACCAGATGAACCTGGTGCATGCGCCTTCAGACCTCTACAGCCTTACGGAAAGGGATCTCCTCCGCCTGGAAGGCTGGAAGGAACGCTCTGCCCGCCGTTTCCTGGAATCGGTGGACGCCTCGCGGGCGGTTCCCTTCGAAAGGGTCCTCTTTGCCATCGGCATCCGCTTCGTGGGGGAAACCACGGCGCGGGATGTGGCCCGGCATTTCGGCTCGGTGGAAGCCCTCGCTGCCGCTTCGGAAGAGGAGCTGCTGGCGGTGCCGGAGGTGGGCGAAGTCATTGCCAGAAGCCTCCACTCCTTCTTCCGGGATGCGGCGAATCTCCGGGAAATCGAGGCCCTGAAGGCCGCCGGGCTGCATTTTTCGGTGGAGCAGAAAGCCGCCCTGTCCCAGGCGCTGGCCGGCAAGACGGTGGTGGTGAGCGGCAATTTCTCCCAGTCTCGGGAGGCCGTCAAAGCCCTCGTGGAAGCGCATGGAGGCAAGAACGGCAGCTCGGTGAGCGGCAAGACGGATTATCTGCTCTGCGGCACCAAGCCCGGCCCGGAGAAAGTGAAGAAGGCCGGCGAACTGGGGGTTCAAATCATTGACGAAGAAACGTTTATGTCGATGATTTCCGGAGGGAAGGGGATTTCCTCCGCGTCGCTTCGCGACCTTCCGGAGTCCCCGGAAATCTTTGATTCCCGGGGTGGCTCTGTACGGGCAAATGCATCTGGAAGTGCCGTCCTTCCTGAAGATAAAACCAATATCGAACCAACGCTGTTTTAGGATGTTCAAGCGGCTGGGGCATAAATTGGCGGTGATAGTCCGGTGGATTTCCATCTGGATCACCCGCATTGTGCGCTTTCTTATGCACGACCTCTGGCTGCTTCGGGAAGAGGACTTCACCCGCTGGAAGGGCCGTCTGGTGCGGGATGCCAAGACGGTGGTCCTCATGATGAACACCTTCAGCGGCCAGAAAATCGGCTACCAGGTCACCGCCCTCGCCTACCGCAGCATGCTGGCGGTGGTGCCGGCCATCGCCATCGGCTTCTACCTCACGGACGGAATCGGCCTGAGGAACAAGTTCGCGGAAATCCTGGTGAAGAACCTCGGGGACATTCCCCTCTCGGGGGTGCTCCTCCAGGCGGCGGACAACATTGTGCGGGTGGCCGAGAGCGGGCTCTTCGGCTTCATCTCCATGGCCTCGTTCGTTTGGATTGTACTGTCGCTCATGTTCACGGTGCGGCGCGTGTTCAACAATGTCTGGAAGGTAGAACGGGAGCAGCGCTTTTTTAAGGCGCTCGGCGTGGTGCTCGGCATCACCATCCTCTCCCCTTTCGTGGTCATCATCTTCTTCTCGGGCTCGGTGGTGTACTCGCATGTGTTGGACGTGCTGGTCCCGAGCGGCCTGTTTTTTTCGGACCACCTCAAGAATTTCGTCTCCTGGCTCATCTTCGCGGGCCTGAGCGTACTGGTCATGTATGTGATGTTCAAATATATACCCTGTACCCATGTGCAGTCGCGCCATGCCGCCAAAGCGGCCCTTTTCTCGGGCCTGGTGTTTACGGGCATGCAGTTCCTCTACCTGGAGACCCAGGTGATGGTGGCCAAGCAGAATGCCGTTTACGGTGTGCTGGCGGCCGTGCCGCTGTTCATGGTGTGGCTGGACCTCGGCTGGACCATCGTCCTGTACGGGGCGGAACTTTCCTATGCCTTCCAGAACGTGGATGTGCATAGCGTGAGCATTGAAACACTGGATGAAATGAATGCGGAAGCCATGCGTGCCCGCAGGGAGCGCTTCCAAAAAGGAATCAAGATATGAGCTTTTCCGAGTTTACAGAACAAGACTACCAGGTGATTGCGCGGGCCTATGCCGGGCTTCGGGCTTCGGCGGAGAAACGATGTTCCAACGAAAAGGAGCTGGCGGTGGTGCAGGCGGCCTTCGACTTCGCCAACGATGCGCACCGGAATGTCCGGCGCCGCAGCGGCGAACCGTACATGCTGCATCCCATCGCCGTGGCGCAGATTGTGGTGGACGACATAGGCCTGGGCTACAAGAGCATCTCCGCCGCCCTGCTGCACGACGTGGTGGAAGATACGGACTATACCGTGGAAGACCTCCGGCAGCGTTTCGGGGACAAGATTGCCTCCATCGTAGACGGTCTCACCAAAATCAAGAACGTGCTGGACACGGAGGACAAGACGCGCGGGACAGACCTTTCCCAGCAGAGCCTCCAGGCAGAGAATTTCAAGCGCATCCTCCTCACCCTCAATGACGACGTGCGGGTGGTGCTCATCAAACTGGCGGACCGGCTCCATAACTGCCGCACCATCGAGCACATGCCCGAGCACAAACGGGACAAAATCCTTTCGGAGACCATGTTCGTCTTCATCCCGCTGGCGCACCGGCTGGGCCTGTACAACATCAAGTCGGAGCTGGAGAATATCTGGCTTCGTTTCAAGGAGCCCGAGGCTTATTCGGACATCCAGGCCCGCATCAACCGCGGCATCGAAGAGCGCCGGAAAGAGATGAACGAATTCGTGTCGGACATTGAGGATTCGCTCACCAAGGCCGGTTTCCGCTTCGAGATTAAAAAACGGGTCAAGACCCCGTACTCGGTGTGGCGGAAAATGCAGGAAAAGGGCATTTCCTTCGACGAGGTGTATGACTTATATGCCATCCGGATCATCTTCGAACCGGACAAGACGTCCCCCAAGAGCGAACGGGACCAGTGCTACCAGGTCTTCTCCACCATCACCGGCATCTACCGCTACATGCCCGAACGCCTCAGGGACTGGGTGAAGAACCCCAAGAGCAACGGCTATGAAGCCCTGCACTGCACCCTGCTGAGCAATTCGGGCGTCTGGGTGGAGGTGCAGATCCGCACGCGCCGCATGGACGATATCGCGGAAAAGGGTATCGCCGCCCACTGGCGCTACAAGCGGGACGGCTATGTGGGAGAAGGAGACCATGAGATGGATCACTGGCTCAGCCGCATCCAGGAAATCCTGGCGAATCCGGACGTGAATGCGCTGGAGCTCCTGGACATCATCCATAACGACCTCGTTTCGTCGGATATCTACGTCTTCACGCCCCGGGGCGAACAGCGGAGCATCCCCAAGGGCGCCACGGCCCTGGACTTCGCCTACCTCATCCATACGGAGGTGGGCAACAAGGCCATCGCCGCCAAGGTGAACCAGCGGCTGGTTACCCTCAACCATGTGCTCAAGACCGGGGACAAGATAGAAATCATCACGGCCGAAGACGCCCGTCCGCAGCCCGAATGGCTCCAGTTCGTGACCACCCACCGGGCCAGGAGCGTGGTGACGGACTATTTCCGGATGGAACGGAAGCAGACCATGGAATTCGGTCGGAACACCCTGGAGAACGCCGTATCGGGGCTGGGTTACCGGCTGGACGAAACCCTGCTGCAGCGGCTGGAAGTGGCCTACGGGGTGGAATCCCGGGAGGACCTCTTCTATGGCATCGGCATCGGCACCATCAGCCTTGGAAGCCTGGCCGAAATCCTCCGGAAGTCTTCCGGCAGCCGGCTTTCCTGGATCCGGAAGGTCCTCCGCGGACCGGACCGCGGCGCCCGGGAAGCGGCTCCGGAGCAGGCTACTTATATCATCGGCAGCAACGACCCCGATGCGCCGCAGCTGGCCATCGCCACCTGCTGCAATCCCATCCCGGGAGATCCGGTGGTGGGTTTCAAGGCCCCGGACGGGCAGATCACCGTCCACAAGAAAGCCTGCCCCGTGGCGGAGAGCATTGCCGCCACGCACGGAGACTGGGTGGTGGTGCCCAGATGGCCGGACCAGACGGCCGCCCAGTCGTTCCTGGTCCGCATCACCATCCGCGGCCTGGACCGCGTAGGCCTCGTCAATGAGATTACCCGCTATCTGTCCCTCATCATGGGGGTGAACATGCGCCGGCTCTCCCTGTCGGCGGAAAAAGGCGTCTTCGACGGCTATATAGACCTGTATGTGAGTTCCCGGGGCCTGCTGGACCGGATGATTAAGAAGATCTCCGCCATCGAAGGGGTGGAGAGCGTGACAAGGAGCGACTTATGAGCAAGTTCAAGAAATTCCTCCCGCTGATTCCGGCGGTGCTGGTACTGGCCGCCATGATGATGCCCTCGGGGTGCGCCAATACCACCACCCCGCCTTCCGGCGGGCCCAAAGATACCATTCCACCGTTCCTGACCAAGGTATACCCGCTGCCCGGCAGCATCAACGTGCCGGTCCACAAGACGCGGCTCCGTTTCACCTTCAACGAATATGTGAAGGTGAAGGACGCCAATGCGGTCTTCCTCTCTCCCCCGCTGGAGAAAAAGCCCAAGGCGGTCATCCGCGGGAAGTCCGTGGAGGTGACCTTCGAGTCGGACCTGGATTCCAACACCACCTATACGCTGGACCTCACCGGCGCCATCGCCGACAACAACGAGGGCAACCTTTTCCCGGGCTTCACGCTGGTGTTCAGCACCGGCGAAAAGATAGACTCCATGTGCATGACGGGCCTCGTCCAGGACTGCAATACGCTCATGCCCATGAAGGGCGCCACAGTCATGCTCTATAAGGACCAGTCAGATTCCGCGGTGTTCCTGAACCGCCCCGTGGCGGCGGCCAAGACCGACGACTGGGGCTTTTTCAGCCTCCGGAACATCCAGGACACCATCTACCGGGTCTATGCCGTCAAGGACGAGAACAACAACAACAAGTACGACCCGGAGAGCGAGCGCATCGCCTTCCTGGATTCCCTGTTCCGTCCGGTCATCGTGTATGACGATTCCCTGTATGAGCTCAAGAAGTTCGACATGAAGGATACGGCGCTCTGCCTGGCCCGGAAGACGGAAGTGGAACTCAACGTTTTCCGGGAGCGGCCCTCCAAGCAGATGATTGTGAAGAAGGAGCGCGTGGGGCCCCGGACGGCCTATCTCACGTTCATGGCCCCCGACGCCGTTATCCACGACATGCGCATCAAGGGTCTTCCGCGGGAAAAACTCATCTCGCAGTTCAACCTGCAGCGGGATTCCCTGGAGCTTTGGGTGAATGACCAGCGCAAGATGCCGGACACCCTGCAGCTGGTGATCAACTTCGAAAAGACGGACTCCAACGGGGTGCTCCAGCCCACGGAAGAGACGGTGAAACTGGCCTATTCCAAGGAACTCAGGGCGGAACTCATGAAAAAGGAGTCGGACTATCGCAACCGCAAGCACGAAGACACCATTGCCGTCATGACCACCATCTCGGACGCCACCACCATCGAGCAGTACGGTTACCGGATAGAATTCAAATATCCGCTCATTGAGGAGCATTGGGATTCGCTCCGTTTCAAGAGCGTGAATCCGCGCCAGCAGGAAGCGCCGGGGAAGGTCCGCGTCATCCGGGACACCACCAATCTCCGCAGTTTCTCGGTGATGCCGGAGGAACCCTTCCAGGTTGGATATGACTATATTCTCACCGTCCCCCATCGTCAGTTCCGGGATATCAACGGCTTCTACAACGACAGTACGGTCATGAAGGTGACCTTGCCCACGGACGACAAACTGAGCACCATCACACTGGAGCTTTCCGGCGTGAAGGAAAAGTACATTGTGGACATGCTCTCGGAAAAGCGGGACAAGGTGATCCGGAGCTTCATCATCGACAAGGACGGTTCGCTGGTCTTCCCGTATGTGCGGGCGGGCTCCTACTGCATCCGCATCACCGAAGACAAGAACCGCAACAATATCGTGGACACGGGTGTGCTCCTTGAGCACCGCCAGCCGGAGAAGGTGCGCTTCTTCAAAGTGAACGACCAGTTCCTCATCGAAGTGCTGGAGCGGGCCGAAATGGTATGGCAAATCAACATGGAGGAGATGTTCCGATGATCAAGAAAGCCCTTCTGCTGCTGTTTGCGGCCTTTTCCCTCACATCCCTTTCCCTCCGGGCCCAGGTGAATCTGGACGAAGAGTTCTTCTCGCTGCCGGACCCGGTTACCGACGAATACCTGGACAGCCTCAAGCTGCAGGTGGCCAAGCCCAACGACTACTGGATGGTGGGCGTGTACGGGGGCGTGTCGCTCCAGTACGGCTATTTCAACCCCACCCGCCTCACGAAGTTCCAGATGCAGTATCCGGTGTACGGCCTCTCCTTCGTGCGCCATTTCACCATGTTCGGCATCTTCCCCAACATGGGCATGGAATTCGGCTTCCAGCAGAATTACGAGGGTTATGAGTTCAAGGTAAACAAGGAAACGGGCTACCGTTCGGTGGAGTCCGGCGCCTACAAGGTGATGATGCCCGTCCCGGAAGTCTTCTATCTGTCGCATTTCCACCTGGACGCCGGCGAGCACTTCAAGCTCATGGCCAAGGTGGGCCTCTACGGGGGCTACCGGCTCAGTATCCGCCGCGTGCTGGACGAGGATTATGTGGGGTACATGGATTATGACGATTACGTGGAAAAGTTCCGTGACTATGACCGCCGGTGGACATACGGCGTCCAGGGAGGCCTGGGAGCGGCGCTCATGTTCAATCCTTTCGAATTCCATCTGAACGTCCAGGTCAAATGGGGCTGGAACTCTTTCTGGAATCCGGATTATTACAGTCCATACTATTACCGCTTCGGTTATCCGCTGGACGGGGCCGTCACCTTCGGGGTCTACTACCAGCTCACGCCGCGTTACGGTCATACGCGCGCCCAGCTCAAGCGCCTGGCCAGAAAGATGGTGGAGGAATCGGAAGCCGGGAATCAACCTTAATTAGCTATGCCTGAATTGATTACAAGAACCGTACGGGTGGGAGAGGACGGCCTCTGCATGGGCAGCGGCCACCCCATTGTGGTACAAACCATGTGCAACACCCGCACCTCCGACGTGGAGGCCACCGTGGCCCAGTGCCGGCGCCTTGCCGCCGCCGGCTCGCAGCTTATCCGCATCACGGTCCCTTCCCTGTCGGACGTCCCGCATATCGCCCGCATCCGGCAGCAGCTCCGCTCTGAAGGCATCCGGGTGCCGCTGGTGGCGGACATCCATTTTTCTGCCGAAGTGGCCATGGCCGTGGTTCCGGAGGTGGAGAAGATCCGCATCAACCCCGGAAATTTCCATCCGGACCATGCCAGGGCGCGGAAGCTCTTCGGACAGCTGCTGGAACGCTGCAAGCAGTATGACCGCGCCATCCGGATCGGCCTCAACCATGGCTCGCTGGGCAAGTATATCGTGGAGCGCTACGGCAATACGCCGGAAGCCATGGCGCTGGCCGCCATGGAATGGGTGGACATGTGTATCGATGCGGACTTCTACAATGTGGTGGTGTCGCTCAAAGCCTCCAATACTGTGGTGATGGTGCAGGCCTACCGCGAACTGGCCCGGCTCATGCGGGAGCGCGGCGTGGTCTTTCCCCTCCATGTGGGCGTGACGGAAGCCGGAAACGGCGACAGCGGCCGCATCAAGAGCTGCGTCGCCATTGCCGCCCTCCTTTCCGAAGGAATCGGCAACACCATCCGGGTGTCGCTCACGGAACCGCCGGAGCAGGAGATTCCCGTGGCGCGCTACCTGGCGGAAAGGTATGGAAATCAGCCGCTTACTCCCCTGCCGCCGCGGGAGCTGGCCATGCTCAAGGCCGCCTGCGACTGGGGCCCCGCCCTGCTGAACCATGAGCTGGACGATATCCCCTTGGAGGACGAATACCTTAAGGACGAAATCCTGCAGGCCTGCCGCCGCCGTTTCTATAAGCCGGAATACATTGCCTGTCCCGGCTGCGGCCGCACCCTGTACGACCTGGAAACCACTTTCAACCGGGTGAAAGAGCAGACCGCCCAGTTCAAGGACGTGGTGATTGCAGTGATGGGCTGCATCGTCAACGGCCCCGGCGAAATGGCCGATGCAGATTACGGCTACGTAGGGGAAGGCGCCGGCAAGGTGACCCTCTACCGTAAAAAAGAACCCGTCCTCAGGCATATACCCGAGGACGAGGCCGTTGCGCAGTTGGTGGCCCTTATCAAGGCTGATCGGGAAGGATAGCCAGCACGGATTCCACCGCTTTCACTTTATCCCCTACCGCCACCTTCACTTCCGCGTCCAGCGGGAGGAAGAGGTCTATGCGGGAACCGAACTTGATGACCCCGCACTGGTCTCCGCGGTATTCCATCTTGCCGGGCTCGGAATAGCAGACGATGCGCCGGGCGAAGGTGCCGGCTATCTGCTTGAACAGCACTTCCCCATAGTCGTTCCGCATGCTGGTGGAGGCATGTTCGTTGAGTTCCGACGACTTGGGATGGAAGGCAAGGATATAACGGCCGGGATGGTACTTGTAGTAGGTAACCGTTCCGTTCATGGGCCAGAAATTGCAGTGGACGTCAAAGAAATCCATGTAGACCGACACCTGGATGCATTCCCGTTTAAGGTATTCCTTTTCAAACACTTTTTCTACGATGACTACCTTTCCGTCGGCCACCGAGGTGACCAGGCGGTCGTTTTCCGTAAAGGGAGCCGTACGGTTGGGTACCCTGAAGAACCAGGTGATGAAGACCATGAAGACCACCAGGACCAGCGAGATGGGGATGCTGATCCACAGGTTGTCTACAAAGTGCGCTACCAGGAAGATGAGCACCGCGCAGACCAGCCAGCTGCCGAAAATGGTTCCGTACGAATCGCTGTCAATTTTTATCCAGTTCATGAAAGATAATGTTAAGTCCTATACCATTAAACCGTTGATGATGAGGTAGATGACTCCGGCCGGAATGGCAAAGAGCGCGCTGTCGAAACGGTCCATGAGACCGCCGTGCCCCGGGATGATGTTCCCGGAATCCTTGATTTGGCAGGCCCTTTTCCAGAGCGATTCAAAGAGGTCTCCGAACACGCCCGCCACATGCATGATGGCGGCCATGATGAGCGCATGCCAGAGGGGGAAATCCACCATTCCCGTCCAGCTGAGGACGGCCGCGGCCAGTACGGCCAGCAGCATGCCGCCCCAGAAACCCGCCCAGGACTTCTTGGGAGAGATGCGGGGGCACAGCTTGTGGCTCCATTTCTTCTGTCCGAGGAGCATGCCCAGGCAGTAGGCTCCCACATCCGACGACCAGATGATGCAGAAGAACGAGAGCATGAGCCGGCCGTCGAACTCCCCGCCGTGGAAAACGACGAAGTTGGCCAGGGACAGCGGAATGGCTATGTAGAGGAGACCCGCATACAGGAAGGCCGTGAGCTTGAAGTTCTCGTGGTCTTTGTCCAGTACGGAAACGGCCATGAGGGCCAGCAGGAGGAGGGCGTCAATGCAGAGCACCGGAACGCCTTTCAGGTCTATATAGAAGCTCAGGAAGGCCGATGCAAACCACAGGAGGCCCACCGCGATGGTGAGGCCGCGGAGCCGTTTGTAGTGTTCGCCCATGTTCATGGAGAAGAACTCGTGGAGCATGCCGGCCGTCATGAGGAAGAACAGGATGGCAAAGGCGATGGGATGCAGCAACAGGCCTCCCACCATGATGACGAGGAAGACTATGCCCGAAAGGGTGCGTCTGACGGTGTTGTTCATCTTAGGCTTCTGTTTGTTCAAAACGGTCGTCCAGGGCAGGTTTGGCCTTGGGACCCAGGATTTTTTCGATATCTTCCGCAAAGATAACCTCCTTTTCCAGCAGAAGGGCGCCGAGGGCCATGAATCCTTCCCGATTATCCTCAATGAGCTTGCGCGTGCGTACGTGGACCTCTTCCACCAGGTCTTTCACTTCCTGGTCCATGAGCTCCGCCGTCTTTTCCGAATAGGGCTTCACCAGATTATAGCCGCGGGAACCCGTGGAATCGTAGAAGGAAAGGGCGCCCACCTTGCTGCTCATGCCATAGTACTGGACCATGGCATAGGCCATGCCCGTCATGCGTTCCAGGTCGTTGAGGGCGCCGGTGGAAGGCTCTCCGTTCAGGAGTTCTTCCGCCACGCGGCCGCCGATGAGGACGCTCATCCGGTCCAGCATGAGGCTGCGGCTCCAGTTCTTGCGCTCCTCCGGGAGGCTCCAGGTGAGACCGAGGGCATTTCCGCGCGGGATGATGCTCACCTTGAAGACAGGGTCTGCGTACGGCAGCAGCCAGCCCACCAGGGCATGACCGGCTTCGTGGTACGCGGTGGTGCGCTTCTCCGCAGGGGTCATGATGGTATTGGATTTCCGCTCCAGGCCGCCGATGATGCGGTCTACGGCATCCAGGAAGTCCTGCTGCATCACAGCGGCGTGCCCGCGGCGGGCGGCGGTGAGGGCCGCCTCATTGCAGACATTGGCGATATCCGCCCCCGAGAAGCCCGGCGTATGCTTGGCCATGAACTCCACCTGGAAATCGTCCCCCAGTTTGATGCCCCGCAGGTGCACCTTGAAGATTTCTTCCCGTTCCTTGAGTTCCGGCAGTTCCACATGGATCTGGCGGTCGAAGCGGCCGGCGCGCATGAGGGCCTGGTCCAGGATATCGGACCGGTTGGTGGCCGCCAGCACAATGACACCGCTGTTGGTGCCAAAGCCGTCCATTTCTGTAAGCAGCTGATTCAGCGTATTTTCTCTTTCGTCATTGGAAGAGAATCCGCCATTCTTGGCACGGGCGCGGCCCACGGCGTCAATCTCGTCGATAAAGACGATGCAGGGGGCCTTCTCCTTGGCCTGGCGGAAGAGATCCCGCACGCGGGAGGCGCCTACGCCCACGAACATCTCTACGAAGTCCGAACCCGAAATGGAGAAGAAAGGGACGTTGGCTTCTCCGGCCACGGCCTTGGCGAGCAGCGTCTTGCCGGTGCCGGGAGGGCCTACCAGCAGCGCTCCCTTGGGGATTTTTCCGCCGAGGGCGGTATATTTGCCGGGATTCTTGAGGAAATCCACAATTTCCATCACTTCTTCCTTGGCGCCATAGAGGCCCGCCACATCCTTGAAGGTCACCTTTACATCGTCCTTCCCTGCCTCGCGCGGAGTGGCCTTGCCGGTGTTGAACGGATTGAAACCGCCTGTTCCCGGACCGCCCGCCCCGCGGTTCATGCCGCGGAAAAGGAGCAGCCAGAACACCACCAGGATAAGGAGCGGGACAATCATCTGGAAGATGTCCATCCAGATGTGTTCTTCGTTCCGGATGACCACCTTGAACTGTTCCACTTCCGTAAGTCCGGCATTGAGTTCACCGAAAGTGGCTTCCGGGTCGAACTTGGACGATACCAGGAAATACAAATGCGGGGCGCGGCGCGGCGGCGTTCCCCCGCGGAAGAGGTCTGTGTATTTGGCCAGCCGCTCCGGACGGATTTTCACTTCGCCCTTGAAGTCGTTCCGTACGAAGGATATTTCCGCCACGTCTCCCTGCCGGATCATTTCCTGCACCTGCTGCCATTCCACCTTTTGAGGCTCTGCAGACCGCATGTCGCCGAACAGCAGATAGCCGATGCCGATCAGCAGCAGGAAATACAGCCAGGAGAAGTTGAAACTGACCTTGCCTTTTTTCTTGTTCTCTGCCATCTTACGCTTCTTCTTTTTTGCCTGCCGGGGCTTTCCGGCGTTCTTTGTATTCTTTCCGGGGAACATCTGCCCAGAGGTCTTCCAGGCGGTAGAAATCCCGGTATTCCTTGAGGAACACATGCACGACGATGGCGCCGTAGTCCTGGATGATCCAGAAATTGTTGCCTTCTCCCTGGGAGCGGTAGAGGGTATGGTCCTCTTCCTTCATCTTTTCTGCGATATGGTCTGCGATGGCGCCCACCTGGGTGGTGTTGGAGCCGTCGCACACCACGAAGAAATCTGTGATGGCGCCGTCTATTTTCCGTAAATCCAGCGATACGACTTCCTGCCCTTTCTTGTCCAGGATGGCGTCGGCAATGACCCGAAGATCATGAGTTATCATATATATTCTTTATTTAATCTCACAAAGATAATCAAAAAAAGAGCCATTGCAAATAGCAACGGCCCGTATGACAGTTTGGCAGGTTATGCCTGGTTTTCTTCCGGCTGGTCCGGCCCGTCAGGTACTTCCGGCGTATCTTCGGGGGAAGGCATTTCCTGCGCCATGAGTTCCCTTTCCGCATCTTCCCTGAGGGAAGCGGCGATGCGCCGGCTCCCCTGCTTCTGGAGGAAGAAGAAGCCCGCGAAGAAAAGGACCATGAGGAGCAGCTGCAGCGCCACCGGCACATAGGCGGTTTCGAAGAGCAGGAGGTCGAAGAGCGTATGGGCGGCCACCGGGGCCACGAAGGCCCAGATGAGGAATTCGGTCTTCCGCTGCGGCGTAAAGTGGGCGCAGGAGTAGAAATAGCCCATGAGGACGGCAAAGCCGAAATGTCCCGGAACCGACAGCAGCCCGCGGGTGATGGAGAGCTGGACCGTGCCCGAAACGGCGTCTGCCCAGGAGATGTGGCCTCCGTCGTAAAGCTCCGTGAAGATATACAGGCAATTCTCCAGGGCGGCGAAACCCATGCCTACGCAAACGGCATAGACAATGCCGTCCACATGCTCGTCAAAGTCTGCGCACTTTCTCAGGAACAGCCACAGCATGAGGAGCTTGCAGAGTTCTTCCGGTACGGCGGCCCCCCAGAAGGCCAGCGACAGGTTGGCGCTGAGGCTGGCGTCCGGTTCGCCCCCGTGCAGCCCCAGGTTCATGAGGAAGGCCGATGCGGCCATGGCCAGAAGGCCCGAGATGACTCCATAGGTAAAGGCCTTCAGCAGCTGCATGGGCGGCTCCGGGTGCAGGCGGTCTTTCTTGAAGATGTAGAAGATGAGGACCAGCGAGGGCAGGATGGCGAGGAGGAGGAACCACAGATTATGCATGGCGTCGTTTCATGGCTTGGATGGCGGCCGCCGGATCTGCCGCCTTGAATACAGAACTGCCGGCGACAAGGATCCGGGCTCCTGCCGCCGCTACTTCTGAGGCGTTGCCCGGGCCGATTCCGCCATCTACCTCGATGGGTACGGAACGGGCGCGGCCTGTCCGGCGGAGCCGGGCCTTCACCCGGCGGATCCTCTCCAGGGTCTCCGGAATGAAAGACTGCCCGCCGAAACCGGCAAAAACGCTCATCAGGAGCACGAAATCCACTTTTTCCAGGTACGGATAAATCTTTTCCACGGGGCAGTCCGGGTTAATGACGATGCCCGCTTTCACGCCCTGGGCATGGATGAGGTCGATGACCGCTCCGGACTGCTCCAGGGCGGCCTCGTAGTGAAAACTGATCATGGCAGCGCCGGCTTTGGCGAAGCGCTCCACGTATTTTTCCGGATGGACAATCATCAGGTGCACGTCCAGGGGCTTCCGGGCCATTTTGGCCACCGCCTCTATGACGGGAAAGCCGAACGAGATGTTGGGGACGAAGGTCCCGTCCATCACGTCCAGGTGGAAGAGATCTGCGTGGCGGTTCACCAGCTCCACCTCCTGTTCCAGATGCAGGAAGTCGGCCGCCAGCAGGGAGGGTGCAATCCGGATCATTCGAAATGGGTGACTACGTCGTTCAGGTGCAGGACGAATTTGTCGAGCGAAGCCAGCTCCAGCTTTTCTCCGGGGGCATGGACGCCGCGGAGGGTGGGGCCGAAGGAAATCATGTCCAAGTCCGGGAACTTTTCCAGGAACAGGCCGCATTCCAGGCCCGCGTGGATGGCTTTCACCTCCGGATCCTTGCCGAAGAGCTTGCGGTAAGACGCCACGGAACGCTCCAGGATATGGGAATGGAGGTTGGGCTTCCAGCCCGGATACTCCCCGTGGTGCTTGACGTCGAAGGAGCCCAGCATGAAAGCCGCTTCCACCTTTTCCGCCATGGCGTGGAGCTCCGAAACCACCGAACTGCGCTGGCTGGTGATGACCGAGAGGGTGTTTTCCCTGATATGGGCGGCCGCCAGGTTGGAAGAGGTTTCCACCAGGCCTGGAATATCCACAGACATCTTCTCCACGCCGTGCGGGCAGGCCAGCAGTGTGGCGATGAGCGTGGCGGCATCCCCTTCCTCGATGGGCTGGATGCGGGTGCTGCAAGGCTCGCAGCCGGCGCTGATGCCCGCGTCGCTGGAGGCGAATTCCGCCTTCAGGACCTTGTTGAAGGCCTCGACGTCTTCCACCATGTCCTGGACCTCGTCCCCCGGAACGGCGATGATGGCTTCCGCCTCCCGGCAGATGGCGTTGGGCTTGTTGCCGCCTTCCAGGGACAGGAGCTGGAAGTCGTACTGGAGCTCCGTGAACAGGAAGCGCACCAGCTCCCGGAGGGCGTTGGCCCGCTCCTTGTTGATGTCGTCCCCGCTATGGCCGCCCTGGGCGCCGGAAATGCGGATGCGGAGGGTCTTGTAGCCCTTGCGGCGGCCTTCCCGCTGGAATTCATAGGTGGCGGTGGTATCCACTCCGCCGGCGCAGCCCACGAACAGCTGCCCTTCGTCCTCCGAGTCCAGGTTGATGAGGGTTTTTCCGTCAAAGAAGCCGGGTTCCAGGGCAAAGGCGCCGTCCATGCCGGTTTCTTCCGAGATGGTGAACAGGCATTCCAGGCGCCCCAGGGGCTCCTTCCCGTCCAGAAGGGCCAGGCAGGCGGCGATTCCGATGCCGTCGTCCGCGCCCAGCGTGGTATGCTTGGCCACCATCCAGCCGTCCTCTATTTCATACGGGATGGGCTGGGTGTGGAAGTCGAACGCAAAGTCCTTATGCTTTTCGCACACCATGTCCTGGTGCGCCTGCAGGACCAGGGTGGGCACCTTTTCCTTGCCGGGGGCGGCTTCCTTGACGATGACCACATTCCCGGTCTTGTCCGTCTTGCACTGCAGGCCGCGGGCGGCGGCAAACTGCTGCAGATAGGCGGTCATGGGGCCTTCGTGGCCCGATTCGCGGGGAATGCGGGTAATTTCCTGAAAGAATGACAAGACAGTTGAAGAATCCATAATGTGAGCAAGTTTGAATGGGTAAATATACCACTGCGGGTGAGACGCTACTTCAATTTGAGCGGATTGCGCTTAAGGTAAGTGATGACCTTGGCGATTTCCTTATAAAAAGGCGTGTCTTCCCGTATGGTGGGCTGGATGGCCCGGATGTCTTCATAGACTTTCCGGGATGACTCGCAGAGCTTGTCCTTGATGCCCAGGCAGTCGGTGGCCTGAGCCAGCGCAATGAAATGGATGCCCATGACCTGGAAGCTGTTCTCCACGACCTGGCGGCACAGCAGGGCGCTGTTGGTCCCCATGGACACGATGTCCTGATTGTCGTTGTTGTTGGGAATGCTGTGCACATAATTGGGCATGGCCAGCGTCTGGCATTCGGCCGTGGTGCTGGTGGCCGTGAACTGGCAGGCCTGCATGCCGTAGTTGAGCCCCAGGGTACCCATGTTCAGGAAGGGAGGAAGGATGCCGTTGATGCGGTCGTGGAACAAATAATTCATCTGCCGTTCCATGAGCATGGTAAGGCGTACCAATGCAATCTTTACTTTATCTGCTTCCAACGAGATGTAGTCCCCGTGGAAATTCCCGCCGTGATAGACGTACTGCGTGTCCGGATCCACAATGGGATTGTCGCAGGCGCTGTTGATTTCGTCCTCCAGGATTTCGCGGGTGTCGGCCAGGGTGTCGTACACCGGACCCAGAATCTGGGGCGTGCAGCGGAGCGAATAATAGGCCTGGACCTTCTTTTCAAACACCTTTTCCTGATTGCTGCCGCTGAACAGTTCGATTTCGCGCTTGGAGAAGCACTGCGAGCTGGAGGACAGTTCCCTCATGCGGCGGGCGATGACCTGTTGTCCGGGATGGCGGCGGCACTCATTCAGCGCTTCGGCCATGAAATCGTCATACGAGCCGGCAATCTCGTTCATCCATACGCTGGCCAGCGTGGCCCAGTCCAGCAGGCGCACGGCGTGGAACTGGTTCACCAGCGAAATGCCGGTCATGACCGAAGTGCCGTTGGTGGCCGACAAACCTTCACGGATGTGGATTTCCATGGGTTTCAGGCCACATTCCTCCATGACTTCCGCCGTAGGCCGCCAGACGCCCTTGTAATGGACTTCCCCTTCGCCGATAAGGGCCAGGGCGATGTGGGCCAGCTGGACCAGGTCTCCGCTGGCGCCTACGCTGCCATGGCGCGGGATGAAGGGATAGATGCCCCGGTTGACAAACTCCGTGAGCAGCAGCACGACATCTGGATGGATGCCGGATTTACCCTGCAGGAAGGTGCCGATACGGGCCACCATGGCTGCCTTGACGGAGGAGTCGCCCAGCGGACGGCCGGCGCCGGTGGAATGGCTGCGGATGATGTTGTACTGAAGATCTTTCAGGAACTGGTCTTCCACGCGCCACTGGGCCATGGGACCGAAACCGGTATTGATTCCGTAAATGACTTTATTATTGTGGAAATCTTTCAGGAAATTATAGCAGCGCTCTACCTGGGCAAGGGCCTCCGGTGGAATTTGCAGCTTCTTTCCGAAAAAGACGACGTCTTCGGCTTGTGCCAGTGTAATATTCTTCATTTCCATGAATTTGATTGCTAATTTACACATTTTTTGTCAGAATCATTGCAGTTTCTGACAAAATAGGGTTCCATTAGAATAAAAGAAGGCCTGCAGCACTTACTGCAGGCCTTTTTCATTTACCCTTCTACAGGAACCATGACCATGTTTTCGATGTCTTCCACCCATTGGCGGAAAAGCTTGTCCGTGGCCATGAGGTCCTGGACCGTTGTACAGGCGTGAAGCACCGTGGCGTGGTCCTTTCCGCCCAGCTCTGCGCCGATGGTGCTGAGTGAACAGCTGGGAATGAGACTGCGGCACTCGTACATGGCAATCTGGCGCGCCTGGACAATCTGGCGTTTGCGCGACTTGGAGAGCATCATGTCCCGCGTAATCTTGAAATACTCGCACACGGTCTTGATGATGAGCTCCATGTTCACCTCCGTTGCTTCCTCCCCGACAATCTTGCCGGTGATGCTCTGGGCCAGCTCCACGTCTATCTGCCGGTGCCCCAGGGTGGCATGGGCCACCAGAGAGGTGAGGGTGCCTTCAAGTTCCCGGAAATTGGTCTTGATGCGGCCGGCCAGGAAGCTGAGCACTTCTTCGTCCAGCTGGACCCCTTCCCGGGAGGCACGCTCCCGCAGCATGCGCAGGCGGGTGGCGTAGTCCGGACGGGTAAGCTCCACCGACAGGCCCCATTTGAAGCGGGACAGCAGGCGGTCTTCGAAGTTCTGCAGGTCCACGGGTGCGCGGTCGCTGGTGAAGATGAGCTGCTTGCCGCTCTGGTGCAGGTGGTTGAATACGTTGAAGAAGGTGTTCTGGGTGCCCTGGCCCACGAGGTCCTGGATATCATCCACGATAAGGACGTCGATGCGCTGGTAGAAGGCGATGAAATCCACGATGCGGTTGCCCTTGACGGCATCCATGTACTGCGTCTTGAATTCATTGCCGGTCACATAGAGCACCACCTTGTCCTGGAAACGCTCCTTGACGCCGATGCCGATGGCCTGGGCGATATGGGTCTTTCCCAGACCCGGGCCCCCGAAGAGGAAGAGCGGGTTGAAGGGTGTCTTGCCCGGAGCCTGCGCGATGCTTTCCCCGGCGCTTACGCCCAGTTTGTTGCACTCCCCTTCCACCAGGTTGCGGAAGCAGTATACGGGATTGAGCCTCGGGTCTATCTTGACCCGCTGCACGCCCGGATAGACAAAGGGGGACGGACTGCCGGAGGGCTGGTACGTGGGAATGGAAACCGGGTTGTTGGTGGGCGATGCCGCGGCCGAGGCCGGAAGCACCATCCCCTCCTGGTTCCGCACCGGGCGCACCAGATAGTACAGCTGCGCGTCTGCCCCGATGGCCCGCTTGATGGTGAGGCGGATGAGGTCTTTATACGCTCCTTCGATGTATTCGCGGAAAAAGTCTGAAGGGACCTCCACGGTAAGGGAGGAACCCTCCAGCGACACCGGCCGGATGAGCTTGAACCAGGTATTGAACTGCTGCGGATCCAGGTTGTTTCCTATGATCTGCAGACAGTTATTCCATACCGCAATATGTCTTTCCTGGTCTGTCATTCCGGGAGTTAAAAAATACAACGATGTTGTGGGTTATTCGAATGCAAAGTTGGAGGAAAAATAATTTATAAAAAATTCCCTTCCCTATTGTTTGTGAAATTATTTATGCTTAAATTAATTCACGCAAACCGCATTTTAAGTATTTTATGAATGGGCTGATTATGAGTATTTTACAACATAAAAATGCCCGTAAATTCAAAATATCAAATAATCTTATTTTTAAAAAATCAAAAATAGTAAAAACGGTTTTTTCCTTTATTCCACGGCGTTGAAATGCGAAAAAATCATTTCAGGGGCGACACGGTTCCGTCCTGTACTTTCACCACATAGCTGTCCGGGAATTTTTTCTGGATTTTGGCAAAATCCTTCTTGACGGTCTTGGCGCTGGCGGAGGTGCCGATAATATATTTATAGAGTTTTCCGCTTTTGATAACAAGAGGCTTGTATCCCTGGAAAAAGGGGTCTGAACCGTCCATTTTCCGGCTGCTGGCCAGTACCTGTACCCCGTAAACGGGACCCTCTGAAGGTGCGGTCTCCGTCTCAGTCCCGGAAGAAGCCTCGTTCTGGGGATGGGCTTCAGGTTGGGCCTCCTCCCGCGAAGTTTCCGGTTCCTTGTCTGCAATCTGCATGGAACCGTCGTAACGTTCCTTGAACGTGCCGAAAGCCTTCAGGAGATTGTCGGCAATCTGCTCCCTCCCCTTTTCCGAGCGGAGCTGGGCCAGGTCGTCCGGATTGGTGATGAACCCGCACTCGATGAGAACGGCCGGCATGGCTGTCCGCCAGAGCACCCAGAAAGGATCCTGCGACACGCCGCGGCTGTGTTTGATGGGGCTGGTGCCCATGGCCGCGGCAATGTCTTCCGCAAACTGGAGGCTGCTGCCCAGATACGCATTCTGCATGAGGCTGAAGATGATGGAACTCTGGGGGTCCGAGGGGTCGAACCCCTGGTAGGTGGTTTCGTAATTGTCTTCCAGCTTGATGACGGAGTTTTCCCGTTTCACCAGTTCCAGGTTCTTGGAATAGAGGTCGTTCCCCTCTTTCTTTGACTGACCCAGCACATGCACCGAGTAGCCCTTGGCCGTGGTGCCGGACCCCGTGGAATTCACGTGGATGGAAAGGAAAAGGTTGGCATTGGATTTGTTGGCGAACGAGGCGCGGCCTTCCAGCTCAACGAAACGGTCGTCGGTGCGCGTCATTTTGGCGGTCACATCCGGATAGGCGGCTTCTATCTTTTTCTGGAGCCGGAGGGCGATGTCCAGGACAATGTCCTTTTCATTCGTCTTGCGGTCTTTGCTGATGCAGCCGGGATCCTTGCCGCCATGACCCGGGTCGATGACGACGGTCTTGAGCCGGAGCCCCTGCTGGGGCTGGGCCTTCAGGGAAAGCGGCATGGAAAGCGCTGCGGCGCACAGCATGAGGAGGGCTACAAACGGCTTCATGGCAATGCGGTTTTGAAAATTGGCGAATATATCGTATTTTTGTACCTTATATTTTGCACAAATATAGCAAAAAATTCAAGAGTATCCAATGGTAAAAGGGATTCTGCGATATCTGATAGGCACGGTGACAGCGCTCGTCATCGCCGGCGGCCTCTTTACCGCAGAAGCCCAGCGTCCCCCCCGCGGAAGCGGGTTCGGCCCGGATACTTCCCTGCTGCAGAACCGTTCCCTGCCGGACTCCCTCCTTCCCCCGCCTTTACCCGGGCGTCGGGGCGCGGACAGCACCCTGTCTTTGCCCGGCCGCCGGAGCGCGCTGGATTCCCTGGCCGGCACCATGAGCGCGTCGGAACTGGATTCCCTGCGCATCCAGGATTCCATCGCCATCGCCCGCCGGGACTCGCTGGACCTCCTGGAGAAGAGTTCGCTGGAGCGCCCGGCCTTCACCACGGCCAAGGACTCCATCATTACGGATTTCTCGGACGGAAAGCGCCTCATTTATTATTATGGCGGGGCGACGGTGACCTACCAGAACATGAAACTGACGGCGGACTACATCGAGTATGACATGGCCACCAATACGGTCTTTGCCCGCGGCCAGAAGGATCTGGCCACCGGCGAAATGACCGGCCTTCCGGAAATGACCGAAGGCGGACAGGTGTACAAGATGGACGAGCTCCGCTACAATTTCACCACGCGGAAAGCGCGCATCACCAATATGATCACCAAGGAGGCGGACGGCCTTCTGCAGGGAAAGACCATCAAGATGATGCCGGACAATTCCATCAACATGCGGGACGGCATCTACACCGTCTGCGACCTGGAGCATCCGCACTACTACATGAAGCTCAGCCTGGCCAAGGTGGTCACCAAGCCTTCCCAGAAAACGGTGTTCGGCCCCGCCTGGCCGGTGGTGGGAGACGTTCCGGTGCCCATCGGCCTCCCCTTCGGCTTCGTCCCCAAGAAGCCTTCCCGCGCCACCGGCATGCTCATGCCCACCTTCGGCGAGGAACAGGCGCGCGGTTTCTACATCCGGGACGCCGGCATGTATTTCGTCATCGGGGATTATTTCGACATTTCCCTTACCGGAGACTATTATACGCTGGGTTCCTGGGCCGTGGACCTCAATTCCCGCTACAAGGTGAACTACAAGTTCAACGGTACGCTGGCGCTCACCTATTCCAACGACCAGACCGGGGAAAAGGGCAGCACGGACTTCGTCCAGTCCAAGAACTTCGGTTTCCGCTGGTCCCATTCACAGGACTCAAAGGCGCATCCGGGCACCTCCTTCAGCGCATCGGTCAACTTCTCCAGCCCGTCCAACAGCCGCTACAACGCCCGTTCCGTGCAGGACGCCCAGCAGAACCAGGTGAGTTCGTCCATCTCCTACTCGCACAACTGGAACGGCAAGGTGAACCTGAGCGTGAGCGCCCTCCACAACCAGAATTCCCGGGACTCCAGCTATTCGTTCACCCTGCCCAACGTCACGCTCTCGGTCACGCGCTTCTATCCGTTCAAGCGCAAGGTGCGCGTGGGCAAGGAAAAGTTCTACGAAAAGATATCGTTCGGTTACAATACCTCCCTGCAGAACCGTATCAACTTCAAGCTGAGGGATATGCAGGACTATGTCATGGAAAACGGGCAGTATGTGACCGAATATGACATGAACGGGAACCCCTACCGCAAGAAGGAACTGGGAGACTCGCTGGCCACCAAGGCCCTGCAGCGGCTCACCAACGGCATGACGCATACCTTCCAGATAGGCCTTCCCAGCTTTACGCTGTTCAAGTACATCAACGTGAACCCCAGCGTGAACTACGGCATGAACTGGATGTTCTCCAAGGGCACGCAGTATCTGGCTCCGGAAACGGACAAGGAAGGCAATCCCGTCATGGTGACCGACAAGGACGGCAACCAGGTCATGGCCCAGAAGATTGTTTCAGACCCCGGAACGGCCTTCAACGGCTTCGGCGCCACGCATACCTATTCGGGAAGCATGTCCATGAATACGCGTATTTATGGTATGTTCAACTTTGGAAAGCACCGCCGCATCCAGGCCATCCGGCATGTCATAACACCCTCCGTTTCAGTGAATTACAGTCCGGAAAAGGGCACCGCCTTCAATGGCTGGCGCACCCTGGACCCGTATTACGACGCCCGGGGCACTTTCCACGACGTCACCTGGTACAACATCTACAGCATCACCGGCCACCACAACTCCACCTCCCCTCCCGGAAGAGGCAAGAACGCTTCCATGTCGCTGAGTATCGGCAATAACCTGGAAGCCAAGGTGCGGGACCTCAAGGATACCACCGGAACGGGATCCAAGAAAGTGAAGCTCCTGGACCAGCTCAACCTGAACACCAGCTACAACTTCCTGGCAGACTCCATGCGCCTGCAAAATATCGGTATCTCGGTGTCCACCAACCTGTTCAACAAGGTGAACGTCAGCGGCAACCTGAACTTCGACCCGTATGCCATTGACGAGCAGGGAAAGCGCATCAATAAGTTCAACATTGTGGCGACGGGCGTTCCGGCCCGGCTCACCAACGCTTCCCTGTCGGCCTCCTTCAGCCTGAACGGAAAGGGCGCCATCGACGGAAATGACGGGCGGAAAGGCGGCCAGGGCGGCGGCGGAGGAGGAAGCGTCAGTACGGACGCCAATTCCTATCAGCGCATCTATTATCATCCCATCACCGGGGAATACATTCCCGGCGGCTACGTGTATTACATGAACCCCAGCGCCCCCTGGTCGTTCAACGTGAGCTATTCGTTCAATTACGCCAAGTCGTATACCTACCAGGCGGCCACCAAGGAACTGGTGACCAACAAGCGGTTCACCCAGACGGTGAACCTGAGCGGCAACATCAAGCTCACCCCGCGCATGAGCATCCAGGCCACGTCGGGCTTCGACATCATGGCCATGCGCTTCACCACCACGCAGATCAGCGCCACGTACGATATGCACTGCTTCAACATCGCCGTCTCCTGGGTGCCCATGGGCCAGTGGAAGTCGTACAGTTTCCGCATCGCCGCCAATGCATCGGCCCTGTCGGACCTGCTGCGCTTCAAGAAGTCCGATTCCTACATGGACAATATGCTCAAGTAGCCTAAAAGCTTGAATCAGCTTTGGTATTTCAGAGTATTTTTGTACCTTTGCACTGGCAAACCGCTCGGGATGCCTTCTTTTTACTTGAAACATACTTCATTCAACTATGCCCCATAGCTTATTAGAACTGAATGCCATGAGCGAAGAACAGCTCAGAAGCGTCGCTGAATCGTTGGATATCAAGGGAGCCCATAAAATGGACCGTGCCAGCCTCGGTTTCGCCATTCTGGATACCCAGGCGGTCCTGGAGTCCCAGAAGCCTGCCGCTCCCCAGGAAAATAAACCCAAAAAGCGCGGCCGTCCCAAGAAGGAGGCCGCAGATAAGCCGGCCCAGGAGAAAAAGCCCGCCGCCAAGCCTGCGGAAGAGGCTCAGCCTTCCCGGCAGCCGGCCGCTCCCGCCAAGGACAAGCCGGCAGAAACCCCTGCTGCAGAGGGAGGAAAGAAGCGGGCCCGCAAAGGAAAAGGCGCAGATAAGCCGGCGGAGAATGCCGCCGCTGCCCCTTCACCCGAAAAGCAGAAGCCGGCAGAGGCTGCCGCACCGGCCGCCGAGCAGTCGGACGCCGCCCCCAAAAAGCGGGGCCGGAAGCCTAAGAAGGCAGCCGCGGAAGAGGGTCAGCAGCAGCCGGACGCCGTTGAAAAGGCAGAGGCGGCCGCTCCGGAAAAAGTGGACGGCAAGGAGTTCATCCACAGCCTGTTCGACGACCTGAAGGAGGACGAAGCCCAGAAGGAGGAAAAGCGCCAGCAGCAGCCGGAAAAGAAGCCCCAGCAGCCGCAGCAGCCCAAGCCTCAGCAGCCGCAACGCGCTCCCCGCATCGAATATGAAGGTTCCGTAGAGGCAACGGGCGTTTTGGAAATCATGCCGGACGGCTATGGCTTCCTCCGTTCATCGGACTACAATTATCTCAATTCGCCGGACGATATTTATGTTTCCCAGCAGCAGATCAAGCAGAATGCGCTCAAGAACGGAGATACCGTCACCGGAGAAATCCGCCCGCCGCGGGAAGGAGACAAGTATTTCCCGCTCGTCAAGATCAAGTTCATCAACGGCCGTACGCCGGAATTTGTGCGGGACCGTGTCCCCTTCGACTTCCTCACTCCCCTCTTCCCGCAGGAAAAATTCAACCTGCTGGGCCATGGACATGAAAAGGACCAGTCCATCCGCATCGTAGACATGTTCACCCCCATCGGCAAGGGCCAGCGCGGCCTCATCGTCGCCCAGCCCAAGACCGGTAAGACCATGCTGCTGAAGGCCATCGCCAATGCCATCGCGGACAACCATCCGGAAGTGTATGAGATTGTCCTCCTTATTGATGAACGTCCGGAAGAAGTGACGGACATGCAGCGCAGCGTCAAGGCAGAGGTGGTGGCTTCCACCTTTGACGAACCGGCCGAACGTCACGTCAAGGTGGCCAACATGGTGCTGGACAAGGCCCGCCGCCTGGTGGAATGCGGTCACGACGTAGTCATCCTGCTGGACTCCATCACCCGTCTGGCCCGTGCCTACAACACCGTGCAGCCGGCTTCCGGCAAGGTGCTCACGGGCGGTGTGGACGCCAATGCCCTCCAGAAGCCCAAGCGTTTCTTCGGCGCCGCCCGTAATATAGAAGGTGGCGGTTCGCTCACCATCCTGGCCACGGCCCTCACGGAAACGGGCTCCAAGATGGACGATGTCATCTTCGAGGAATTCAAGGGAACCGGCAACATGGAGCTGCAGCTGGACCGCAACCTCTCCAACAAGCGCATCTTCCCGGCCGTGAACCTCATCCTTTCCTCTACCCGCCGGGACGACCTCCTGTACGACCAGTACACCCTCAACCGCATCTGGATTCTCCGGAAACTCCTCTCGGACATGAACCCTGTAGAGGCCATGACCTGGATGCAGCAGCACATGGACGAATTCAAGACCAACAAGGATCTCATAGACAACATGTCCAAGTTCGGCAGATACGACTAGTCTTTTCTGAACGGGCACTTTTGTCATTCTGAACGAAGTGAAGAATCTCTACCAAGACACCATCGTTGCTCCGGCCACCACCCCTGGGACCGGAGCAATTTCCATCATCCGCCTCAGCGGTCCGGAGGGTTTCCGGATTGTTGATGCAGTGGTTCAATTAAAAAGCGGAAACGTTTCTGAAGCAAAGGCTTATACTATTCATTTCGGCGCGGTTTTTAACCAGGATGAATTGCTGGACGAGGTGTTGGTATCCGTGTTCCGTGCCCCGCACAGCTATACCGGAGAAGATGCCGTGGAAATCTCCTGCCATGCCTCTTCGTACATTGTCTCGGAACTGGTGCGGCGGCTGATGGAGGCCGGTGCGCGCTTTGCCCAGCCGGGCGAATTCACCCGGCGCGCTTTCCTGAACGGAAAGATGGACCTGGCACAGGCAGAGGCAGTAGCGGATGTCATTTCGTCCACTACGGCTGCTTCGCATCGGGTGGCCATGAATCAGCTCAAGGGCAGCGTCTCCACCGAACTGGCCGGCATCCGGGAGCAGCTGCTGGAACTGGCTTCCCTGCTGGAACTGGAGCTGGATTTCTCGGAAGAGGACGTGGAATTCGCGGACCGCGGGAAACTGCTCTCCCTCGTGGAGGAAGCCAGGCGGCAGACGGACAGCCTGGCTGCTTCGTTCCGCCAGGGAAACCTGATCAAGAACGGTGTTCCCGTTGCCATCGTGGGCGCGGCCAATGCCGGCAAGAGCACGCTCCTTAATGCGCTGATGGGAGAAGACCGCGCTATCGTTTCGGACATTCCCGGCACAACTCGGGACTCTATTGAAGAGGTCCTTAATATCGGCGGCATCCTTTTCCGCTTTATCGACACGGCCGGTATCCGGGAGTCTTCCGACGTGGTGGAGCGGATGGGAATCGACCGCACTTTCCGCAAAATATCAGAGGCGGACATTGTGCTGGGCATTCTGGATATGAGTGTGTCGGAAGAAGAGCTGAAGGACAATCTTGAACTGCTGCTCAGTAAGGTGAACTTCACTGCCCAGAAGCTGTTTCTGGTGCTCAATAAGACCGATTTAGAGGGGAAATCAGGGGTTAACAAAAATGTTATGAATATTAACAAATTTGTTTTAACATCTGAAAATAAAATTGTTGTGCTTGAATTGTCGGCCAAGACCGGAAAAGGCCTTCCGGAACTGAAAAATGCCCTCTTCCAAGCGGAAGAAGACCTTATTCCCAATGCGGACACCGCTTTCATCACCAATACCCGCCACCTGGAAGCGCTCCAAAACGCCTCGTCCGCCCTGCGGGAATGCTCCGCTTCCCTATCCGCCGGCCTCCCCTCCGAACTCGTCGCCTCCGACCTTCGCAACGCCATCGCCAGCATCAATTCCATCCTCGGCACCGACCTCGGCCTTGACCCCGACGTGGTTTTGAATAGGATTTTTCAATCCCATTGCATCGGAAAATAAGTACACCGAAACACCCTCCACACACTCCGTACAAAAGGGCGTAACTCTCACATAATCAACTGAAAAATGTTGAAAACTTTTCCCGAATAGTTTGGTCTAATTCGGGATATTTTTGCTATATTTGAACCACATTTGAACCACGTGTGGTTCAAGGTTGTGGAGGGGGTACGCCAAAGTGCAGAACCTTACACGGATTTACATAGATTTACAAACCTGTACCCAATTGGAGAGGTAAAACCGCATAACCGAGGTCCCAGACCTCATAAC
>JAEEGL016256941.1_pt1 | contig 28300 bp, 24 predicted proteins | sample 9134231 | NCBI WGS metagenome assembly JAEEGL01 (sample SAMN16246548, study PRJNA631951) | gut metagenome | biome: gut microbiome; feature: rumen; material: fiber-attached | host: Bos | place: Iran: Karaj | collected 2018-10
GACATGCTTACAATAAAAGAAGCTCCGAAATTCCTTGCTCCCTCACCCGAATGTGCAATGGGTACTGATTACGAAGGCCATGGTTTCTTTGAAGCTTCTTCGATTCGTAAATTCGATGGAAAATACTATTTTGTTTATTCATCGGAAGTTATGCATGAACTCTGCTATGCAACAAGCGATTATCCCGACAGGGATTTCAAGTACGGGGGAGTCATCGTAAGTAACTGCGATATCGGAATCTCTACATACAAGAAAGCAGAAGAACCCGCTGCATATGGTGCCAACAACCACGGCGGTCTTGTAGAGATAAAAGGTAAGAGATATATCTTCTATCATCGTCAGACCAACAATGACTGGTATGCACGCCAGGGTTGTGCCGAAGAGGTTATATTCCTTCCCGACGGAAGCATCCCTCAGGTTGAAATTACATCATGCGGTTTAAACGGCGGACCTCTTTTGGATACAGAAGAATATCCTTCCTACATCGTCTGCAACATGTACACAGATAAAGAAAGAATTCCTTACGTCGGCGGACATCACGTTCCGAGAGTAACTCAGGACGGAAAAGACGGTGAAGAATGTGTCGGATACATTTACAACATAGTTGAAAATACAACTCTCGGATTCAAATATTTTGATTTCAAGGGAGTAAAAGGAATTGAACTTGATGTATGCGGATACGGCAAAGGAGACTTTGAAGTACGTACCTCTCCCGACGGTCCCGTATATGCAAGATTAAGCGTAGACTTCGAAACTGTTTGGGTAACCTACAGTGCAGAGTGTAACATTCCCGATGGAGTTGCTCCTTTGTACCTTAAGTACACAGGCTTCGGTAACATGGGACTTAAATCATTCAGATTCATTCATTAATTCATATCATCTCTATTATAAAAGGACTGCTCGCGCAGTCCTTTTTACTTAATCGATTCTCCAAGATTTTCTTGAGTCTTTTCGTTATTAATTTTCCTGATCACCCTTAATCATAATCATTCCGGCCATCGTTCCTCTCTTGCCTTTCTGTGCACGATGAGAGAATAAAACGTGGTTGTTGCATGAAGTGCAAAGTCCGGAAATGCTGATATGCTCGGGAAGGATTCCCGAATAAGCAAGCGTTCCGAAAATAATTCTGCTTAAATCAAGATCGAATTTATCGTTATCTTTTTCAAAATACCATGCGTCATCAAGGTAGTCGAATTCGAGGAATTCTTCGAATACATCACGACTTACTTCGTAGCAGCACATTCCGATGCAGGGGCCGATTCCGGCATATATGTCTTCGGGCTTACTGCCGTATACTTCCTGCATTTTCTCAACTACTTTGGCTGAGATTTCCTGTGCTGTTCCCTTCCATCCGGAATGAGCGATTCCGATAGCCTTTTTAACGGGGTCTGCGAAGAATACCGGAACGCAGTCAGCGCATGTTATTGTGATAGCAAGATTAGGCTCGTTGGTTACCAAAGCATCAATGTCTTCGTAATTAAAAGGCTTTAATATTCCGCAGCCTGCATCTTCTCTTGTTGCTACCCTTACATTGTTTCCATGATTAAGATTACCGATAACAACATCCTCTAATTTAATGCCGACAGCTCCTGTAAAAAGCTCGTAATTCTTAAGGATGTTTTCCTTGGAATCTTCAGTCTTTATTCCGAGGTTCATTGAGGAATAATAACCTTCGCTTACTCCGCCTTCTCTTGATGAAAAAGCATGTTTTATAAAATCAAGTTTTTCAAAATCCGGAAATGTATAATACATTACCTCGTTATTGTAATTTTCTTTCAATTCAAATCCCCCTGAAAATCTTTTGAATTCTGGATATGAAAAAATCCACAACGCGGATTTTGGTATCTGACGCAGGCAAGTGAACACACTCAGGCACCCTTGCGGCACCCGGAAGATTCCTCTTAGTGCTGCTTCGTTCCCGACCTGACACGGTTCGTGGATTTCCGCCGCGCAAGACCCAAGCACGCCGCTTACCTGCGTCAGCTACCATAACCTCCAACGCATTGTGGACGAATTCGAGTATAAAGAATTTCTCATCTTTTGTCAATTACACATATCGTTTCCCTGCGATTTAGCAAGCCAAAAGAGCGATTTACGCTCTTTCGGATAACAAATATGCCATAACATGAACTGCCTGCTCGAATTCTAAGTTTTTTATCATTTCTTCAAGTTCACTCTTTTCGATTAGAACAACATTGAGAAACTCAGTATCGTCAAGTTCCTGGTCCGACACCTTTTTACAGTTTTTAGCAAAGAAAACATGCGCGAAATTATCGGATACCGTTGCATTCGAAGGAATGGTCAAAAGATGTTTCCAATCATCCGATACGTATCCGGTTTCTTCTCTTAATTCTCTTATTGCAGCCTCTAAAGGCGGTTCCGACAAAGCAGTATTATCCTTGTCCGAAAGATTGCCGTCATCACGGTATTCTTTATTGTCAAATCTCTCTATACCGCCTGCGCAAAATTCGGTCGTAACCTTTTTAAGACCCTGTCTGAACTGCCTTACGCAGATGTAACGACTGTCCTCATCAACGGCAACGATTACAACGTAATCTTTTCTTGAATATGTATAGTAAGGTCCGAAAATCTCTCCGCTTGGAGACTTAAAATCCGATTTCTTAAAATCAATGTATTCATCCTTTACCAGGTGTTCAACTTTAACTTCTTCCCATTCAAGGTTTTCTTCTTTATTGTTTAGCATTTCTTATTCCTCAGTTTCCAAACGGATTAAGTTCTTTTTCATCATCGGGATTGTTCTTATCAAATACGGTAATATTATAACCCTTAAATTCAAATGCCTGCTGCCATCCGATATCTTCTTCCGGCTTATATGCGGCATCTGCCATAACTACAAATACCTTACCTCCGACTTCGTAAGCTTCCTGGAAGATGCTTACGATTTGGCCTTCGCCGTCGTCAAAAGGATAATCCTTGATAAAATCTTCTTTTATCATAGTTGCGCCGAAAGCAGATTCGTAATCAATAAGATCGCCGTATGAGATTGAAGAAAGCTTTACCTCACCCTCGGGATTATTATCCGTCAACGTAATCTCGTTATCCGCATTTAAGAAAAAGTAAGGATCTACAAATGTCGTATCACTCGCTTCATTAAATACGATTTCATATTTATTCTCTACGCCGGGGTTTATTTTAATGACCATCATTCCCTCGTAAAGAGACATCGTTCCGTCATACCATTTTATCGAAAGGTAAACATCATCACCGTCTTTTATAACCTGACCGAGTGTCGGATAACCGTAATAATCGTACTCATCTGATGCTATGGTTGCAAGATGGAAGCAATCGTAATCGCCTTCAATCTCTCTTATTTGAAGTTCTCCCATCGAATAATTATAGGTGAGCGCGTATAAGTTTCCGTCGATATAAGATGCGCCCAAAACAGTTTCGCCGGCGTTCGTATCCAAATCACAATACATCGGATAAGCATTGCCGAAATACGAATAAAGGGCGCCCGAATTAAAATCGGTAATTGCCATGCAATCATTCGTATCGGACATAGCCAATATGGATGAAAATGCATCTGTCTCAGTTTCTTCTCTGAGCCCCGAACCATCCGGGAAACATGACATCACGCATTTTCTAGAGCTGTAATCATCTGCTTCATAACGCTCTGAATAAAATTTTCCGTCCAGGTAATAAAGAGGACCGCTGCAACCGTCAGAGTAAGCTATGCCGCAACTTCCGCTCGTGAGATCATAATATCCCACACATCCTGCCGCGCACTGTGTCTGAACTTCGGTAAAGTTTGCAAAAAGCGATGTGAAATCATTTATCTTACTCTCATCATAGCAACGAAAATAAACTACATTTCCGACTCTCACGAAATCAGTTCCGTTGTTTTCCACGTCATCCAAAGTCATGAAACTCGGATTCAAGTTTCTTATACTGCCGTCAGGTCCCTCAACAGATACACCCAAACTTTCTTTAACGCCCGGAAGCATGTCCGGATGAAGAAGAATTCCCATTGGGATTTCGTTGGGGTCAATCTTTTCAAATGCCATCACGCCATTCAAAACATCGTCATCGAATATATAATCCAAACCTTCACTTGATAATGTTAAATTATCCGAAGTAACGTCATATTTTAAATCCATTTCAGAATCATACATGTTAAATGAATGAAGATATACACTTAATTTATCATTAGTAAGATCATTATCTTCGCAACATATTCCTTTTGATAACTTTGCTTCAAGTCCGGGAGTTTTCTTATAAATCGTTATATTTCCGTAATCCTTGCCTTCTTCACCTTCTTCAATAACCATATACCAGGGATCGTCACTTTTCACCTGTCTCCATACCGCACAAAGTTTTTCTTCAGGCTTCCTGCTTTCAAATAATATTTCGCCGCTTAAATCCTCATTAAAGTTGGCGTAAACGTTTTTGTTCTTTTGGAAATGGATCCCGGAATCACCCGTATAGAAAGGATTTCCTTTATCACCCGATACGTAAATACCGCCGTCTTCGAGTTTAATACTTCCGAGCTTTGCATTTTCAAAGTATCTGCCAATATTTGACATTATCGAAAACTCATATACGCCGATGGATAATTCATCAACATTTTCATCATATAAATCTTCAGGCATTACGGGGATAATTTCCATATTCCAGAAAGAATAGGGCTCCTCATCCTCAGCAGAAGTCATGCCGCAAATTCCGTAAATATTTCCGTAAACATTGACTATCGAAAGCACAAATCCCTGTCCGGATTCTTCGTCCACGCCGTAATAACTTCCTTCAATCTTCGATGCAAAAGAATTCTCCGAGAACATTTCCCCTGAAGAAACGTTTGAAACCGTATTTTGCGTATCCGGTGAATCGGGTACATTGGCATTGCTTAGATTATTATTCTTCGGCGATGCCGGGTTATACTGCGTACATCCTGCCATCACTACAAGAATGATTGCAAGATAAACCAAAAAGATGTTTGACTGATTATACTTTTTCTTCATTTATTCTCCCCTTATATCATCTCTTGTGATATTTTTAGCCCATTTATGACTGTAAAAATGTTTAAATACCCAAGGCCATTTAACAAACTCGTCCGTACAAAGAAGGAAATATACAACTTTTACGGGAAGTTTTAAAACAAAAGCTGCCAAAAGACCAAGCGGGACTGCGTAACACCACATGTCTATAAAGTCGCATTTAAAGCCGAATTTCGAGTCTCCTCCTGCTCGAAAGACTCCGGCAATAAGACAAGTGTTTACTGATGTTCCCGAAATATAATATGTATTTATCAAAAGCATGAACTTAAGATAATCAAGTGCAACAGGTGTGAGGGATGCCTTTGCCAGGGCAAAAGGCGTAATAATAAAGACAATGATTCCGCCGATAATACCCGTAACAACCGCAAGCCGCAAACAAATATGTCCGGCTCTTATTCCCTCTTCTATCGAGCCTTCTCCGAGAATCTGTCCGACGATGATTCCCGACGCACTTCCTATTCCGTAGCAAAGAACCGTTCCTAAGTTTCTCACAACATTTACTATCGAATTTGCTGCAACCGCATCGTTTCCGAGGTGTCCCAAAATCACCGAATACATCGAGAATGCAAGCGACCAAACCAAATCGTTTCCGATAGCCGGCATTGCCATTGATATGAAATCTTTTTCCAAAAGACGGTTTCTCTCAAAGATGGTTTTAAACGTAAGAGCCACACCGGGTTTACTAAGTGATACAACCAAACAGCCAAAAAGCTGAATTCCCCTGCTTATGGTTGTCGCTATCGCAACACCTACAACACCGAGTTTCGGTGCGCCAAAAAGCCCGAAAATAAATACCGCGTTAAGACCTACATTGCAAATAAGTGCTAATGCTTCAAGTACAGTACTTACCGTTACTTTTCCGATACACCTTAGAATCGACATATAGACCGCGCTTATTGCCCAGAATATAAGTCCCGGTGCGATGAAAATAAGGTATCTTGCACCTATATCTATCAAAACCTGTTCCGATGTATAAATTCTCATCAAAAGTTTGGGTATTGCAATGCAAAGAATCGCTCCCGGAATGGCTACGCAAAGTGCAAATCTTAATCCGAGACCTTCGATTTTCTCGATGGTTTTAAGATCACCCTTGCCGAAATACTGTGCTGCAAGCATCGCAATTCCCGTTCCGATTCCGTAAAGGAACATAAAAAGAATTCCAACCATGCTGTTTGCAAGCGATACAGCACTTATGGAATCCTGACCTACATAGTTGAGCATTAAAATATCGGCGCTGTTAACCGCGGCGTCGATAATGTTTTGGAAAATAATGGGGAGTGCAACCACACAAATTTTCGAATATATTCCCTTGTCAGCACTAAGTTTATTCATATGCTTTATTCTAACAAAGATACCTTAATCTGACAATGTTCGCAAACCTTTGTATGGTGCACTCCGCAATTTAAATGGGCTTTATAAAACCTTTTTTCTCTTCCTAAAATATTTACATGGGAAGTTCGTATTTTTCCAAAATATCCTGGATTTTATATCTGTTGTTTTTATCGGTTGTTGTAATTACAACTATCCTGTTATTATCACAATAAATTCCGCCGTACAAATAATTATAATCCTTCTGGTTAAACATATCTCCTGATGACTGCGCCAAAGCGTATCCTGATATAAAACCTTCGTTGTTTAAAGAGATTCCGTCATAAAATATGTAACCTTTATGCTTCTTATCATCTTCATACATTTTAATGTTACCATTAATATCACTCTCATTCTGTAAGTACCATGCCGAAGAATAATAGTTGTTAAAACCTTCATATGCCATATCAGCATCCGGGTATACGGCGATTAAAATGTTATATTGTGTATCAGGATCATTTTTGTTGTTTTTATCGAGATACAGTTCGTTAATATCCAAATTGATTCCGATTTTTTTATACTCTTCTTTACCTAAATCAAATTCGGAAACTTTATATCCAAGATTTTGGATTTCACCTCTTATATCGTTCTTGTCGGGAAGCGTGAATCTTTTATCTTTTCCCGTTGTGATAACGATTACCGCGATTATCCCCGCAAGTGCCAACACCGAAACTATAGGAATTATTATCCTGCCCTTTTCCATAAAAACCTCCAAATCTCTTTTTAATACTTTTTATTCATTTTCCGCTTGTATCTGTTGATACTATATTATCCCAAACAAGTAAATACTTTTATATCTTTCATGTCGAAATAACGTACTTTTTACCTCTTTTTGGGCAAATTAAAAAAGATTACGGAAATCTAAAATTTATACTCGAAAATTTGTTCGCTTTATGATAGAATAAAAATGCACTCGAGAAAATGATAAAAGACGCTGATTTTTAACGAAAAATACATCCGTAAAGAGCCGTAAACCATCTGTTTAAAATGAATTAAATTCGAAAAACAATCGAACGGACAGCATTAGGAAAGATATACAAAGGAAAAATATGTCAGATCAGATCCTGGATAATTTAAATGAATCGCAGATAGAAGCCGTAACCTCCACAGAAGGTTATGTTCGTGTTATTGCCGGTGCAGGAAGCGGGAAGACCCGAGCCCTCACACATCGTTTTGCATATCTTGTAAACGCCATCGGTATTCCCGCCGGCAACATTCTTTGCGTTACTTTCACCAACAAAGCGGCCAATGAAATGAGACAGAGAATCCATTTCTTAACAGGCGATAACGATACGGGATACATCAACACTTTCCATGGTTTTTGCGCGAATGTTCTAAAGGAAGAAAGCTTCGTATTCAACTACCCCAAGTCTTTTCTTGTTTTGGACAATTCGGATATCGATTCAATGCTTAGCGTCATTTATGAGGAGCGCGGACTCTCCCTTCGCGACATGTCATTTTCCAAGGCGAGGGATATGATTGAGATGTTAAAGCTCTACGAACGTCCCGACTATTATAAGGACATGTTCGATATGTCGCTTGATACCCTGAAGGAAAAGTATCTTAGTTCAACTACTGCCAAAGATATCATCTTCTACGGTTATCTTTATCAGGAAAAGAAATGTTTCGGTCTTGATTACAACGACCTTATTATTTTCACGCTCTATGTTTTTGAAGTTAACGAAGAGTCGAGACTCAAGTGGCAGAAGCGCCTTATGTATATCATGATCGATGAATTTCAGGATATTGACGAGCCTCAGTATAAGCTCATGAAGGTTTTATCTGATTATCACAAAAACCTTTTCGTCGTAGGTGACCCCGACCAGACCATCTATACCTGGAGAGGTGCGGATATAAGATACCTTCTCGAATTCGACAAGAAATTCAAGGGCTGCAAAACCATCATGATGAATGAAAATTACCGTTCGGTAAAAGAAATCATCGATGTTGCCAACTCCCTTATAGAAAAGAACAGGTTCAGAGAGGAAAAGAATCTCGTTTCGCTTCGCGGAAACGGTCAGAAGACACGTATGTATTTTGCCGATAATTCCGATGATGAGGCTCACTACATTGTTTCCGAGATTATAAAACTTAATAACGAAGGCAATGAATACAGAAGCATGACCATTCTTTTCAGATCTAATTTCTTAACAAGAAGCCTTGAGAATGCGTTATTTACGAATAAAATCCCGTATGTTATCTATAGCGGCGTTCAGTTTTATGACAGAGTGGAAATCAAAGTGGCTCTCTCTTATCTTAGAATGTTAATCTCTGCCGACGATCTTGCTTTTAAAAGAGTAGTTAATACCCCCAAGAGAAACATGGGCGAGAGGCGAATCAAGTATCTCGAAGAAGAGGCCGAAAAGACCGGTAAAACCCTCTATCTCACGCTTCGTGACAATATAGATAACCCAATTTTTAAGGGAACAAAAGCCAAGGATTTCCTTTCGCTTATCGATAATCTTAAAGAAAACCTTGAGAAGAAAAGCATCTCTGAACTTCTCACCGAAGTTTTGCAATTAAGCGGTTACGAAGAAGCTTTAAGAACCGAAGGTGCTCAAGAGAGACTCGATAATCTTGCCGAGCTTAAGCAATCAATCTACGAATATGAAGTCAGCTGCGGGGAAGAGACCAACCTCGACAGCTACTTAAAACATATAGCACTCTATACCAACACGGATTTGGAAGATACCAAAGACCGGGTTAAGTTAATGACCGTGCATGCTGCCAAAGGTCTGGAATTTAAAAATGTATTTATCTGCGGCTTGAACGAAGGCATATTCCCTTCCAAAAAGACGCGTACTTTGGCTGCAATGGAAGAAGAAAGACGTCTTGCTTTCGTAGCAATAACACGTGCCAAGGACACTCTTTATCTCACGGAAGCCATGGGCAGAAACTTCGACGGTTCCCCCCGTTTCCCTTCCAGATTTGTTTTTGACATCGAAAGAGAAAATCTTGAATATATAAACGAGCCGAAAGATTCAGTTATCAAAGACGCGAAGGCATTTATCAACCTTTATGATTCAATTCTCAAGGACGAGAAGAAAAACCGCCTCCCTGAAGGAAGCAGAGTCAAGCATCTCATCCTCGGCGAAGGTACTATAATCTCAATCGATACCGAGATGCAGGCATATATCATCAAGTTCGATTCATCCGAAACCGAGCGAATGATATCTTTTAAAGTTGCCCTCGAGCCGTTGGAATAAACGTGATTTTTTCAATTTATTCGGAATGTTCGAGTCCCTAATCACGCCTTGGTATTCCCATATAGTTTAAGAATTTATTAAATTATTCAAAAGATGTTGACACTTCAACTTCTTTTGATTATAATTCAGATGTTGAGTGTTCAACATCTTCTTGATGTGTTCTGAGAGTGCTCAATCGGAGGAATTATGGAAGACAGATTTGAAAGATTCACTTTTTCTATTTTTGAAATAGAAAAGTGTTGGCATAAATTAACCGGCGAAGAAATGGCCGAATACGGACTTAAAGGTTCGCACTCTGTATACCTTACAGCTTTATCAAAATCAAAAGACGGTATAAGTGCAACAGACCTTTGTGAAATCTGCGGCAAGGATAAGGCAGACGTTTCAAGAATGATGAAAATCATGATTGATAAAGGACTTATCGTTAAGGAAGGTTCTCACAAGAATAACTACGGCGGCGTTTACAAGCTCACCGAATCAGGTTTCGCTGCTGCCGAGAAAGTAAAGCAGAAAGTAAATATCGCAGTTGATGCTGCAAGCAAGAACCTTTCAGACGAAAACAGAAAAGCCCTGTATGATTCACTTGAACTTATATCAGCGAACTTAAGAGATCTCGTTGTTAACGGAATCCCTGACTGATTCGCATAGACATAAGCAAAACCTTCATTATCTATCCCTAATCCCGAAACGGATTCTTTTCACTCCCCCGTGAGAAGAGTCCGTTTCTTTTATGTCTGTTGAATGCCCAGTATTTATCCGATATAATTATTAAAAGGTGGGTAAAAATATGAAAGAATATCTTTATACTCATGTTTCTAAAACTGACGGTCTGCGTCTTTCGGTTCTAAGAATGGAACCCGGCAGATCATGGGAAATAAAAGGTATTGTTCAACTCGTTCACGGAATGAATGAGTACAAAGAACGATACAAACCTTTTATGGCCTTTCTCGTCAAATCCGGCTACATTACAATTATTCACGACCACAGAGGACACGGCAAAAGCATAGAATCTCCCGATGATTTGGGTTTCTTTTACGAGGGCGGATACGAAGCACTCATTGAAGATACGCACGAAATCACTGAAGAGATCAAAGACTATACCGCCAAACTGACCAGTCAAAGGCTTCCCGTTATTTTACTCGGGCACAGCATGGGATCCATGGTTGTCCGCTCATATATAAGAAAATACGATTCGGATATTAATAAGCTCGTAGTTATAGGCTGTCCTTCCAAGCTTGCAGGAATGAAACCGGGGCTTGCCCTCATAAAGCTTTTTAAGAAAATAAAGGGTGAGAGAAAACGCGATATGTTCATCTCAACCTTGGTTATGGGCGGATATGAAAAACGTTTTCGAAAAGAAGGAATGCCTCGTTCCTGGGTTAATTCGAACTTAAGCGAAGTCGCCAAATATAACGCAGATCCTTTCTGTATGTTTGTCTTCACTTTAAACGGCTTTGAAAATCTTGTAAAACTTTCGATGTTAACTTATACGGACGGCGGATATGCATTGAAAAATCCCAATCTGCCGATCAAATTTTTCTCGGGTAAAGATGACCCCTGTGCAGTCAGTGAGAAAGCTTTCAACAAAGCGATTGATCATATCAAAAAGCAGGGTTATACGAATGTTTCGGGAAGGCTTTATGAAGGCATGCGCCATGAGATTTTGAATGAAATACAAAAAGGATTGGTGTATGATGAAATACTTGAATTTATCGAGAGGTAAATTGATTAAGTCAAGATGTAAAATGATTAAATCGAGATGTAAAATGATTACATTTATTATTTTGCTCGCGGACATTTAGAAATCAATTTATTATTTTCTTTCGAGCATTTTTGAACATAAAAACACCCCCTCAAGAAGATTTGGTTATTTAACTTATCTTCTTAAGGGGGTTTAATCATTTAATTCTCTCTTGTTTTTGAGCCCATTTCTTTTAATTGTTTTTTACGTTCATACATCATCTTGTCGGCTCTTTGGAATACATCATGTATCTCTTTATCGTCTTCCTGTAGTGTTGAATATCCGATGGAGACTACAACGCTTTCTTTTGCGATGTTCTCTTCGATGACTTTATTGATCGAATCGAGCGTCTCATGAAGCGTATCGTATCCTTTTTCGTTAAGAATTACGGCGAACTCATCACCGCCGATTCTGAATACCGCACCATGCTTGAAGTATTCGCATATAAGAACACTTGCATCTTTGATAAGCTGGTCACCTGCTGCATGTCCCTTGGTATCGTTGACATGCTTTAAGCCGTTGATGTCGCAAACCAAAACGGCAAGATTTTCTTTTATGGTTCCGTCCTTAATATGCTGGTTCATCAGACTTTCATATTGAGAGTAAGCATGTTTGTTTCGAATACCCGTCAGTGAATCCGTATTGGCCATACTGAAAAACATTCTGCTGTTTTCCTTCTCCGCTTCAATTCTGCCCTTGGATATCTTTCTAAGACGAAGGATGATGGCGAGTGTGAAAATAATCATTGATAAAAGAGTCACGGTAATAAGGATTTGACTGGTTCGACGATTAGCGTCGCTTATACCCTGAATCTGATCGGTAATTACGCTTTCACTGATGAAGACTACAAGCATCCATCCGGTATCGTGAACGGGAACGTAGCAAAGTTCCTCTTTAACGTCGCCGGATGAAAGTGTAAGGCTTCCGCCTTGTCCGTTTGCAAAATCCTCACGCATTTTTTCCCAGGATTTCTGAGAGAGATACTCTTTGGAAGCTTCAAGAATATTCTCTCCTTTTTCAAGCATACCCACATCATTATCCAAAAGGTTTCCGCCGTTTTGAACGTAGAGACTAAAGTATGCTCCGCCATGTTCCTCGAATGCCAACAAATCAGCTATTTCAGAGATGTCTAACAAAACGAAGCAGGCTTTGAATTTCTTGCCCATAATCGTCAGATTGTCAGCCGGAATTGCAAGGCATAACTGCTTGGACGAGCCATACTGGCTGGTGGTACTTATGACTCTTTTATCGAGTTTCTCTTCCGAGAGGAACTCATAACGGCTTCCGCCCGAATAAGTCGTATACTGTGTGTAAACTACATTGTCCTCGTCTACTAAAGCAAATCTGTTTAACGAAAGAATTGTTTTGATTTCACCCAAACGTTTTCTCAAATCTTCCTGAGTGTGAATATCTTCTGATTCCAATACATAAAGAGCTTTTTCCATATGACCAAAGTTATAATCAATCAAATTGGATATGGTTTGGGCTCTTCGGTCAGCCATGGCTTCAAGATAGAATGAGCTGACCGCCGAAACGGCATCATCCGTCATCTTGATTGTTACTCGTGATGCCCAGAAAGTACTGATTCCGAGAATAAGCATAACAATAACACTTCCGATAACTACCAGATTGACGAATTGTTTATTAACATTTACATTGTTATTCTTATCTTCACTTATCATAATACGTCTCCATACAGAAGCTCGAGCATGTCTGCTGCATCTTCCTGATAAATGATTGTTGTTATTTCATTTGTTTTCTCGGGATACAAATCACCGGGCATGTTGCCGTCGGCAATTTTGACTGCAACCTGAATCGTGTCAAATCCTATGGAATAGCAATCCTGAACACCGAGACAGTAGATTACTCCGTCTTTTAAATATTCGAGTGCTTCTTTATCATGGTCCATTCCGACAATCACTGTGTTGCTTCCTCTCTCGGTTATTGCTCTGGCAGCACCTACGGGATTACTCATGTTGCAACAGATTATGCCGTCAAGATTGGGATAATTATCGAGAATTTCAAGCGTAAGATCGTAAGCATTATCAATCGAATCATTGTCATATTCAATGGCTACTATTTCCATGTCCGGATACTTCGCCAAGACATCCTGTGCACCTGATGCACGTTCTTCGTGGCAAGGTGCTCCTTCGGTTCCGACAAGAATCGCAACTCTTCCTTTATATCCTAATTTTTCACATAAAGCCTCTGTAAGATCTGCACCGTCCTCATAGTTATGGGTGTTTCCCACATAAGCAATTCTTTTACATCCTTCCGATGCATCGGAACTTGAGAAAGTCATTACTTTGTAATGCTCATCAATCATTTCGTCAAGGAAAGGTGAAATAACAGTATCGTCTGCAACGTCAACGCCGATTACATCGTATTTTCCTTCTTTTGCATTCGTAAGTCTCTTTATCTGGTCATCAGCAGAAGCCATATCAGGTGCCATGTACTCGTAAGTTATCAAAATACCGCGCTCCTGATACTGTCTTTGCGCTTCCTCCATACCGAGTGCAACCGCATCCCACCAGGGATGAACTATTTTATACGTAAAATAAAAACTGTAACTGTTTTTCTTGGGAACATAGGAATCGAGTTCGTGTTCAAAATCTACCACGCCCTCAACCGCTTCGACATGATGCTCCGACTGGATTTTGTCGTTCGCAGAATTATCATCGGGTAAAATCTCTTTCGATCCTGCCCGACATCCTAAAGAATATGTAAAAAGAACAGAAGCCACGATCAGCGTAACCGCGGTCCTTAAGGTCCTTTTTATATCGATAACCATAAAGTCATCGCCCCCTTCATTTTCACTTTCCAAAAAATCATTTACTCTATTTTTTTCGGCAAAAATTCGAAAATTTTTAGTCATAAAATCAATTTTTTTACCCTGAAAAATGCTCTATAAATGACAAAAGAAGGGCGTTATTCGAGTTTCAACAACTCGGAGAACGAATATCGGCTGTCGGAAGCAACATCCTCGAGATTAATTGTGTAACTTCTCGTCTGATAACCGTCCTTTTTAAGTGTGATTACAATCGTACCGACTTTCTTCGCAAAACTTGTCGGAACAACACCGATATAATTGCCGTCAAGATAAAGCTCAGCACCTGAAGGAGCATCGATGTAAACCTTGGTTCCGGCAGTATTGGCGTTATCGCCGTTTTCAGTATTTTCGCCCGTATATGTATTGTTTCCCGACTGAGTCGTTGAATTGTTATTGTTTTCGCTTGCAGCAGAAGTATTATCCGATGTGTTCGTATTATCGTTATTTGAATCGGATGAATCGGCAAGCTTGGTTAATTTAAGCGTTACTTCAGCTTCGGCTGAACCGACCGAAATGAATCTCGAAAGACTCTCATATCCGTCAGCTCTTACGATAATTTCATGGATTCCGTACTCCATTCTGACAGGTTTGGATGTATCACTTATCTTCTCTCCGTCCATGTAAATAAGGGCATCTTCCGGATCGGTTATGAAGTTAACGTTTCCGTAATTTTTCTTAATCTCAACATCCGATAAATCGATTGTTGCTTCCTGATTCCTGCCGACTGTAACTTCCTTTACGGCACTCGTTCCGTCCTTGCTTATCTGTACGCTGTATTTTCCTTCGGGTACGGTAAGCACCATATCTTCGGTGATTTTACGGATATCTTTGCCGATTTCGATAAAGCCGTCGATAAAATACTTATCGTTTTCAAGGCTCAAATATCCGTGACCTTTATCCACGTTGATACTGAAAATCTCATGGTCATTTCCGTGAATTGTAAGAATATCCGTATCGGAAATCTCCAAAACGCTTATGTTTTCCTTGCCTGAGCACACAACAATATTGTCGTTTAACTCATACTTGTCTCCGAGATATTCCATTCTTGTAGCCGAGTTGTAGAATTTGAATCCCTCGACATTGGTATATGCAAAATAATCAGGTGAGACTTCAAGAGTTTTTAAAAGCTTGTCTTCTCTGTAAAAAGTGATATCAACAATCTGCCCGCTCGTCACTTGATTGCCTGTCAATGAATTGCCGTATCTGTCAGAAAAATAGGTCAGATTGTTATAAGTTAATGTGTATCTGAGTCCTGTTTCGAGGTTTTGGAACGTGAAACTTTGGCCGGATTTTGCGACAGAAGTTACCACACATGTATCCGAATAAACGAATATAGAAGCCTCTTCGACGGGATCTTCAACAGGGTTATTTACAGCCGGAGTCTCGGGTTTGCAGGCAAAAAGGAATGTAAACACAAGGAAAACTACCATCATCTTAACCAGATTGGATAAAAGATATTCCCTGGTATTGTGTCCCGGTTCTTCCAAAACATCCGTAAGCATGTTGTTTAGGATTTCTCCGAGTTTCGGACCGGGTTCAACCCCTGCATCTATAAGATCTCTTCCCGTTACGGCAAGGCTCTTTAAACTCACGCAATCACCTTCTTTTATTACTTCTTCATAATCGGCAATGTTTGCCTGAAGACGGGCGAGTTTCTCTTCTCTCATGTAGTCGCTTTGCGCACTAAGATCAGCTCTCCAGATTTTAAAAATATCCGGGAACGCGTCTTCTCCGATTCGATTAATCGCCCTTCTCATATATTTAGTTCCGCTCTCGAGACGCTCGTCATGGTATTTAACGAGTCTTTTGGTTTTCTCGATAGTGTCATTGTCGTATTTTAATCTTCTTAAAATCTCAACAGCCATTTCGCTTGATTTAATCTGATGGCCGTGAAAATGATCGATTCCCTCTTCATCAGTTTTTTTGCACAAAGGCTTAGCAATGTCATGTAAAAGCATGGCTATTCGCAAAGTCTTATCGGGTTCAATGGCTTCAACCGATTTAATAATATGTTCACCCACCGTGTAGCAGTGATGGGGGTTATTCTGTTTTGTTTCAAAACAAAGGTCAAGTTCGGGAATAAACTGCGCTGTAAGTCCGGTTTCGTAAGCAGTCTTTAACATACCCGGATTGTCTGAGACAAGAATTTTATTAAGCTCTGCCTGGATTCTTTCCGCACTGATGTTTTTAAGAGTGGGAGCGAGTTCCTTTATGGCGTCGTATGTTTCTTTTTCTATATCGTAACCGAGTTGTGCCGCGAATCTTATGGCACGAAGAAGACGAAGCGCATCCTCCGAAAATCTCTCTGTAGGATTTCCGACGCAACGAATGGTTTTAGACTCTATATCATCCATTCCGCCGAAAATATCAACAAGTCCGTCCGTTTCGTTATATGCCATCGCATTAATCGTGAAGTCTCTTCGCAAAAGATCTTCTTTAAGATTGGATGTAAACAAAACTTCCTTCGGGTGTCTTGAATCCTCATATTCTCCGTCGATTCTGTAAGTTGTGACTTCGAAACCTTCCTTACCGATAAGAACGGTAACCGTTCCATGCTTTAAGCCCGTATCAACAGTTCTTTTGAAAATGTTCTTAACTTCCGAAGGCTTGGCATTCGTGGTAATATCCCAGTCGTTTGGAATTCTACCCAAAATACTGTCTCTGACACAACCTCCTACGGCGTATGCCTCATATCCCGCTTTATTTAATTCTTCAATTATCGTCTTAACTTTTTCGGGGAGTATTATAGTCATTCTTTTCTCCGTAAAACTATATATCAAATATCAAGTTCAACCGGGCAGTGATCCGAACCCTGAACCTGCATATGAATCTTGGCGTCTTTTATCTCATCTTTTAATTTATCAGATACTACGAAATAGTCGATGCGCCACCCTGTATTCTTCTCTCTTGCCTTAAACATGTAAGACCACCAGGAATAAACATCCTTGGCATCAGGATAAAGGAATCTGAACGAATCCAAATATCCGCTTTGTAAAACCTTGGTAAAACAGTTTCTCTCATCATCCGTAAAACCTGCATTCTGATGATTGGTCTTGGGATTCTTCAAGTCGATTTCCTGATGTGCCACATTCAAATCGCCGCAATAAATTACGGGTTTCTTTTTCTCAAGTTCCAAAATGTATCCTAAGAAAGCTTCTTCCCATTTCATTCTGTAATCAAGTCTCGCGAGTTCTCTTTGAGAATTGGGAACATAAACTGTAATCACGTAGTATTTATCAAATTCAGCCGTAATCACACGACCTTCCGTATCATGCTCGGGAATTCCGATTCCGTATGTCACGTTAATCGGCTCTTCTTTGGTAAACATGGCCGTTCCCGAATATCCCTTCTTCTCAGCATAATTCCAGTACTGATGATATCCCGGAAGATCCATTTCAATCTGGCCTTCCTGAAGTTTGGTCTCCTGAACACAGAAAATATCAGCATCCGCCTCATTAAAAAAATCCATGAAGCCTTTGCCCATACATGCTCTTAATCCGTTAACGTTCCATGATATAAATTTCATATTTTATCCTCTGTTTTTCGTTTCAGTCTTTCAATATTTTTGAAAATGGGATTTTCCTATCTTTTAAATCTTTTAAATTTATCCTTCTGACATTTTAAAAGATTATTTTTTCTTACCTTTTAGATTCTAAATTTTTCTTTTGATCTTCGATAAGTTTTATTTTATCTTTTCTTGTGAGTTTGTGTTTTATAAACCACTCTCTTTTCAGGGCCGATTCTTTGTCGTCAAAAACTTCCAGATAAACCTGCTTCACGGGAAGTCTCGCCTTCGTATACTTGGCACCTTTGCCGGCGTTATGAGCTTTAATTCTTTTATCGGGGTCATTTGTGTATCCCGTATAGAAAGTTTTATCCGCACATTCGAGTATATATACAAAAAATTTTTTGTTATTTTTCTCGTCGCTTTTTTGTCCCATTTTTAATATCTCTTGTGTTTTAAACCGTGCTCATACCCAATATCTATAATAAACCACAACCGCTTTGAGCGCAAATACATTCCCACTCAAAAACATCGAAAAAAACAGCATTTTATTTTGTGGTTTTTTAAATGAAAATATGTTAAAATTCTATTCATACAGATGATTTTTTAGCCAAGGGGGGACAGCTATGAAGATTCAGGATTTTGTAAATATGGAAGAGTTTGAAACAAGAATGCGTAACTGGGCTATTGCAACCGGTTTGGCATGTGTTGCTACCGATGTTGATGGCAATTACATTACCGATTGTTATAACTTCACCGATTTTTGTATCAAATATACAAGAGGCACAGCCGAAGGCTTGAGAAGATGTCAGAAAAGCGACAGAGAAGGAAACGGCGTTTACCATTGCCACGCAGGTCTTCTTGATTTTGGTATCGACTTGGTCGTTAACGGAGAAAAGATTGGTACTGTTTTAGGCGGACAGGTACTTCCCGCTAATCCTGATGAATCTAAATTCAGAACCGTAGCAAGAGAAATCGGAGTTAATGAAGACGAATACATTAACGCTCTTCATAAAGTTCCCGTTCGTTCAGAGGAAGCAATCAAAGCATCCGCAGATTTGCTCGGACAGATTCTCAACGATTTCATCAATTCCGAGTTTGAGAAGACATATGTTAAATCAATCGTTGTCGGATTGAAGGAAGGTGTTGAAAAGACATCACGCATCGTCGAAGATATCATGCAATCCACTCAGGAATTAAAGAAACTTCAGAGCAGACAGAAAATCCTTTCATTGAATGCCAACATCGAAGCTGCAAGAGCCGGTGAACAGGGTAAAGGATTCTCGGTTGTTGCTATCGAAGTAGGTAAACTCTCCGAAAGCAGTTCCCAGGCTAACGCCCATATCGAAGAACTCGTTCAGGAAATTTCTCAGGTTGTAAGCAAGATGCATGACCAGGAGAAATTTAAATTACTTATGAAATAAATTGAAATGAATTATAGGCTTTCTTGCAAAAGGAAGCCTATTTATTTTGTCCAAATACGTTTGAAAGGAATTTTTCTTCCCCAATGAAAAGTATCATTTTCGATCTTGACGGAACTTTAATCGACACAGAGAAATTATACAGAAAATACTGGCCGATGGCTCTTGCGGACTGCGGATACGAGCTTTCGGACGAGCGTGCACTCGCCCTTCGTTCCCTCGGACGCCCTTTCGCCCCAAAGCAATTCAAGGAATGGTACGGGGAAGATTTCGATTATAATCTCGTTCGTAAAAGACGTAAGGAATATGTCGAAGGCTACATCGAGAAAAACGGCGTCGAGCTTCGTCCCGGCGTAAAAGAAATCCTATCATACTTAAAAGATAAGGACATAACCGTCGCCATCGCAACGGCCACCGACCTTGAGCGCACGGAAAAATATCTGGAAATGACCGGTATCCGTGAATATTTCAAGCACATCATCTGCGCCACAATGGTTGAAAACGGAAAGCCCGCGCCCGACATTTACGAATATGCCTGCGATAAACTTGGTGTCGATCCTGCCGAATGCTACGCAGTCGAGGATGCGCCAAACGGAGTCAAAAGTGCATACGCAGCCGGCCTCAAAGTCATATTCGTAGCCGACCAGGCACCTGCCGATGACTTCCTTGAAGAAATGATTTACGCAGATTTACCGATTATTTCTGACATTAAAAATATAATTTAACCGGGCGAATTCCCCGGCCCCATGGATAAACACAAACCAGCCCTGTAATATTGCGCTGACACGCTTTCGCTAAGATGAATACGTAGCGGTTACTAAACTCGTCGTCACACTTCGTATAACGACTCGTTAAGTACCGACGTATTCATATTGTCAGCTAAAATATCACAGGACTGGTTTTTTGATTTACTTTATTGCAGGCCGGGGAATTCGCCCGGATGGAAGAATATTGTGATCAAATTCACCGGATATACGACAATTATCAAATCGTCGGGATTTCTGTCGGTTATAATATATTTTGTCTAAGGAACTCTGCAACGCCGGCGTCATCATTTTTTCCGATGACTAAGCAAGAGGCTTCCTTGGCGCGTGGAATAGCATTTCCCATTGCGATTCCGAAACCGATGTTTCCGATGCTTTCGACATCATCATTATCGTCACCGAAGTACAAGGCTTCGTCTTTTGAGATACCGAGGGTTTCAAGAACTTCGCACACCGCATTCCATTTGGTGTCGGTTTTAGCCATGATTTGGTGGATCCAGTTTTCGGAAATGCTGTAATACGCTTTATCATCCATTAAAGATTCGACTTCTTCGTGTATTTCATTGAACGTCAGAAGAGATTCTTCGTCTCTTGTCTTTTCGACGAATTTATTGTTTTGGCCGATAACAAGGATTTTGAAAACAACGCATGATTTAATGACTTCAAGCAAATCGTCTTCTTTCTCTACGAACCAGTCGTGAAGAATCGTGTTCGAATAAATTCCCGCACTTGTTTCCAAAACCACGATTTTATCATCTTTCTCGCAAAGTGCACCGATAATTCTTTTACTTGTCTCATAGCTCATTCCGTTATCGATTCTTTTATCTTTGAAATGAACCTGCGCTCCGTTTAAAGAGATTACTCCGTCGAAAGTAACCTTGGTGCAATACTCCGAGATTGCTCGTTCCGGTCTTGCAGTTGCAGCCACGAAGATGATTCCTTTCTTTTGAACCGCTTCGATTGCTTCCACGTTTTTATCGGGTAATTGTCTGTCGCTGTTTAATAAGGTTCCGTCCAAATCGGAGAAAATAATCTTAATATTTTTAAAATCCATATTTCAATCCCATCATTAATTATCGAACATTCGCAATAGCTTTGTTGCTTTCAATAGAGAATGCTATAATCTGAGCCAGCCATATAATCGTCACGGTAATTACCGGAAACATGGTTATCTCAACAAACATTCCGAGAACCATTAATATAATCATCATTACCATACAGGTTGTATTCACTATGTTAAATGCCTTGTATGCTGCTACGCCTACCTGTTTTAACTCAGCCTCATCCAAGGTTGCCGACCATTTCTTCGTAAAAGAGAAATCATAAAGACTGCCCTTTCTTTCAGGGTTCATCAGTTTCTCAAGTTCAACATTCTTTCTTTGTAATGTGAAAAATACAGCCGTAAATATTCCTACACCTACTATTGAGACAAAAAAGAATCTTTCATATGTAAGAGCCAGAGTTTCGAGAACTCCGTCAAGTGAATAAAGGTTGTTTTTTAGATTATACATTCCTCCGGCAAAAAAGAAATAAGTAAATATCAGGCAAATGCTGAGAAAACTCGTGTTTTTTTCAATTCCGTTCTCTATATATTCCCAGTTGTCATCGCGTTCATCTTCTTTATTCCAAAGTTTTTTTAATTTTACATAGGCCGGAATCGATATTATTGTTGCTATTATTCCGAGTAAATACATACAAACGGTAGATCCGATACTTAATTCAAGTCCGTGATTAGTGAAAAATCCAAAGAATTTGTCTATCACATCATCTCCGACTGAAAAAACGCCTCCGATTATATAGCCCAAGATCAAGCAAAGTACCATTACAATAAAGAAAATCGGCATTTTCTTCCTATCTTCTTTTTTTATTTCCTTTAATCTTTTGTCATCATTCATTGCCGTCTTCCTTTCCGTCGTCGGTGTATTCGAAAATATCTTCCACTTTAACGTCAAAAACCCCGGCCAATTTTAAAGCCAAGGTCACAGAAGGAGAGTAATCACCTCTCTCTATTAAACTTATTGTCTGACGAGATACATGAACCATCGCTCCGAGTTCCTGCTGGTTCACTCCAATCTTCGCCCGATACTCTTTCAGATGGTTATTCAACGACACATTCTCTTCCCCCGTCGTGAATATCAATTTATATTGAGGTGCCGGACCTTTTCGATCCGACACCGTTGCCTTTTTATATTATAACAGAATTTATTATTAAAAATGTTAAAATGAAAATCAAAATTTTATAAAGCATAATTCAACACAAACAATGTAAGACATCCGATTACAAAGAGGATCATTCCTACATTGCCCCAGGCATATTTCATTCCGCCCTTAACGGTATCTTCTGTCTTTACAACTTTAATTTTCTTTCTTGCCAATACAACAATCCAAACAACCAATCCGGCGAATACGAGTAATATTTCAAAACCGAGGAAGAGCATAAAAGGAAGCGCAGATCCCATAACAGCCATAACCGATTCGGTATAAGCCTGAGCCAAAGCCTGATCCTGTCCGCCGGAAGCCTGAACCTGTTTAGCAAGCTCTGTCATTACGTTTATTTTTTCCATATCAACTCTTTGTAATAATCCGATATATATAACACTGGTTGAAAGGTTAATTATCATATGGTAAATAATCGTAATCCAAACTTTTCCTGTACGAATATATACATATGCGAATATTCCGCCTATTGCGGCTGCAAAGAAAAACTGTGAAAAGTTACCGTGGAAAAGTCCGAACATTAAAGCCGATGTGATAATTGCAACCCACTCTCCATATTTAACCACTCTGTCAATTAAGAACTTACGGTAGATAAATTCTTCAACAATCGGAGCAAGGATTCCGACTGTCAAAATTCTCCAGAAAGGGTTCGAATTCATAATAAGACCGCCGACACCCTGATTATCTGCAAGGCTCTTTCCGAAAATTCTAAGTACTCCGGAATGAACAATCACGCCAAATATGTTAAGCACTCCGCTAACGCCTGCTACAAGAAGGAATATTACAATAAATCTTCCAAAGCCAAGCTTATTTTTCTCAGGAGCATTCTTATCCATTTTGCTTGTAATAAGTAATAAAAGAGGGAATCCTACGCAATACTCGGGAACAATAATATTTAAAAATGTAAATGCGCTGGTTCCCGTGATTGATTCAGGAATTACCTTGGTCAATACAATGCTAACAAAAAGCTGAATAGCAATGGCTGCCATCAAAAATGTGAAACAGCCGATTGCATATCTGGAATAACTTTTTTTCATTATTTTGGTGTTTTCCATTTTCTTCTCCTTAAAACACATACCCTTTTTTTGCAAATTATTTTTTGCCTTTGACAACAAAATATGTCGTTTTGACAACTTTCCTTGTCAAACACAGTATATTTATGACAAATAAAGTTGTCAACACATTTTTTTCTTTTTTTATTCGAACGATACTTGGCACATTGTCGCAAACGCCCTGTTTTAGGGGATTTGCGGTGTCAGGGAAAAGTTTTAAAACTCTATTAAATTTCGTTTTTTATTAATTTTTTTGCGTTTTTTGTAAATTTTTTATCGTTTATCGTTAAAAAGTTGTTGACAAAGATAAAACAGGATGATATTATTCGCTTGTAAGGTACAAAAACACCTTACAAAAACCGGTTTAAAAATTTTTTTTACAAAATCGTTTTGATTTATAGAAGGAGTAAAGTTATGAATGAAGAAAACAAGAAATTGGAAAACATTAGGAAGAGTTGTAAAGCAGCAAGAATCTTTTCAAAGATAATCTTAATCGCATTTATGGTTGCCACGGTTTTATGTCTCATCGCCGGAATCGGCTTATTGGTATCAAAGAATAAAATGGATGAAGCCATTCTTACCGCTGCCGAACAGGGAGATAAAATTGAATTGGAAATGAAAGCCGGACCTTTTGTATTTGGCAAATTCGAAAACGGTGATTTCGTTGCCGCAGAAGAGTTGGAATCCGACATTCCCGCACTTAACACATATTTTGAAGCAAACGCTGATTCACCCTCACTCTTAATAGGTTTTTACACATTATTCATTGGCATTATGTTTGCTTTTTTAACAGTTTCACTGTTTTTTATAACATCAATTTTCGACATCATTGTAAAAGAAGGCAATCCTTTTGTTGACAGAGTACGTAAAAGAGCCCTTATTTCCATGATTATCTTAAGTGTAATTGTTGCTACAACTGCAGGTCTCGGCTTCGGTGTTCTCATGGGTTCCCTTACATGGGTTATCTACACAATATTGGATTACGGTTGTCAGCTTAAACTTTTATCGGACGAAACTTTGTAATTATCAGAGGTAGTTTATGAACATACTGTTACACATGATTTTTATAATCATTTTATTTGAACTAATACCGAAAGGAATATGAGAATATGGGAAGTATAATTTTAAGACTTGACCGCGTCATGGCGGATCGAAAGATATCTTTAAACGAACTCTCCGAAATGGTCGGAGTATCCAACGTTAACCTGTCTAAAATGAAAAACGGTAAAATAAGCGCTATCCGTTTTTCAACTCTCGAAGCTATATGCGAAGCGCTTAACTGCCAGCCGGGTGATATACTTGAGTATACCCGTGATGAGCAATAGATTTGAAAAAGTCAGGCTTTAAACCTGACTTTTTTGTTTTGTTTATGAGTTTAGATTAATTAAATAATTCTTCCGCCGCCGATTACGCATCCGTTTTCATCATAAAAGACTGCTGATTGTCCGCTTGTCGCCGCTCTTACCGGCTTTTCGAATTCTATTAAAAGCGTATCCTTATCAATCATTGATAAAACAGCATTCTCTCCGTCATGACGATAACGGATTTTGGCTTTGGCAGGTATCTTTTCACCTTCTTTGATTCCCTCGATACTAAGGAAATTAAGAGTGTTGCAATATACTCTGGTCGTATATAAATCCGCATCCTCACAAAGAACAACTTCATTGCTCTCAGGACGGATTTCCTTAACAAACATCGGCTGACCAAAAGCTATTCCGAGTCCTTTTCTCTGTCCGATAGTATAATGGATGATTCCTTTATGGCGTCCTAAAACATTACCGTTTAAATCAACGAAATTGCCTTCTCCTTTAAGTCTTCCCTCGCAGTTTTTCTCGATATAGTCGGCATAAGTTCCTTCGGTAATAAAGCAAATCTCCTGTGAATCAGGCTTGTCCGCGACATGAATACCTGCTTCTTTTGCAATGCTTCTAACCTCATCCTTAGAAAGATTTCCAAGCGGCATAATCGTTCTTTGAAGCTGCTCTTGCGTTAATCGATAAAGCATATATGTCTGATCTTTTCCGGCATGAAGTGCTTTTTTGACCGTGTATCTTCCGTTATCAAGTTTAACAATATTGGCATAATGTCCCGTGGCCACGAAGTCGGCTTCAAGTACATCCGCCATATGTAGCATCCTGTCCCATTTAACACATTTGTTGCATTCGATACAGGGGTTCGGAGTTCTTCCGTTAATGTAATCTTCGACAAAAGGCTTGGCCACTACGTCTTCGAATTCTTTTATACAATTGTATGTGTGAAAAGGAATGCCTATTTTATCCGATATATCTCTGGCGTCATTTATTTCGCAACATCTCGACTCATTTCCGTCATTCGACTCCCAGGTTCTAAGTGTCACGCCAATTACATCATACCCTTCTTTTTTAAGAAGATATGCGCATACCGCACTGTCTACTCCGCCGGACATTCCGACAACTACTTTTTTCATCTGTTTTCCTAACTGAATTTTTTAGTCCATACTATTTATTTCGCTTATTAAGCTTGATGATAAGGTAAATCCCCATTCCGAGCGCAACCACGAATCCGCCGAATCCGAGTGCCGGAATTCCTAAAATCTGCGGCTGCATGTTGGTAGTACAAATTAACGACGAACTAACAATAAGCGATGCCATTATTATACATAAAATCATGTCGGAGACAAGGTTTTCCACACGCTTCATCAAAGGTTCGAAGCCGACAGGTTCTATGTTTATCTTGGTCTGCCCCTTGATTACGGCCTTCATCATGTCTGCCGAAAGCGAAGGAATTGTCAGTGATTTCTTGGCCGAATCGTATACCGACTTGGCGTCACCTATCATCTCCTTCTTAAGATCAAATGACTCAAGCATATCCTGCATTACTTTTCCGGAGAAAAGTTCTGCCATATTAACATCGACATTTAACTTTGTTACCACACCTTCTATGGTAATTAAAGCTCTGACTAACATGGAGAAACCTCTCGGAAGAGATATTCCGTGTTTGGCTGCAAGTTCAACCACTTCGGATAAAAGTTCTCCGATGTTCATGTCTTCAAGACTCATGGAACAATATCTTTCCATGACATCGTCTATATCATTGAAAAGTGCAGGATGGTTGATTTCTTTCGTGGGTTTTCCAAGCGAAAGAACGGCATTTTTCATAAGATTGACATCCTTTTGCACAACCGCGGTAATTGCAGTCTTTAGGATGTTTTGCTCCTTTTTGCCGAATCTTCCGACCATACCCCAGTCGAGCCAGACAATCTTGCCGTTTAAAATCTCAAGATTGCCCTGATGGGGATCCGCGTGGAAAAGTCCGTCATCAAGCACCTGCTTTAAGAAGTTGTTTACGAGCTTGGTCGCAACTTCTTTTCTGTCATAACCTTCTTTATCAAGTTTTTCGAGATTTCCGATTGAGAAACCGTCGATGAAACTCATTGTCATGACTCTTTGAGTCGTATAAGCCTCTTCGATAATCGGACATGTAACATATTTGATTCCTTCCATGTTACGTGCGAATTCCATTGTCGTTTCGGCTTCGATTCTAAAGTCCAATTCATTAATCGATACTTCTTTTAACTCCTGAACGAGCATATCAAAATCGACTGTCTGATTAACAGGAGAAATCCTGGCCATACGAGCAGCCTTTGATAAAAGTGAAAAATCCTTCATCATCATATCTGCGACGTAAGGACGCTGCACTTTGATAACCACTTTTCTTCCGTCTGGAAGAACTGCTGCGTGAACCTGTGCAATCGAGGCACTGCCCAAAGGCTTTTCATCTATTGATTTGAAAAGCTTGTCAATCGGAGCACCGAGTTCGTTCTCTATTTCCTTCTTGATTGTATCGATATCAAGCGGTTTGACATCCGCTCTTAAAAGTTCGAGTTCTTCGCAGTATTCCTTGGGCAGGAAATCACCTCTCGAACTCATTATCTGACCGATTTTTATAAATGTCGGTCCGAGATCTTCAAGAATATGTCTTAAATTTTCGGGAGTAAGACCGTTCTTAACAATGTTATGCTTTCTGATAACACCTAATATTTCTTCAAGACGCTTGGTCTCATCGAACATCTCTCTGGGGATGCTTCTAAGCTTAATTTCAGCTTTAGTCATTCTCGGCACCTCCTTCGATCTCGCCTTCTTTACCGGTTTCTACATTGGATTCTTTCTTTGAATTAAATGATATTTTTTTGCCTTTATCATCAAATTCTTCAGCTTCGAAACGAATCTCTTTCGAATCGGTATCAGGCTTTCTCTCATATTCGATATTTCTCTCGACCGTATTTCCATCCTCATCCTTAACGGCATTATAATAAAGGCTTCTTCCGTGGCCGAGTTCAAACGTATTGTCTTCTCTCTCTTTTTCCTTTCTCCTTTTCATAATCTCTTCGCGATTACCGTTATAAAGGAGTTCTTCATTGTCGACTGCACCCATCCCCAAAATGGAGCTGCCTCTTCGAAGCAAATCTTTGATTTCTTCGTTTTGTTCATCTATGCTTCCGAGGCCGGCAAGTATTATCTTCTTGGTTGCATCCGTCACCCTTTTCATAAATAAAATCACCCTCTTTTTCAGCGTTTCCAAAGATTATCGAAACCACTTTTTATCCATACATACATTATACTTTATCCTTAAAAAAATTAAAGGCAAAAAAAGACACCGGAAATTACTTCCCGATGCCATTTATTTCAAAATTTTGTTTATTCATAAGCCACTGAATTTGCGAATTTCGAAAATGATTCCGCCATGTTTTCAAGGCTTATTTCAGAAAACCATCCTACCTCAGCTTTATTGGGATTTTTGGCTGCGGACAAAATCTTTATGTATTTTCCGTTGTCTATTTCTTCGCCTTCAGCGTTACCGTCCTTGACTTTTTGTTTTACAGTTCTATAATTATTTTATAAGGTGCTACCGATAGACGGTTGCCCAAGTTTTGGTTAAGCTAATAACCGCACCATGGCAGTGGGCGGTTATTTTTTTGTGCGTTGATTAATCAAATAAATGAACGTCAACAATGCAATGATAAAAATTCCTATTTGGATTAAATCCGAATATGAAACCATTGACATCCCCTCCTTTCGCTAGATTGGAGGGGACTTCTAACTATTTCTGACCATAGTAAGCATTAGCACCATGTTTTCTGAAATAATGCTTATCCTGTAATTCCTGAGGAGCACTGATAACTTCGGGATTAATCTGCTCTGTAAA
>JAEEGL016034575.1_pt1 | contig 28298 bp, 25 predicted proteins | sample 9134231 | NCBI WGS metagenome assembly JAEEGL01 (sample SAMN16246548, study PRJNA631951) | gut metagenome | biome: gut microbiome; feature: rumen; material: fiber-attached | host: Bos | place: Iran: Karaj | collected 2018-10
TACCTCTTCCTGCTGCCTCGCATCCGATGAGCTTAACGTCCTTATCCTCGATGAAGTTATAGAAGCTTCCGATGGCATTGGAGCCGCCGCCTACGCATGCGATAACCGCATCAGGAAGTCGGCCTTCCTTCTCGAGCATCTGCTCCTTGATTTCCTTAGAGATGACAGCCTGGAAATCTCTTACGATAGTCGGGAAGGGGTGAGGTCCCATTACTGAACCTAAGCAGTAGTGTGTATCAGAAATACGTGAAGTCCATTCTCTCATTGCCTCCGATACGGCATCCTTGAGTGTTGCCGTTCCTGACTTAACCGGAATTACATCGGCACCGAGAAGCTTCATGCGGTACACGTTAAGAGCCTGTCTCTTCGTGTCCTCTTCGCCCATGAATACAACGCACTCCATACCGAAAAGCGCAGCCGCAGTAGCCGTAGCAACGCCGTGCTGTCCTGCACCGGTCTCTGCGATGAGACGTGTCTTACCCATCTTCTTCGCAAGGAGAGCCTGGCCCAATACATTGTTTACTTTATGAGCACCTGTGTGATTGAGATCTTCTCTCTTAAGATAGATCTTCGCACCACCCAAGTCCTTGGTCATCTTCTCTGCGTAGTAAAGTCTTGAAGGTCTTCCCGCATACTCGTTAAACAGATCAGCAAGTTCCTTCTGGAATTCGGGATCATTCTTGTACTTGTTATATGCCTCCTCAAGTTCGATGACAGCGTTCATCAGCGTCTCGGGGATATACTGTCCGCCGTGAATGCCGAAGCGTCCGTTTGGATTAGTCATGTTCATCTTCCTTTCTGACAGCTTCGTAAAAGTCTGCCATCTTCTTAGTATCCTTAATGCCTTCTGTTTCTATCCCTGAGCTCACATCAAGAGCGTACGGATGAAGTTCTCTTATTGCATCTGCCGCATTATCCGGTGCAAGACCTCCTGCGAGAAAATACGGCCGGTTAACGCCCTTTATAATCTCCCAGTTGAAGGTCTTTCCCGTTCCCATTCCTGAGTCCAGTAAGACCATATCTGCGGTACTTGCTTCTGCAAGTTTACCGTCCTCTTCGCTTCTTATCTTGAAGGCCTTGATGACGGGCTTGCCTGAGCTTGTCTTCAGTTCGTTTATGTAATCGTCATCCTCATGTCCGTGAAGCTGAGCGATGTCGATTATACCATCATCAAGAAGCGACTTTATAACTTCGATATCTTCATCTACGAACACGCCGACAGCCTTGATAGAAGGATTGAGAATCGGTTTCAATTGGGAAGCCTTCTCACGGGTTACCACCCTGGAACTTCTCGGCCAGAATACGAAGCCGATGTAATCCGGCTTCAATTCATTTACAGCCTTGATGTCCTCTTCCCTGGACAGTCCGCAGAACTTGATCTTGGTCATCATTCGCCTCTTAATTCCTTAAGCTTAGCCTTCTTGTCAGGAGCTCTCATTAAAGCCTCGCCGACGAGCACAGCATCAACTCCGACTTCTCTTAACTTAGCGACATCGTTGCCGTCCTTAACGCCGCTTTCGGATACGAAGATTACGTCGTCTCCTACAAGTGACTTTAATCTTGCACTGTTGCCTGTATCGACCGTGAAGTCCTTAAGATTTCTATTGTTTACTCCGATGATCCTCGCGCCTGCTCTTACAGCCATCGCTACCTCTTCCTCGTCGTGTGTCTCAACGAGTGCGGAAAGTCCGAGTTCATCACAGATTCCTATGTACTCTTTAACCTTCTCCTCGCTTAAGATCGAGCAGATAAGAAGTACTGCCGATGCACCCAGGAGCTTTGCCTCGTAGATCATGTATTCATCTACTGTAAAGTCCTTTCTGATGCACGGAATGCTAACAGCAGAAGTAATCTCCCTAAGGTACTCGTCGCTTCCTAAGAACCACTTGGGTTCTGTAAGAACTGAGATGCAGTCAGCACCTGCAGCCTCATATTCCTTAGCTATCTCAAGATAAGGAAAATCCTCTGCGATAAGTCCCTTCGAAGGTGATGCTTTTTTGCACTCGCAGATGAAGGAAACGCCTTCTTTACGAAGTGCTTTCTCGAAAGCAAAGTCACCCTTGGGCAGTGCCAAAGCTTCAGCCTTGACCTGCTCTAAGGACTTGTTGCTTTTCGCTGTGGCGACGCGTTCGCGTGCGTAGTCTGCAAGCTGATCTAAGATCGTCATGCTTCTGCCTCGGGACGGTTGCTGACTTCGATGAACTTGTTCAAAGTCTCGAGAGCCTTGCCGGAGTCGATGATCTGGGCTGCGAGCTTAACACCGTCAGCGAAAGTCTCAGCCTTGCCTCCGATGTAGAGGGATGCGCCAGCGTTCATGAGAACTGCGTCACGCTTAGGTCCCTTCGCACCCTTAAGGATGTCGATAGTGATCTTCGCATTCTCAGCAGGATCGCCGCCCTTAAGATCGTCCTTAGTGCAACGGGAAAGACCGAAGTCCTCAGGCGCGATCGTGTATGTCTTGTACCAGCCGTCACGGATCTCGCTTACCTTAGTAGGTGCGCTCATGGAGATCTCATCGAGCTTATCCATGCCGTAAACTACCATTCCTCTCTTAACGCCGAGGCTTACGAGAACCTGTGACAAAGGCTCAACGAGATACTCGTCGTAAACACCGAGGAGCTGCATTGTGGGCTTGCCGGGGTTTGTGAGAGGGCCTAAGATGTTAAATACCGTTCTGAAGCCGAGCTCCTTACGGATGGGTCCTACGTACTTCATTGATGTGTGATACTTCTGTGCGAAGAAGAAGCACATTCCTACTTCATTAAGAAGCTCAATGCAGCGTGCGGGGCTCTGGTTGATATTAACGCCGAGTGCCTCGAGGCAGTCAGCTGTTCCGCACTTGGAAGAAGCAGCTCTGTTACCATGCTTAGCTACCTTCATGCCGCCTGCAGCAGCAACGAGAGCGGATGTTGTGGAGATGTTGAAGCTCTGCGCATTATCTCCGCCTGTACCTACGATCTCGAAGATGTCCATGTTGGTCTCAACAGGAGTTGCATGATCTCTCATGGCAGCAGCGCAGCCTGCGATCTCATCTCTTGTCTCAGCCTTTGCGCTCTTCGTGGAAAGTGCTGCGAGGAAAGCTGCATTCTGTGTAGCTGTTGTCTCGCCGTTCATGATCTCATTCATTACTGTGAATGCCTCATCATATGTGAGATCTTCCTTGTTTACTATCTTTACGATTGCTTCCTTAATCATGTTCTTATGCCTCCTTAATGAAATTGGTTAACATCTTTTTGCCGTCGGGTGTCATTATCGATTCGGGGTGGAACTGCACTCCGTAAATCTTATATTCCTTGTGCTGCACCGCCATTACTTCGCCGTCCTCGGTAAGTGCCGTTACCATGAGCTCATCTGGAATAGTAGCGGGATCTGCCGCAAGCGAGTGGTATCTTGCTACTTTTCCTAGCGGTATCCCGTCGAAAAGCTTACATCTTCCGTCGAATCTTACCACGGACTGTTTGCCGTGCATTAGCTCCTTCGCATATGTGATGGTAGCTCCGAATGCAGCGCAGATTGCCTGATGTCCCAAGCACACGCCGAGTATCGGGAAGTCACTGCCAAGCTCCTTTACAACATCGATGATGACGCCTGCATCTTCAGGTCTTCCGGGACCGGGTGAGAGAATGATTCTGTCGGGGTTTAATGCTCTTATCTCCTCTACTGTCATCTCGTCGTTTCTGATGACCTTGATGTCTGGCTCGATCGCGCCGATGAGCTGATAAAGGTTATAAGAGAAGCTGTCGTAGTTATCTATAAGCAGGATCATAATTCATCCTCCTGTGCGAGCTCGAGAGCCTTAAGTGATGCTCTCGCTTTGTTAAGGCACTCCTGGTATTCCTTCTCGGGATCGGAGTCGGCTACGATGCCGGCACCGGATCTTACGAATACCTTGCCGTTCTTCTTAAATACAAGTCTTATAGCAATACATGTATCCATGTTGCCTGCGAAGTCGATATAACCGATCGCACCGCCGTAGATGCCGCGCTTGTTATTCTCGAGTTCACCTATAAGCTGGCATGCTCTGATCTTGGGTGCACCGGAAAGTGTTCCTGCAGGAAGCACTGCTTCGATAGCATCGAATGCATCGTGATCCTTCGTGATCTGTCCTCTTACTGTGGAACCGATGTGCATAACATGTGAGAATCTCTCGATGGAGTGAAGCTTCTCTACTTCTACTGAACCGAACTCACTGATCTTACCGAGGTCGTTTCTTCCAAGGTCAACAAGCATGTTGTGCTCAGCAAGTTCCTTCTCGTCCCGGAGAAGTCCGGCCTCAAGCTCCTTATCCTCCTCAGGTGTCTTTCCTCTGGGTCTTGTACCTGCAAGAGGGAATGTGTGAAGAACTCCGTCCTGAAGCTTTACAAGTGTCTCGGGAGATGCACCTGCAACCTCTACGTCTGTTCCTGAGAAGTAGAACATGTAAGGTGAAGGGTTAATAGTTCTTAATACTCTGTATGTGTTAAGAAGACTGCCTTCGAACGGTGCGGAAAGTCTGTTGGAAAGAACGATCTGGAAGATGTCGCCTTCCTTGATGTGATGCTTGCCTCTTTCAACCATCTCGCAGAATGCATCCTTCTCGAAGAGCGGAGTTACCTCGCCCAGAAGCTTGCCGCTTTTCTCTTCGAGTTTCTTACCGTTGTGGAGAAGGTCTACGAGATTGTGCAAAGTCTCGACTGCGCGGTTGTAACCGTCGTCGCCTTCATTAAGCTTCATGTTCTCGATGATGATGATCTTCTGCTTCAAGTTATCGAATGCGATTACCTTATCGAAGAGCATAAGGTCAACATCCTTGAAACCCTCTTCATCTTCAACATCGCACTTAGCAGTAGGCTCACTGTATGTTAAGTAATCGTATGAGAAATAACCTACGAGTCCGCCCGCGAAAGGAGGAAGATAATCAAATCTCGGGCTTTTGTATCCGCTCATGATCTTTCTTAATTCAGCGGAAGGATCCTTCGTCTCAATCTTCTCATCGCCGATCTCGAGGATGCCATCCTTACAAGTGATTAACTCTCTGGGATTGTATCCTAAGAAAGTATAACGTCCCCACGTCTCATTAGCCTGAGCCGACTCGAGCATGTATACGTGTTCTGAAGCATTCTTCAGAATCTTCAGCGCTTCGATCGGAGTCGTGAAGTCGGATAAGATCTCAACACTTAACGGAAGTACATTGTACTTTCCTTCTGCGGCGATCTTTCTAACCTCTTCGATAGTAGGTCTGATCTGCATTTGTTTGTCCTCCTTTACTCTTGAGGGCAAAATAAAACGCCCTCAACAGAATTACTTCTGTCAAGGACGAATAATTACATTATCCGCGGTGCCACCTTGATTTACGGTTTACCGTACGCTTAGCAGGATACCATCATATCCCCGGCCTTTAACGGTGCCTGCCGTCACAGCATTTGACTGTGCCCTCAGCGGTCCATTTGATAATCCGTTTCCTACCTGACTCTCAGCACCACAGGCTCTCTGTAAAGGCGTTTATTATCTTTATCTCCGCATCAACGGTTTGATTATATTCGGTAATTTAACACAGGATTTGGTGGTTGTAAATGTTTTTTTGCCTGCGCCAACGAATATCTTCAGTTCTTAAGAAGCTTATAAAGCAGGGTGTAAAGCTCTGCGGCATCCTCGAGTGAGAGGTCTACGCAAGCGCTCATCTTCTTGGGAATGTTGATACAGTCGTCCCTAAGATCATAGCCCTTCTTCGTAAGCTTAATGACTACAACACGCTCATCTTCAGTACTTCGCTCGCGGGTAAGATAACCCTGAAGCTCAAGCTTCTTAAGCATGGGAGTAAGTGTTCCGTTATCAAGAAAGAGTCTCTTGCCAAGATCGCCCACAGTCATACCGTCCTGCTCCCACAAGGCCATGAAAGCGATGTACTGAGTGTAAGTGATTCCGACCTCGGAAAGGATCGGAGTATAAAGGCTTACGATCTCTCTTGATGCCGCATAAAGAGGGAAACAAAGCTGGTTATCAAGCTTTAAGCATTCGTATTTGTCTTTCTTCTTAGCCATTTACAAGTTCCTCAACAGCCTTAGCAACTGCCTTCATATCCTCTGAAGGCTCGAATCTTCTGACTACATTACCTTCGCGGTCGACAAGAAACTTAGTGAAATTCCACTTGATGTCGGGATTATCCTTATAGTCCTTGTCTATTGTCTTAAGCATAGCACTCATTGCCAAAGCTTTGGGACCTTTTCCGAATCCCTTGAAGCCCTGCTGGATCTTAAGATATTTGTAAAGAGGAAGTGCATTATCTCCGTTAACATCGGACTTCTTCATCTGGGGGAACTGAGTGTTGTACTTAAGCTGGCAGAACTCGTGGATCTCTTCGTCTGTTCCGGGAGTCTGGCCTGCGAACTGATTGCAGGGAATATCGATTACCTCGAAGCCCTTATCGTGGTACTCCTCGTACATCTTCTCGATCGGCTCGTAGTGAGGTGTAAAACCGCAGCCCGTTGCTGTATTAACAATGAGCATTACCTTGCCCTTATAATCCTCGAGCTTAAGTTCTTCGCCGTTTGTCTGAGGTACTGAATAATCGTAAATTGTCATGGCTGTGGTCTCCTTTGTGATATTTCTATTTGTCTCGATTATATTTGATACAATATATTCTGTCAATACGGATTCTTGTTTTACAATATGAATAACCATAAGGAGGATCGCCATATGATCAAAGTCTACTGCTATGAGAGATGTTCAACCTGTGTAAAGGCCATAAAGTGGCTTACTGCTCACGGTATCGAGCATGAAGTTATCGACATCAAGGAAGATCATCCGGACGAGAAGACGATCCGTGCACTTTATGAATTAAGCGGTCTTCCCCTTAAGAAATTCTTCAACACAAGCGGTATGAGATACAGACAGATGGATCTTACTCATAAGCTCCCTACAATGAGTGAAGACGAACAGATCGCTTTACTTGCTTCCGACGGCATGATAGTAAAGCGTCCCCTGGTTGTAGGGGACGGCTTCGTTCTTACAGGGTTTAAAGAGCAGGAGTGGATTAACTATCTGAAGTAATTACCTTCCCGCAGGTGCCGCAGCACTTCCGGATCTTATTCCATATGAAGAGCACAGGTTATACCACTCGACGGAATTAATAAATCCGTCGACAACCTGCTGACGTGTCATTCCGCTCTCAAGTCTTGCATTCCAATATGCCCTTCCTGCAGGATCAGCCTCGCGGTCGAAGAATGTGCGGTAAAGAACCGTGAGGAAATCGTCATTACTCATGTTCTTTCCGAGGAACTCATCTGAATACAGGAAACCTCTTGCAAGATCGGCACCGGTTGAATACCCGCTTGTCACTTTGTCGAGCCAATACTGTGCACCGACAGGATCGCTGGTTCTTCCCAAAGCAACCGTATAAAGTCTCTCTATAAATCCGGATGCGCCCTCGACATTAACGGGAGCAGCAGGTGCATATCCGCCTGCCGTAGGTACATAAGGTGCATTCGACAAGGTTAATGCGGAAGAATTATACACGGACATGGTATCAGCATTATAAGAGAACGATACATTCGTGTTTCCGACATTGTAGATATATCCGGGATAGCTTCCTCCGTCATAGGACGAAAGGAACATCTTATCGGGAAGAGAGAAGTAACTCTCGTCGTAGTTAGTAAGGTCTACAAGGTAGTTTCTGCCGTCATCCATTCGGATTACATTCCACATGTGATTTCCGGACTCGTTAGCTGCAGATATAGTGCCGCTTACGATGATGCACGATACAAGACCTGAGTTAAATGTGGTCATATCACAAAGGTACTTCAGAGCCTTTGAATAACCTTCACATACAACATCGGTGGAAGGATTGCCGTCGAATACGTTCACGAGCTGCCAGGGATCTCCATAACCATAAACCGCATTCGATGCTGCCGTGTCATAAGTTACAAGATTGCAGATCTCATTACGGTAAGCGACGATCTTCTCATAGTCAGAAAGATTCGCATATCTGCTTACGATGGCGCGGGCATTATTCGCAGCTGACTGAGCACGTGCGATATATGCGGGGTTGACGTGATACTGTGAAGAAGCAAATGCAGACTCGACGTCGAAATAGTAAGTGATGTTTCCAGATATCGATAATCTGTATTCCTGATTGGAAGCACTGTAGGAACTTGTGATAGTGCATCCGATTCCAACACCGGGGTTCTTGTCATACCAGAACAGTTCCATCGGACAATCTGCAAGAAGTGCATCGATTACAATATCTATGTTACCCGTAACCTTACGTACTGCCGCATTCTTAGCTTCTTCCGTAACGACACCGTTAACTGCGATAGTGCTTACTCCAAGGTCTGCGGCATTCCAGGTAGCCGAACCTAATCCTAATGCTGATACCGGAACCTGGAACACTGTATCCGCGCGTCTTCCCGCAGCTACATCTGCGATACAGGATCTTAAGATGTCGAACGTCGCATTCTCGACGCCTGACATCTGAGCTCTCATATCTGCCGGGATATTGACGGGTGCAAGATTAACAATGCTGTCTGCATAAACGACGGTATCGCCGTTTCCAAATAACAAAGATCCTCCCAGCACTCCTGCAAATACAAAAGCTGTAAGGATTCCTTTTCCGATCCTTGTGATTAAACTCATATCTCTTCCCTTCTCCTTATTGCAAAGCTATTCCCTACTTATACAACACCACCTTACTTTAACACATAAAGATGCGTGCGTGTTATAATCGAGCCCGAGGTAGGTTATGAATCTTAATACATTGAAGCCCGGACAGTCAGCAAGGATAACAACCGTAGGCGGCGAGGGTGCATTACGACAGCATTTTCTTGATATGGGTGTAATTCCCGGCGCGGAGGTTACACTGATAAAGCTCGCTCCCATGGGCGACCCCATGGAGCTTCGCATCCATGGTTACGAACTCACATTAAGACTTTCAGAAGCCGAGAAGATCGACATCGAGCCCATAAGTGCCGACAGCAAGGATTCCAAAGAGAACGTTAACCCCGAGACACTGTCACACCGTAAGACATCAGAACACCCGGGCTTGGGAGAAGAAGGACGATTCCACCTTAAAGGCGACGGTAATCCGCTCCCTGAAGGCACCAAGCTTACCTTCGCACTTGTCGGTAATCAGAACAGCGGCAAGACGACATTATTCAACCAGTTAACAGGATCGAACCAGCATGTCGGTAACTTCCCGGGCGTCACTGTCGACAGGAAAGACGGCGTTATCAGGGGCTACCCCGACTCGCTTATAACAGACCTTCCCGGTATCTATTCGATGTCTCCTTTCACAAGCGAAGAGCTTGTATCGAGAAACTTCGTACTTCAGGAGAAGCCGAAGGCCATCATCAACATCGTTGATGCGACAAACATAGAGCGTAATCTCTATCTCACCATGCAGCTTCTCGAGATGAACGTGCCGATGGTAGTTGCCCTTAATATGATGGATGAACTTCGAGGCAACGGCGGTACTGTTGACGTTAACTCGATGGAGGCTATGCTCGGAGTTCCGGTAGTACCTATTTCCGCGGCTAAGAACGAAGGTGTAGACGAGCTTGTCCGCCACGCCATCCACATCGCCAAATACCAGGAGCGACCCGTAAGATACGACTACTGCGATCCCGAAGATCACGGCGGTGCAGTACACAGAGCATTCCATGCGGTGAGCCACCTTATCGAAGACCACGGTAAAAGAGAAGGAATTCCTTTCAGGTTCGCGGCAGCGAAGCTTCTTGAAGGAGATATGTCTTTCGTGGAAGCACTTAGACTTGATCAAAACGAGCAGGAGATGCTCGAACACATAATCCTCCAGATGGAGAACGAGCGAGGCCTAGACCACAGCGCGGCTATGGCCGAGATGAGATTCGACTTCATAATGAAGCTTTGCGACCAGTGCGTAACGAAGCCTCAGGAATCACGTGAACATAAGCGCAGCCGTAAGATAGACGACGTCCTTACGGGTAAGTACACGGCTATCCCCTTCTTCATCGGCATCATGACGCTCGTGTTCTATCTGACGTTCTTCCTCATAGGACCGTTCCTGCAAGATCTTCTCCAAAGTGGCATCGATTTTCTTAAAGATCTTACCGAGACAGGTATGGTGGCAGCTCATGTTAACGAAGCCATCCAAAGCCTCGTCCTTGACGGTATCTTCGAGGGTGTCGGAACTGTTGTAAGCTTCCTGCCGATAATCATGCTCATGTTCTTCTTCCTCTCCATGCTTGAGGACAGCGGATACATAGCCCGTGTTGCTTTCGTTATGGATAAGCTCCTTCGTAAGATCGGTCTGTCCGGAAGAAGTATTGTTCCTCTTCTTCTCGGCTTCGGCTGTACGGTTCCTGCCGTTATGTCTACAAGAACATTGCCGAGTGACCGCGACCGCCGCATGACGATCCTTCTTACACCGTTCATGTCCTGCACGGCGAAGCTTCCCATCTACGGTTTCTTCGTAAGCGTATTCTTCCCGAAGCATGCATGGCTCATAATAACGGGACTTTACCTTCTCGGCATCGTGCTCGGAATACTTCTCGCATTCATATTCAAGTCCACTCTGTTCAAGGGCAAGGCTGTTCCTTTCGTAATGGAGCTTCCCAACTATAGAATCCCGAGACTTAAGAATGTGCGTCAGCTTCTGTGGGAGAAGGCTAAGGACTTCCTGCAAAGAGCATTCACAGTAATCTTCATCGCTACTATCGTTGTATGGTTCTTGAGCCACTTCAACTTCAAGTTAGACCTCGTCGATAATTCACACGACAGCATCCTTGCAGCCATTGCGGGAATCCTCGTTCCCATCATGAAGCCTATCGGCCTCGGCGACTGGCGAATCGTTACATCGCTCATCAGCGGCTTCATGGCAAAGGAAAGTGTCGTATCTGTTATGGAAACGCTTTTCGGTGGGGAGCTTACTTCTCTCGGTATTGCTTCTGCAGTATCAATGCTCGTGTTCAGCCTGCTCTATACCCCCTGTGTTGCAGCAGTCGCAGCAATACGACGTGAGATGGGAAGATGGTGGGCACTTGCCGTAGTACTCTGGCAGTGCACTCTCGCGTGGGTCGCAGCATTCGCGGCGCACCTGATCCTCACGCTTTTCGGAATTACGTAAACTCGCTTAGAAGTAACTTCGTAAGTTCTTCGTCGCTTCGCACCTCGAAGTCGGGCTTCGGGACATCTGTAGCAAGGTCATTTCTGTTAAGCCACACCGCATGCCATCCGGCATCGAGCGCACCCTTAATATCGTGCTTATATGAGTCGCCTATCATCCACATATCGGAAGGATTAAGACCGAGCTTCTCCTCTACTATTCTGAAGATCTTAATGTCAGGTTTACTTACCCCGACGTCGCCTGCGACAACGACATTCTCACGCGGGATCCAACGTGTTAACCCAAGCATGTCCACCTTATGCCACTGATGTGCCGACTCGCCTGCAGTAAGCACGCCGAGCTTAGTGTCGTCATCCTTAGAAAGAAGCTCCATAACCTTAACCATCTCAGGCATTAAGCTCATACGGCTTTGAAGCTCAAGATAAGCGTCGGCAGTCTTCACCCCGTCCCCTTCCTTAAACGGCAGATTCAGCTCCTTAAAGGTCTCCTCATAACGCCAGCCGTTACAGTCCCTTGTGGTGATAAGTCCCGCTTCAAGCTCAGCGGTATTAAGATCGCTTTTCTCATAGAAGATACGGACAAATTCGGCAGGTTTATCAACCTTCACGTTAAGTACATTCTCTGCCGCTTTTACGAACAATACCTGTCTGCTGTAAAGCGTGTCGTCTACGTCGAATACTATTCCTCTCACGCCTTACTCCGAGATCATCATAATGGCGAACACGATACTCGGGATAATGATGATTATCGTATTTCGTATCATGACGCGCTTTCTTCTTTTCCACTGCTTCTCGGTAAGCTCTCTTACTCTCGGAACCTTGAGTACGAAGAGGATCATGGAAGCTGCCATGAAGATAAAGTATGCATTAACAAGGAACAGATAAGCTGCGCCGCCGAGCATCTGCCAGTTACAGTTAGCTATCGAATATCCGCATACACAAAGCGGCGGCATAAGTGCTGTCGCGATGGCAACTCCAGGAACGATGTTGTTGGCCTTATCCTTACGTGTCTGACCGATGATGCCCGCGATGCCTCCGAACATGGCGACAATAACGTCGTAAAAGGTCGGATTGGTCCTGGCGATTATCTCAGGTGTCGCCTCCTTAACGGGAGACAACAGGAAATACAAAGTAGCAACTATGATGCTCGCGAACATCTGGAACAGGAATCCTATCGTGTGGTTCTCTGTAACCGTAAGATCGCCTGACACGGATCCGTAGGCCATCGCGAGGATGCTGCCCATAAGGGGCGATATCAGCATGGCTCCGATAACTACCGCAGTGGAGTTCATATTAAGGCCGACGGAAGCAATTCCAATCGCACATATCATGACTATCATGTTGGTGCCGGTAACACGTCCGCCCGCAAGCAGACGGTCTCTTATCTCTTCGTGGCTCGCCGCATCCTCATGAAGCGAAAATATCTTTCCAATCTCAATCTTCGGCTTAGATTCGCTCAAATCATTTCTCCCCATAAACAATTCGTAATCGACTGTTTCTTATTAGCATTATATAAAACAATTTCGCTATAATTAAGAAAGTATTATTCTTCTTAGGAGCACTCTATGTCGACGAACGAGCCCACACGACAGGAAAAGAAATTCGACTTATGGGAGCGCAAGCTTCTCGATCTGACTACGCGTAACACGCTTCTTAACACTAAGGTAAAGGGCAAGGCGGTGCCCCTGTTCGTTACTTCGGCGGGCGATATCGAGGATAACCTCTCAAGCGACAAAGAGTACGCCATCATCTCCCGTAATGCGGCAGGAGAAAGCGAGGCCACGGAAGAGACACCCGCAGCTCCTTTGATCCCTGCCAAGGATTATGAGATTGAAGATCTCGTTGAGACTACGCTTTTCGATGAGGTGCTTACTAAGGGCATCGGCGAGGGCAAACTTTACTCTTCTCTTGCCGAGAAGGACCTCGACGACAGGCTTAAGTACTTATACAGAACTTCCAGGGTAGCTGCAGAAGATGACGGCTCCGGCACGCTCTTCCTCGCATGCGGCTTCCTTAAGTGGACCGAGGAGAACAAGGAGCAGCCCTGCTACGCGCCGATAGTTCTCGTGCCCGTTGAGCTTAAAAGGAAGTTTGGCGTGGGCAAGTACGTCATGCAGAAGACGGACGATGACGCCACGGTAAACATCACGCTTCTCGAGAAACTTCGAAAAGACTTCGACCTCATCACGAGCGAGCTTGAAGGCGACGTCCCCCAGGACACTTCCGGTGCTGATGTTAAGGGTGTATTCAAGACACTCGAGGCTATAGTAGAGCTTCACAAGGACTGGAAGGTAATCGATGCATGCGTGCTCGGCATGTTCTCTTTCTCGCAGTTCGTTATGTGGAACGACCTTCATAACCATAGAGAAGAGATTGCTAACAATAAAATCGTAAAAAGCCTTCTGGACGGTGAGCTTACATGGGAATACGAAGATATGGAAGGAAGTGCCGCAGGCTTTAACGACGAAGGTTCCATCTACCTTCCCATCTCCGCGGACAGCTCGCAGGCTTATGCCATTAAGCGTGCCGGCGAAGATGCAAGCTTCGTACTTCACGGCCCTCCGGGAACAGGTAAGTCACAGACCATCACCTCCATGATCGCGAATGCCATCGCGAACGGCAAGAAGGTCCTGTTCGTAGCCGAGAAGAAGGCTGCGCTCGAAGTAGTTTATTCAAGACTTAAGAAGATCGGACTTGATCCTTTCTGCCTTGAGCTTTACTCCAACAAGATCGCCAAGGGTTACATAAGCGACCAGCTTAAGGCCGCGATGGAGGTTCGTCTTACCATGACCTCCGAGGGTGATTACGATAAGGCTCTCGCAGATATCACCGCAAGACGCGCCGAGCTTGATGCTTATTCGAAGGCACTTCTTACAAGAACCGGAAGCGGATATACGCTTTACGAGCTACTTAGCATCTATGCAGATAACGAGAATGCTCCCGAGATCACGCTCGAGGATGGATTCGAGTCAGGTCTTAACGAGGCGCGTATCAACGCATCCAAGGCCGCATTAGGCGAGTTCATCGCATCAGGAAGCGGCATGTCAGGCGTACTTCCTTATGTTAAGGCGACCGAATACAGCCAGGACACCAAGATCAAGCTTAAGGGTGAGCTCGACGAGCTTGCTGCAGCTTCTACTAACGTAATAAGTGCAGCTTCTGCCGTAAGTGCTTCCTACCCGAATCTTAGTGCGGGCGTGAGCATCGCTTCCGCGCACAGGGCGGCAGCCATCATAGGTAACTTCTTCAAGGCAAGAGCGTCCATCCTTCAGACATGGGATGCACAGATCCTTGCAAAGGATCCTGACCAGCTTAAGGCAGCTTATAACGAAGCTAATTCCAAGTGGGGACCGTTCAAGTCCTCGGCCGTTAAGAAGGTCTACGGAAGTATCAGCGCTTTCGATAAGTCAGGTAATGCGAAGGATGACCTTGGCAAGCATATAGATACGCTCTGTGGTTATAAGAATGCATTCACAGCATTGGGCTTTAATACTGCGGCAGGCGTCCCTGAGACCCTCCCCGCTTTCACGACTTCGCTTAATGCATTTGACGCTTCTTCCGCTAAGGTAAGAGAGCGTCTCGGAATAGCTGAGCTTGCCCCCGATTCACAGATGGGATTTGATAAGGTTCAGGCTATCGTTGATGACATCAGAAATAACGAGTCCCAGATAAGACCGAAGACCGTACTTAACCACGCTGCTGAAAGCTGTAATGCGCTGAAGTTAGGTTCCGTCGTTAAGGCTTTCGAGCAGGGACAGGTTAATGAGAACAATATCGTAAGTGCTTTCGACAGGGCGTGGGCTCTGCTTCTTATCTGCAAGGAGATAGACGGTTCCGAGGTTCTCAGAAACTTCAGCGGCAAGGTCTATAAGGAGAAGATCGACCAACTTCGTAAGAAGAGCGATGAGTTTACTGAGATTACCAAGCAGGAGATCGCCCTTAAGGTGGCAAAGACTTCTTACGAGATGAGAAACAACAAGGACAGTGCCAACTCCGCTTCAGGACTTGGCAAGCTCTCACGCGCTATCAAGGGCAGATGCCGCGGAGTCTCCATAAGATCACTGTTCAGGGAAGTCCAGGAAGTAATCCTGAAGCTTACTCCCTGCGTACTCATGAGCCCTATGTCGGCAGCGCAGTTCATTGCTCCTTCCATGGATCCTCTGTTCGATCTTGTTATCTTCGATGAGGCGAGCCAGCTTCCCACAAGCGAGGCCGTAGGAGTTCTTGCAAGAGGTAAGAATGCGATCATCGTAGGTGACCCTAACCAGATGCCTCCGACTACATTCTTCCGTCTCCAGACATGCAATCTCGATACTGAAGATTACGATACCGAAGACCTCGAGAGCATACTCGATGACTGCCTTGCAGCAGGTATGCCGCAGACAAGACTTCTGTGGCACTACAGAAGCCGTCACGAGAGCCTCATCACGTTCTCTAACAGATCGTTCTATGAGAGCAAGCTCTACACATTCCCGTCTATCGATGACCGCACTTCACGCGTAACTTTGGTTAAGTGTGAAGGCTCGTTCGACAGCGGCAAGTCACGTACGAATGAGAAGGAAGCCAAGGCAGTCGTGAACGAGCTCGTAATGAGAAGCCGCGATCCCGAACTGTCCAAGCTTACACACGGTATAGTTACGTTTAATATCCAGCAGCAGGGACTCATCGAGGACATGATAGATGAGGTCTGCAAAACGGATGAAGCATTCGAACGTTGGGCATACGGCGGAGAAGAGAACATATTCATCAAGAACCTTGAGAACGTTCAGGGTGATGAGCGTGACGTAATCCTCTTCTCCGTAGGTTACGGCCCCGACGCGGATGGCAAGGTCTCCATGAACTTCGGCCCTCTTAACAAGGACGGCGGCTGGAGAAGACTTAACGTAGCCGTCACAAGATCAAGATGCGAGATGAAGGTATTCTCTTCCCTGTCTCCCGAGCAGCTGCGCATAAGCGATGCGACACCTGAGGGAGTTAAGGCATTCAAGAGATTCCTCCAGTATGCTGAGGGAAGCTCTGTCTGGGATCAGGATCTTGTTAATGCAGATTCACTCGACAGCTCAGGCCTTCCTGTCATCGACAGAAGCCTTAAGTACAGAGGCGTTATCGAAGATATAAGAAGAATCCTTAAGGAAAGAGGCTACGACTCTGATGCAGGCGTCGGCAAGTCCGGCTTCAAGGTTGATATCGGTGTACGCCGCGAGGGCGAAGACAGCTACTGTCTCGGCATCCTCATAGACGGTTCAGGCGATATCAGAAACTCAACAGCCACTACCCGCGAGATCTCACAGCCTTCAGTCCTCAAGGGCTTGGGCTGGAAGGTAATGAGAGTCTGGTCTCTTGACTGGTGGGAGAACAAGGATGCTGTGATCGACGAGTGTATCGCCGAGATTAACCGCGTTGATACGCCTGACCCGGAACCGGATCCTCCGGCAGAAGTTCCCGCCGAGACTGAAACTCCCGCCGAACCCTCTGCTCCCGCAGAAGATACGCAAAAAAAAACTGAACTTATAGCCGATACCAACAAGGTTACTTATAAGACAGCCGAGATTACACTGCCTACGTTAACGGCAGCGCAGTTTGCTGATGAGATGAACATCTCAGAACTTACTAAAGCCACAAAGCAGATAATCGCCACGGAGGCTCCGCTTACTACGGATGTTCTTACCCAAAGGCTTTGCGACGCGTGCGGGATTACAAGGAAGACTCCTGCCGTGAAAGATCGCGTGGAGTATATCCTGAAGCTTCTTAAGAACGACGTAACGATTCAGAACATCACTCTTAATAAGGCAGTAGACTACGACAGAAAGTTTATCTGGAAAGCGCCCGGAGAAGCGTGGCGCATAATGACGTATTACCGTGTTCCCGAAGAAGGAACGAAGGTGCGTAAAGCTGAAGAGATCCCCGTAGAAGAAGCTTCTTGCGCCGCTATCGCTGTCTGCCGTGCGCAGTTTGGCATGCCCCGTGAAGCGCTCGTCACGGAGACAGGCAAGGCATTGGGATTTACTGTAGTTGCACCCACGGTAAAACTTTTGTGTGAGCAGGCGATCGACCTTGCGATCGAACAAGATCAGCTCACAAGTTCTGAAAGGATGATCAAACCTCTCGAGTAAGAGTTACATATGCGATAACGTGACTGTGGTCATCTTCCCACAGGCGCATCTCATAAACGCCATCGCCTTCAATAAGCACATTAGCAGGCAGGAATACCTCAACCTCTGTAGTACCGTCGGCATCAATAACAATCTCCTCGGTATCCACCACCTGCTCATCATTGACCCACCAGTCGACGATCAATGTCGTACCGCGGTCGAAAGAGCAGTCGTAGTAGCATGTTATCCAGATACCGTCTTCATCAACATAGTATCCTACGGTATCAAGCCATCCGGGTTCTTTGCTGTAATGCATCCAGATGCCGTTCTCGTCAGGATAAGAATAACCGTAAACAAGGCTTCCGTCAGTGCACCAAGAAGGTACCTGCTCGTACGTTCCCAGAGCCTGATTGGGATGTCCGGAAGAGCTCACGGAATCGCCGTCACTTGAGAAGCCGTAATTATCCGGTGTCAGATCATTAAGAAGATAATCCCGCATACCGCGTGTGATCTCACCGGCATCATAAAGTGTCTCGATGGCAGCCTCATAACAGCGTTCCGTCTGATCCCAGCCTACGCCGTGTTCAGCCTCGTAAATACCGTACGAGGTCTCGGTGATCATATCCTCGGACATTCTTAACGATCCGTCTGTTTCGTCTACAGAACAGAGGAAATAGTAACCCTCGGGATCCGCATCAGGCACCGCCTCGGCAAGAGTCTCATATAGAAGAACGGTCTGGGCATTCCAGACGTCATCTTCAGACCAGCCACAATGCATGCCGCGAAGATAATTCATGTAGTATTCGGTCAAGAACTCATCAGTCTGAAGTGCGGCATAAAGATCCTCTCTCGAAGGAGCGTAACCGTTCAGAATATAAGAATACGGTCCGCCATATTCTTCGATAGAATAACCGCTGTTCATCACGTATGTCATATAAGCCATAACGAATGTATTGAAGGCCTCATCGACCTCCGGCCCTTCGCCTGCCTCGACTATGTCATCGTAGTAACCGCGGCACCATCCGCTTATATCGTAGTTATTGGGGATATCGGAACTTCCGTATGCGGCAATATCAAGCATGTAAGACTCGTACAAAGCCATTCCTTCTTCGGACGTAAACTCAACTACACTCGGCATTCTCCAGTACAACGATGAATAAAGTCCTGTGATCTTATGAGCCGAATCGCGGGTAAGATACCATTGATCCTCATCTTCATCGTAGCGGAAATGAAGCATCTTTGTTACTTCAGAGGAACCCTCAAGCTCATCAATAAGCTCCATATAATCGTCGTATGTCAGATAATCACTGCCGGCCGCTTCTTGAAGATCCATAGGATCAATATAAGATATCGTCGTTCGAATCTTCGCAGAATTGTATTCGGGATCGTAAACGGCATCGTCTTCGAACTCGAATGACGTTAATGAGATTATATGCATGTAAATCTCGAGATCCTCATCCCCCATCATTTGGACGTTATACATATCGGAATCAAAATCGTAGTCCATGACAAGGTCTTCGATGGCATCCATATCCAGTGATGTAAGAGCTGCTACAAAATCTTCCGGAATACTCTCTATAAGAGAACTGTCAAAATCCTCTTCACGGGTTCTGTCACGTTCTTCAGGTTTCTTGGTACATCCTATGGCTGTGATCATCGATGCTGCCAGCATCATCGCCGTTATCTTCTTAAGTCTCATAATGCCTATCCCCTTACCTTAAGATGCCTTAATGATACAACAAATAAGACCGGAGGATAACCCTCCGGCCTTCAACACGGATTAAGTGCAGGGAGTGACTTATCCGATGTCTACACTTCCAAGATCGCACTCGACTGTGATCGAACCCGTACCTGTTCCGTCGCAGTGATATGCTCTTCCCTCATTACGTCCGTCAAATTTGACTTCTCCGAGATCACACTCAATATCGACACTGTAGTAACCGATATCCGTAAGTCCTCTTACAAGGATGTCTCCGATGTCTGCATCAACGTGCATATTCTCGAATTCTGTGTTATCCAACTCGATGTCTCCTGCTGCAGAAACCAGTGTAATGTCGTCAAAGATAGAATCTTCGATATCGATGCGGCCTGCATCGGCTGTGAGATCAAGCCTTGCACCCGAACAGTTTCTGACCTCAATGCTGCCGGCATCAAAATCACCCGTGATATCGCCGACTTCAAGATTGGAGATACTGAAGTTACCTGCATCCATCGTAAGATCAATATCGTTAATCTCAAAATCGTTACCTACTGTGATCGTTAACTCCGGGGCATCATGTAAATTGTTGTAACCGGTAACTGCATCCTGTGTTATGTAAAGCACACCGTTCTCAAAACGAACCTCAGGCTGAAGTCTTTCATCACCGTCGTAAGAAATGTCGATATCCTCAATATTATTATCTGTACAAATAACGATGGAACATGCATCTGCATCTACAACGATCTCGTCTGCTGTATTTACTCCCTCATCAAGAGGAATATCATATTGAGTGTTTATCGACTCACCGCTTAAGTTAATTGCCAAACCGTAAACAAGTCTTACTGCACCGATAGCAATGGCGATTCCAACTACGATTACCACTACAGCGATACCCAACACGATAGGCCACTTGGGAATCTTGCGGTCCTTGGCGGAAACAAATTCAGCCCCCATATTATTAGTGCCGTTAAGCTTCAAAAGTCTGTCATAACCGTTGATACGAACATTTGAAGATACGATGAGAAATACGCCGGCGGCAACTGAGAGGAAGAACAAAATCGCACCGAAGTCATCTGTGACAAACGGGATGACAGAGATTATGATCGGGAAGATTATGCAGATGATGCAAAGCGTTATACCGATCGCTATTGTCATGCCGTATGTAGGTCTGTAGCTGTTCTTCTCGTTCTTAACGTATTCGGCGCCTTCAACGCTTAATGAAGCTTCGCCGTGGTTTATCTCCCCAAACTCTTTATTCTTGTTACGGGAAGTAACAAACAGAGCGACAGCTGCTGCGATCATGATGAAAAATCCCGCCGCACCGATAACATCACCATATGGTCCGCCTACAATCTCACTCATGATGCCTGAAGTTACACATAAAATACAAAGTGCAACTGCCAGGGGAATCATGATGGATCTTGCCGATACAGCTTCCAGGTACTCCTTGATTCTGTCGATGGAAAGCATCGGCTTGGCAGGTCCTGCGGAAGTCTTGATCTCAAGTGAAAGACCTATCGACTCTGCCACTTCCTCAAGGTTTCCGAATTCGGAAATAACGATTCCTACAGCCTCGTTCTCCGTCTTGCCGTCTGACATCAACTCTTCGAACTTATCCTCCATCATCGACAGAAGCTCGGCCTTGGCCTTACGAACTTCCGGCGTGTTGGGAAGGTTACGAAACATATTGTCCAGATAATTATTTATCGCATTCATCTGTTCTCTCCCTGCAAATCTGAAATAAATTTATCAATTACTTCCTTAGTCAATTTCCACTCTTCACACTTGGATTTGTAGTACTCTCTTCCGGCATCCGTGATCCTGTAATAAGTTCTCTTCTTGCCGCCGGACATCACCTCATCTGAGAAAGACTCGATGTATCCGTTCTTCTCCATTCGCGTGAAAGCCGAATAAAGGGTGGTTTCCTTGATAACATACTTCTCTTCTGCGAGGGTACGGATCCTCTTGGATATCTCATATCCGTAAGAAGGATCATCGAGCAAAAGATAAAGGATAATGATGTCGTTATACCCTCTTATGACATCGCTGCTTATCTCGGCCATTGAAAATCTCCTTTCGGTTTAACGTATTACGCCTGTCGTTGTTACGGCTGTCGTACTACGTTTGTCGTAGTAAATATAACACCGCCCGGAGGCGGTGTCAACAAGAGTGGTGAAAAAAGTTGGAAAATCAGTATTTATCGGGCTTCGCAGACCACTTTGTTCTTGCCGCTGTTCTTACCGATATAAAGATTGTCGTCAGATACTTTAACCCATTCGTCTACGGAAGAAGCTCCCTTAACACCCGCGAGGCCGGATGTAACCGTAACCTTGATGTGTTCGCCTTCGAATTCGAAGTCCTCGTTCTCGATGGCGGAACGGAGCTTTTCGATCAGGGGGATGCCGTCGGAAACGACATTGCCCGAAGTAAGAAGCAGGAACTCTTCACCGCCCCAGCGCGCGATCTTGCTTTCAGTACAGACCTCGCCCATGATCCTCGACACATTGCGAAGGACGTAGTCGCCCGCATTGTGTCCGTACTTATCGTTTATGTTCTTGAAGTCATCGATGTCAGCCATTGCAAGGAATGCATCCCCGCCGGCCTTCATCGAAGCCTCGAGCTTGGTGATCATGTAGTGACGGTTGAAAAGGCCGGTCAGCTGATCTCTGTGTGCAAGTTTCTCGAGGTTCTTCTCGGAATCGCGCACGATACGAAGCATGAGCCTTGAGTAATAGATCAGAAATCCGATTACGATAACCGAGTTCACAAGTCTGAATGCACCCGCAATCACGCTGTCTATCTCGTAAACGGCGCCTGCATATGCGGAGTAAACCGTGGACAAAAGGTAGCATATGAAGATAACGGCGCTTGAGTAAAGCGCATCCAGCCTCTTCATGCCAAGCTTCTCCCCTATGTACTCCGTGTAGAAGATAATGGGGATCATGGACAGGCAGTAAAGATGGAAGCCGACGCTGTTGCCGAGGCAGACCGTAGTCACCGTCATGTAAAGGGTGAGCCAGAAATAAACAAGCCTCGTGTATCTGTAGAGATTATTCTTATGTAATAAGTAATACCCGATAACATAGATCAACGCAGTAGGAATGCTGAACCACACAAGGAATGTTGCCCTGCACAGGAAAAAGAGACCTGCCAGCACAAATACCATAAGCAGGATGGAAGTATTTATCCTGAAAGTAAGCTTCCTGATTCCTTCAGTATCCAAAGCATTGTCCTCCACATCATTAATTATAACGCGGATAAACTAACGGAATTTGAACGAATTAAGAAACATTTAAGACATAAGTAAGACCTGTTTAAAGCTTATCTTTCGAGGGGCTTGTATAGTAAAGCCATAAACAACGAAGGAGGACTTCACCATGAAAGACTACGATATCAGAATTAAGAACGCATCAGAAGTAACACTATTCGGCACAAAGGACGACACAATGGTAGTGCCCGCTACGGTAAAGTTCGACACGGACAGAAGCAAGTGCGACATCGACATCAAGGACACCAAATCCGTTAAGGTAGGCATCCCGGACAAGGCCGAGCACGTTGAGCTTAACATCGCTGACTCTGACCTTACTGTCTCTGACATCCGTTTCGAAAAGCTGGAGATCGACGCCAAGGGCAAGATCGTAATCGATATTAAGGACACGACAGGCCCCATCGACATCAATCTTGTTAACGGATCAGCTGAGCTTCTCATTCACAAGGGTTTCTGCTTCTCGACTGTTGTTAAGGGCATCAATAACTCCATCGAGAACGACAACGTCGAATCCCTCGATTCTATTAACGTAATCGAGTTGAACGGAAAGAACAGCGTCCTAAAGATTACACGAGTTGACTGATATCAGGGTGCAGTAAACTCACCCGAGATACGGCCGTAAGCAATGATATTACCTGTATTACCATCCGAATCCGTATCGATCTGAGCGAGGAACAAAGGGAAATTCTCATTAGAAGTATTCAGCGTTCCTCTCAAACGATCGAGCGGATTTCTTATTGCAATAACATAGATGTCGTAAGTGTGTGTAGATCCCGGAGGCGGATAAGGACCAACATAAGAGGATCCTCCCCATCCCTGATCGAGATGAGTCTCGGTAACACCTTCAGACTTCCAGTGAATGAAGTAATAGGCCGTTGTATCAACCATGTAGATTACATATTGGTCAGCGCCCTCGACAGGATTCCATGAAAGCTCAGGAGATACATTCTCGCCTGCCAAAGTATTGGAGATAACATCAGCCCAGACGCCGTCCTCAATATCTTCGGATGTAATCTCGAACTCTTCGTACCCGCTCATGAAGTTGCCGTTCTCATCTGCGGTAAGAGGAACGATAGTCTCTTCGGGTTCAGCCTGTTCTGTCGTTTCAACTGCGGCCGTTGTCTCAGTTGTTTCTTCAGAAACGGAAGCAGGCGTAGTCTCGGCAACCGGCTCTGCTTCAGTATTCGAGCATCCTGCAAGATTCATCAGTGCGGCGGCACAAAGCACCAAGGCTGCAATCTTCTTGTTCTTAAGTAACATGCGGGTCCTCCTTAAGGGATCATCCATTACGAACATCATATCACTTCTCCTCTTTCTCCTTATTCGCATCCGTCTTGCTAAATGCAAGGCACGCATGCTTTGTCCGGGATGAAACCCCGTCGATCTCATCACGAAGTTTATCGATCTTTTCCTGATACTTTGAAGACTCTTCGTAAAGCTTATTCAGTTTACCGTTGATCTGTCTTACCGCCTTAAACTTGGGGTAGCTGATCGTGTAATTAATGATGAGAAGAACAAGACACATTATTCCTCCCATTACGGCCACAGATACCGCAGGCGATATCTCATCACAAGTTACGGCAAGGGCAAAAGCGCCTCCTGCTGTAAGTAAGATCAGCAATGCGCTTATGACCCACATCGTTATAAACACCGTCTTGGGATCATGCTCAACGCCGCCGCGGTCGATGATCATATTATCCTTGATCTTTCCGTGCTCGTTCTGGATCTTATCTTCTGTCTTCTTCCTTTCCTGTAGAAGATTATTCAGCTCTTTGTTAAGTGATGCTGCTTCCTTGATATTCGAATAAATATCAGCAAACTCATCGAAATATTTCTTATCCTCTTCGGCGCAGCTGTTCTTAATGAGACTGACAGATTCTTCGTCATAATCAAACTTATCCGAATCCAAAAGCTTCATCAGATCTTCCATGCTGTTACAGCGGGCTGAAGCGAACATTAATCCCCTTAAAGCTCTAAACTCATGGGGATCTTTAGCAAGCATAAATCTGTAGAGATCTTTGGCCGCATCATATTCGCCTCTGTTAAGATACGTCTGCCCCATATTAATGGCATTATCTTCGCGGAAGTACTCATAGTCATAAGTGGATCCGCAGAACTTACAAAGATAGATCTGTCTTTCGTTATCGATAACAAGATTCCCGCCGCAAGACGGACATTTGTGATCTTTAATTGTCTCCACTTAATATACCTCCATGGGTACATAATACCACTAGTACGCGTTAACGCATTACCTTCCCGTCACCTGGAATCTGTTATAGGAGACCGCGCCCGCTATAACCAGCACAACAGAAATAGCAAGGTATATCACCGGCGACATAACATAGCCCGTGAAGAAGTGACCTCCAATATTAAACAAACGGTACTCGGACAGGGACCATATGCTAATCTGATTAGAAGGCAGCATGGCATTAAGGTGCGACAGCAGACGGTACTGCGGAGGTATTACCTCAAGCTGTCCGAAGATGAACAGACCGACCATGATACCCGTCACCGCGAGACTATTCTTCAAGATCTCGGACACCGCCATAGAAAATGCGGCGAAGAGAATCGAAGAGGTGATCATCACGATCATCTGACGGACGATAAACTGTCCCATCGTAAGCGAATACGAAGACATCGGTATCTCGATCTGAACGGCGGAATTAAGGCCGTCCATTCCGTAAAGTCCGGTAACCATCGCGGACAGCAGAACGGCCGTCGCGACAGAGCATCCGATGACGATCGTAAGACCTGCGAGCATCTTCACAAGATATGTCTCCTTACGTCCGTTTACGCAACTTAAGATCAGTTGATCCGTACGCTGTCTGTGCTCCAATGTAAACACCGTCGACAGGCACAGAGCCGATATAAGCATGATGCACATGAGAACTCCCGCGAGCCCCTGTGCGAGCGTCAGCGCACCGCCGTTATAAACATATGTAAAAGGAGCCTGTTCCGCCATCTGTTCCTGCCACCAGGAGATCTCATCTTCGGTAAGACCGTCGCGATGCATATAATCGACTATCGCCTCATCGCGAATCTCATATAGCTCGGCAGCACCGTAATCAGAAAGCACAGCATCGTCATCACTTAATATCCCGGCTTCAACTCCGGCCACGCCCATATACTTGATGTTATCGGCATTCCACTCACTGCCGTTACCAAGAAGCTGCGGATACATCTCATTAAGAAGTTCGTCATCTATAACTCGTCCGTCCAAAGTCTTCTGTGCCACACCCGCTTCACGCGATGTCGTAAGTCCCGGCAATAAACCTTCGATAATGATCACCGCCAGCGTTATGATCAGCATCGCTATCGTCAGTCTGTTCTTAAGGATCTTCTTAAGCTCAAACTTATAAAGTGTTCCTATATTATTCATGTCACTTGAATTCCTCCATATAAAACTCCTCGAGGTCACCCTGCTTTTTATTCCATTCACCTTCGTGAATAAGCTGTCCGTCTCTCATCATCAGCACGTTGCTCGCGATATGCTCGATATCGGAGACGATGTGCGTCGAGAACAGCACTACGGTGTCCTTGCTGATGTCAGCGATAAGGTTTCTGAAGCGCACGCGTTCCTTCGGATCGAGACCCGCCGTAGGCTCATCGAGGATCAATATCTTCGGGTCGTTTACAAGCGCCTGTGCGATACCGACTCTCTGCTTCATTCCGCCCGAGAAAGTCTTTATCTTCTTGCCCGCAGACTCCGTAAGCCCCACGAGTTCCAGGAGCTCCTCCGTCTTCTTACGGGTCCTCTTCTTTTCGATACCTTTAAGAGCTGCGATATACTGCACGAACTCCCTTGCCGTGAACTCGGGATAGTACCCGAAGTCCTGAGGCAGATAGCCTAAGATCGCCCTGTATTCCTCCGAGTTGACCGGGATGCCGTCGGCCGTGATCTCGCCGCTTGTAGGTGTCAGTATGCCGGACATCATTCTCATGAGTGTCGTCTTGCCGGCGCCGTTCGCACCGAGAAGTCCCGTCACGCCTTCAGTGAGCTCGAAGCTGATCCTGTCGACTGCGATCTTGTTCTTGTACTGCTTTGTTATTCTGTCTACTTTAAGTTTCATGCCAATTCCTCTGATTTGTTAATTGTTTTCCACTGCTGCGCGGCCGTCAGCGCGAGAAGACCGAGTGCTATCAAAACGCCCCATCTTCCGATGAACTGAAGGTAGCCCGTGAAGGCCGCACCTCCGAAGTTCGATACGTAGTAAATTACGAAGGCGACGACGGAAGCCACAGCAAGAGAGCTCAAGTCCGTCTTCCTGCCGAGTGAGCTTCTCTCGATGGGAAGGCTGATGCTCATGGTAAGAAGATATGGGATAACCATGCGAACTGCAGTGAAGACTGCTCCTTCGCAAGTCACCGCCGATATCACAGGCGCCGCTATGAGAAGTACGATGAGTGCAGCCGCACCTAGGAGCGTCATCCTGGCGAGAACCACGCTTCTTAACGAGAACCTCGTCGCCGTCTCAAGCTCGGACATGCCGCATCTTCTTGAGCGGTTCGACTCTATAACAGCGACTGCCGCCGTAAAGGGCATGAGCATGGTAACCGCATTCTGCGCAGACTCCAGCTTCAGCACCGCTCCTGCTATGGCAACACCCACAACAAGCGCAGCAAGAAGCCAGACCGTGACTCTGATGTACGCCGCCTGCTGCCATATCATCGCGAACAGGCTCACTTCGCGGGGGCGGATGTTCTTAAGAAAAGCATCCTTACCCTTGGGCGCCGGAGCGCTGAATGCTTCGTTTAACAGATCTTTATAATCACTTGCCATCCTTAATCCCCTCCAGACTGCTTCTTAACCTCTCCTCTGCGTTCTTGATCCGCCTGTACACTGCGAACCGTGAGATGTTAAGCGTCGTACATATCGTACCTACCGATTCACCGTTCACGTGCCTCAGAAGAAGCAGCTCCTGATCCTCCGGATCAAGTTTCTTCAATGCCTCCCTGACGGCGAGCCGGTCTTCGATCGTTCTGTGCGCATCCGTCACCGGACCTTCGAAGTCCTCCGGCAGCGGATCCGGTTTAACTCTTCTGAATTCATCAATGCACAGGTTGCGCGCGATCGTATACAGATACTTGATCTCGTAACCGTGGATACTCCCCTTGGCGCTAATGTATTTAAGAAATGTCTCCTGTGTAATATCTTCCGCGACTGACTGATTCTTCAGCTTGAAATACACATACCGGTATATCTTGTCGTATATTTCTTCTATATCCATGGATCTAAGTTAATTGACCCTCCTTCACTCTGATTAACGGATCAGCCATGCATTATGTGCGGCAGGTGAGAAAAATTTTTCTCGTGAATTAAAAAGCTGACGTTAATGCCGTCAGCCGGGGTTTACTATCTTGCCGTCCTCTGACAGACGGATCTTGTAACCGCAGTGGCTGCAGAAAGCCGCACCGCCCTTCGCGACATTAACAAGGCCTCCGCAGGAAGGACAGTTGACGCCTGTGGTCTCCCCCTCGCCGTAAACACTGACTGTCGGGTCGATAAGCATCTCGCAGCCCTCGAAAGGAAAGTTCTCGAGCTCTCTTATAAGTACGCACTTGCCGTCGAGCTCCGATATCTCCAAGGTCTCGCCTACACTTATCGTGTCGTAATGAGAATCCGTGGGCTCCACCTTGATCGTGTCGTTGTTGATCCTGCCCTGCGCATCGAAATACCTTATTGAGACACCGTGAGGCTTCATGCCGTTAACGACGACACCCGCGGTATCCTTAACGCCGATCACCTTCGCATATGTAGTCCTGCCGCGCTTGGCAACATTCTTGATAAGTTTACGTTCCTTAAGATATCTGCTCAGAGCCACGGCGCCGATGACGATAAATATGACCGGCATGAACGCGAACCCGGCAACAAGGATGAAGTTAAAGTCCATCGCACCCGTCACCATCGCGATCACCATGCCTATACCTATAAGCTCGAACAGAATTCCTATACCGAGAAATATTACACTGAACAAAAACATAGCCCGATTATAGCATTGTGATCAGGGTTTATCCCACCAATCCTGCTATATGCCTTACAGCAGGTGATATCCGTTCTTCTCCAGAACATGCAAAGCTTTATCGTAATTCTCTTCTTTCACGAGAATGTAATCCGTGTTATATGTCGACACGGCAAATATTCCGATATCATTCGCGGCAAGGA
>JAEEGL016987406.1_pt1 | contig 28297 bp, 26 predicted proteins | sample 9134231 | NCBI WGS metagenome assembly JAEEGL01 (sample SAMN16246548, study PRJNA631951) | gut metagenome | biome: gut microbiome; feature: rumen; material: fiber-attached | host: Bos | place: Iran: Karaj | collected 2018-10
AAATGATGTCTTTTACTTATATAATAACCTGCGCAGGTCAAAAATACCTGCACTTCATATGAATTCGGGGTGTGGCTCAGTTTGGCTAGAGCGCTGCCTTAGGGAGGCAGAGGTCGCAAGTTCGAATCTTGTCACTCCGACGAAGAAACCTGGGAATGTTTTCCCGGGTTTTTATTTTACCTTAATTAGCTCATACTCTCTCGTGCCGAGCCCAATTTTCTCGCCGTGTGAAAGCGCCTCTTTCCAGCGGACATTCGGGTTGGAATCCATGAAGTGGTCATGGTGATGATGCCAGTTTTCCTTCGCAAGATTGTCTCCGAGCTGACTGTTGGCAAACGGTGTTGCCGCCTGGCAGAGGTCTACGCAGGCCTGATCGAGCGCAACCGGATCAAACGAAGCAAGCATGCCGATGTTCGGCAGAATCGGTGCATCATTCTCGCCGTGGCAGTCGCAGTTCGGCGATACATCCATAATTAAACTGATATGAAATGCGGGCTTGTCCGCAAGAATTGCTGCGGTATATTCGGCCATTTTGCAGCAAAGGACTTCGTTTGCCGCATCGTAGCCGCTGTAGATTGCATCGAATGCGCACGCGCCGATGCAACGGCCGCATCCTTTACAAAGATCTTCGTGAATCACTGCCTTGCCGCTTTCGTAGGTAATCGCGTCGGAACCGCATTCCTTCGCACATTTCTTACAGCTCCTGCAAAGGTTTGCATTGACAAGGGGTTTGCCAGCGCTGTGCTGCTGCATTTTACCCGCACGGCTTCCGCCGCCCATGCCTATATTCTTGATTGCGCCGCCGAAACCGGTAGCCTCATGACCTTTAAAATGGGACAGCGACACAATAATGTCCGCATCGTAAAGCGCGCGGCCGATATAGGCTTCCTTGCAGTATTCGCCGTTCGGTACGGGCACCGTCGCTTCATCGGTACCTTTCAGTCCGTCCGCTATTATCACATAACAGCCCGTGGTCACACTGTTAAAACCGTTTGCTTCGGCATTATAAAGATGATCCACCGCATTCTTGCGGCTTCCGGGATAGAGCGTATTGCAGTCGGTCAGGAAAGGTTTTCCGCCGAGTTCCTTAATCACATCCGCCACCGCTTTCGCATAATTCGGACGAAGGAACGCAAGATTTCCAAGCTCGCCGAAATGCATTTTGATGGCTACGAATTTGCCGTCAAAATCAATGTCTCCGATTCCGGCCTTACGAATCAGTCTTTTTAACTTCTCCCCCTGGCTGACGCCGATCTGTGTGCGAAAATCGGTAAAATAAACCTTTGCTTTCTCCATACCATACTCCTTTCCGATTCAATGAATAAACAGATTAATCAGTAACCCCGTCGCAAGTGAAAACACGATAATAAACGCCCAATACAAAAGAAAATTCTTAATTCCCAGAACCGCTTTTAATGCCCCTAAATTCGTAATCTTCGTTGCCGGTCCCGTAATCATGAATGCCGCCGCAGAGCCGAGGCTCATGCCGTTTGCAAGCCAGGCCTGCAGAATCGGAATGGTTCCGCCACCGCATACATATAAGGGAACTCCGATGGTGGATGCCATCAGGACGCCCCACGCCTCGTTTCCGCCGAATACGAAGGTCACCGCTTCCTGCGGCACATATCTTTGAAAAATCGCCGAAAGCAGAACACCGATTAAAAAATAGATTCCGGTCGCCTTCACATTTCTCCATAGATTCTTTAAAAACCTGAGAAAAATGTTCGGGTCGGTGTCTTTATTTTTCGGTTCGTCAAAGCTTTTAAACGTAAAGAACGGTTTCTTTCTGAAAAAAATGCGAATCATAAGTCCCGCAACAATGCCGCACAAAAGGCAGCTTACTATGCGGATGGCAAGCACCTTCGGTCCGAGCGCCGCACTGTAAATGATTAACTGCGGGTTTAAGAGAATCGAGCTCATCATGAATGCCGCCAGCCACTCGTCGCGTACACCGCCCTTTGAAAAGGATGCCGCAATCGGAATGGTTCCGTACATGCAAAGCGGGGAAGCCACGCCGAGTACGGATGCGGTGATGATGCCGACAATGCTGCTGCCGTCGCCCTTCATATCACGCATTGCTTTGTGAATGTGGTCCTTGAAAAACACCGACACAACGGAGCCGATCAGCATACCGACCACCCAGTACCCCGCAATCTGCTTTAACTGCACGAGGAAGTAGTAGCCGACATATAGGAATTCTCTTTTTGCAACTTCTAAAAACATCTTTTACTTTCTTAATCCAGTGAAATCAGCTTGTACGCGCGGTTGCCGAGTCCGATTTCCTGCGCATGCTTTAAAATATGCAATCCGTTCTTGCTAAGGATTCGCTCCTGCAATGAGCCGCCGTCCTGCGCCGCAAAAACCTGATCGATGCAGGCCTGGTCCAGTGCCACCGGATCCAGTGATGCAAAAATACCGATATCCGCCATATCCACCGCTGCCGGCGTGGAAACGCAGTCACAGTCCACGGACATATTGTTCATGACATTGATAAAAATGATTCGCTCGCCGTGTCCCATGTAATCGTAAACGGACTTTGCCGCCTCCGCCATGGACTCGGTAAAGATGTCCTGATTCGTGGTAAGTGCCGCAAGCGTAATCGTCGGTTTCTTTAATTTTCCGCCGGAATGGATGCGAACCTTACCCTGTGAAGAACCGAAACCGATGGAAATATTCTTCATCGCGCCGCCGAAGCCCGCCATCGGATGGCCCTTAAAATGTGTCAGCGTAATCACGTAATCGTAATTTTCGAGATTTTTACCGACCCAGTTTTCCTTTAAATTCTTGCCGCCGTCCACGGGAATCACCATGTATCCGTCACGGTCCAAAATATCCACGTCCGCAATTTCCGTAAAGCCGTGATCTTTGGCAACCTGCAGATGCATCTCGGTTTCCATTCTCTGCGAACCGGAATATGCGGTATTACACTCTACAATCGTACCGTCCACACTCTGTACCAGTTCCTTAATCAACTGCGGATCCAGATGGTTCGGATTGCCCGCCTCACCGGTGGAAAGCTTAATCGCTACGTTTCCGGAAGGGGTTGCACCGAGTGCTTCGTATGCCTTCCAAAGTCCCTCGGGACTTATATCGTTCGTGTAAAAAACATCGGAATAAGCCACATTTTCTCCCAAATCCGCCATGTTGTAGGATTCATGCGGCTCTATATCGTAATGCATGTGCGCCGTATAAACAATGTATCCGACAATCAGCAAAAGCACTACCGCCGCAAGCGCAATCAGGATTTTGGGCAGGATTTTTTTCTTCCCTTTTTTTCTGCTTTCCGTATTCTTATTCACCTTGTTTTCGCTCATGATATTCTCCCTGAGATAATTCATTTCGTATTATTCACTCTGAAATATGCACATATCAATTCAGTTTATTTTACTATGAAAATCACTCCTTTCGCAATCGTTTTATATCTCGTGCATTTGTCCGCAAATGCGTGTATAATGGAAATGTTGATGACTTACAAAAAAGTCGTTTTTGAAAGGACAATCCATGAAAAACAAACTGTCAAAAATCGATTACATCATCACACTGATTTTCCTGGGGTTGGAAGGCATTCTTGCAATCGGTGTTCTGGCTTTCGTCATCACCGGTCATTACTACCGCTCCCTCGGCTGTATCCTGTGGGGACTGGTACTCTGTCTTGTCTATTTTATCCGGCCTTCGTCGCCGCTCCATAAAATCACGGCATTCCCGGATCCGATTGATTCAAATGATGCAAAGAATAATCTTTTAAAGCGAATGGGCCTTACCCCGCAGGCAGTTGTCACGATGGCAACCTGCGTGGTTCTGATTCTCGCATCCGTCATTCCGATGGGCGCAGCGCCCGCTTATAACGGCGAATATCCGGAACATCGCAACCAGTACGAGCTTTTGGCGCGTTCCTTCCTGCACGGTCATATTTACATAGAATACGATGACATCGATCCGCTCCTTGAGACCATGAACAATCCCTACGATCCCGCGGAACGAAGCGAACTCGGTGTTTCGGTACACAATGACAATGCTTACTACAATGGACATTACTATATGTATTTCGGCGCAGTGCCTGTGGTGATGCTGTTTTTGCCGTATCTGGCGCTTTCCGGACGCGATTTGACCACCTACCACGCAACGCAGTTTTATACGGCATTTGCCATCATCGGAATCTTTTTGCTCTTCTACCAGATTGGTCGGAGATATTTTAAAAAATCGATGTCCCTCATCACCTATCTCTGCCTCTGCACTGCCATGGCAGTCATCGTAAGCAGCTGCCCGATTGCGATTCCGGCGCTTTACTGCACCGCGACATCTTCCGCATCCTGCATGATGATCTGGAGCATCTATTTCTTCTTTACCGGTGTCTTTCTTGCGGACCCCGTGGAGAAACGCTGGAAACGCGTTCTTTTATGCGTACTCGGTTCCTTCTTCGGTGCACTGGCATTCGGATGCCGCCCGACGGCAGCGCTCGGAAACATCCTTTTGATTCCGTTCTGTGCAGAGTATATTCGAAGCGAAGTTGCCGCAAAGAAAGCGGCGGGTTCGAAGGCAAACGGTGCCGAGCTGGCGTTGCGTGTCTGCATCGTTGCACTGCCCTATGTAATTATTCTTGCGATTTTAATGGTTTATAATTACGCGCGTTTTGAAAGCCCGTTTGAATTCGGACAATCCTATCAGATGACCGGTTTTGACCAGAGCAATTACGGTTCCGGTCTGTCAAACTTCAGTGAAGTGCGTATCGTAAACGGTATCTTTACGAACTTTATCGGATTCAGCGGAATCCGCGGCATTTTCCCGTACATCTACTATCAGAGTGCTTTCATAAACTATCCGGTTCTGCTCGCGGTATTCGGCATTTTCTTAAAACGAATCCGCGATTACGGAAAAAAGCATCACCTGAATCTTTTCATGGCAATGCTTTTTATCGGACCTTTATTTACGACTTTCATGCAGATTGGCTGGGCGCCAGGCGACGGAAGCGCGGAACGCTACCGCATGGACATCTATTACATGATGGTGGTACTTGCATTCCTTACCATCGGATTCTTCTTAAAATATCAGTGCGAAGAGCGCCGTGCAAGGTTTGCTGCACTGACCTGCCTGTTTTGCATCTGTGCGGTCGGTATTACGGTATTCTTCCTGCTCTACCCGTGCGATTACAACTACATGCACTGGTTCCCGGAAAAGCTCGACATCTTCCGCGAGATTCTCGTGCTGCACTGATTCGATTTCCGGATGCAGAAAACCCCGCGCAATGCGCGGGGTTCTTTTTGTCTGACTGAAATTGTCTGTGTTATTTTTCCTCGGACCCGGGTTCAGCGTAATGTACGAGGTCCATTGCCCAGTTTTGGTCGACCACGATGTCGCCGCTTCGGCGAATCGGCTTTAAGAGGTACTCGAATCTTCCGTCCATGTCCTCGTAATCCTGCATGTTAAAATTCGTCGAAATCTCGCCTTCCTTTGTACGGAACGCTACCTGATACTCTCCTTCGGAGCCGTACACATAGGACTCTTTAATCTCGGGAACGAGATCCGGATATTCCACCTGAAACTTGGTTAAGTAAAGCAGCTTCGCAAGCTCCATAACACGGTCATCCATGTTTTCGTCGAAGAGCATGATTTTTTCCTTTAACTGACGGTAACTGCGAACCACGCGGTAAATGTAACGGCCTTTGAGTTCGTCCGCCGCATCGGTTTCCTTTCCGCGGAAAATCGCCTCCGCCTTCTCTGCATCCGCATCGTTACGCACATAATAAATCATGACACCTTTTTCCACATCATGATACAAAAGACCGTAATCCACAAATACCACGGCACCGCATTTCGGGCATTTGTACTCGAAAAGCGTCATATCCTTTAACTTCTTTGCAAGCTCCGGATTTTCCCTGGTGTTGATGCTGTTATAGACAATAAATTCACCGGCCTCACCGCATTTCGGGCAGGTAATGTTTTTGATTCTGCTTGCTGACATTTTTTCTCCTATTTTCTACGTTTTTTCTTACCTTTGTTTACGATTCTTATTGTCTTGATAATGCTTATCGCAACAACACATCCCCATGCACATGCAAGGGAATATTTAAGTGCCTTGCCGGGAAGCGACTTCTTAATGTTCTTCGGTGCAAGGAGCTGGAAGCATGTAATCAGGGCAAGAATCGGAATTACATGTATTTTTTTGAATTTCTTTTTATGTTTGCATCCGCATTTGCCTTTGAGACATTTACACTTACAAGTTTTCATAATCGAGACCCCCTCTCGTGAAACACTCCGCAAAATATGCGTATAGATATATTATACTCCTCTTTTTACAAATATGCAAAAACCCCTCCCGCTGGAGGGGTTTTGCACATGCATATAACCGTCTGCTTACAGTTCATCCAGTCCGAAGCTGTCATGGATTGCATTGGCAGCACGCTCGCCGTCCTTATCGTCAATCAGAACGGTAACGCGGATTTCGGAAGTGGAAATCATCTTGATGTTGATGTGCTCGTTGTAGAGGCATTCAAACATCTTTGCCGCAACGCCGGGGTTGCTCATCATGCCGGCACCTACGATGGATACCTTGCATACATTTTTCTCGATTTCAATATGCTCATAAGCCAAGCGTGCTTTGTTGTCCTCAAGTACCTTCAATGCGTCGTCGCCGAAGGACTCATCCACGGTAAAGGAAATATCCTTGGTGTTCTCACGTCCTACGGACTGAAGAATCATATCCACGTTTACGTTTGCTTTTGCAAGGGCATCAAATACACGGAATGCTGTTCCGGGCTTATCCTGAAGTCCTACAATTGAAATTCTCTCTGCGCTCTTATCTACGGCTACGCCGCTAACCAACATCTTCTCCACTTTCACATCCTCCTTCACAATAGTTCCCTCTTCATTGGTAAGAGAGGAACGAACCACCAGCTGTACGCCGTATTTTTTCGCCATTTCAACGGAGCGGTTGTGCAATACGCCCGCACCCAGAGTTGCAAGATCGAGCATCTCGTCGTAAGTAATCTCGGAAAGCTTTCTTGCCTTCTTTACGATTCTCGGATCTGCGGTATATACGCCGTCCACGTCGGTGTAGATTTCACACATGTCCGCACGAAGCGCTGCAGCAAGTGCAACAGCGGTTGTATCGGAACCGCCGCGGCCCAGTGTGGTGTAATCGTCGTATTTGTTCACGCCCTGGAAACCGGTGATAATAACGATTTTCTTCTGTTCCAGCTCATGAATGATGCGCTCGGAATCAATTCTTTTCAGTCTTGCGTTTCCGTATGCGGATGTGGTATGCATCTGCACCTGAAAAGCGTTCAGTGAGATGGACGGAACACCGAGAACATCCATTGCCATACTCATTAATGCAACGGAAGTCTGCTCGCCGGTGGTCATAAGCATATCCAGCTCTCTTCTGGACGGGTTGGGATTGATGTCCCTTGCCATCGCAATGAGTTCGTCCGTCATTTTACCCATGGCGGAAAGAACTACAACCACGTCGTTTCCCTTTTTGTAATCTTCGATCACTCTCCTGGCAACATTGTAAATACGTTCCTTGTTTGCCACGGAGGTGCCGCCGAACTTCTTAACAACTAACATGTCGTCCTCCTAGTGTATATATTTCTCCCCATTCATTATCTGAGTTAAGGCTCGCTTACTTCACGCGAATGAACTTGATCGCTTCGCCGAGCGAATTGTACTTCTCAAGGAAGTCGCCCTCTTTCATGAGCGGCGTTACGAATGCATACTCGCCCGCAATGATTTCCGCGTCGAGTTCCTTCGCACCTTCAAATACTTTTTCCCAGTTGCCGTTTGCCGGATTGCCCTTCATGCGGACCAGATATTTGAATTCCAGTTCGTCCTTGGAATCAAGGCTAAGCACTTCGTCCGACCAGATGATTTCGGACGGCTTGCCGGGTTTCTTTGCAACCTCAACCACATCGGAAACAACTGCGGATGCGGTCGGGAGCTTTCCTGCGCCTCGTCCGTAGAACATGACATTGTCCACCATGTTTCCGTGTACGAGGATGCCGTTAAATACATCGCTTACGCTGTAAAGCGGATTGGACTCTTCCAAAAGGAAGGGTGCAACAAGCGCATATTTCTTCTCGCCGATTTCCTTGCACACACCGAGAAGCTTGATGTTGCGGTTTAAAAGTCCCGCATAATCGAAGTCTTCCTTTGTGATTTTACTGATGCCTTCGGTATAAATCTGTTCGTAGTTTACGGTCTTTTGATATTTTAAGGATGCAAGAATGGCGATTTTACGGCATGCATCGTATCCCTCGACATCCGCTTCGGGATTGCGCTCCGCATAGCCGTTTGCCTGTGCTTCCTTTAATACGTCGTCATAATCGCTGCCCTCTCTGTCCATTTTGGTCAGCATATAATTCGTGGTACCGTTTAAAATACCCGTAATCTCGTCAATCTCTTCCGCGGTCAGGCAGTCAAGAAGCGGACGGATAATCGGAATGCCACCGCCGACGCTGGCCTCGAATAAATACATGCAGTTATGCTCTTTTGCAATGCGAATCAGTTCCGGTCCGTGTGCAGCAACCAGTTCCTTGTTGGAGGTGCAGACACTCTTGCCCGCTTCCAGCAGCGCCTTGGTAAAATCATACGCCGGCTTTAAACCACCCATGGTTTCGCATGCAATCCTGACTTCGTCATCCGCAAGAATTGCGTTAAAATCCTTCGTGATTTTTGCTTCGAAACGGTCTCCCGGGAAATCGCGAATGTCGAGAATGTATTTTACATTCAGTTCTTCACCGACGCGGCCTGCAATTGTCTTTGCGTTGTCAAAAAGAACATCCGCAACGCCTCCGCCGACGGTACCGTATCCGAGAATAGCTACATTAATCATGTCTGACTCCTTGTATCTGAAATTATCTTTTTACTCTCTTGCAACAATCTTGATGGAATGTACGCCCGATAAGGATTCCATATCCTCAACCATCTTTGCCACATCCCTCGTGGACGGCAGGATCTGCAGGGAAATGGAAAGCGATGCCATATTGTTAATCGGGATACTCTGATGGATGGTCAGAACGTTCGCACCGTACTCTGCGATGATTCCGAGAAGAATCGAAAGAATTCCGGGCTCGTCCTCCATCTCGCAGGTAAATGTAAGCGTCTTTCCTTCGGAACTGTCATGAAAAACGAAGATGTCATCTTTGTATTTGTAAAATGAACTCCGTGAAATTCCCGTCCGCTCCACGGCTTCCGCAACGGTCACCACTTTTCCGGTTTCCAGCAAAGACTTGGTCTCAACCACCTTTAAAAGGACTTCCGGAACCGCTTTTTCTTTAATTACGTAATAGGAACTTCTCTCTGCCATACTTTGTCCGTCTGTCGCCGACATTCGTCTTTATACGACGTGTTTGTCCGCGCATAGCGGACATATGTACACCTGCGGGGGATATCATACCATGACGGCAACAAAAAAGCAACCCCGCAGAGGTTGCTTTTTGATGTTTTTCTCAGGTTTTTTATCCAAAACGGATGCCGTGCCCGCATCCGGGCTACGGCTCCTCCACCGGTGCTGCCTGACTCATCTTGCGCATCTGGCTTAGGAATACCTTGATTTTACCCATATAACTCTTCTCGTCGAAAACGTCTTTTGCATACTCTTCTTCGAGAATTCCCTTCATTGTATAGGAAATCGTCATGTCAAAAATCCGGTCATCCACATACGGTGCAAACTCGATTCGTTCCACATTTGCATATGCTTCACGGATTCTTTCTCGATACACTTCGATATAATTGTTTACCGCTTCCAGCGCTTCCGGGGAAGTCTCCTTATCGAGGCTTGCCAGGAAAAGCGGCACATACGGGTAAGATCTGCGCACAAGCATTTTTACCTTTTCGATTTCAATGGTGGTATCGAAAAAGTCCGTATTCTCGGCCGGCATATCCGCGGTCAGCTCCATGTTGAGATATTTTATCGCATAGTCCACAACGAACGTGTATAAGCCGATTTTATTCTCAAAATAATGAAACCACAGGCCTTTGCTGACTCCGGCTTCTTTTACCATTTCATCGGTTGATGCTCTCGCATAGCCGTTTAAGGCAAATACCTTCATGGCGCCGTTAATCATGCGGTCCTGTTTCTCTTTTTTTAAATCAAAGAATTTTTCGTTCATTTATTCTGTCTTCTCCCCATCCCCGATTACACCGCTTTACGCGCAGGTTACGATTTGCCGTTCCCGGCACGCGGCGCGTTGACCTCATCGGTCACACACATCATAACACCTTATTTTTCTGCTTGCAATGCCTTTCGGCGCACTTTTTTCGTTTATTTGTTTATTTCTTGCAATTTTGCCGATGAATTTCTGCTTTTCTTCTTCCATTTATTCCTTAAATGGGGTAAAATACTCTTTGGGTGCGTTTCCGGCCCAAATGAACAGAATCGATATTTTGGAGGTTGGTTATGAAGAGTACAACAAAGCTTATTTTGGCAGGTCTTGGAACCGCAGCAATCTGTGCAGGTGTATATTATGCATACAAGAACAAAGACAAATTCTTAAAGACGGAAGAAGTGATTAATCCCGACGGAACTGCCGAGAAACGCACTTATGTTGTTTTAGATGTAGACGGCGCAAAGAAGAAAGCAACCGATTCCATTCAGAAGGGCAAGGAAAAGGCTCAGGATACCTGGAAAAAGGTTGAGAACGGCGCAAAGGAAACCATCAGCAAGGTAACCGGCAAGGGCAAGGAAGAAATGGAAGTTGATGCTGAAAACCTTGTAGACGGCGACGAAATCTTAGAAGCTGTCGATGAAGTAAGCGAAACCGTTGCTGAAGCTGTAGGACTTACCCCTGCAGAGGCATAATCATTATTTGAATACTTTGGGTCCGCCAAACCGGCGGGCCCTTTTCTTTTCCTTATCTTCCTTTTCATTTTACATTTTCTGTGCTATAATATGCAGGCGTTATTGCGCACCGGAATACTATAATTTAACGCGAGGAAATATCATGGACGAAATCAGGAACAATGTAAATACGGCTCCTGCTGCCGACGAAGCTGCAGAGGAAAAGGAAGTCGTTTCGAGAAACTTCATCGAAGTGGAAATCGACAAGGATCTGGCGGAAGGTGTTTATGACACCGTACATACCCGCTTCCCTCCCGAACCGAACGGCTATCTGCACATCGGTCACGCAAAGAGTATTCTTTTAAACTACGGTCTGGCGCAGAAATACGGCGGCAAATTCAACATGCGTTTTGACGACACGAACCCCACCAAGGAAAAAGTGGAATTCGTTAATTCCCAGCTTGAGGATATCAAATGGCTCGGCGCGGATTGGGAGGACAGACTCTTCTTCGCTTCCGATTATTTTCCGCAGATGTATGAAGCAGCAATCAAGCTGATTAAGAAAGGCAAAGCTTATGTTTCCGACCTGACCGCGGATGAAATCCGTGAATACCGCGGCACCTTAACGGAACCCGGCAAGGAAGATCCTTATGCCGGCAGAAGCATTGAGGAAAACCTCGCACTCTTTGAAGAAATGAAGTCCGGTGTGATCGAAGACGGCGCAAGAGTTCTTCGTGCCCGCATTGACATGGCTTCTCCGAATATGAACATGCGTGACCCGGTCATCTACCGTGTGGCACACATGACACATCACAGAACCGGCGACACCTGGTGCATCTATCCGATGTATGACTTCGCACATCCGATTGAGGACGCCATCGAAGGCATCACGCACTCCATCTGTACATTGGAATTTGAAGATCACAGACCTCTCTACGACTGGGTTGTAAGGGAACTTGAATATCCTCATCCTCCCAGACAGATTGAGTTTGCGAAATTATACTTAAACAATGTCGTAACCGGTAAACGTTACATCAAGAAGCTCGTAGAAGACGGTATTGCAGACGGTTGGGACGATCCGAGACTCGTCTCCGTTTCCGCTCTTCGCCGCCGCGGCTACACGCCCGAGGCAATTAAAATGTTCGTGGAGCTTTGCGGTGTATCGAAGGCACAGTCCGTTGCGGACATGGGAATGCTTGAGTACTGCATCCGTGAGGATTTAAAATTAAAGCGCCCCCGTATGATGGCCATCCTCGACCCGGTTAAGCTTGTCATCGACAATTATCCCGAAGGACAGACCGAAATGTTAACGGCTGCCAACAATCTGGAAAACGAAGCTTTGGGTGAGCGTGAAATCCCGTTCGGCCGTGAACTCTGGATTGAACGCGAAGACTTCATGGAAGAGCCGATTAAGAAATATTTCCGCCTCTTCCCAGGAAACGAAGTACGTTTAATGAATGCATATTTCGTAACCTGCACCGGCTGTGAGAAAGATGAAGACGGCAATGTAACGGTTGTACACTGCACCTACGATCCCGAAACCAAGTCCGGTTCCGGATTCAACGCAAGAAAGGTGAAAGGTACGATTCACTGGGTATACGCACCCACTGCAAAGCAGGTGGAAGTCAGACTCTTTGAGAACATCATCGATGAGGAAAAAGGTGTATACGATAAGGAAACCGGTGAAATCAACTTAAATCCGAATTCCAAAAAGATTATTCAGGCTTATGTTGAACCCGCTCTTGCCGAAGCAAAGGCATACGAAAGCTTCCAGTTCGTTCGTAACGGCTTCTTCTGTGTGGACTACAAGGACTCCAAAGAAGGTGCTCCGGTATTCAACCGCATCGTAAGCTTAAAGAGCTCTTTCGTGTTGCCGAAGAACTGATTCTTTCGCAGGATTTTACAAACAGTAAAACACATATAAAAAGACCGCCGAACGGCGGTCTTTCTTTCAGACTGCAGATCATTCATCTGCCTCTAAAATCCCGTAGATTTCTTCCAACCCCTGCTTCGTTTCCGCCGAAAAAGCAATCAGTTTTCCGTCTTTGCTCATACCGAGGCCTTCACGAATCAGTTTTAACTGTTTCTGCAACTGGGAACGTTTGATTTTATCCGCTTTCGTTGCGATGACAATCGGTTCGAAGCAGGTTGCAACCACCCAGTCGTACATCATCTTATCGTTTGCAGAAGGCTCATGACGGATATCCACTAAAAGAAAAACCTTACGAAGCTGACGGGAACGCTTTAAGTAGCGTTCGATCATTTTACCCCACTTCTCTTTCGTGGACTGCGAAACCTTCGCATAGCCGTATCCCGGCAGGTCGACAAGATAGAGTTCGTTATTGATATTATAATAATTAATCGTCTGTGTTTTGCCGGGTTCCCCGCTGACGCGTGCATAGGCCTTGCGGTTCATAACCGCATTGATCAGCGACGACTTGCCGACGTTACTCTTTCCCGCAAATGCATACTCGGGAAGGGTATTCTCCGGAAGTGCGGAGGTAATGCCGACGACGGTTTCCAGGTTGACGCTTTTGATGACCACGTTTTTTCCTCTCTCGTGCAGATCTGCACGGCTTATCACGAACTATCTGACAAGTGCCTGTTTCAATACATCTTCCATCTGATGTACCGGAATGATGTCGATGCCATCCGTAATTTCCCTGTCAAAATCTTCGATATCGCGCTCGTTTCCTTCCGGAATCAGAACGGTTTTGCATCCCGCACCCTTCGCCGCAAGAAGCTTTTCTTTTAAGCCTCCGATTTCAAGAACATTCCCGCGAAGCGTAATCTCTCCGGTCATCGCCAGATCGCCGCGCACCGGAATATCCGTAACCGCGGAAAGAAGCGCCGTTGCAATCGTAATACCCGCGGACGGTCCGTCCTTCGGAACCGCACCTTCGGGGATATGAATATGCACGTCGTTTTCCTTAAAGAGTTCCGGAGCGACATGATATTTGCCCGCCACACCGCGAACATAGCTGAATGCCGCAAGGCAGGACTCTTTCATCACTTCGCCGAGCTGGCCGGTAAAATCCACTTCTCCCTTGCCGGGCAGAATACCGACTTCGATTTCAAGCGTTTCCCCACCGACGGGTGTCCATGCAAGACCGGTTGCAATACCGACTCTCGCCTTCTTGCCTTTCTTCTCGGTCTTATATTTTTTCTTGCCTAAGAACTCTTCCAGATTGCGGTCGGTTACACTGACCTTCTTTGCTTCGCCCATTAAAAGACTCTTTGCTGCCTTGCGGCAGATTTTACCAAAGCAGCGTTCAAGCGCACGCACGCCCGCTTCCTTCGTATAGGACGCGATAATCGTGCGAATCGCACCGTCCGTAATCGTAAGTTCGTTCTTCTTTAAGCCGTTTGCCTCAAGTTGTTTCTTCCAAAGATGTTCCTTCGCAATGTGAAATTTCTCCGTTGCCAGATAGGAATTCAGCTCGATAATCTCCATACGGTCAAGCAAAGGTCTCGGAATATCCTGCGCATTGTTTGCGGTTGCAATGAAAAGTACCGGGGATAAATCAATCGGCAAATCCACATAGTGGTCCTTAAAATTCACATTCTGCTCTCCGTCAAGCACTTCAAGAAGTGCCGCCGCAGGGTCACCTTTATAGTCGCTTCCGAGCTTGTCCACTTCGTCGAGAAGAATCAGCGGATTGTTTACCTTCGCATGAAGCAGTGCTTTTGCCAAACGACCCGGCATGGCACCGACATAGGTTCTTCTATGACCGCGGATTTCCGCTTCGTCACGTACGCCACCTAAGCAGATTCGCTCGTATTTACGGTTCATGGCTCTTGCCACGGACTTTGCAATCGAAGTTTTACCTGTTCCCGGAGGTCCCACAAGACAGAGAATCGGTGTATCTCCGCTTGAATTTCTCGCACGTACCGCAAGAAACTCCAGAACGCGTTCCTTGACATCCTTTAATCCGTAATGGTCCTCGTCGAGAACCTGTGCCGCATTGGCAAGATCGGTATTGTCATCCGAACGTTCATTCCAGGGAAGTTCCAACAGCGTATCCACGTACTGATACGCAACCGCTGCCTCGGAACCCGAATGCGAAACACGTTCGAAACGATCGATTTCCTTATCGATATCCGCCTTGATTTCATCAGGCGCATTCAGTTTGTTCAGTCTTTCGCGGAATTCGTCCGCATCCGATTCCTCGTCATCCCCGAGTTCCTTGCGAATAACCTTCATCTGCTCACGCAGAACAAAATCCTTCTTCTGCTGCATCGTTGCTTCGTTTACTTCGCGAATCAGTTTTTCGTTCAGTTCGTAGCGAACCTTTGCAACCTGAAGTTCCTTGCTGAATTCACGGTACAGGCATTCAAAAAGTCTCTCCTCGGTATCCTGCATAAGAAGCGACATGCGCTCGATGGCCTGGAAGGGAATTTTAGCCATAAGAATACGCATGACCGGGAACAGCTCGTTCGCATTTCTCGCATAGTCAAGCAGAGTCTTCGGAAGCGTCTTCTGATAAATCACATACTCGCCTAAAATCTCCGCAAGCATGCGGATTCTTGCCTCTTCCTCATCCGCCGTGAACTCGGCGCGTTCCACCGGTTTTAAGCTGACCGCAGCCATCATAATGCCGTTCGGCTGCTTGTTGATTTCACGGAATACAATGCGCTCGATTCCCTCAAGTAAAAGCCTTACATTTCCGTCCGGCATGACGACTTTTTGCTTAATCAAAGTCTCCGCACCCACGGGAAAAACAGACTCGGGCCCTTCTAAGGTGCTCAAGCCTTCACGCATTGTGGCAAGGGCAATGTGCCCGCCTCCGTTTAACAGATTAATTAAGGCTTCCGATGCATCACCCTTTTTGAGATCGATGTGTCCCACCATCCCCGGCAGAACCACCATTCCCTGCATGGCGATTAATGGAAGCCTCTTTAACTCGGAATACTCACTCATACTTTAAGCTCTCTTCTTTTTGCTCTGTGTACTCTCTCCGAACCGGATTACCGTCGGTTTGCTGTTTCCAAGCACGGAATCCTTGGTAATGATTACTTTTTCGATGGTCTCGTCCGAAGGAATCTCGAACATTACATCCATCATAACCTTCTCCATAATGGAACGGATTCCTCTGGCTCCGGTCTTTCTTTCATATGCTTCCGATGCGATTTCGCGAATCGCGTCTTCTTCGAATTCCAGCTCCACGCCGTCAAGTTCGAAGAGTTTCTTATACTGTTTTACCATCGCATTCTTCGGTTCCTTGATGATACGGATGAGTGCATCCACATCAAGGCCTTCCAAAGATACGCTCACCGGCACACGACCGATAAATTCGGGAATCAGACCGAATTTGATAAAATCCTGCGGCGCCACTTCCTTCAAAAGCTCACCCAGTGCCTTGTCGGAGTTCTTTGCAAGAATCGAATTGAAACCGATGGATTTCTGGTTCAGTCTTGCCTCGATAATCTTCTCGAGTCCGTCAAATGCACCGCCGCAGATAAAGAGAATATTGGTGGTGTCAATCGGGATTAACTCCTGCTGAGGATGCTTTCTTCCACCCTGGGGTGGTACGGAAGCATTTGTGCCTTCGATGATTTTCAAAAGTGCCTGCTGAACGCCTTCACCGGATACATCACGGGTGATGGACACGTTCTCACTCTTTTTGGTGATTTTATCGATTTCGTCGATGTAAACGATACCGTATTCCGCACGTTCCACATCGTAATCCGCTGCCTGAATCAGTTTTAAAAGGATGTTTTCCACGTCCTCACCGACATAACCGGCTTCGGTCAGTGTTGTTGCATCCGCGATTGCGAACGGCACGTTGATGATTTTTGCCAGAGTCTGTGCAAGATATGTCTTACCGGAACCCGTAGGGCCGACCATGATGATATTGCTCTTTTGAAGCTCCACATCCAGGTCTTCCGGAGCCATTACACGTTTGTAGTGGTTATATACCGCTACGGAGAGCACCTTCTTGGCTTCTTCCTGACCAACTACATACTCATCCAGAAACTCTTTGATTTCTACCGGTCTTAAAAGGTTGATGTCCTTCTCGTCATCGTCATCATCCAGTTCGCTTCCGCGATAGTACTTCTGCTCGCCCACAATCTGGGAGCACATATCCACGCACTCGTCGCAGATAAACAGTCCGTCCGGACCGGCAATCATTTTATTTACCTGATCCTGCGAACGTCCGCAGAAGGAACATCTGATTTCGTCCTTATCCTTTTTTGCCATTTTGAAACCTTTCTTTTATGCTACATTCTCGTCTTATTTCTCGCGATTGGTGATGACACAGTCAATCAGACCGTACTCTTTTGCCTTCTCGGCGCTCATCCAGTTGTCACGGTCGGTATCCGCAGCGATTACTTCATACGGCTGTCCGGTCTTCTCCGCAAGAATCCTGTTTAATTTTTCTTTAGTCTGAAGAATGTGCTTTGCGGCGATTTCGATTTCGGTTGCCTGACCCTGAGCACCGCCAAGAGGCTGGTGAATCATAATCTCCGCATTCGGAAGAGCCATTCTCTTGCCCTTTGCGCCGCCTGCAAGCAGGAATGCGCCCATGGAAGCCGCCATACCGATGCAGATGGTGGATACGTCGCACTTGATATACTGCATAGTATCGTAGATTGCCATACCTGCGGTTACAGAACCGCCGGGGCTGTTGATGTAAAGCTGGATATCTTTATCGGGATCTTCTGCTTCGAGGAACAAAAGCTGTGCCACAACAAGGCTTGCGGAAAGATCCGTTACTTCTTCCCCGAGGAAAATGATACGATCCTTCAACAGTCTGGAATAAATATCATAGGACCGTTCACCGCGGCTGGTCTGTTCAATGACATAAGGTACTAAACTCATGATTTACCTCCCTTTTACGTATGTTTTTTGTTCATTTCATAACGAATGCAAGCCGGCAGTATGCCGGCCGCATATAAAATCGTGTTTTCTTTCGACAGGCAAAAAACTCTTTGCCCTAAAGCATTTCTTCGGATTATGCTTCCTTTGCGCTTTCGGTTACAAGGGTAATTGCCTTCTGGATAGCGATATCCTTCTTGAACTCTTTGATACGCTCTTCATCCATATACTCGTTCTTAATCTTCTCCGGCTCAATCTTGTACTGATCCGCAAGTTTCTTGATTTCAGCATCGAGTTCTTCTTCGGATACTTCAATTTTCTCCGCATCCACGATTGCTTCGCAAACGAGTCTGGTCTTAATACGACGTTCAGCCTGCTCTTTTACCTGCTCCATCATCTTCTCTTCGTTGGTGCCGGTGTACATATAATACTGTTCGATGTTCATTCCCTGCATTGCAAGTCTCTGGGAGAAGTCATTTACGATGCCTCTCTGCTCGGTCTGCATCATTGCCTCGGGAATGTCCATGGAAGCGTTTTCGATAATCTTTGCGATAACCGCATCTTCCTTCTTCGTAACGGCTTCTGCTTCCTTGCTTTCCTTTAAGTGCTTCTCAACACTTTCCTTGTACTCTGCGAAGGTTTCGTATTCGCTGACTTCGGAAGCAAACTCGTCATCAAGCTCGGGAAGTTCGTTCTCTTTGATGCCCTTAATGGTTACGTTGAATTTAGCGGGCTTGCCCTTTAATTCCTCAGCATGATATTCCTCGGGGAAAGTAACGTCTACTACAACTTCCTCGCCGATGGACTTGCCGATCAACTGCTCCTCGAATCCTTCGATGAAGGAATGGGAACCGATGGTCAGAGGATAATCGGTACCCTTGCCGCCCTCGAATGCCACATCATCCACGAATCCTTCAAAGTCAATCGTTACGATGTCGCCATCCTTAACCGGTCTGTCTTCGATGGTAATCGTACGTGCGCTGTTCTTGCGCTCTTTCTCGATTTCCTCGTTAACTTCTTCTTCGGTAACGGTGGTTTCCACCTTGTCAACGGTCACACCCTTGTACTCGCCAAGCGTTACTTCAGGCTTTAATGCTACTTCTGCGGTGAAAATGAAAGGCTTTCCTTCTTCCATCTGAACCACGTCAATCTTCGGAGTGGAAGTGATTTCTTCCTCGCACTCGTTATATGCTTTCTCATAAGCCTCGGGAATGATTTCGTTGGCAGCGTCTTCATAGAAAACGGACTTGCCGTACATCTTCTCGATCATGGCACGGGGCACCTTGCCGGCACGGAAACCGGGGATGCTGATTTTTTTCTTATTCTTGTTATAAGCAACCTCGATTGCCTTTGCAAAATCCTCTGCAGGCACCTCGATGGTAAGCTTAGCCATGCCTTTTTCCAACTTCTCAACTTTCAAACTCATTTTTGTGTTTCTCCTTTCATAACCGACCGCGAATTACCCGCAGACAGATAGTTATTGTATCATATTCTAACAAATCTCTCAAGATTTTCGTTATTCAAACATTTCGGGAGGTCCGTATACTTCACGTTCCTCATTTTTTTTCGGGTCGAATTCAGGGTCGTCTTTTTCGTCACCCTTCTTTTCGTCATCTTTCTCCTCGTCCTTCTTTTCCTCTTCCTTTGCGGCGTCCGGATCAACGATGGGCTCGTCGTTTAACTCTTCTTCGGAAAGCTCTTCTTCCACAACCGGTTCTTCCTCGCCTGCAAACGGAGGTCCGTAAACTTCCTCAATCTCATTGTTGGAAGGATCGAAAATCTCAGGCGGACCGTATACAACGGGCTGTTCGTTCTGTGACGGATCGAACGGCCTGATCGGACGGTCACCGTTCACATTGTAGATTGCGGATGCGGATGCACAAAGAATCATGAGAATCAAAAGACCGACACCGACAATCAGTAAAAGCAGTGTCCACCATCCGCTCTTTCCGGCATCCCGCAGTCTTCTGACCGTTAAGGAAACCCAGGGAAGTAAGGAAAGAAGCAGATATCCCGCAAGGGCAAATGCTCCTAAGCAATACCAGAGACCGCCGGTTTCCACCACGAAGGATGCGTACAAAAGTCCGCATGATGCGCAGGCAACAAGCACCTGAACGATGAAAGGAAACCAGTACTCTTTTAAGGTTGCGGTTCCCTTGTAGTTAAATGTGTTTGCCCACATGCGTTTGTAGGCGCCGAAGAAAGTAATCTTTTCTTCCATTGTGTTACTCCTTACTGGAACAGGTTTCCGTAGATGGTAAAAAACTCCGAAGTATCTATCGAATCGTCCTTTACGGCATGAATGGTTGCCCAGAGTTCTTCGTTTAAGTTTCCTGTTCTGTCTCCGAGGAAAGCATTGTATTCTTCCTCAAATGCTTCATTCTTTTTCTGGTTCAAAATCTTTAACTTATTCTGATCGGTTTCGTCCCGGTCAAACATATTGTCACACCGGATGATGTAGAAACCGTCCTTCGTCTCCACGATATTGCTGACTTCGTCGGATGCCAGGTTAAATGCCGCTTCCTCGTATTCCGGTTCGGTTTCGCCGCGGCTGAACTGGAAAGAGCTTTTCTCATCCTCGTTATATGCAACGATAAGATTATCGAATTTCTCGCCGTCTTCGAGCTTCGCAATGACCTCTTCGGCCTTTTTTCTCGCTTCCGCCTTCTTATCCTCGGAATACTCCACACGTTTTCCGGAGGAATCGATGGAATAGGTCTTAATCAGAATATGCGAGACGGTAATGGTCCTTGCCTCATCGTCACTGATTTCCGGATTGATATCCTTTACCAGAAAGCCGTACACACGGTTTGCCAGCGCATACTCGCGATACATGTTCTCGAAGTCTTTTTCCGTTAAGTTGAAAAGTTTCTTCTCGGACTCGTTTAATCCGGTGTAATACTGCTGTGCCGCCGCTTTCGCAAGTTTCTCGTCATCTTTCGAAAGAGAGACTTTTTTCTTTGCGGCAAGCAGGTTCATCACCTTGACACGGGAGATTCTTGCAAGAACCGTTTCTTTCAAACCGTCTTCCAAAAGCTCTCCGTCCTCGGTGGTCATTTCCCAGATACGGTCTCCGTAAGCGTTTTCATACATGTTCTGCATGTTCACCAGGTAGACCATGTATTCCGACTCGGTGCAGACGGCCTTGTCGATTTTAAACAATTCCCCTTCTTCAAAACCGGTGGTCAGAACAATCTTTTTCTTGCATCCGACCAGGGGAAGGAGCATCAGTACCGCAAGAACCGTCGCGAATACTTTTTTTATAATTCTTCGATTCATATTGATTCATAATCCTTTCGGTCAGCCTCGCCGCCGAAGGATAATCACCTTACTGAAATTAGTTCAAAGGGTACTTGTCGGTCAGGCTCTGAACGATTTCTCTTGCGTAAGGAATCTTCTCTTCGCCGCCCTTGATTACCGCTGCGATTGCTTCCGCGATGCGGTCCATATCCTCTTCGTTCATACCGCGGGATGTAACTGCAGGAGTTCCGAGACGAACACCGCTGGTAACGAACGGAGACTGCGGATCGTTCGGGATGGTATTCTTGTTGCAGGTGATGTGCGCTTCATCCAGCCACTTCTCTACCTGCTTACCGGTCAGGTTGTATTTCTTTAAGTCAACCAGCATTAAGTGGTTGTCGGTTCCGCCGGAAACGATGTCGATATCTCTGGAAAGAAGGCCTTTGCAAAGTGCCTGTGCATTGTTCACGATGTTCTGCTGATAAACCTTGAAATCATCGGAAAGTGCTTCTTCGAAGCAAACTGCCTTTGCGGCAATGACATGCATAAGCGGTCCGCCCTGGATTCCGGGGAATACGGCCTTGTTGAAATTGTACTTGTCGGCTGCTGCCTGGTTAGCCATAATCATACCGCCGCGGGGTCCGCGAAGGGTCTTATGGGTGGTCGTGGTAACAACGTCCGCATAAGGGAAGGGTGAGGGATGAAGTCCTGCTGCCACAAGGCCGGCAATGTGTGCGATATCAACCATCATAACCGCGTCCACTTTATCGCAGATTTCACGAATTCTCTTAAAATCAATGGTTCTTGCATATGCACTTGCACCCGCAATAATCATTTTGGGTTTGCACTCAAGTGCAAGCTCTTCCATTTTGTCGTAATCAAGGAAGCCGTCATCGTTAACGCCGTAAGGAACCACCTTAAAATACTTACCGGACATATTCGCGGGTGAACCGTGGGTTAAATGTCCGCCGTGGTCCAAGTTCATGCCCATGATGGTATCGCCGGGGTTCAGAATCGCGAACTGAACCGCCATGTTTGCCTGCGCACCGGAATGAGGCTGAACGTTAACGTAATCGCAGCCGAAAAGCTTCTTTGCTCTTTCTCTTGCAAGATCTTCCACAACGTCCACGCACTGGCATCCGCCGTAGTATCTCTTTCCGGGATAACCTTCCGCGTATTTATTGGTAAGTACACTGCCCATCGCAGCCATAACTGCCTTGCTAACCCAGTTTTCGGATGCAATCAGCTCGATATGGGAATTCTGACGAGCCTGCTCGTCAAGAATGGCCTGTGCCACTTCGGGGTCTACATTTTTGATTTCGTCGAATGAATACATTTTTATGCCTCCTTAAATACATATTGCTCAAACCTGAAAGGGCATGGTGCCTTAAAAGCCCATGCCCAAAAATTATACCATAAAGTGCCGCTGAAATCTACTGTAAATCACAAGGAATTCCGTCAGAAAATGTATTTTTTGTATGCTCCGAACGCACTCGGAAGAGCATAGCCGCTCCGTCGCTCTTCTTCGGTCACAAAGAAGATACGGTTTTGCGTATCCTCCTTTACCGGATCGGTGTGTTCATCCACCAGCGCGTGATATGCCTTCATATGCCACTCGATATGGGAAAAAATGTGCACGCTTTCCTCAATCTCTTTCAGCCGGACCGGGTGATATCCGAGACTTTTGATGTATTCCCCGGCCTGTTTGCGGTTTAAAAATCCATCCGCGGATGGCAGTTCGTACATTCCTGCCAGAAGTCCCTTCTCCGGGCGTTTCTTAAGAGCAATTCCCTTCGAGGATTCCAAAACAAATACCGTGCGGTTTTCGATTCTGCGTTTCACTTTCGGGTTTTTTTTCGGATACTCCGTGGGATTCCCCGCTTTGTGCGCCCCACAGATCGCCCGTAAAGGGCACTGCGCGCATTTCGGTTCGCCGTTCGGAAGGCAGACCGTGGCGCCGAGCTCCATAAACGCCGCGTTAAAATCGCCCGGGTCATAGTCCGTTAAGCGCTTTGAATTCTCCATGACTTCCTGAAGTTCTTCACGGATTCTTTTTACATTCTTCGTTTCGTCCACGGGCGCATCATCGGCCGTGATTCTCGTATAAACGCGCAGCACGTTTCCGTCGACCGCAGGTACGTTCTCCCCTCCCGCTATGGACGAAACGGCACCGGCCGTATAGGAACCGATGCCCGGAAGCGTTAAAAGCACCTCGTAGGAAACAGGAAAAAGGCCGCCGTGGGAAGCTTGTACTTCCATGGCCGCCTTATGCATGTTTCTTACTCTGGAATAATATCCGAGTCCTTCCCAGATTCGTACGAGGTCATCCTCGTTTGCTCCGGCAAGTGACTTTGCATCGGGGTATCTTTCAAGAAATGCGGCATAATACGGTTTTACCGCTTCCACACGTGTCTGCTGAAGCATGATTTCGGAAACCCAGATTCGATAAGGGTCCTTCGTATGCCTCCACGGCAGGTCGCGCTTGTTCTCCCGATACCAGGTAAGGAGTTTTTTTATGTCTTTTGTCTGAATCATATCCGTCCGGGTTATGCGATAATCTGAGGGCATTCCTTAGCGGAAACGCTTGCCGTCGAACTCGTGCATCGTCTCAAGGCGCTTCATCAGTGCATCGTAATGCTCCTGCTCGTTGCCGGGAGTCATGGGAAGGTCGAGCGATAAGAACATAATCGCAAACATCTCTTCCGAAATGTGGCCCTTCATCTCACGAAGTGCTTCCATCTGCGCATCATAGGTTTCCCCGCTTAAGAATTTGGCAAGTCCGGGATCAATCTGAATGGGAATCGTTGCGGAAAGGTCCGGAACGGTTGCCGAAGGCTCTTCCGGTTTAACGTATTCCTCTATGACCTCTTTTTCGAAGCGGTGTTTCTGCGTCGCCGCGGGATACACCATCGGGTTCAATTCTTCCACAAAGGAAAGATACGGTCTTACGAATGTTTCGTAGGGCGGATACAACGCCTTGTAAACCACCATCAGTCCGCCGTCTTCGGAGTCCTTGGCAAGGGTAACGACCTCATAGCGCTTTCCCTTAAAATGCTTGTAAACTTCTCCGGATTTTACTTCAATTTCCATATCTGCCCCCATTTGTAATTTCTTACTTCCGCACTCTATCTTACAGGATTTTCTTTCCGCTTGCAAATACTGTTCTTTTCGCCGGGTTCCTACTTTCCGGAATAGCGGATTATCAGCAGTTCCACCGCCATGCGGTCATTCATGCCGCCAACCTTGATGCTTCGGTCGAATTCGGCCGTATCCTTTAAGGCGCGTTTTAACTCGTCCATGGAGAACTGTCTTGCCTGCGCTTCATACTTGCCGGCGATAAAAGCACCCTTCTTCGGATCCCTGTGAAGTTCCATTTTCTTTGCAATCTGTTCACTGCTCATCCCGTGGTTCATTAAATCCTTCACGGCAATGAGCGCCCTAAACTGTTTGGAAATCAGAGCAAGAATTTTCAAGGGCGGTTCACGCAGTTCCAGCAAATCGTAGTAAAGTTTCAGCGCCTCTTTCTGTTTCTTGTTTGCAATGAATCCGATCATGTCAAAGACGCGGTCCTGCACCATAACATGGCAGAGTTCGTCCACATCCGTTTTCTCAATAACGCCCTTGTCCATGCAGTATGCGGTCAGTTTGTCCACTTCCGCCGCAATTAAAAACATATCACGGCCGGTATTCTCCAAAAGTGTCCGGACCGCTGCCTGCGTAATATTGATGTCACATGCGGCAGCACGTTTTACGATGAAACCGGTCAGGCTTGAATCATCCTGTTCCCCGTACTCCTCCGCCAGACCGATTTTCGTAATTTCTTTAAACGAAGTCAGACGCTTGTCCACTTTGTTTTCCAGAAATACTACAACTGTAGTTTCGGGAAGTTTTTTCAGCATATCGGTCAGGGTATCGTTCGCTGCGTTAAACCAGTCGGCGCCTTCCACGAGAATCATTCTCCGGTCCGCAAAGAAAGGTACCGTCAGGGCCGCATCTGCGACCGTATTTACATCGGCATCCTTCCCCGTGAACCGAAAGAAATTCATATCGCCTTTCAGCTCGTCGATTCCTTTTCCCATGCATGCCTTCACAAGCCGGTCACGGAAAAAATGCACCATGAACTGCTCCTCTCCGTAGAGAAGATACGCTCTTCTGATATTCCCCGATTTAATGTCTTTCACAACCTGAAACTGAATCGGTTCCGCCATTTGTTTTCTCCCGTGAATTACTGATCCGAAGGCAGCCTGTTTAAAAGCGCGTCCCCGTTTTTCTTTAACCACTTGTCCCATTTTTTATAATCCGGAAAGACACGGTCAATTTGCGCATAAAATCGTGGTGAGTGGTTCATCTCCAGTCTGTGACAGAGTTCGTGAACCACCACGCTGTCAAGCACCTCCGGAGGTGCCAAGACCAAAAGCGCATTAAAACTTAAGTTTCCGTCCTTTGTACAGCTTCCCCAGCGGGTGCGCTGCTTGCGAACGGTGATTTTATTATAACTGACTCCGAGTAACGGTGCATAGTAGGCAACTCGCTCGGCAAATACTTTTCTCGCAACACGCACGAGATGGTTTAATTCGGTCTGCGAAAGCTTCGGAGTCTGCTCGGCGATTTGCGCCCGCTCCCGTGCCTGCGCGGCGTGCTTGCGAATCCATTCGGTATTCTCGCGAATGAAGCTTTCGATTTCACCCTTTGTCGCATAGTAAGGCGCACGCACTTCGGCATTGCCGTCCTTCGTAATATGAAGGCCGATGGTCTTTCGTTTGCTTCTTACCACGCGAACGGTGATTTCATTTTGGTCACTCATTACAGAGTCTCCAGATATCTCATAAAATTCTCTTTGTTTTCTCTTGCGGTCGTGGTCGGTCTTCCGAGATCGTCTCTTGCACCGATGGAGCAAAGCACCTCGATAAAGGAAAGTTCGTTACGATTCTTCGCTTCATTCAATGCGGCATCCAGTTCCTCAAAGGTACCGACGCGTACGGCATTCGGATAGCCGCATCCTTTTGCAATCTGCACCATATCGACCTTGGCCGCAACCGTCGGCATACCGCCGACCGTTTCATGAGCTCCGTTATTGATTAATACATGCACGTAATTCTTCGGCGCATTGGCACCGATTACCGCCATGGAACCGAGATGCATCAATGCCGCACCGTCTCCGTCCACGCACCATACCTTTGTATTCGGTTTCTGTGTTGCAATTCCGAGTGCAATGGAGGAAGAATGTCCCATGGAACCCACGGTAAGAAAATCCCGTTTGTGATCCTGTCCGTTTGCCTCACGGATTTCAAAAAGTTCACGGCTTGCTTTACCGGTCGTTGATACAATCGGATCATCTCCCGAAACCGCTGCAATATGGCGGATAATCTCCTCGCGTACCATACTGTTGTCATTTTTGTATTCGACTTTTCCGTCAAAGGATAACGCACCTTTGCGAATCACAAAAGCCACATTCTTTCCCTGCGCAAGGATGCCTCCGAATGCGGCAAACGCATCCGCAACTTCCTCATCCGTCGTTTCCTTCCCGATAATGAAGGACGCAATTCCCATATCCTCCAGAAGCTTTACGGTAACTTCTCCCTGATAGATGTGCTGCGGCTCGTCGTGCACGCCGGGTTCGCCTCTCCAGCCGATGATAAAAATCATCGGAATCGCATATACTTTATCGTTCAGCAACGATGCCACGGGATTGATGATATTTCCCTCGCCGGAATTCTGCATATACACAACCGGTACCCTGCCGGTCGCAAGGTGATATCCCGCTGCCAGTGCGGTACAGTTTCCTTCATTTGCGGCAATCACATGGTGATTCGGATCGATTCCGTAACGCGCAATCAGATAATTGCAAAGCGCCTTAAGCTGGCTGTCCGGCACGCCGGTATAAAAATCCGCGCCCAGTATTTCAACTAATTTTTCAACTTTCATGATTATTCCTTTCGTCTTTCGGAAAATGTTCTAAATCTCATCAATCAAAGTAATAATCTCTTTAATCGACATCAGTCTGTCATCCACTTCTTTTGCGCGGTGGTATTTCAGAATATCTTCCGCGGTTTTCTGCATTGCCGGGAATGCACTTCTGGTAAGCTGGTTTGCGTAAATAACAATGTTTACCCCGTGCTCGGCAAGTTCGGCTTCCGTGATGGTATTAAAGCTCGACGGTACTACAACGATAGGCGTATGTTTGTCTTCCGCACGGAATTTGTCGCAGAATTCCAGAATCTCCGCAGGATCCTTCTTACGGCTGTGAATCATGATGCCGTCCGCACCGGCCTTTACGAATGCTGCGGCTCTTTTTAAGGCATCTTCCATTCCCCGCTCGAGAATCAGGCTCTCGATTCTCGCGATAATCATAAAATCATCGGTCAGTTGCGCTTTCTTGCCGGCGGCTATTTTTTCGCTGAACTCCTCGATGGACGCCTGTGTCTGTTCCACTTCGGTACCGAAAAGGGAATTCTTTTTCAGTCCCTTCTTGTCTTCGATAATGACCGCAGAAACGCCGAGGCGTTCCAGGCTTCTTACGGTATATACAAAGTGCTCGGTCAGTCCGCCGGTATCCCCGTCAAAAATAATCGGTTTCGTGGTAACTTCGGTAATATCTTCTATCGTACGAAGACGACTGGTCAAATCCACAAGCTCAATATCCGGCTTTCCCTTTGCGGTACTGTCGCATAAAGAGGAAATCCACATTGCATCAAACTGATCCAGTTTTCCTTCATTCTCAACAACGGTTTTTTCCACAATCAGACCGGTCAGTCCGCTGTGCGCTTCCATGACTTTCACAATATCCGTCATTTCAAGAAGCTGGTGAAGACGTTTGCGGCGATACTCCGGCATGGAGAGTTTCTCTTTGAGCTGAAGATCGATTTTAGAAACTCTTTCGCTGAAAGTATACGGAACATCGATAATCTCACCGCCGTATGCCTTGATTTTTTCTTCCACATGGGCACGGATGCTGGACTCGGGACCGCTTAACCAGTTGTCCCCGTGGACGATGTAATCCGGATGGATCAGTGTGATGACATCGTCATAACGCATGTCTTCCTGAATCACGACTTCGTCCACGCCTTCGATGGAACGGTACATACGAATTCTCTCCTCCTGCGGCACCGTCGGAAAACGATTGTAACGAATCAAGGCCTTGTCGGAAAGCGCGCCGACAATGACACGTCCGTATTTCTTTGCATGGTTGATGATATTTAAATGTCCTTCATGGATAATATCCGTGCAGAAACAGGTATAAGCACTTTTCATGATTATCTCCCTTTTTTGAACAGATTCCCTGTTCTTTTCAGTCTTTAGTTATATTTCACCGGTATGGTTACATTGTATGTTTCAAGTGCCTCGCGGAATACTTTGAAGAAATCTTTGATATCTGCTTCGTCAATTGCGCCGAGTGCACATAAACGGAAGGTATTCGTCGTGGAAATTTTACCCGGATAAATGGTAAAACCGCGCTCATAACA
>JAEEGL013418074.1_pt1 | contig 28295 bp, 22 predicted proteins | sample 9134231 | NCBI WGS metagenome assembly JAEEGL01 (sample SAMN16246548, study PRJNA631951) | gut metagenome | biome: gut microbiome; feature: rumen; material: fiber-attached | host: Bos | place: Iran: Karaj | collected 2018-10
GAAGAAAACCAAAGGTTTATCAAGATAAAGTTTCCGCTTGCAAAAGGCAAGAACTGGAACGGCAACCTGAAGAACGAACTCGATGCAAAGGATTGCACAATAACATCGTTATCGTCAACATACAATAACGGAAACATTCATCTTGACTCATGCATTTCAATCACCCGCGACAGTAGCCTTTCACAAATCAGCAAGGTTTACGATGTTGAAATATATGCAAGAAACATCGGACTGGTTTATAAGGAGATAACCGACATCAACTCGCAGGAAGTTGTATATGGCGTGCCGATTGAAAACAGAATATATCGCGGAACGATTTATTATCAAGAACTTATTGGAATAGAAGAATGAAGAAAACACTTTTGATAGCAACCTTGATTGCATTTTGCACTGGCGCATTTGCCCAGATTGGACCCGATTTGTACTTCATCGAATTCACCGACAAGAACAACACCCCCTACTCGCTTGACAATCCGCTGGAATACTTGAGCCAAAGGGCAATCGACCGCCGACAGGCACAAAATATTGCCATAGACTCGCTCGACTTGCCGGTAAATCCGTCGTACATTGCCGCCCTGCAGGAACTTGGGCTCGAAATCGTCAATCCTACCAAATGGCTCAACGGCACAACAGTCCGCACCAACGACTACAACCTTGTTTTACAGGCGCGTAACCTTCCTTTCGTAAAGTCAACACCGAGGTTCGAAATCGACACCGTTGAAACTGCAAAGAAAGTCGCCAAGTCAATGATGGTAACAGAAAACCGCCCAAGCACAAACATTATTGCACCAAAATACACTGATTCGGAATACGGCCTTTCATACAATCAGATTGCACTCCACAACGGACATTTGCTTCACGCAGAAGGATTTAAGGGAGAAGGAATGCTCATTGCCGTTACCGACGGTGGTTTTACCAATGCCGACCAGATGAGAAGCCTTGAATATCTACGCAATTCGGGAAGAATTATCGCCACCCGCGACTTTGCCTACAATGGCTCAACGGTTTACGACCACCATGTACATGGCTCGATGGTGCTATCGATAATGGCAGGCTATCTTCCTGGCGAATACATCGGCTGCGCTCCCGAAGCCGACTACATACTCATCACCAGCGAATGCGATGACTACGAAGAAATTATCGAGGAATTCAACTGGGTTTCGGCAATAGAATACGCCGACAGCATGGGTGCCGACCTTACAAATGTGTCGCTCGGATACGTCGATTTCGACAGCGAACGCTACAACCATTCGCGCGACGACATGGACGGACACACAAATCCGAGCAGCATCGGAGCCAACATCGCCGCCAGCAGAGGCATGATGATTGTAGTTGCTGCAGGCAACAGCGGTCAGTACGAAAACGGTCATGTGTGGATTGGCGCACCGTCGGATGCATACGACATTGTAACCGTCGGAGCAATAGATGTAAACCAGAACTCCGCACCATTCTCATCATACGGATTTGTGGAAGAAAACCGCATCAAGCCCGACATCGCGTCAGTTGGCTGGGACACATACGTTGATTATGTGAACGATTCGATAGATATTGGTTCGGGAACATCGTTTGCAACACCGCTTACAACCGGACTTATCGCTTGCTTCTGGCAGAAATTCCACGACAAGACAAGTGCTGAAATCCGTGAAGCATTATTTTCAGCAGCCCGCCCGACAAATCCTATCATGGAAGAGGATACAACGCTGACAACTGGAACACCAAACATTTTTACCGGTCGCGGAATTGTTGACTTTGAGGTGGCATCGAACCTGTTGTCGAAAATAACAGAAGACCATGCCACATTCGGAATCGAACTCTACCCCAACCCAACTTCCGACATCGTAACAATAAACCTCAATTCCGACAAGAAGGCCCAACTTAGCATTTTCTCAAGCGACGGAAGGCTTCTCGACTACAAGAAAAACATTTTGCACGAAGCAAAATACAACTTTGCAAATTATCCTGCAGGGAAATACATTGTCAGCCTAAGCATCGACAACAAGGTTGTATTCTCGCAAACCGTCATAAAGCAATGAGTGAAGAACCACGCACATACACGCTTGCCGAACTCCAGCAGGAAATAAAGGAAAGCCTGTCGGAAAGTTTTCCGTTTGCCGTATGGATTGTCGCCGAGATAAACACGCTAACACGCCACCGCAGCGGACACTGCTATATGGAGCTCGTGCAAAAATCAAAAACATCCAACAACATAATCGCACAAGCACGTGCTACCATCTGGGCAAACAAATTCAGCTTCATATCGGCATACTTTGAAAGCGAAACAGACAGAGAACTTGCTGTCGGCATGAATGTGATGTTGCAGGTTGCAATAACCTACCACGAAGTTTATGGGATGTCGCTCAATGTGCTTGGCATAAACCCCACCTACACCATCGGCGATGTTGAGCGCGCCAAGAAGGAAATCATCGACAGACTAATAAATGAAGGCGTCTTCGACATGAACAAAACGCAGACGCTTCCCCCTGTCATACAGAACATTGCAGTAATTTCGTCAAGCACTGCGGCAGGCTACGGCGACTTCGTCAACCATCTGGAAACCAACATGTACGGCTATCATATAAATGTAACTTTGTACGAAGCGGCAATGCAAGGCGAATCGACCGAACAATCGGTTCTTGACGCTCTCAACCATATTGGCGACGAATACGAAAACTACGATGCTGTGGCGATAATCCGCGGGGGCGGTTCAAAGAACGACCTTTCGTGGTTCGACAACTACAACATCGCCTATATGGTAACGCAGTTTCCTCTCCCAGTGATTTCGGGCATTGGACACGAACGCGACGAATCAATTGTCGATATGGTGGCCCACACACGTATGAAAACGCCAACCGCAGTCGCCAACTTCATAATCGACTACAACTCGAAGTTCGAGGAACAGATAGACTCCACTTCATCTGAAATTTTCGGCATAGCAAAGGATTTCCTTATGAGCAGCGAAATGTACCTTAACAACATGACAATGAGCATAATGAAGGTACGCACACGTCTATCAAAAGATACCGAACGCTGCGACAGGATAATGTCGGAAATTCGCACCGAACTGAATGTTCGCATGAAGGAAGAGGAATTGAAACTCAATATGATTGGCAACAAACTGGAAACTTCACCCAAACGTCTAATTTCCGAGCAGGAATCTCATCTAAATGGCATTAAGGAACTTATTTCCCGAACGACAAAACACCGCATCGAAAAGGCAAACGAAAAGCTGATTTTCCTCGAGCATCGCCTCACCCTCAACGACCCGCGTACAATACTCAAGCGAGGCTATTCCATAACGCGCATCAACGGCAAAGTCGTCACCAACGACCTCGAAACCACTGCAGGCGACATTATGGAAACTATCTTATACGATGGAAAGATTACTAGTGTGGTAAAATGAGGTAGTCGTCCTTACAAATACAAGCCAAATTGTAAATATTCTTCTTAGTGCTGTAGAAATTGTAATCCTCAACAGCATAGCTCAATATTACGGTTACCATAGTAGTCGAATCGATATCCTTCGGAACTCTACTTGTTATATAAAATACATTTCCGTCAGCGTCTGTGAAATAAGAAGTTATCTTATAACCTTCTGCAATAAAACTATCATCTGTCCTGAATGGTTTGTCCAAAGCATAAAAATGACCACTAATAAGCCTTCCATCACGAGCAAACAAAGAGTCGCTGCACGATTCACGCTTCACGCAACCTGTAATTACAAAAAGTCCAGCAAAAAGGACAATCATCAAAAGGATAAATCTTTTTCTCATAACCTATCATATTTAATCATACTCATTACATCCGTTTTTACAACTACTCAGCGCACACCTCTCCAGCTCCTCGCACTTGGAGCACCTGATGTTTCGTTTGCGCATCTCTGCATTACGTCCGATTTCCGTTTCGGGAAACTTCTTCTTTTTACTGAAAAATACCTGAATGCCAATAGCTACGAAGCAAATGGCTACAAGCACCAAAGAGGCAAGCAATATGAGCAGAAATGTATTCATACAATAACAATAGTACAAAATCTATGCCCAAATATCACAGATGCAACAGCTATGAAATTAAGTTATTTGAGACTTTCGACAATTTCCTCTACCTGTGATTTTATACTTTCGAGAAGTTCTGTCGATTTTGCCTCACAGAGGAAACGCAGATATGGTTCGGTATTCGACGGACGGATATTAAGCCACCAGTCCTTGTACTCCATGCGGTAGCCGTCGAAATCGTAGAAGGCTTCGGGTTGCGCCTGAGCTTTGAAATGCTCCACCACCTTGTCCATTGCCTTCTGTTTCTCGTTGATCTGGAAATTAATTTCGCCTGAATTTTCGTAATGGCTGATGCGTGAAATCAACTGCGAAACCGAAACGCCCTGCTTTTTCATTCGCGATATTATACCAAGAATCAGCAAACTAGCGAGAATGCCCGAATCGGAATAATAAAAGTCGCGGAAATAATAGTGACCAGCCAGCTCGCCACCGAAAATACCATCGACCTCACGCAGTTTCTTTGCAGCATAAGCACGTCCGACACGCCACATAACCATCTCGCTGCCGAACTTTGCAACATATTCGCCCACAGCTTTCGACGTGCGTATATCCTGATAAACCTTGCCCTTCAAGCCTTTCTCTTCGAGGAAATAATGGCAAAGAACAGCAATCATAAGGTCGGGTGATACAAATTTGGCATTCTCGTCAACGAACATCACTCGGTCGGCATCACCATCGTAAATTACGCCGATGTCGGACTTATGTTCGAGCACATGTTTCTGCAGCATCACACGGTTTTCGGGCAAAAGCGGATTACCCTCGTGGTTGGGGAATGTACCGTCGAGTTCATCACAGATATACATAGCCTTATCACCCAGCAACTGTTTGATAAACAATGCCGACATTCCATTGCTACAATCGACGCTTACCGTCAGATTTGAAATGTCGGGCAGATATTGGCGCATGAAATCGAGATACTTGTCGGCAACTTTGTATTCAACTATCTTGCCCTTATTAGCGACAGGCTTAACCTCCGATTCCAATACCAGTTTCTCGACAATCGACAGACCGTCGTCATATCCAACCGGCGAAGCATTCTTTCCCGAAACCTTAAGTCCGTTGTGCGACGCAGGATTGTGCGATGCCGTAATCATAACCGATGCATCGAAACCGAACTTAGCTGTCGACCAATAAACAAGCGGAGTTGTTGATATTCCAATATTATACACATCAACACCAGCATCGGTAATTCCTTTCGCCAAATATTCGAATATTTCGGGTGACGACACACGCACGTCCCTACCGACAAGAATCTTGTCGCATTTCATAACCTGCGGAAGGAAAAATCCAATCTTATAAACATCGTCCTTTGTAAAATCAACACCATAAACGCCTCTGATGTCGTATGCCTTAAATGCTTTCATAGTTTTATTTTTTTACATCGCCCGATGGCGGAAGGTAGAAATATTGCACATCGGCCTCCTGCATTTCGGGAACATTATATTGTCTAGTATTTTTTAATTGCACAGTATTAATTTCGAAGCCATCGGGACAGAACACCAATCGGTAAAGATTGTACAGGAACATGAAGTCCATGCCCGAATACTCCCACACGTTTGTACAATCGACCTTGCCTGTATTTTTCGGCCAGTTCATACGCGAAGTGGTCGACCAGTAAGGGCTCCAATCGGGGCGTGTAGAATCGGTTGACGGACAATCTGACGGAACTTGCGAAAGCAAGTTGCGGTAGAAAGGTTCGTCGTCGTCGTAAAGTTTTACACCACTATGGTATATGTGGGAATATTTGTCCTTATGCAACAAATAGAGTATCAAAGGATTCTGCTCGTAGGTCCATTTTTCGCGCTTATCATCCATAAGGTAGAAAAGCCGTGCCGATTTTTTTCCGCCACGATTTATATCGCCAACTGTTGCAAGTGCTCGCATCATATAGTCGTCGAGACCGTCGGGCAAAGGCAAACCGCCAAGTCCTAGAATTCGCATATCCTTGTAGAGCACCGAATTGAAAAAATATTTACTTAATCCGTAATTAGAACCGTCGGCATGATAATTTTTACCTGTAAGCTTGGTGGCTGCCTCAGCAATTCCATAAGAATTCATCCACACGCCCAAGTCTTCGCCATTGCCTTCGGCAACCAAATCGTTGGTAACAGGATTCATAATATACCAGCGCGAACTCTGCAAAGCACCCATAGTAACCTTGTATGGCAAAGCCTTCATCGACTTGCTTATTTTCAACGCAATACGTCTTTCTGGATAATCGTGGTACATTTGTCCAACTAGCCTGTCAACAATATCATCGACCCAAACACCGAAGCGGACTTTTCCATTTACAAAGATGCCCTTACTCTTCAGATAGTCTGGAATATAAGGATTGACAAAAGTGATAGGCACATTGGCAAGCGACTCGTCATCGACAAGGGCTTTCACAAGAGCAAGACCTTGCATCATGTAGCAGATATTGTCCTGACTCTGCCCCTCCTTTTCGATTACACCACGCTGGAATACAGACAAATACCTACCCGTTCCATCCTTTTTCTTGTTTACAGAACCATAATCGATACCAAACTTGTCGTGATACTGCTTCCAAAATCCGAGGGTAACATCGTCGCGAAGCAGGAAACCATTTATATCGTCTGGATACTTTACCATCTGCGAGACATCGTCCGATTCGGGCGACACCAAACCATGATGGCAACGCAGAGCATATTCCGAATACAAGTCGAGACGCTCGATTGAAAGCATCGCATAAACAAGTAGTTTCAATGTTTCGTCGTAATTCTGCCCATTGTCCTTAAGCAGGCGGTATTCGGTCGACAAAATTCCAAGCCAATGGTTGAAATTGGCATTGCCGTCGCTCCAGCTAATCCAAATTCGCTTTCCGTTTGCATCGACACGCCTGTCCATTGCCGGAATGTTAACGCCAAACTGCTCGACATTTTCAGATGTAACCAGCCAATCGTCGAGCAAGCGCGAACGATAGTCCTGATACTTTGCATGAATATCGGCGACTTCCTGTGCCATTGCAAAACTGGACATCAACATGAACAATATCAGAACTTTAACTTTCATAATCTTATATTTTCAAAAATCAATTACAATTAGTACTGCCAAATCTATGCCAATACTTTCAGAACATAAACCTCCTTTGTATCCTTGTCGAACTTAAATCTATCGTCGATACGCATTCCTACCACCCAAACAATTTTTCCGTCGGATTCGATTATGCGCACATCGTTTTTTTCTGTCTGCGACAACTTTTCGTCCTTGAAAAAGTCGCTTAGTTTACGCATACCTTTCATTCCCAACGGCATAAACTTGTCGCCGAAACGCCATCTGCGAAGCGTAAGCGGGAATTTCAACTTTTTCACGTCGATATAGGCAACATGTGGATTCCTGTCGTACACGAAATCGTCGTCGCAATAGGCGAACGAAATTTCGAAGCCGTATTTTTTCAGCTCGCCAATTGCCGAAATCGAAACTTCGGCCTCGGCATCATCGACGACAGACTTTCTTGCCTCGATGTATTCGCGGTTGCGGGTAATCACAATGCCATCCATCTCGCATTTGCGACCAGTTTGTGAATCGAGCAGACAAATTGCCTCGCCTGCCAGTGGCTTGTGTACGCCTTCGCCAATAAGAATTTCGAAAAGAATGGTCGCTGGAGCAGCAGTCTGCTTAATCTTTTCGACATCAATCCTCATCATATCGTTGTCGTATGTCACAGCAAGTTCCTTTGCACGACGCACGTAGTCGTTCATAATCTTCTCGGTATCGGCAAAATACGAAATCGACCTCAAGATATTATCCTTGGCGGCCACGTTTATTTCCTCGAGAAGAGGCATAACCAGATGGCGCACCTTATTTCGGGCATACTTGGTAGTTGCGTTTGTCGAATCGTTGTGAAACGCAATGTCGTCGTCGGCAGAAATTTGTGATATGTCGGCGCGTGAAACTTCGATAAGCGGACGGAAAAGTTTTCCAGCCAGCGGCTTCATGCCCGAAACGCCACGAATTCCTGTACCACGGATAATGTTCAGTATTGCCGTTTCGACCTGGTCGTCGGAATTGTGCGCAAGAGCTACATACTGGCAATTTTCCTTCTCGGCAAGTTCGAAAAACCAGTCGTAGCGAAGCTTTCGTGCGGCCATCTGAATCGACAAGCCAGTTTCGTCGGCGTATTTGTGCGTATCGAAAGTGTTCACATGGCATGGCACATACAACTTGGCACAAGCGTCGCGAACAAACTGCTCGTCGCCATCCGACTCCTCGCCTCGCAACTTGAAATTGCAATGAGCGACAACACATTCGTAATTCATTTCGTTAAGCAAATGCAGCATCACCATCGAATCGATGCCACCGCTTACAGCGCAAAGCAAGCGTGTCCCCTTAGGAACACCATAGCCCGAAATCAAATCCTTAACCTTTGTCTTCAACATATTCCGAAAACGGAAAATCTCCGTACTCCTTTAAAAGTTTCAAATATTCAACACGTGTAATCGACTCTCCTCCAAGACTTTCCAGAAGCTGAGTCTTTTGCTGGCAGTCAATTAGCACCACACCGTTTTTCAGGCAGAAATCGACTAGCGCACAAAAAGCCACCTTGCCGGCATCGGTCTCCTCGTGAAACATCGACTCGCCCATAAACACCTTGCCAATAAGGTTTCCGTACAATCCGCCAACCAACTTGTCGTCGTGATAAGTCTCGAACGAATACCCGTAGCCATATTCGTGCAGTTTTGTATAAGCCGAAATTATACCTTCGGTTATCCACGAACCGTCCTGGTCGGCACGTTCGATTGTGGAGCATCGTCTAATCACAGCCTCGAAATTGGCATTTACCTTGACAGTAAATTTACGGCAGCTATGACGCAGCGACTTCGAAATGTGAGCCTTTTCGGGGAAAACCACAAAACGAGGATCGAGCGAAAACCACAACAGTTCCATCGAATCGCAAGGCCACGGGAATATTCCCGAACAAAGAGCCAACAGCACCCGTTCGGGCGAAAAATCGCCTCCCACGGCGACAAGCCCGTCGTCGTCGGCTTCGTTAGGGTCTGGAAACCAGAGACAATCGTTCGGAAGTTCATACACTGCCATAGACAGCAAATGTACTAATAATTAAAGAAAAAACTAATTTAAGATTGCAAAAGTTTCCAACTCAGAACATCAACTTTAAAATTCTGTAACATTGCCATATTCACTGCAATACAAATTAACATCAAAAGTTAGTAACAAATCATTTTTTATTAGATTTTTTGGCGCAAAAGAAGTATTTTTGTTATTTAAAATAAATACTCAGCAATGGCACTGACAGCAGAAGAGCAAGTTTATATTGAACAACTATACGACGACCTTATTAAGTCGGCTAAGCGTCTGAAAACCGCCGAAGATATTGCATTTGTTCGCAAGGCGTTTGAACTTGCCAACAAGGCACATTCGAAAATGAGAAGAAAAAGCGGTGAACCTTATATAATTCATCCGATAGCTGTAGCTAAGATTGTCGCCTCCGAAATAGGACTTGGACGCAAATCGATAGCGAGCGCCCTATTGCACGATGTGGTTGAAGACACCGACTACACAGTTGCCGACATCGAACGAATGTTCGGTCCGAAAATAGCAAGCATAGTCGAAGGGCTTACAAAAATTTCCACCATACTCGACCAGGATGCGTCGAAGCAGATTGAAAACTTCCGCAAAATGCTCATGACCATGTCTGAAGACATAAGGGTGATAATGATAAAACTTGCCGACCGACTGCACAACATGCGCACTCTCGACTCGATGCCCGAGTACAAGCAGATAAAGATTGCCAGCGAAACCAGCAACGTATATGCTCCGCTTGCCGAACGTCTTGGTCTTTACGCTATTAAGACCGAGCTCGAAGACCTTTCGCTGAAGTTCACCAACCCTACCGCATACAACGAGATAACCAAGAAGTTCCACGAGACCGAAGAAGAGCGCAACAAGTACATCAACGACTTCATCAAGCCTCTGAAAAAAATCATGGACGACAACGGCATCCCGTGCAAAATAAAAGGTAGGCTCAAGTCGGTGTATTCAATCTGGCACAAGATGCAAAAGCAGAACATACCGTTCGAAGATGTTTACGACTTGTTTGCCATAAGAATCATATTCGACCATCCCGACGACATGACCGACGACAAGGCTCGTGAAACATGCTACAGGATAATGTCGTTGATTACAAACGTTTACGAATACCACCCCGGACGAATTCGTGACTGGGTGAAGAAGCCGAAGCCAAATGGCTACGAAGCACTGCATATCACGGTCATGGGTCCGCAGGGACGATGGGTCGAGATACAGATCCGCAGCCGCAAGATGGACGACATCGCCGAAAAAGGTATTGCTTCGCACTGGAAATACAAGACCGGTGAAAAAGGTAACAATCCAGGTCTTAACTCCCTCATTGAAAACATGAAGGAGACCTTGAGTAACACCGAAGGCTCGTTCGACTTCCTCGACGACTTCAAGCTCGACATTTTCACCAAGGAAATACATATTTTCACACCAAAGGGCGAAATTGTAGACATACCAAAGGGTTCAACAGTTATCGACTTTGCATACGACATACATACCGACGTTGGCAACCATGCGATAGCAGCTAAAGTAAACCACAAGATGGCACCTCTGTCGCAAGTGCTGTACAGCGGCGACCAGGTCGAAATACTTACATCGAAAAAGCAGACCCCAAAAATCGAATGGCTCATCTTTGCCATGTCGGCAAAGGCTAAGTCCCAGATAAAAAAGGCTCTGAAAGCCGACAAGTCGGCAGACACCAGCAAAGGCAAACGAATGTTCGAAAAGAAGCTGAAAGAACTTAACATCAGCCTAGACTTCAAGGATATGCGCAAGCTACGCGAAAAACTGGAAGTGAATTCTGACGACGATATTTACTTCATGCTTGGTTCTGGGCAACTTAAAGAAAATGACCTTTCGGGGCTTCTGGCTCTTGTCGACAGCCAGAAGAACAACAAGCAGGACGGTTTCTTCACAAAATTCTGGAAACTTGGAATAGGCAAGTCGGAAACAACACCCAACGAAAAGATAAGCCACAAGAACACTTTCGTCATAAACGACAACGAAAAGCGGTTCTCGCTTGCAACATGCTGCAACCCCATCCCCGGCGACGAAGTCGTAGGCTACATAACACCTAACAACACCGTCATCGTCCACAAGAAGGACTGCCCCGAACTGAAGTCACTTGCAGCAACCCACGGCGAAAAAATCGTAGCCATCGAATGGGAAAGCTACAAGGGCAAATCGTACGAAGTGCAGATCGTCATCGAAGGCGTCGACCACCTCGGACTTGTGTACAACATCACAAAACTTATATCGCAGGAAGCAAACGTAAACTCCAACATGCTTCATTTCGAGACGCACGGAGAGATTTTTACAGGCAAGATAAACCTTTTCGTACAGAACAAGTTCAACCTCGACGACCTTATAAGGAAAATCCTCGAAATCGAAGGTGTAATAAAAGTTTCAAGAAGTGAATAATGAATACAGGAGAAGTAAACTCTATATTGATGCTGCTTGACGACCCCGACGAAAAGGTTTTCGACGGGATAAAGGATGTAATTGTCGATAATTTCGGCGACTTCTCTTCGCATCTCACTAAAAAACTATATTCGGGTACGTGCAGCGACACCGTAAAATACAGGATATCATTGCTTGCACAGTCGTCAATCTCAAAAATATTTCTCTCCGACTTTCAGAACTACACTGCTAAGCTCACGCCAGAGCCATCGCTGCTTGCCGGCACAATAATGATAGAGAAACTAGCCGACAGTTCGTTCGATTCGGCAGAATTTTCACATTATATGCATAGCCTATCGCGAAAAGTATGGCTTCAGATAGGTGACAACACTGGCATCGAAACTCTGGCAATCATCAGGAACATATTCGAGGAAGAACATATTCACGTCAACGAAAAGAGCGGAATCGCACTGAACGGAATTTTCCAAACCGAAAGCAAGCCAATGCCAACGACATTGTTCTACCTCGTACTCCTAATAGTATGCCAGGAGAATGGAATAAACATACGACCGATACTAACGCCAAAACCTAGAGAAGAAAGCACTATCGAAATAGGATATGTAAACCCAGAACTTGCCAAATCGGCAAACCTACCGTCGAAATACGGAGCCATGTTTGCTGTCGACAACGAACTTCATTTGAAACGCGAAGCACGCATATTTCTGGGACAACCGCTACCCTATTTCAAATATCTAAGAGAATGGCAATACGACAGATATATTACGACTAGGGCCAACGAGAAAAGGTTCCCTGCATATTATTCTGTGATAATGGAAAAAATTGCCGAAGTTTTACATAAGAACATTAAATATTAGAATATGAACATAATAATTGCTGGTTCGGGAAATGTAGGAAGATACCTTGCAAAGAAACTTGTAAAGGAAGGCCACGATATTGTTGTGATTGACACCAACAAGGAAATTCTCCGCGAAGTGGAATCCTCGTACGACCTGATTTCTCTATATGGTTCATGCACATCGTTTTCGGTACTCAAGGAAGCTGGCGTCGCCAACTGCGACCTATTCATAGCCGTAACCAACTCCGAAGACTCGAACGTGCTGGCGTGCGTCTTTGCGAAAAAGTTCGGAGCAAAGAAAACTGTTGCCCGAATCGACAACATGGAATACCTCTCGCCAGTAAACAAACTTTCGTTCATTAACCTTGGCGTCGACAGGCTGATATATCCCGAATACATTGCAGCACAAGAAGTTGTTGGAGTTATCAAGCAGACCGGCACAACCGAGATTTTCGAATTTTCGGGCGGAAAACTTACAATGTTCGTCATAAAGGTCGACGAAAACTCTCCGCTGCGCAACCTGATGCTCAAGAATTTCGCCACACTTACCGACTTGCGCGACTTCAGAATCGCAGCCATAACACGTGACTTCGAAACCATCATTCCAAATGGTGAAACAATATTGCAGACCAACGACTTCGTCTATATCATAACTTTACCCGAAATAATGCAGGATCTGCTAGCATCGATAGGAATCTCGAAGCTCGAACTACACAACATCATGATACTCGGCGGCAGCCGCATCGGAATAAGGACATCTAAATTCCTCGAATCGCAACTCAACATCAAACTTTTCGAGATAGATCCCGAAAAGAGCCGCAAACTCGTTGACATCCTGCCAAATACAATGATAGTCAACAGCGATGGACGTAACATCGACAACCTTCTCGACGAAGGTCTGGAAAACACAGACGTGTTTACGGCCGTCACTGGCGACGACGAGACGAACATCCTTACCTGCCTGATGGCAAAACGCTACGGTGTGAAAAAAGTTATCGCCGAAATCGAAAACATGGACTATATTGATGTTGCTTCGCGCATGGGAATCGACACCATTATCAACAAAAAGCTTAGTACCGCCAGCATGATATACGCCCTCACCATGAAAGCCGAGGTTGCAATGATAAAATGTCTGACCGGAACAAAAGCGGAAGTGCTCGAATTCATCGTATCGAAGGATGCCTTGGTAACAAAGAACCAGCTGAAGGACATAAAGTTCCCCGATGGCATAATAATCGGCGGCATCGTTCGCGGCAACAAGAGTTTCATTGCAAAAGGTGACACGCAAATACGACAAGGCGACAGCGTAGTACTATTTGCTTTGCCCGATGCAATCAACAAGATTTCAAAGTATTTCTAAAAAAGAAAACGCCAACACTATTCTTGCTTCTTGCCCAAATACCTTGGAGCCAAGATAATAAGCAGTACAGCTACCATTATAGTCACAAATCCGAAAACAAGCGAAATGGTGAATGGTTCATCGAATACGATGCAACCGAAGAATACAGCTGTAGCAGGCTCAAGGACACCGAGAATTGCCGCCGGTGTTGAACCAATATTCCTGATTGACACTGCCAAAGCTATGAGGGAAACAGTAGTCGGGACAAGTCCAAGTCCAGCAAGGCAGAGCCACGAAAAAGCATCGGGAACAGCCTGCAGCTGAGTTCCGCAGCCTAGACGGAAGAAAAACAGCACAAACGTACCGACAACAATGGCATAGAACGACAATTTGATGCTATTCATTTCCTTCAGTGCCGAACGGTTTACACCTACAATATATATGGCGTATGTCAACGACGACATTACTACGAAGAAAATTCCCATCAGAGTAACCGAGCCAGAATCGTCGCCCTTGTAAAGCAACAATAGTCCGCCGAACGACAATACGAGCGAAAGCACTGTATACCAACGGATTCGCTCCTTAAAGAAAACAGCCATGATTATAGCCGTAAGTACAGGATAGACAAAAAGAATTGTCGATGCAATTCCCGCAGGCATCATGCGGTAGCTCTCGAACAGGAAAATCGACGACGAGCAGAACAACGAACCCATTATCACAACGGCTACAAGTTCCTTTGCCTTCAGTCTGAAATCTATTTTCTTTACAAGCATAAGGATGGCGAGAGCAACAGCAGCAATCGCATACCTGTAGAACAATATCGAATCCACTCCCACTCCACGTTGCATCACAGGCAGCGAAAACAATGGATTCACTCCATAACATATCGCCGACAAACATCCGCAGATGTAACCCTTTACCTTATTACCTTCGAGTTCTGTCATTGTAAAAAAAATTGAGCGCAAATTTACAACTTTTATTATTTTTGCATCATTCACTAAAATCAAAAGTACGATGAAAAGAATATTTTTCCTATTAGCATTAGTTTTAGCAGCAAGTTTCTGCTTCTCGCAGTCGGTTTTATGGAAAGTTACCGGCAAGAAAATCAAGAGTCCGTCCTACCTTTACGGCACAATCCACATTCAGGACAAGCGCGTATTTTCCTACGACAACACTGTAACCGACGCCTTCGACTCGTGCGAAGCCTTTGCAATGGAAATCCTCATGGACGAAATAGACCCTAAGGAATCGCAGGAAGCAACACTCATGAAGGACGGCAAAACGTTGAAATCGATAATGTCGGAAGAAGACTACAAGCTTCTCGACAGCGCATTTACCGCAGCAACAGGCGCAAGCATAATGCTGTACAACCGCATGAAACCATTTTTCATCAGCAGCGCCATGATGCAGGCAGGAATGCAGCACGACATGGAAACCGCTCTTGACCTACATTTGCTGCAAACAGCACGCAAGGCAGGAAAATCTTGCTACGGTGTAGAAAAGTTCATGGACCAGATAAATGCCATCGATGCCATCAGCCTCGAAGACCAGATAAAAATGTTAATGGACGGAATCAAGGATACAACTTCCGACGGTGGCAAAAAGGAAGAACAACAATTTGCCGACCTTCTCGACGCATACCTGACCTTCAACTTGGACAAGGCTTTGGAAATGAGCTCCGATCCGTCGTTGCCAGCCGAATTCAACCAGGCATTCCTTATCAACCGCAACAGCGGAATGGCAAAGAATTTCATAAAAATCGCCAAAAAGCAAACACTTTTCTGCGCTGTTGGAGCAGCACACCTTCCTGGCGAACAAGGCGTAATCAACCATCTGCGCAAGGCTGGACTTACAGTAGAGCCTGTAGTTTTCAAGTGGAAAGAAGAATAACAAACGTAAACGAAGAATACATAAAAAAGAGGCCTAAAGCCTCTTTTTTATTTCGAGTAATACTCAATCTTTCGTTTTACTGTTTGGTCATCAACTTTCAGTTCTATCCAGTTTCCATATTCATCTTTCGAAACAACAGAAACATCCATAGACCATTCGTCGCGTGTTTCCTCCGCCATGTCTTCGTCGACGAAATTGTACCTTATTATATTTCCTTCTTCATCATACTCAATATGACATTCCGAATAATAAGCTCCATCGCCAGCGGCAGTAAGATTAAGACGGACATTCTCCTTGTCGTAGCCGAACATTGCACTTCCGCCCGGACCATCGTAGGTTGAAATAATGTAGCCATCCTCGTCCCTGTCAATCTGAACACCATTTGGGCCAGAATATTCGGTTGCATAGTCAACCAACTTGCCATTCTCGTCAAATTTTGCCTTGCGTCCGCCTGGAAATTCAACCGACTTCACATGTCCATGCACCTCCATGAAAGCCAAGTCGGGAGTAATGAAAACAGGTTCGGGAGCCACTTCTTCTGCTTCCATAACTACAGTATCAGCAACTGGCAACGAATCTTGACTGGCAGCATCATTCTCGACCTTGTCCGACTTCGAATTTCCGCACGATACGGCAGCAATACACATGGCTAAAGCCGCTAACAATTCTATTTTCCTCATAAAAAGCAATTATTTATTTTAAAAAGTATTCTATTGTAGTAACAACCCTAACCATTTTGATGTATGGAGTATTTTCGTCGCGGTCGTAAATGGAGAACTGACCCTGCGAAGCAGTCTTGATGCCACCAAGGGTACTTTCCGAATCGGCTGCAAACTTCTCGGCAACGGCACGTGCATTGCGGGTAGCCTCCTCCACCATTTCGGGTTTCAGTTCGTTGAGTCCGTTGAACGAGAAACTTGTCTGGTGTTCCCAGCTCGACTCACAAGTAATGCCCGCACTGAGGAACTCATCCTGACGCGATATAAGTTCACGAACCTTGTCAACCTGATCGGACGCAACAGTAATCACCGACTTCAACTGGTAGCGGTATGGGATAGTGTTATTAGACCAACGGTCGGCCTCTCGGTCGTCGGCAGAAATAGGTGCAACGCTAATCTCATCAGCCGAAATGCCATTTTCCTTCAAAAAGTTGACAATAAACTTGTTTTTCTGATTTACAGTAGAGTACAACTCCGACATATCGTTGCCGACCTCCTTGAAAACAATCGGCCAGATAACATGGTCGGCTTTAACCTCACGCTCCGACAAACCCTTTACCGAAACAAACCTATCCTTGTCGGCATAACTGCCAATTCCAGACTTAACATAAAAACCATGACCAATAAGGCCAATGACCAAGCCCAACATTATCAAGAGGGCTGATACTATAACATTCTTCGTATTCATAACTAAAACTTTTTTACAAATATAATCCTTTCCTTTATCAAAAAGCAAGCCAAGAGACAAAAGTTATCAAACATTTTTCATTCAGCATAAAAAAAAGGTGTCTAACATATTGGGAATATATCAGACACCAAAAATAAACCAATCTATGAAAAAATGAAAAAAATTAAGATGCATTTTCATTTTCACCACATCGACTACATATCGCCGATATAATGATTTTACAAAATTAAACAATCTTTTGTCTGTTCATAATAATTCTGGCTGCTATCAAATGAATATTATACTAACATCATTATAAGTTATACTATAAAGCCAATCACACACACCAATTAAAATATTCTTTTTAAACACAAAACAAGAAACATGATTTCAGCTAATTGTTATATCTTTGCAATGCAATGAAGACGAAACTAATAGGAACTAACGACGGCTCATTTACACTTACAAACGAATACTTTGGGGAAACTTACCACAGTATAAACGGAGCAGTATCTGAATCGGTACACATTTTCATAAATCTTGGACTTAGAAATTTCAATAATTCAGAAATAAACATTCTGGAAATTGGATATGGTACTGGCTTGAACGCCATGCTAACATATATAGAAAACATACAGTTAGGAAACGTCATAAAATACCACAGCATAGAAAAATACCCAATTGACGATGCTGATTTTATGGAATATGCAGCACGAAACACGCAAATCTCAGAGAAAATTGAGGGAAAAACACTAAAAGATTTCTGCATAGGATGGGATAAAGAAATTGAAATATCAAATAATTTCAAATTGTACAAACAGGTTGTCGATTTCAACGAATTTATTCCTAGCAACAACTACGACTTGATATATTTCGATGCATTTTCACCCGACACTCAACCCGAAATGTGGTCGGAAGAGAATCTGCGCAAGATAATAGACAGACTTGTACCAGATGGATTTTTTGTCACTTACTGCAGCAAAGGCATAGTAAAGCAAGCTCTCAGAAATCTTGGTATGACAGTAAGACGAATGCCGGGTCCAGCAGGCAAACGCCACGTTTTGCAAGCACAGAAAAACAGCCAAAGCAACATTCTGTAATCTTTTTTATTATATGTATTGCATATTTAAAAATTTGTAAATACCTTTGAAAATTGTTTTACTGAATATATTTTGCTAAGTTGGCAATAAAGTTTTTTCACTGGCAATCAACACCTTATGCGAGATTTATTCGGGAAAGCAAAGTATAGTTTCCAACGAAATTGGATGGAATATGAAGAGATTTTTATTGATACTGCTGTTGATAGTCAACATATCGGCGATTGCACAGAACAACCTGCCCGACCCTCCTAAATTCAAGTCGGCCAGTGTAATTCCCGAATCGTCGCCTGCCACGGTAAAATTGATGTGGAATCCAAGCGACTCTACCGACGTTGCCGGATATATTGTTTACAAGATAGTTGACAATATTACCACCACCCTCGACACCGTACGCGGACGCAACACCACATCATACGACTACATTGGCTCGTCAGCTGGTACAATTAGCGAAAGATTCAGAATGGCAGCCTACGACAACGACGGATACAAGAGCACTATCACCGACCCGCACGCAACCATTTTCATGACAATGTCATACGACAAATGCGGACGTACTGCAACTTTGTCTTGGTCTCCATACTTAGGTTGGGGACAAGAAATTGTCAACTACCGAATATATAGGCGCTACGCAGAATCGCAGTACCAGATTGTGACCACATTGCCAGCAACAGCATCGGAATATATCGACCAGAACTTGACTGATGGACGAATATACTATTACTATGTGGAAGCCGTTCGAAACGATGGCATTACCGCAACATCCAATTCGCAGTCAATAATGGCATCTGGACACGAAGGTCCAGTATCGCTTAAAGCCACATCATCTTACGTTGATGCAGACAATAATATTGCTGTTTACTTCCAAATTAAAACCGGAGGAGAAGTCGCAGAATACCAATTATATAGATCAACAAGTCTCGACAGCACGTTTACCAACATTGCCAGCTTTCCCAATACTGGACAACCACAAATAATATATAAGGACACAACAGCAAATGCAACAGACAGTATATATTATTACAAGCTGGTTTCAATTGATCCATGCGGACACATTTCCAAGGAATCAAACATTACATGCAATATTGTACTTAAAGTAGAATCGATATCGAAAACAGAACATATCCTCGAATGGACCGACTACAAAGGTTGGACAGACGGCGTTGACTCGTACAAGGCATACAGCTATTTCAGCGGAGTCCCTGCCGAACTCGGAAGCACAGGATCGGGATCGCGCTTGTTCAGAAACGACATAGCAAACTATGTAAAATCGTGCCACGACAAACAAATTTACCTTACCGATGCATTCTGCTACTATGTAGAGGCTTACGAAAACACACAAGAATATGCACAACAGAATATAAGCCGTTCGAATATAGCTTGTGTATATGAAACCCCTTTAATATGGGTTCCAAGCGCATTTAATATAACATCTACAAATGAAGAAAACAGAGTCTTCAAGCCTGTCGTTTCATTTATCAAAGAAAACTCATACTTATTTGTAATATACGACAGATGGGGACAACAAGTATTCAAAACCACAGACACAAATGAAGGATGGACTGGAATAGAAGCAAAAAAATACTATCACACTGACAGTTACGTATATTACATAAAATACAAAGACTACAACGACAAAGAATATCATAAGTCGGGTACATTTTACCTACTTATGGAATAATAAAATATCATAACTACAAGTGCGGCCAATGCCGCATTTGTTTTCTACACCAATAATTATTAAATTTGCACCACAAAAAAAATTAAAGGAAAATGGGTTTACATTGTGGAATCATAGGCATAGCTAACTGTGGAAAAACCACGGTTTTCAACTGCATGTCGAAGACAAAGGCAGAAACAAGCAACTTCGCTTTTTCGAGCAATAAATCTAATATAGGTGTTATTTCAGTGCCTGATGCAAGGCTCAAGGAAATGGAAAAATTCCAGCCAACCGAAAAACTAGTCCCTGCAACCGTTGACATTGTCGACATTCCTGGTCTTACAAAAGGTTCGAACCATGGTGAAGGCGTTGGTAACCAATTCCTTGCCGATATTAGAAATGCCGATGCGCTTATTCATGTGCTACGTTGCTTCGACGACGACAACCTCCCCCACATCGACGGTTCGGTTGACCCCGTAAGAGATATGGAAACCATCGACCTCGAACTGCAAATCAAGGACATCGAATCCATCACAAAGAAGATCGCCCGCATGGAAAAACTTGCAAAGGTTGGCGACAAAGAAGCAAAACAGGCCGTTGAGGTTCTGAAAATATATCAGGAGCACCTCGAAAACATGCAGAACGCACGTACAGCACCCGTAAAGGAAGAAGACAAGAAATATATTTCCGACCTTTTCCTGCTTACATCAAAGCCTGTGATGTACGTATGCAACATCGACGAAGGTTCAATAAAGGACGGCAACAAGTATGTAGATGCTGTTAAGAAAGCTATCGAAGGCAGCGATGTAAAGATACTTACAATTGCAGCAGCTCTCGAATCAGAAATTTCGGAACTCGACACCGACGAGGAAAAACAGGAATTTCTTGCCGACTATGGTCTCGAAGAACCTAGCGTAAACCGAATTATCCGCGCCGCCTACGACCTGCTCAACCTGCAGTCGTTCTTCACCGTAGGTCCGAAGGAAATCCGCGCTTGGACCATCCACAAGGGAGAAACTGCACCCGAAGCTGCCGGCGTTATCCACAGCGACCTGCAACGCGGCTTCATTCGCGCCGAAGTTATGAAATACAACGACTTCGTAACATTAGGTTCGGAAAATGCAGTTAAGAATGCTGGTAAATTCCATGTCGAGGGAAAAACCTACGTCGTTGAAGACGGCGACATACTAAACATAAGGTTTAATGTCTAATTTTTAGCAAAATGGCACAACAGGTTTCAACACCAAAAGGAACTCGCGATTTCGGTCCAGCCGAAATGAATAGGAGAAATTACATCTTCAACACCATAAAGGAAGTTTTTCATAACTACGGATTCTCACAGATAGAGACTCCCGCAATGGAAACCCTCTCCACCCTACTCGGCAAATATGGCGCAGAAGGCGATAAATTGCTTTTCAAGATTCTGAATTCTGGAAATTTTACCGATAAGATTTCGAAGGAAAGCCTTGAAGCTCAGAATTATATCGAAATCACTAACAATATTTCGGAGAAAGGCCTTCGCTACGACCTTACAGTTCCGTTTGCACGTTTTGTAGTGCAACATCGCAACGACATAGTTTTTCCGTTCAAACGTTACCAGATTCAGCCCGTTTGGCGTGCCGACAAGCCACAGAAAGGCAGATACAGAGAATTCTACCAGTGCGATGTTGACATTATCGGTTCAAAGTCGTTGTTCAACGAGTTTGAACTCATACAGATAATCGATGATGTATTTGCAAAACTTGGCATTTCGGTAACTTTGAAGCTAAACAACCGTAAAATCCTATCGGGAATTGCCGAAGCCATTGGCGAAGCCGACAAATTTGTTGCAATTACCGTCGCCATCGACAAGATCGACAAGATTGGCTTGGAAAAAGTTGAGGACGAACTCCGTGCAAACGGACTTTCGGAAGATGCAATCGTAAAGCTCCGTCCTATCCTCACCAACAAGGGCAACACTGACGAAACTTTCAAGCTTATAGAAAGCATTATCGGCAATACCGAAACCGGCAAGGCTGGAATCGAGGAAATGAATGTAATTTTCGGCTATATACGCGACCACAAGTTAGGAATAAACGTAGAACTAGACCTTAGCCTTGCACGTGGATTAAATTACTATACTGGTGCTATTTTCGAGGTCAAAGCCAACGACGTAGAAATTGGCAGCATCTGCGGTGGTGGTCGCTACGACAACCTTACTGGCATTTTCGGTCTGAAGGACGTATCGGGCGTTGGCGTTTCGTTTGGTGCCGACCGCATCTACGATGTAATGACTCAACTCGAACTTTTCCCGAAGCAAACCGACGAATACAGCAAGGCTCTATTTATTAACTTCGGACAAAAGGAAGAATGCGCCTGCGTCGAAATCGCACGGAAGCTGAGACAAAAAGGTATAAGTTGTGTTGTTTTCCCAGAAAAATCGAAACTCGACAAGCAATTCAAGTACGCCGACAGCCACAACATACCATACGTTATTATTATAGGCGAAAACGAAATAGCCAATAGGACTGCGACAATAAAGGAAATGGCAACTGGCAAACAGACCAGCATATCGCAGGACGAAATAACAGATTTCATAAAATAGTGTCGGAAGCAATTCTGAGGGGTAAAATAAAGCCGGCATTATTCAAAAACGCTCTCCATTTTGGAGAGCGTTTGCTTTCTAGTATAGACACAAAAAATGCCGGAAGAACAACCCTAATAAAACCTTCCAGCATATTTTTGTAATTGCCAATTTTTTGTTACTTTATTTTAACCTCATGCGTTACAAAAGTATGTCTTTATGCTGAAATGGAAGATACGTAAATATACGCAATTTAAATGATTTTATAAAATTTTCTTTTCTACCAACTGACTTCCAGTAACTTACCATTTCTAAAACATATTTTTTTGCCTACATGAGCACTTTTTTCTACAAGTACAATTACTTACAGTACAAACTTAATTAACAACGCACGAAACATATCAACAAGTAATACTACTTAATTTACAAAACGCTATAATTTTACGATTCCGTTACGCACCGAATATTTGATTAATTCGGCAGTATTTGTGATTCCCATTTTTCGGAAAATATTAAGCTTGTGGCCTTCGACAGTTCTAGCGCTGATGCATAATTTTTCGGCAATTTCCTTACTCATCAGACCGTCGGCACAATACCTGATAATCTCGAGTTCGCGTGCCGAGAAAAGTTCTTCCTGTACCTTTCTAGTCTCTGCAACCGACTTAAGTATCTTTGCTATATCGGTACCGAAATAATCGGCTCCATCCAAAATAGTTTCGATGGCGTTATAAATCTCTTCGGGGAGCGACGACTTGCTAATGAACCCGTTTACGCCGATTTCCATTGCCTTGATTACTGTGTCTTCATCGGTTTCGGCCGAGAGAATGAGAATTTTTAAATCCAACTTATCAGCTCTTATCTTTTCGGCTACCTGAAGTCCATTCATCTCGGGCATCGAAATATCAAGAAGCACAATTTGCGGTTGAAAATCGTTGTATGCATCAAAGAACAAAGGTCCCGATGCAAATGTACGTATACTATTGAGTTCATAGAACGGCATCAAAGCCATTCTGGTTCCTATAAGAAACAAAGGATGATCATCAACAATTGCAATTTTTACCGTTCTAGACATTGGCTTTATTTATTGTAAAATTAAACTTAGTGTATTTACCTACTTCGCTCTCTACCGAGATAGTTCCGCCATTCTTCTTTACCATCTGCACGCATACAGCAAGACCAAGACCATTTCCTTTCTCGCCATGTGTTCCGATAGTAGATTTGGTAGCATCCATACCGAAAATATTATCAAGTTTTTCCTTGGGAATACCTACCCCATTATCCATAACCGAAACTACGTATTTTGCACCAGCATCGGCAACCGAAATCTTAATCTCCGAATTTTCATGCGAGAACTTTATTGCATTCGACAGCAAGTTACGCAAAATGGTCTCAACCATATTTCTGTCGGCGTAAACAATTACATCTTCAGGAACATCGACATTTATATTGATACCCTTGTTGATAGCATACATCTTATTGAGACGGGCAACATTGTTTGTCAATTCGCTCAGACTCAATTTTGTTGGATTATACGGCATTCTGCCTATCTCCATCTGCGACCAGTTCAACAAATCGAAAATCAACTTTACCTGTTCTTCGCTTGCTATATATACGTTGGTACCAAGTTCCCTCAATTCCTCTTTGCCTAGTGTTTCGAAATTATCGATAATCACCTGTACCGCATTACGTATGGCAATAGCAGGATTCTTAAGGTCATGCGATATTATTGCAAGAAATTTGTCCTTTGTACTATTAATCTTCTCCAATTCCTTGGTTCTAATTCTTCGTACATACAACATTCTTATACCCATTATTATAAGAATGAGAAGTAAACCAATAACAACAAACAAGAATATTCTAATCATATTTTGTTGCTCAATGGTATTTTTCTGGTCTTCTATCTGTAGTTCCTTTTCTCTAAGTTCAAACTTAATTCTTTGTGAATTAAGTTTATTCTTTGTATCCTCGGAAAACAACGAGTCAGAAAATTCCTGATATTTTGATAAGTATTCGTAAGCCTCGCGATATCTAGACTGTGTTACATAAAATTCTCTCTTTTCGCTGTAAATGTTAAGCAAAGCCTGACGGAAATGATTATCGAAAGCGATTTTCTCACTCTCATTCAACAACCGTTCTCCTTCGTCAAAATTATTTTTTATAATCTGGATTCTTGCAAGTCCTTGAATGCATAAGGCCAATATCTCTTTATTGTTTACAGATTTTGCAACTTCCATCGCCCTATTCAAATATACGGCCCCCTCATCATAATTTTTCATATCCATGTGACACAGGGCAATATTATAAAGAGAATTGCATGCAGAATGCAAATCATTTGCTTCTTCTTGGATTGCAAGGCTTTTGGTCAACATTTCGATTGCCTTATCATACTCCTTCAATTCTCCATAAACACATGCAAGATTTGTCTGTGCAATTGAAATCCCTAAAGATTTGCCATTATTCTCTGCACATACTAATGCCTCCTGGTAATACTTAAGCGACTCGGAAAAATTTCCCTGGTAAAAATAAATAGTACCATATGCCGTCATTATTCGTCCACGAAAAGACTCATTGCCTTGAGGCGCTAACGATTCGGCTTCTTCAAGATTAAGAAGTGCTCCCGAATAATCTCCCAGATAAGTCAAAGCTCGACAATAAGCCATCAACAGTTCGGGAAGTTTCGACTTATCAGTTTTCCTGGCAATCTTTATTCCATCCGACAAGGTCAAAGCTGAATTATATAAATCGGAATTGGCTTCAAATTGTTTCGCTGCTTCTAAACAACTATCGATAGGAGAAACTTTTTCCTGCGAAAATGCCAGGCCAGAAACAAGAACACCTATTAAAAATAATATAATCAGCTTATTTTTCATAATTGCCTCCACTTTCCAAAATTGACAATAAATCCATAGCGAGTTGTTTTTTCATACCATCAAACGACTGATAGTTGGACCTTACTATCTCACGGCAACGAGCCAACGAGTCTTCTGTTATATTTCCTAAATTATTTTCTACTAGCGACAAGCAATCCAACGCGAGCATTTCGTCGGCAACTACAAATTTTTCCACAAAGGGAACCACATCATCAAACACAACCGACGACTGCCACAGGTTAGTTATAAATTCACCTATAAGTTCGTGCTCCATATACCCTGCAAGACTTTCGAGAATCTGCTTCGAAACCTTCTTACTCTTAAGATCAAGAAAAACACGACCGATTTCAGTACGCACATTGGCGAAAGGAGTAGTAAAGAAGACTTCAATCATAGGAGCTATGCAATACTCACCGCCAACCTCACGAATCCTATATAATGTATCCACAACGACCTCTTCATCAGGACTATACAGACCAGTAACAATCTGCTTCTGTTCCTTGTTTAGAATAGATAAATTGGCCATAATTACAAAAATTTTAAGTTGCAAAATTACAAAAACTTTTCGACTAACACAATACTTTTCTGATACTTATTTTAGTTTTTTTTTCATCAATAATAATATACGACAAGCTAATATTTAGCAAAAAAAATATTGCCATATCTCATTTCATTTCAGTAATTTTGCACCCACTAAAAAAAATAAAGAAACTATGTATAGAACTCATACCTGCGGGGAATTGCGCCTCGCAAATGCAGGACAAGAAGTTACATTGAGCGGTTGGGTACAGCGCGTACGCGACAAAGGTGCGCTGATTTGGATTGACCTCCGCGACAGATATGGCATCACTCAGCTTTTCCTTCAGGATGGCGTTAGCGACCCGAAGCTTATCGAACAGGCTCGTTCGTTCGGACGTGAATACGTTTTACAGGCAAAAGGCACTGTTGTAGAACGCGAATCGAAGAACCCCAACATGCCAACCGGCGAAATCGAAATCAAGGTTTCAGAATTCAACCTGTTGAATGCCAGCAAGGTTCCACCATTTACCATCGAAGATGAAAGCGACGGTGGCGACGACCTCCGCATGAAATACCGCTACCTTGACCTTCGCAGAAATCCTGTTCGCCGCAACCTCGAACTCCGCCACAACATGGCAATTCTTGTTCGCAACTACTTGAGCAACTTGAATTTCCTCGAAATAGAAACTCCTTTCCTTATAAAATCGACTCCCGAAGGTGCTCGCGACTTTGTCGTTCCGTCGAGAATGAACCCTGGCGAATTCTACGCTCTGCCACAAAGTCCGCAGCAGTACAAGCAGTTGCTTATGGTTGCCGGCTTCGACCGCTACTTCCAGATTGTTCGCTGCTTCCGCGACGAGGACCTTCGCGCCGACCGTCAGCCCGAATTCACCCAAATCGACTGCGAAATGTCGTTTGTTGAGCAGGAAGACGTTCTTAACACTTTCGAAGGACTGGCAAAGCACCTATTTAAGGAAATAAAAGGTATCGAATTCGACAAGTTCCCTCGCATGACTTGGCACGACGCCATGAAATACTACGGCAGCGACAAGCCGGATATCCGTTTCGGAATGAAATTCGTTGAACTCAACGATGTTGCCAAGGGCAAAGGCTTCGGTCTGTTCGATGGTGCCGAACTTGTTGTCGGCATAAATGCTGAAGGTTGCGCCGAATACACCCGCAAGCAGCTCGACCAGCTCACCGAATTCGTTAAGCGCCCGCAAGTTGGTGCAGGCGGAATGGTTTACATTAAGTACAATGCTGACGGTTCGTTCAAGTCATCGGTCGATAAGTTCTACACTGCCGACGATTTGAAGAAATTTGCCGACAAGTTCGGAGCAAAGCCAGGCGACCTTATGCTAATCCTCTGCGGACCTGCAATGAAGACTCGCAAGCAGTTGAACGAACTCCGCCTCGAAATGGGTAACCAACTCGGACTTCGCGACCCGCAAAAGTTCGCTCCGCTTTGGGTTATCGACTTCCCGCTTCTCGAATGGGACGACGAAACTCAACGCTACTATGCTATGCATCACCCGTTTACCGCACCTAAGCCCGAAGACGAATATCTACTCGACGACCCGTCGAAATGGGGAGAAATTCGTGCTAACGCCTACGACATTGTAATGAACGGCAGCGAAGTTGGTGGTGGTTCCATAAGAATCCACGACCGTGTTTTGCAAAACAAGATGTTCCACACTCTCGGTTTTACCGACGAGCAGGCACAAGAGCAGTTCGGCTTCCTGATGGGCGCATTCGAATACGGAGCTCCGCCTCACGCTGGTCTTGCATTCGGTTTCGACAGATTGTGTTCAATCTTTGCTGGAGCCGACAGCATCCGCGATTTCATCGCCTTCCCGAAGAACAATTCCGGACGCGACGTAATGAGCGGCTCTCCTGCCCCACTTGCCAAGGAGCAACTCGAAGAACTGGAAATCAAACTCGATTTAAAAACTGAATAATTACAACAAAAAAAAGCGGAAGAAAACCTTCCGCTTTTTTTATATACTCTGCTAACATTTATTTCTTTGCGAATTCGTATCCTGCGCGTATTGCAGCGAGGTTTGAATTTACAACAGTTTCGCCCTTGCGACCGAAGATGCGCTGGATTGAAGCCTCAAGTTCTGCCAAGTCAATTTCGAGGAACGGGACAGTTGCACCAAGCAGAACCATGTTCGAACGAGCATTTACCTTCTTTGCCATGTCGTTTGCATTGAAAGCAACGGTGTTCTTTACCTTGTTCAATTCTGCCATAACCTTTTCCATATCAGGATAGTTCTTGATATTTACAAAAGGTTCGGAGTTGGTGATAATGCAACCGTCGGCAGCGAGGAACGGCAAGTAGCGCAATGCTTCCATAGGTTCGCTCGAAAGGATGATGTCGGCCTGACCTTCGGGAATAACGTCTGCATAAATCGGCTTGTCGGAAATACGCAAGTGCGAGAAAACCGAACCGCCACGCTGCGACATACCGTGGATTTCAGACTGCTTCAAGTACAAATTTCTGTTGAGTGCTGCATCAGAGATGATTTTGGCTACCGATACGATACCGTCACCACCTACACCGCACAATATTATATCTTTCTTCATGATAATTTCTCCTATTATTAAA
>JAEEGL016479726.1_pt1 | contig 28294 bp, 21 predicted proteins | sample 9134231 | NCBI WGS metagenome assembly JAEEGL01 (sample SAMN16246548, study PRJNA631951) | gut metagenome | biome: gut microbiome; feature: rumen; material: fiber-attached | host: Bos | place: Iran: Karaj | collected 2018-10
TCCCTGAAGAAATAAAGAATCTTACGAAACTACAGGTGTTACATATAGATAATTGGCAACCATCATCAGAACGATTTTCCGATGAATATAAGCAGCATTTACAAGACTTGCTTCCAAACTGCAGAATCCATTTTGATAAAAACGACCACATAAAATAATATGGAACAAGAACCTATTTTAAACGCTCATAATAAAGAGGAGTACCCGCCGATGCATACGACGGAGCATATCCTGAATCGCACGATGGTCAATATGTTTGGGTGCGAGCGGTCGCGAAATGCCCATATTGAGCGTAAGAAGAGCAAATGCGACTATCACCTGCATCAAGAGCCCACAGCGGCGGAGATGGCGGAAATAGAACGTCGTGTAAACGAAGTTATCGACTCCAATGTCGATGTGACCATTGATTTTGTCGACCGACAGAACGTACCTGCCGATGTAGACCTTAGCAAACTGCCCACCGACGCCAGCGAAACGCTACGCCTGGTACGCGTGGGAGATTACGACGTGTGTGCCTGCATTGGGAGTCACGTGAAGAATACCGCCGAAATAGCCGCCATCGGGCATTTCAAGATACTCTCTGCCGACTATACGCCCTCTGCCGACTCTGCCGCCGACGGCGTGTGGAGAGTGCGCTTCAAACTCGCCTGACGTCTACACCTTATCGCGAAAATAGGCGACGGCATCTGCCACCAAGAATATGCTGCCTGTGATGAGGATGAAATCATCAGAGGTGGCATTTTTCTTTGCCGCCTCTATCGCTTCCCCGACACACGGGAACGTCTGTCCTTGCATCCCCAACGCATCGGCAGTCTCCGCCAATTGGGCAACATCCAAACCACGGGGTACAGAGGGCTGTGTGTAATAGAACAAAGAACTGTCAGCCCTATCGGCATTCTTGTTAGCTCCAGAATCGCCCAACGGCCCAACCGTCTGGCCAATCAACTGCAAGATATGACTGTAATCCTTATCGTTAACGCAGCCATAGATGAGATGTAGTCGGTGATAGGACATCTGTCGCAATTTGGAAAGCATCTCACGCACCCCGTCTTCATTATGCGCCGTCTCACAGACAATAGCAGGAGCAGTCCCATATTGCTCCCAACGCCCATGAAGACCCGTTTCGCTGACAACTCCGGCTACGCCATCGCGAATATTCTGCTCGGAGATTCGCCAACCTTGATGCTGCAAACATTCAACCGACTGCATATAGGTAGCCAGGTTCTTCAACTGATAACTACCGGCCATAGGACTTTGCATCTCTCCATAGAGGGGTTGTCCATTCTTGAGCACATGAAAACGTAATTGCTGACAGTTGTCACTATCGGCAGTTTCTACAACCCGATAATGTTGGTCGGCGAAGATGATGGGAGCATTGAGAGCTTGTGCTTTTTCCCAAAAAACAGGACGCGTTTCCGTCTGCGTCTGTCCTACGACCACAGGGACACCGGACTTGATGATACCGGCCTTCTCCCCTGCTATCTTCTCCAGCGTGTCGCCGAGAAACTGGGTATGATCCAATCCGATGTTGGTGATTACACACAGCTCCGGAGTAATCACGTTGGTCGAATCCAGCCGACCACCCATACCTACCTCCACAACAGCAATGTCCACCTGCTCGTCGGCGAAATACTGAAACGCCATTCCCACCGTCATTTCAAAGAACGAGAGGTCGTGCGACTCGAAGAAGTCTCTGTTTTGCTCGATGAACTTCACCACATAGTCCTGCGGCACCATCTGTCCGTTGATGCGGATACGCTCACGAAAATCGACCAGATGAGGCGACGTATACAGCCCCACTTTGAGCGTAGCGTTGTCTTTTTCCACCCTCATCAACGTGGAGGCGAGGAAATGAGATACCGACCCTTTGCCGTTGGTACCCGCCACATGGATGCTCTTGAATCGACGTTCAGGGTGCCCCAGATGCTCCATCATAGACACCGTATTGGTAATATCGGCCTTATAAGCGGCCTTGCCGATGCGGTGATACATCGGCAAGGAGTTGAACATATAATCTAAGGTTTCCTTATATGTCATGAATGGTTAGTGTTTCTGCGTGGGTATGGTGTAGGTGAGTCCCAACATACCGACAAAACGTTGGCTGGGATAATTGGCCCAGTAATAGTAGCGCTGGAAAAGGATATTGTCGAACTTGACAAAGAACGAGAGTGCGCGATTGTGGATATATTCCACCTCCATGTTGAGCCCCGTGCGCATCGGGAGTTTCTCCGTAAGCGAATAGCCCGAAGTGGTAGGTTCACACTGCGAATACATATTGCCGATAAGCAATCCCTGCAGATGCACAAGCACCTTGTCTTTATAGTTCACTTTGGCTGTGATACCGGCGTCGAAATCGGGCAGGTAAAGCAGCGGCAGCAAATCCTTTTGCTTGTCCGAATAGAGATAGTAGTGGCCGCCAATCCGCAGGGTGAGCATCTCGTCGTTGACAAAAGCGAGGTCGGCACCCACCATAGTACGGTTGTAGTCGCGATAGTAGGGAGTAAAGACATTGTGGAGCGAATAGTTGGAATCGAGCCAGAAAAGCAGCGCATCCTTGTAGAAGGTATACTCCACCCGAGCGTTGAACTCCAGTTTCTTGCTAAAGTTGAAACGCAGATGTCCGAAGAGATCCAGATGCTTGGTAGCACGCACATCGGCACCAGGTCCCACGTAGGGGTTGACGAGCCGGATGGCGTTCCACGAGTTGGCCTCCACACCGCCTGTAGCACCTAAACTGATATTCATGTCTTCGTTCATGAACGATTTGGATATCATCACATCGGGGTAGAATTTCAGTTTCAGCGAATCGGCATCGGTGTAGGCGTCGCCGACAATCCTGGCGCCTGCATGGAACTGGAATCCGTTGAAGATAAAATCCATATATGGATTCAGCGAGAGCAGGTTGCGCACCGCTTTTGCCGTATCAGCCGTTGCCGGCACATAGCCAAAGGGCATCCTCAATGCGCTATCCTGTTGCTGGGGGTTGTAGTTCTGCAGATAACCGTCCCATGCAAAACGCAGATAGGCAATGCCTTTATACTGGGCGAACATCGGGAATCCATAATGGACCGTACCGTTGGCGCCCACATTCAGCTCGTTCAATCCGTAACGCCCCATGAGGTCGACCACATTCACATTGGCCTCATAGCCCAACTGGTTGACATCTGTTTTGATGCTTCTCAGACCGAGGTTCCAGCGCAGACAGTTGTACATCATGCCGTATTTGTTCTTGTCCACGCTATCGTGGGTATAGGGAACAGCGTTAGCGGAGTCGATGGGGAGCCCCATCACACTATGCAGCGTACTGTCGCTGAATCCGTAGAACATGGAGTAGTCGTTGCTGTAGGCCAAATCGGTGGAGAACTGGGCAGCATCCTTTATGATATACTTATAGAAGAACGATACATCGGTGTTGGAGAAGTGGTTGGGACCATAATAGTCGGGCGAGAGACCGAAATTGTTTTTCGTGGGGTCAGGTTCAACCTGTTTGTATTTCCCGATACCCTCCAGTTTTCCCCACGACGAGCGGTGGTACAGGTGCAACCCGTAATTGGTCGTTTGGCTACGTGTGGAATGATAGTAGAAATCGGCCATCGGTGTCCAATAGTTACCGAAACCGAGACGCAGGTAGTTGTTGTAGAGGCGCGTGGGCGGCTCCGTTATCTTCACATACCCGATGCGTGTGGGGTTGAATATGGAGGTGACGCGCTGCGGAGTGATGCTGTAGGCGAAGTTGTGGTGTATGGTCTCCATCGTGTCGGTAATAGTGGGAGCCACGTTAATCTTGACCGATTTCTCCACGACGGGTTTATAGTCGCCCACCACGATGACGCTCTCGTTGTAGCCGTCTTTGTCGTTCTGCGCAAAAACACCAAACAATGGAAGCAGGGAGAGGATTATGGCAGATATCTTTTTCATGTTGCTATGCTGCATAAGTTGTGTTATTCATTTTCGTTATTGGCTGCGTCCGAATGGCTGTCACCATCGGCAGGTGCTGTGTTGTCGTCCGACGATTCGGGGAGCGGTATCTCCACCTGCACCTCCTGCGACTGCGCATCCTCCTCCTGTTGCGAGGACTGCGCCTCCGCCAGCAGGATAGCGTTGCGTTTCTCCAATGCCAGGTTAATCAAATCGTCGGCAGCTTGACTGTGGTCGCTTTCATAGTTGTCGATAATGCTCTGCAACGTCTGTTTGGCCTGCAAACTGTTGCCCTGTGCGTAGAAGATGTCTGCCCAGAGGATGAACGTTTTTGCCAGCCAGTAGTCGCTTGGAGGATTGGCTATGATATTCTCAATGGCCTTCTCGGCAGCAGCATCGTCACCCGAGAGATGCAGCGCTTCGGTGAGCCGGTAAACCGCCTCTCCGCTATACTCTCCATTGGGCGACTCCTTCAACTGGGTGTAGCAGCCGGAGGCGCTGTCGAACTGGTTGTTCTTGTAGTAGGAACGGGCCATACTGATAAGTGCTTCATCACGCAACTCGTCGGTGATTTTACTTTCCTTCAACAGAGCGTCGCCGGCGAAGATGATGTTGCGATGGTTGTCAAGCATATTCCAGCAACGCAACACTCCCGTGCGCGCCTGGATGCGGCTGTTGTCGGCTTCAGCCAAAGAGGCCAGACTTGCATAGTGTTCCAGCGCTTTGGTGTAGTTGTTCAAACTGTAGGCGATGTTGGCGGCGTTATAGAGCGACGTCTCGGTGTATTGGTTCTTGTTGCGCTGCACAACTGCCTCATAGTGCGGCAATGCCTTCTCCGACTGACCCGTGCGGAACAGGCAGTCGGCCAGATAGTAGTGGGCATTGAGCGACGAGAGTCCTTCGGGGAACTGGCGCAAGTAGTTCTGCAAGCTGGGAATAGCGTTGTCGTAGTCGCCTTCGTAATAGCGGTTGGCAGCCACGCTGAAGGTGATGGAATCCTGCTCGGCCGACGAGATGACCATCTTGGTGTTGTTCCGGACGTAAGCGAAATAGTCGTCCACGCGGTTCTCGGCGATGTAGATGTTCTTCACCGTCACCAGCGCATCGCGTGCCTCCTCGGTGCCCTGATATTTGGTTATCAGCTCCTCGAAGCAGTCGAGCGCCTGACGGTTGCGGTTGGTGTTGTAGTAGATAAGCCCCTTGTTCAGCAACGCCTCTTTCACGTAGGCGCTCTGGGGATATTGCTTCAGGAACTTGTCGAAATAGAGCAGCGCCATCTCGTTGTTGTCGCACACCAGGTAAGTGTTGGCCATTTCGAAGATGGCCTTCGATGCCAGCGGCGACCCCGCATAGTTCTCGAAGATGCGGTTCAGATATACCAGTTTCTCCTCACTCTTGCCTATAGCCCCATAGGCGAGTGCCTTCTGATAGGTGGCGTAGTCGGCATCCTTGCCGTTGTGATCCACCACATAGTCGTAGTTCTTGATGGCCTGTGTGAACTGTTTCTGACCATACTGGCAGTCGGCCAAACGGTTGTAGGCGTCGCACAGCTGGCCGGCATCCACTTTGGCAGCGTCACGCTGGATGAAACGGCTGAAATAGGTGGCACCGTCGGCATAGGCCTCGTTGTCCATGCAGACGTATCCGTAGGTGTAGAGTGCCTGACCGTAGTATGCCGACTGTGGGGCTTTGCTGTTGAGGAAGAAGCGATCGAGCGCCTTTTTGGCACCCGAGATGTTGTCGAGCCGATACTGCGCCTCGGCCGAGAGATAGAGCGCATCGGCAGTACGCTGCACATCGGCGTTCACCTTCACGGCGCTCTGGAACATCTTGTAGGCCTGCTTCACATTGCGCTCGTTAAAGAGCTCGATGCCTCGGTTAATCAGCAGACGCTGGTAGGCGTGGTTCATCTCTGCCGTACGGGGTTCCACCTTCTCGATGAGCGCCAGCGCGTCCTTGTAGTTGCGGGTGGAGAAATAGAGCGACGTCAATATCTCTTGTATCTCCGCTTTGTGCTTGGTGCGGGGATATTGACGCAGGTAGCTCTCAAACGATTTGATACTCTCGTTGTAGGCGTTCTGGTTCAGGTCGCACGACAACTTGGCGTAGTTGAACAGCGCATCCTCTTGTATCTTGGCGTTGTAGCTCATCTTGGAGGCCTGCAGGAACATAGCACGCGCATCCTGTTTGCGACCCAACTTGAGATAGGTGTCGGCCAGCGTGTAGAGGGCGTTCTGCGCCACCGAGTCGTCGCAGGTGGTTTTCTTGGCCAGATAGACGGCCGCCGAGTCGTAGTTGCCCAGCATATAGTGGCAGTAGCCCGTCTGGTAGGTGTTGTCGTTCGGCACACAGCCCTGAATGGCCACCATCTCGCCGTCCTTGTTTTTCTTCGACGACTTGCGTTGCGACTGCTGCCCCTGGCCCTGCGCCGCCGTCTGCTCCGCCAGACGATAGTATTTCAACGCCTGCGTGTATTCGCCCCGATTGAAATAGACCTCACCCATCATCTGCTGCAAGTCGTCCTTCTTGAAGGCATCCTTGTCCTGCATCAACGAGGGCGCCATCTCCAGAAACTCGTCCTCGCGACCCAGGTAGTAGTAGATGCGGGCAATATAGTTTTTGGCAATCTTGGCCAGTTTGGGCGACGCCTTGGTGTTGGATTCAATCTTCTGGAAGTTCTTCAACGACTGGGCATAGTCGCCATCCATATACTGGATATGGGCGTAGTAGTACAGCGCGTTGTCCTTGTATTTCGACTTGCCGTTCATGATGTGCGAGAAGCAACTCTTGGCCTTGTCGCGGTTGCCGGCGTTGATGTGGCAGTATCCGCACTTGTATTCAAACTCGTCGCGATGACCAAACGTCACCTCCGAAGCCGTCACTTTCTGGTACTTCTTCAAAGCCGCCGCATAGTCGCCTTTGGCGTAGAGGCAGTTGCCTTCGTAGAAGTGCGCCATATTGGCATGCGAGCTTTCGGGATAGAGACGCAGGAATTCCTCCAGACGGTACATCGCATCGCCGTTGCCCAGCTCCTCCGAGCACACAGCCGCATAGTACACAGCGTCGGCAACCCTTGAGGAACGTTCGCTGCCCGCCTGCGCCACCAGCAAGTCAAACTGGTGCTGTGCAGCCGCATACTTACCCTTGCGGAAAAGGTCCTCAGCCCTGCGGTAGGGTTCATCGTCGCGCTCGAAAGAGGTTGCATTCTGCGCCAAAACGCACACCGACGACACCAGCATTGCAAACACAACAATTACATTTCTAAACATTTGCATAGATTCGCATTTTATTCTGATTCTACAAAGTTACAGCAAAACCCCTACGCGCGCGCACCCGGCGCACTATAGTTTTCAACAAAAACATGTGTATTGCACCCCTACGCCCGCCACACCGCCGGCGGTCCCCACCCTTCCTGCCGACCGCCCCAATGCCTAACGCAAGAACCTTTGTAATAATCAACTAATTGCAAAACAAAGGCAACCCACATAGCCACCTCCGATTTTCGCTTACATTTACATTTCACGTTTCACATTCTACATTCTCACGAATACAACCCACCTATCCGCGGTAAAAAAAAGCCCCCCACTACAGATGCAAGAACACAACTCTTTCAAAAGTTCACAAACTTGTGGACCACAAAATTGTGAACTTTGCGTTAAAAACACCACAACACACTTATATTCATTTATTAAACAAATCATCCATCTCTAAATATATCGCTACAGGGTTTGCCTTCATCGAGGGTAATTCTTCTATCCAAATTGATTCCAACAAGTCCCATGCCCGTATAAAAGGGGAAAAGTCGGAACATTTGCATTTCACGTTTCACATTCTACATTCTCCACCACGTCCCCGCGTGGAATCTTTATTTTGCTGATTCATAAATAATGCGTATCTTTGCAATTTGAAATTACTGTATAGCGCTGAAAAAAGTTGACACAATAGTCAACAAAAAGGAATAAAATGCAATAACAAGACTTAATATATCGCAAGCAATACATGCAACAGCTGCATAACCTGAAAGACCAGAATATTATCAAGGTGATTTCGGGAGTGCGACGCTGCGGAAAGTCGACATTGCTGATGATGTTCGCCGATGAACTGAATAGAAATGGTGTGCAGAAGGAGCAGATACAATTTTATAACTTTGAGGATCTCGACACTTTAGCCATTGGTGACATCTACAAAATCCACGCCCATATCAAGAATCTACTGGTCGAAGACAAGCCAAACTATATCTTCTTGGATGAGGTTCAGAACGTCAAAGAGTTCCAACGGCTTGTCGACAGTCTCTATATCAAGCCCAATGTAGATATCTACATCACAGGTTCCAACGCCTACATGCTCTCCGGTGAGTTGGCCACATTGCTGACCGGACGCTATGTGGAAATTAATCTTTTGCCACTTCAATTTTCTGAATATAATAATTTTACACATACAAAATCGCCAAACTTATCAAATATAGAAACTTTGGCGAATTCTATACATTATGGCGGTGTACCTGAATATATTAAGCAATTACAGATTGGAGAAAAACAGGCCGATATGTTTGCTGACAGTATTCTGAAAACCATTGTAGAGAAAGACATTTTTCAACGACTGAATATAACCAACAAACACGACTTCAACAAAATACTTGATTTTATCTTCGACTCAGTGGGGTCGTATGTCTCGCCGCGCTCCATTTCTGACACCCTACGTTCCAACGGAACTGTGATTGACAAGCAAACTGTTGCCAAGTATTTGGACGCCATGTGCGATGCCTATTTGATTTACAAGGTGCCACGTTATGAGATACAAGGGAAGGGATTGCTCCAGACGCTAAACAAATACTATATTGTTGACCCATGTTTTGCAAAAGTCCGGCTTAAAAAGAAAGTGCTGAAAGACCGTTCGCACTGGCTTGAAAATATGGTTTACCTTGAGCTTGTCCGACGCAACAAAGATGTGTTTATCGGCAAGCGCAACAATCTGGAAGTTGATTTTGTTGTCGTTGACAATGAGGGTTACACTTCCTATTATCAAGTGGCTTGGACAACTGAAAGTCAAGAGACCTTGGAGCGTGAACTTGCCTCACTCAGAGCCATCAAAGACTCCAATCCCAAATACTTGTTGACAACAGACAATGACTTTAACCCCGTCTACGACGGAATCAGAAAACTGAACGTTATTGACTGGATGTTGCAACCATAAGTCAAACGAACTTCAAGATTTAAACGAGAGTGTACAAGATGTAGATGGCGAAAGTGGTGCCAAAATTCAACCATCGGAAATACAGCAAGGTCTTATTGCTATTATAAGGGTTAGTGACGATACTACTGCCCCAAAAAATAGCGAAAAAAAGGCGTTACATTTGCATTTCACGTTTCACATTCTACATTCTCCACCACGTCCCCGCGTGGAATCTTTATTTTGCTGATTCATAAATAATGCGTATCTTTGCAGTTTGAAAATAAAATGATAATTTGCGACTAAAACAACCACACACAGCTCTCTAATAGACATTACCCCAATTTAAATAGTCGAATTTAACCACTTTAGTATAGCCAAGTATTATATCTACAAATTGCGAGCACATACTGGACGTCTTTCCGAGAATGAAAATATGCTATCACAATTTGTGACCGCATAATGAAGAACAGCGACTCATGAGCGAAAATTTGGAAATAATCACAAACCAACAGACAGATAATATCAAGGATTTGATATACGATATACGCGGTCAAAAGGTGATGCTTGACTACGACCTTGCATCGATATATGGAGTTAAGACTGGTTCCCTAAACCAAGCAGTCAAACGTAATATAGACCGATTTCCCGCCGATTTTATGTTTAAACTTTCGGAAAACGAATGGGAAGAGATAGGTCGTAACATACAGAGTACCAATATGCGGTCACAGATTGTGACAGCATCACCCAATAAACGCAATAAATCCAATCCTCCATACGCTTTCACAGAGCACGGTACTGTTATGCTTGCCTCGGTTTTGCATAGTCCCAGTGCTGTACAAATGAGTGTTATGGTGACGAGAGCGTTCATCGCGATGCGCCAGGCAATCTCGACTATGCTTTCAATGGACTTGAAGGTTGAGCAGCTCTCCCACAAGGTCGACATGCTGAATGCCTATGTTGAAGAGATTCTACATGACCAGAACGACATCAACGAACAGCAGGAACAAACTAATACGGAGGTTGCCGTTCAAATTGAAGCAATCAATGATGCACTTGACCAATTACGAGACCCGAAATCTGAACCGAGACAACTCATAGGATTCAAAACAACCCAAAGTAAAAAATAGAATCTGCGTTAAAGAATTGAGGATATGACACAAGCGCAAGCGGTTATAGAAACCATTGACAAGTTGGGGGGCATTGCTACTCTCAACCAAATCAATCAGCACATCTTCGAGATTAAGGACTGCGTTTGGAAGACAAAGACTCCTTTTGCCAGTATCCGACGGATTGTGCAATTAACCAATGGCATCTATAAAATCAAGCCCGGTCTTTATGCCCTTGAAACGCACCGCAAGCAACTGGAACAGGATGGTATCATGGTACAGACAGAAAAGAATAAAGAGTCCGAGGAGGTAAAATCCTTCAACCACTCCTATTACCAAGGGTTGCTGCTTGAGATTGGACGGATGCGTCACCTTGACACCTTTATGCCCAATCAGGACAAAAACAAGAAGTTTATCAAGACCCCACTCGGAGAGATTCGTACGTTGCAGATTATTCCGCAATATTCTTATTCCTATCTTGTTGAACGGAGTTCTACTATTGATGTCATCTGGTTTAACGACCACAAAATGCCTCATTCATTTTACGAGATTGAGCATACAACCGATATACAGAATTCTCTACTAAAGTTCGATGATTTAAAAGATTTCGCTGCTCGCATGGTAATTGTCGCTGATGAGAAACGTTACCCTGAATTCGATAGCAAGATGAAATACGCTGCTTTCAATACACTTCGAGAGAACAAACGGGTTGCATTTCTCAGTTATGATTCGCTTGACAAGCAATATCAACAAGAACTTCAGAAACAAAGTATGGAATTCATATTGTAGTTTTTTTGTACCTTCGTGCATGAAATGATTAAAAACTAACAAATGTAAGAAACAGAAATATAAAACAATAGAAATAATAACACGTTTGCTATTTGCTCTATTCGCATTGAAACCTAGGAAATTTCAAAACAGAAGGGTATAAGGTAAGCAAATCGGGAAACGACCGCCAATGCGGGCGTGATTTGTCCTATACCGGGCTTTCCTAGGGCCTCAATGCGAGCAATCATTGCCCGCATTCTTTTTGCCCTACAGGAGGCCCTTAGGCAACGTAGCAGACACAACGCTGCTACCATGGGCAAAAAACAAAACATTTATGTAGCCGATATTGGCTCCACGGGTATGGCTCAAGGCAAAATGATTTGCCCTTTTTACCATTCCCAAAATCACTACTTCAACCTTCTCCGTGGCGACACTTTCAAGCTGCTGCCACAATTCAACTTCAAGTTCGATATGATTTTCGCCGACCCGCCGTATTTCCTGAGCAATGGCGGCATCAGCGTGCAGAGCGGCAAGGTGGTGTGTGTCGACAAGGGTGACTGGGATAAAGGAATGTCGCCCGATGAGATTAATGAATTCAACCTACGATGGCTTTCGCTTTGCAGGGACAAACTCAAAGACAAAGGCACCATTTGGATTAGCGGAACCTACCACAACATCTTCTCTGTGGCCAACTCTTTAACTCAACTCGGATATAAGATTCTCAACGTTATCACCTGGGCAAAGACAAATCCGCCACCCAATATTTCCTGCCGCTACTTCACCTACTCAACAGAGTTTATTATCTGGGCTCGCAAATGCGAGAAGGTGCCGCACTACTACAACTACGAGCTTATGAGGCATATCAACGGCGACAGCCAAATGACCGACGTGTGGCGTCTGCCGGCCATTGCGCCGTGGGAAAAGAGCTGCACCAAGCACCCGACCCAGAAGCCGTTGGGATTGCTTAGCCGCATCATTTTGGCCTCCACCGAACCAGGTGCCTGGATTCTCGACCCGTTTGCAGGTTCTTCGACCACAGGCATTGCCGCCAACCTGTTGGAACGCCGTTTTCTCGGTATTGAACGCGAGGAAAAGTTTGCCGCCATCAGCAAAGCCCGTCGGGAGGAGATTGATGATGCAAAAATCTTTACAACCTATCGCCATAAAATCCCCGATATCGTAAAGGCGGAAGACAATCAGCTGAGTCTTGCTTGCCACGAATCGGAAGCCATCGAGACATTGCCGTTCCTTGCAGAATAAGCCAGAAAGAGAGCTGATGTACGCCAATTCGGCTGGCATAAAAGCGAAGGACTGCCGCAAAAGGATGTAACCCTGATGTAACTCTGATGTAGGGCTGACCTGGCCTCCACCCTGGCCTCCCCCCTGCCCCCCCCCCATTAGGGGGGAGTAATCGATTACCCTTTAGGGAGGCCGGGGAACCACCCTCTTGGGGGGCGATACAAAATTTGATAACTGATTGTCTGAAACTTGAGCTGGAGAATGTAGAATGTGAAACGTGAAATGCAAATGTAAGCGACCCCTAAGAAATTTCTTTTATTAATATAATAATATAATAATAATTAATACCTTAATTATATATAACGCGCGTAAAGCGGAACGTTTGCATTTCACATTTCACGTTTCACATTCTCTAAGCCCAAAGCCCCCCTCCGGCTCCCAAAGCCCCCCTCCGACTCCCCCCTCAAGGGGGAGAGTAGTCCCCACAGCAGATAAGCCCCCCTCCGGCTCCCCCCTTGAGGGGGGAGAGTAGTTCCCAGCCCATAACTGCTTGATTGTATTTTTCTCCCCCCTATTGGGGGGGGGGCTGGGGGGGGGCCTAGGTCTGGCTCCAAATTCTCACAATTCGGCGTTGCTTAACGGGTCGTTTTGTTGGCCGGCGGGCTCGGTTAGGAATATCGCGCCAATCGGTAACCGTTCGTATATAACCAGTTAATTATGAGTTAGGAATATATTCCTATCTTTATTTTTCGGCGTCGGAAAACGGTTGTATCTTTGCCGCAGATTTCAAAACCGAGAACACCTTCACCAGAAACGCCACCAACCAATAACCAACAACCTCAAAACCAACCATGGAAAAGATTGCACAACTCATCCGCAATGTCGGCATAATCATCGGCCGAATGGTCCGCAAATCGGGCAGTGCTTTCAAGCAGCCGACAGCCGACTACGCAGCCGACAATACGTCCATTAGCATCATCAGGACGAAACCGACTGCGAAACCTATCGTGGAGAGGTTGGTATGGCGCCCTTGTGCGGTCTCGGGAATGAGTTCCTCCACAACAACATACATCATGGCTCCGGCGGCGAATGCCAAAAGATACGGCAGCGCCACTCCGAGTATGCCGGCCAGCAGCAATATGGCCACCGAACCGATGGGCTCCACCACCCCACTCAACGATCCGATAAGGAACGAGCGCCAACGGGTGTTGCCCTCCGCCCGCATGGGCATCGAGATGATGGCGCCTTCGGGGATGTTCTGCACGGCGATACCGATGCTCACCGCCAACGCTGCGCTGAGCGTCAACCCTTGCGCTTCGCCGGCAAAGACAACGCCCACAGCCATACCTTCGGGCAGGTTGTGGATGGTGACAGCGAGTGCCAGCATCATCGTGCGCGAAAGCCGCGATTTCGGCCCTTCGGATTTCTGTGCACCCATATGCAAATGGGGCGTCAGCTCGTCAATCAGCAGCAGAAAGGCGATGCCGGCCAGAAAACCCACAGCGGCGGGGAGGACGCTGTCACTGGCCATCTCTATGCTCGGTATCAGAAGCGACCACACGCTGGCCGCCACCATCACACCGCTGGCAAAGCCCAGCAGCGTCTTCTGCAGCCGGTCGGGAATCTCTTTCCGCATAAAGAAAACAAAAGCGGCTCCCAACATCGTGCCCGCCAAAGGCAGCAGTAATCCTATAATCAGAACATTCATTTACAATCTCTTTTTGGATTCTTGGGAAACCACCCTTTCTCCACCCTTTTCCGCTGTTTGAATAGTTCAAGAATCGACCACAAACTGGAAAAGGCAATCACGCCAAGTATGGTGGAAGGTACCGTGGCCGCTGTGAACAGAGACCCTGCGATGCAGCACAATGCAAACAGAAGGAACACCCACCAGCAGCGAGTGCCGAAATAGTACTCTGCCTTGATGACGATTGGATGAAAAATGCCAATGCAGAGAAATGCAGATATACCAATAACAATACCTGAAAAGTTCATTTTCTTCGATTTAGCACAGAATCGCTCCGCAAATTCAGGTTGCAAAATTACACAATAATTTCCAACCAAATTTGCATTAATTATAACTAGTCTCAAAATACAGCTCAATCGGGGTTGAAGCACCGCACATCTAATCCTCGTCACTCTTCTCAAATGCTTGTTCTATGTTCCAAGATAGCCCCGCAGCATAGGTACGGCCCACTGTGGCAGGCGAATTGCTATAGTAATACTCTGGCTTATATCCAAGCAGATTATCAATAGTAAGAGTCAGTTTCACCCCTTTTTTGAAAGTATGGTTGGCCGTGAGGCGCCACATGACATACCCCGGATAGGTCTGCCGCTCATGCTGTGTCAGGTCGGTGAGGTCGGTGTACACATCAGAGGTGACTGCACTCAGCGCCCTGCCGTTCAGAGCAATGACACTAACACCCCAACGCCACGCATATCTATAATCCACACGTATGGTGGCGGTGTGGGGTCGAGTCTCTGAAGTATTCAGTCCATTTTCATCAACACTTTCATGGGTGTACACATAGGACAGCCGGGCTCCGATACCGTTATCCCAGCGCGCAGAAGCGGCGAAATCGATACCGTATATGTTCACAGGTGCCATATTGTCATAGACCATCCCGTTTCTGGCAATGTTCCACATAGTGGTTATGCGATTCTCAACATAATTGTAGAAGGCCAGCGTTGTGATGTGGCAGGCGTTGTGGTTCCATTCCATTGAGAAATTCGCATTGTTGCTGACTTCGGGCTTCAGATCGGCGTTACCGTAAATCATGAAGATATTGGCCATATCGAAGTTCATATACATCTCTTTCAACGTAGGCGCACGGAAACCGTTGGCGTAGGTGGCACGCAGGGTTACCTCGTCGATTTTATACATGATGTTAAGTTTAGGAGAGAGATGCGAAGCATTGGCCTTAGAGAAGTAATCATAGCGAAAAGAAGTGACGACATTCAGTTTTTCCGAAACGCTCCAATCCCATTGCATGAAAGCATCTGCAGTGTACTGCTCATGATATCCCGGAGGGGCAAACTGGTAACTCATGAGGTAGTCCCTCATTGCATCGCCGCCTGCCGTCAGTGTGCCAAAAGTGGCGAATGTAGAGTTGACAATACCACGCAATGCGTGTTGCACGTTGCTATAATCGCGCACGTCGGCACCACTCAAACAAGCATAGTCACTTTTGTCATATTGGTCAAAAGAATAACTCAAACTGATGTCGCTACTGTCGTTTATCGCATAGTCTACTTTGGTTCCACCGCTGAAATCGCGATAACGTTCATGCGAAACGACAGCACTCTCCCTTTCGCGAAAGAAATAACCGGCACGAGCGTTGACTTTTAAGCGGTCATTGATTCTAAACAATAACCTTTCTTTGGTGTTGAAGGAATGCGTGCCATAGATGTTGTGTATATCACCACTGTCGCTCAAATGTATCGGATCGGTATGAACGTATTGGGCATTGGTCACACTGCTAATCTTCCCACAATTAAAACTAAAATTGCCGTTATAACGCCCATCATTGAACGAACCGTAACGAGCACCAATGCTCAATGTCCAGGGGTCATTAATAGTCGAACTTATCAAGTTTACCACGCCTCCTACAGCATTGGAACCATAGAGCGAAGAGGCGGCACCCTTGACCACTTCGATACGCTCGACATTTTCCAAAGTCAGTCGTGCGTAGTCGACGTTATCCATGGTCTCCCCAGCCAAGCGTTCACCATCAACCAGAAAAAGAACCGAATTGCCTCCAAACCCTTGCATATTAAGGTTCACTTGCTGGTTCATGGTATAACTAAACTCTATACCCGGCAACTCGACTTGTAGCAACTCCTGTACGGTAACGGCATCTGACACCTGTATATCACGAGCGTCTATAACACGAGTCACCATTGGCACATCCATCAGCAGTTTAGGAGTACGAGTAGCCGTAACAACCACTGTACCTAGATTCTGTATTTTCTCACGCAACACAAAATCGTGTACAAGCCGCTCCTCTGAGGATTTCATCCCCCACCGACTGATCCTCATACCAAACATATGAGCTACAATGGTGTACGACACATTATCAGAGGGCAACAATAATGAATACCGTCCGTCATTATCTGTAATAGCGACTAGAGTCGTATCTTCCTGCACTTTAATCGTCACACCAGATAGAGGTACCTTCTCGATATTATACACTGTACCTTCTAACACCTGCTGCGCATTCATAGACACAGCAGAGATGCAAAAAAGCAAAAGTAGATATTTTGTACAACTACGTATCAATTTTTACCCACCTTGTTTACCGGATACCTATAACGTATAGTTATATATCCTTTTGCGAATGATTCATTCATGTAGTTAACAAATTGCAGCGCAGCCAATGTGCTGTCAGCAAATTGCGCCAAGTAGACTCGACCACTCATAGTATATATCGGAGGCATCTGACTGAGGTCCACATCCATCCAGCGACTGAGTACAGGATTGACATCCGATGGAGCGTACCCCAATGTGCCACTCATCATGTTAGACATATCAATAACAACGTGACTATCGACATCGGCATAGAACGCCAACTCAGCAAAGTTGAATCTGTCATCTATAAAATTCACATCGTCAAGCATCGTCTCTGCAGCACAACCATTATTCGTCTTTGCATCATAACGATGCAACGCAAAATCCCAGTCATGCGGCGCACTCTGACCGAGAACGATATTGGAAGTGTCAATAGTTTTATGGTGCAGGTCAATATACGTCCATCGGTCGTAAGCGTGGGCATCAACATAGATTGTTCCACTCTTCCCGTCTGCATTTTCTTCGATATGGCTAAAGCGGGAATCTTGGTCGGTTACCGGCTCATCGTATATTCCGCCAAAGATTCCCTCGCATGATGTCAGAACCGCAAGCAGAGACATCAGCACTATCAGTTTCCTATAAGCCACCATTTATTTGCCGGCAAATGTAAAGTCAATGTTCATAGGCATAGCACCGGGCTTCAAACTATACGACATGTTGAGTTTTCCGCTCTCGACATTGCCGACCAAACTGCCCGTAATCTGCATTGACTCAACGGTGGCTGAGATATTTTCTTTCTCAATATTATACACCTTACCGTTTTTTGCCACCGATACGCCTGTGACAGTAAACGACGGTATCGACACCCTTCCTTCCCCCATCTGCGGAAGAGTTATACTAACCGTGTTTTCTGATTCACTGGCAATAATGACCTTTGCCTCGGTGGGATCACCTTGGGTTTCACCTCTTACGCTCATGGTGACAATACCATCATAAGTGCCCGCAATGTTTTCAGCAACATCCTTAGTGCAACCAACGGTACTCATAACAAATGCTGCTACAGCAGCAACAAATACATTTTTTGAGATTTTCATGATTCGAGTTTTTTTTGTTTTACTTTTATTATTGAAAAATCGTTTATTATTCGATGGTGGGAGATTATTTCATTGTTACATGATTTTTCATCACACGCATCGCAAGCCGCATGGAGAGGATAGCGACGGGGATTGTCAGCAACAGGACAACTATCAGCAGGGGAATGTTTTCAATAACCGGACGCATCAGCGCATCGTAACCCGCAGGCATTTCCTCAACGGCAGCAGCCAGCGCCCCCTCGGTGTCGGTCCACCAATGAGCGGTATATGTGAAAAACGAAAATGCAAACGGCAGAAAACTCCAACGGACACCTTTGCGCGTGTCGTATCCGAAGAAGAAACGGATTATTTCCGCGAGTGCCGACAACACACACATCCCGACAATGAACGCCCAATCCGACTCGCCTGCCAGAATTCCTATCACGAGAACAAACCCATTAAGCGCTACCGCTGCACCAAACCCACGGATATTAATCGCGGTATATAGGTACACGAATGCGAACAATAGCGGCAATACGGCACCAATATAGGCGTAGCACGCAGGGTGAACGATTCCGCTGGTAGCACCCAAGATGAACAAGGCGAGATAGGAAATCGCCATAATAATGATTCTAAATGCTGTTTTCATAATGTTAGTCATTTTGTTTCACAATACGGAGAGAGTATACAAACAGGTAAACACCCAGAACAACCATCACAGGATGGATGAGCAGTTGCACAGGGCTGAATTCCATCAAGAGCTCGCTGGCGTGAAAGATGTTGAAGAGCATCATAACGCTCGCCAAAATGAGGTTGACGATACGCATCAGCTTGCAATTGCGGTATTGCATACAAAGCAATCCGCACACGGGAACAAAGAAAGCCATTCCGACCATAAACAGCAACATACCGGTCGGCGCCACTCCTGTTGAATCGGGCATAGCGATACTGGCTCCCCAGAAAGCAGGCAGCATATCAGCCAGCATGTGCATAGCGAATCCAACCATGATAATCACCCAAATAAGGGACACCTTAGAAATTTTTGTTTCCATAATTATTGATTTTCCATTTAACATTATTTCAAAGCATTAACACAAAGCCAATGATTCTGTTCTTCGAGATGGACAGCAATATCACGGAACCCAGCAGCGGAGAGATGGGCGCAAAGTTCGTCGGGAGTGTAGGTACGCATACCGTCGATGAGCTTCTCCCATTTTTCATTGGCTCCCGTAAGACCGTCATCTTCATTGACGATGAGAAAACGGCCACCCTCTTTCAAGGTACGGTGCACCCCACGGAAGCTCTCATCGATATTCGGCCAGAAATAGACGGTCTCAAAGGCTGTAACGAGGTCGAATTCACCATCGGCATACGGCAACGATTCCACGCTGCCCTCCTGTATCCTGCAACGTCCATCGGCTATTGCCTCAGCATTCACCTTGCAACTGGCCGCCACACTCACCGCCGAATAGTCAATTCCAAGCACTTTACCTTTAGGCGCCAACGTCAACATCCGCGCGATATTGGCACCTCCTCCGCAACCCATATCAAGAACACTTGCATCTTCGATGATGTCCACGAATGAAAGTCCCCAGTGCGCCATACGGGCATGAGAACCTCCATTCATACCTTTAACCATCATGCGTCCCAGAAAGCCCTCCGGCTTACGGGCATTACTGAATAATTTGCTTAGAAATCCCATAACTATTTTATTATATTATTTTCATTTTGGATTCTGCGGGAACCATCCTTTCTCCACCGGTTTGCGCTGCTGGACGAGTTCGATAATCGACCAAAAGCAAGAGAAGGCAACGACTCCGAACAACATTGAGGGTAGCAGCGCCGAAATGAACAACGACGCAACGGTGCATTCGATACCAGCCAACAGAAATGCCCACCAGCAGCGAGTTCCGAAATGATACTCCGTCTTGATGACAATGGGGGTGGAACATTCTGATAAAAAGGAATGTGGCCGCACCCATGATAATACCAGCAAAACTCATTTAACCAATATTTTAATAGAATATTATCAACCATTAAATCTGCTGCAAAATTACATGCAGCCCATTAACCCGACAATACCCAAAAATGGGGATACACGCCACCAGATGCACTCCTACAGCGCTTAAAATCACCAATAATGGCGATTGCCCATGCTGGAATTTGCCACTAATTTTGCAACAGATAAAATATTTGAAGTTATGAAAATAACAAAAAGTATATTAACACTTTGTGTCGTTTCGCTGCTTACTTCGGCCACCCAAGTTTTAGCACAGGACGACACCACAACGGCAAAAAGCCGGCTTACGGTCGGCGGTTACGGGGAGGCCGCATTCAGCCGGCATTTCTACTCGGACAACGTGTTCCGCTATTCACATGCCGACCGGTACACACAAGCACCTGGATATTCCCGACTCGATCTGCCTCATGCCGTCATCATGCTGGGTTACGACTTCGGACGCGGATGGAGCATCGGTACCGAGATTGAATTCGAACACGGCGGTGTGGAAGCTGCCGTTGAGAAAGAGACCGAGGAAACGGGCGAATTTGAACAGGAGGTGGAACGTGGCGGCGAAGTGGCACTGGAACAGTTCTGGGTGCAAAAGAGTTTCTCAAAGACGCTGAACATCCGCGCGGGACACATCGTGGTGCCTGTAGGAATGACCAACGAGAACCACCTACCCACACAGTTTTTCGGCCTCTACCGCCCCGAAGGAGAGAACACCATCATTCCCTGCACGTGGCACGAAACGGGCGTGAGCATCTGGGGAAAAACAGCCCACTGGCGCTACGAGGTGCAACTGCTGCCTGCATTAAACAGCAACCTATTCAACGATGCCGGTTGGGTACACAACGGAAGCGCATCACCCTATGAGTTCCGTCCAGCCAACAGTTTGGCGGGTGCTGCGAGGATTGATTGGACAGGCATCCAGGGACTGCGACTGAGCGTGAGCGGATATATCGGAAACACCTTCAACAACGACATCACCACCACCGTCTATCCCGAAACCTCGCGCTACTATGGGGCTACAGGCACTCTGATGATAGGAAGCTTCGATTTCGCCTACAAAAACAAGTGGCTTCTCCTGCGGGGGAACGCAGATTACGGACACTTGGGTGACGCCAGTTTGATAAGCACCCGCAACAAGAACCAAACCACAATGACCGGCAACCCCTATCCCCACACCGCTGTAGGAGAAAACGCTTGGGACGTTTCGATTGAAGGAGGCATCGACCTGTTCTCCCTCACAAAATGGCGCACAGGAGGAAAACGGCTCTACCTCTTCGGACGTTACGACCACTACGACAGTTTCGTACCTGCCGACGGATGGGCAGATGTGGAATGGGCCGAGCGAGAGGTAGTGAGCGCCGGTATCAACTACTATCCGCTGCCGGAGATCGCCATCAAAGCCGAAGGCGGCGTGCGTCTGCTGGCCAGCCAGTACAACGACGAGCCCTACTTCGCGATAGGCGTCACATGGGCAGGATTCTTTAAAAAGTAACAGAATACACACAAAACATTATATATTATGAAACATCTATTCAAAACTTTTATGGTGGCAGCATTGGCCACTTTGACACTCGCCTCCTGCGAGAAAGACAACGACAAACCCGTTACCCCCAACGACAATCAGCAGGCACAGAACATCGCCGCACAGTTTGTTGACCACACAGTGGCACCCACTTACGGCGCATTGGCTGCAAACGCTGAACAACTGGCCACACAACTGGCCGCCCTCAAACAGAATCCCACCGACGCCGGTGTGCGTCAAGCATGCGAGACCTTCCTGGCTGCCCGTGAGCAGTGGGAGAAGAGCGAAGCATTCCTCTTCGGTGCAGCAGGCGACTACGGCGTAGACCCTCACATCGACAGCTGGCCTCTCGACGAGGATGCTTTCAACACTTTGATGAGCAGCCCCGCTATGTTGGCGGCACTCGACGCTGAAGACGGCGACGTGGTGGCTGGCGAGCGACTGGGAAACGCCCTTCTCGGTTTTCACGGTATCGAGTATATTCTTTTCGCCAACGGACAACCCAAAGCCGCCAGTGCTATTACTGCCGACCAGTGGAAATATGTGGTGGCAGTTGCTGGCGACCTGCGCAACCGCTGCTATCAGCTTGAGGTCGCTTGGATAGGCGACGCCGCTCCCGCCGCCCACAAAGCCAAACTCGACGATTTGGAGATGCAATACACCGTTGCCGGTGGCGACTACAGCTACGGAGAAAACATGAAGAACGCCGGCCACGCTGGCAGCACCTACAGCTCAAGCGCAGCCGCTCTGATGGCTATCGTACAGGGATGTGTCGACATCGCCGACGAGGTGGGCAGCAGCAAGATTTACGCCGCCTGGCACGGTGAGGACGTCACCTACATCGAGAGCCCCTACAGCCACATGTCCATCACCGACTTCCGCAACAACATCATCAGCATCCAGAACGTCTATATGGGCGGAATTGAAGGCCAGCGCGACGAGAGCAAATCGCTGCATTCTTATGTAAGAAACCTCAATGCCGGTTTGGACAACAAGGTACTGGCCAAAATCGAAAATGCATTAGCCAAAATCAACGCAATGCCGGCTCCTTTTGCGCTGCACTACAGCGATGCCGCCAACGGTCAAGCAGTAGAGGCCTGTGCCGAATTGAGCGAAGTACTTGACGAGGTTATCGAAGCTATTCGCAACAACTAAATGACAATATAAAAAACAACAGAACCATGAGAAAGACAACAATACTTCTGTTTGCAGCAACGCTGGTACTATCCTTTACTGGCTGCAACCGCGATGAAGAAACTCCGCAACCCGCACCGAAACCGGGGGTCAGCGAAGAGACCTACGCCGGTGGCTTACTCGGCACCACTTTCAACCAGAGTGCATCGGCCTACGAAGACCCCACTCCTGCCGTAGTGAACGCCGGAATGGTGAACGCCTTCAAATACGGCGAGATGTTCTTTGAGCACACTGTCACCCAAAACAATCCACCCTTCAACGGCTTGGGGCCTCTCTATGTGCGTTCCAGCTGCGAGAGCTGCCACCCGGGCTACGGACACGGGCGCCGTATGGAGCGCTACCGCGCCGATGATTGGGGCAACGGATACCTGCTGGTGGTGTACAACAGCACCAACGACGCCTACGAGAAATCGGTGGCCGGTATGCCGCAAACCAAAGCGGTAGCACCTTTCAAACCCTCCATCGACGAAGATAAAATCAACATCGCCTGGCTACCCTATACCGACGAATGGGGCAACCGTTTCCCCGACGGTGAGACCTACGAACTCATCTACCCCGAAGTGACCATCCCCGAAGATGCTTTCTACGCACCTCTCGATGCCCCCTATTCCAATCTGGCATTCCGCCTGGAGAGTACCATCGGCATCTATGGCACCGGACTGCTCGACGCCATTCCCGACGACTCTCTGAAAGCGCAATACCGCAAGGAAGCCGACGCTGGCGCTAATCTCAATCCTGCAATTTGGGCTGGTGGCGACTGGGCTTCGCTCTACGGCAACACCAACCACCCCAAACGCTTCACCTACGCCCTCAGCCGTGGTCCTCTGCAGGATGCCGCTGGAGCTAATGCCATCTGGAACATCACCAACGTGACCCGTAGCGACCGCCGCAAGCACTACCTCAGCTTGGATCCCACCATCTACGCCACCGCCGCTTCGCAGGACCCTGATGTGCAAGCTCAATTCTATCAGTACTTCCCCGAATGGAACCGCACTGGAAACGTGCAGCAGGATATCTACAATTATCTCACCAGCACCGAGCTGCCTGTGGAGATGAGCGACCAGGATTATGTCAACTTTATGGTGTGGCACCGTGGATTGGCCGTTCCTGCTGCCCGCAATATGGATGACGCCACCATCCAACGAGGCAAAAAACTCTTCCACGAGTCGGGATGTGCCACCTGTCACCGTCCCAGCTGGACGACCGGTGCCGACAATTTCACCGACCCGAACAATTTCTTCTCCACTGCCGACGCCCGCCTGCCGCGCTATCCGCACCAGAAGATATGGCCTTATACCGATATGGTGCAACATCGCCTCTTCATGAAGAACGACATCCGCACGGGTTGGTGCCGCACCACACCACTGTGGGGACGCGGACTGGCGCCTATCTGCTCGGGACACGCTGACCGTCTGCACGACTGTCGCGCCCGCAACGTTATCGAAGCCATCATGTGGCACGGAGCCGCCCAGAGCGACGCCCGCTGGAGCGTGGAGAAATTCCGCCAACTGAGCAAATCCGACCGCGACGCTGTGGTGAAGTTCATCAACGCCATATAGGGAAACTGTTTTTCACCAACAATTCATATTTCGATTGGTAACATTGTAGAATTTATAATGAAAGAAGAGGCCCGCACGTTCCGTTGCGGGCCTTATTCTTTATAATCAAAACACTGTATACCAATTCTTCAACAAGCACCAAATATACATTTTACTAATACCTTGCTCCAAAATCATCATTTTTAGGTATTTCACAGATACAATTATGGTTGTACTTTTGCAAATCAAATTTAAAGAATATGAAGATGAAAACAATCCGTGTAACTATAATGGTAATTGTGGTTTTGGTTTTGGCTGCAGGAACCGTTTTTGAGAGATACCGCGGAGCCGAATGGGTGGGCGACCACTTCTACGGCTCATGGTGGTTTATCGTCCTGATGGCGATGGTAGCTATCGGAACCGTCGTCACCATTGTGCAGAGACGCATGTGGCACCGACCATCAACGCTGCTTATCCACGCCGCTGTTCCTGTTATCCTGCTGGGCGGCGCGCTCACCACATGGACGGGACAACACGGACAGATGACCCTCGCACCTGGCGAAACCCGCGCAGAATTCACCGTGGAGCAATCTACTGCCACCCTGCCTTTCAGCGTAACGCTGGAGAATTTCGAGGTGGTCCCCTACCCCGGCACCCATACGCCGATGGATTTCGTGAGCCACATCACAGTAAAAAGCGACAATGACGACATCGAACGATACGACATCTCGATGAACCACATATACCGTCGCAACGGCTACCGTTTCTATCAGGAGGACTACGACGAAGAAGGGCGCACAACGCTCACCGTCTCGCACGACCCGTTGGGAATCGCCATCACCTACTGTGGCTATGCACTACTGCTTCTCGGACTGGTGTGGTTGCTGGTATCGCCCCAAGGTCCTTTCCGCCGGCTCATCAGAAATGCAGCCATCGTCGCTATTCTGCTGACACCAGTTGCCTCTGAAGCCGCACCGCCGACATTGCCGCGCAGCACCGCCTCCAAAATGGGTGAGATGTACATTCTCTACAAAGGACGCATCTGCCCGCTGCAGACCTTCGCCAAAGATTTCACCACCAAGCTCACAGGCAACGCCACCTATGAAGGATTGAGCTCCGAGCAGGTGCTTAGTGGATTCCTTTTCTACTATGGCGACTGGGCAGGTTTTGAAGTGAAAAAAGAAAAACGAAAGAAAGAAGGTGAAGCGCTGATACAGATGGCGGTTTCAGGACACGGGCTGAAAATCTTCCCTCTGGCTGACACAACGGGCAATATTGGCTGGTATGCACAAAACGACGACCTGCCAATGACCGTCGACGATGACGAATACATCTTCATCCGCAAGCATCTCAGCTACTGCCAAGAGTTGGTAATAAAAGGCGACTACAAGGAGCTGGAACACGTCTTCAGCAAGATAAGACAATTCCAAGAAGATAAGTGCCAGCACACAGCTGCTCATGCCGATGTGCTGCCGTCGCCTTCAAGAGAGCGAGCCGAGCGGCTCTACAACGCTCTTACCACCGGTCGTTGGTTGGCGATGCTCAGCATCACCCTCGGACTCATCTGTTTCGGCTATGCCCTGTGGTGTCAGGGTCGAGGGAAGAAAATGCACCTGTGGACAAAATGGCTCCTTTCAGCATACACCATCCTCCTCACAGCATTCCTGATGCTCATCTTCGTGCTCCGCTGGATAGCCGGCGGACATGTGCCTATGGCGGGAGGGTTCGACAGCATGAACCTGACAGCTATCGCCATAGGAGGCATCGGGCTGATACTGATGCGCCGTCATGCGATGGCGCTGCCTGTGTCGATGCTCACCATGGGATTCTGCCTGTTGGTAGCCATGATGAGCGGCAGCAATCCGCCCGTCACCAACCTCATGCCGGTGCTCAGCTCGCCGCTACTGTGCCTGCACGTGGCCGTCATCATGATGTCCTACGCCCTGTTCTTCTTCCTGATGATGATAGGCATAGGCGGTATCATTCTGGGACGCAATGCCGAGGTGTCCACCCGATTCCACCGGTTAGGGGTGCTATTACTCTATCCCGCGGAGTTTCTGTTGGCATTGGGCATCATTATCGGCGCCCTGTGGGCCAATGTTTCGTGGGGCAACTACTGGACATGGGACCCCAAAGAGGTATGGGCACTCATCACCCTCATCGTCTACGCATTCCCTCTGCATCCGTCTCTTTCCGTAAGCCGCAATCCCCGACACTTCTTTCTCTACTGCACCCTGGCTTTCCTCAGCGTGCTCATCACCTATTTCGGTGTCAACCTCCTTTTGGGTGGTCTCCACGCCTACAACTAACAAATACCTACAAATGGGTATTGCGGCTCTTACGGAAAAGTTGTACCTTTGCACTTTGAAAAAAACAGTGACACGATGAAGAAAATGAAGCTCTATGAGGATGATGACAAGATGATTGACCTCATCAGCGACAACTACAGCATGCTTCAAGGATTGGGAGCATTCGGCATCCGTCTGGGATTTGGCGACAAGACCGTCCGCGAAGTCTGCCAGGAACAGGATGTCGACAGCTACACATTCCTCACAGTAGTCAATTTTCTCATCAACGGCTATACCCCAAACAACAGCGACGAACGCATCTCGGTCAAAACCCTGTTGGGCTATCTGCGTGCTTCGCACCGCTATTTCCTCGATTTCCAACTGCCCACCATTCGCAAAAAACTCGAAGAGTCGCTCAGCAAAGGCGACCGTCTCGCCTCGCTCATTCTGCGCCTCTACGACGAATATGACCACGACATCCGGCTCCACATGAAATACGAAGAGAAGACCCTCTTCCCCTATGTGGAAGCCCTGCTACGCGGCGAACAGAAGCCCAACTACAACGTCGACATCTTTGCCAAACACCACAGCGACACCACCGGCAAGTTTCAGGAACTGAAAAACATCATCATCAAATACTTACCCCACGACGGATTGGCCAACAACCAGCTGACAACAACACTCTACGACATCTACAACAACGAAGAATGGCTCCAGAACCACAGCAACGTCGAGGAGGTGCTCTTTGTGCCCGCCATCCGCCTCTTGGAGCAGCATTTAAAGACCGACGACGTATCGGCCCGCATCTCCAGCATGATACAGCAAGCAGAGAACAAAGAGTCCATCTCCGAACGCGAGAAAGATATCATCATCTGCCTCGTGCAGGGTATGTCGAACAAAGAGATTGCCGCCCAACTCTACATCTCCGTCAACACCGTCATCACCCATCGCCGCAACATCGTACGCAAACTGCAAATACACTCGCTGGCAGGTCTGACTATCTACGCAATCGCCAACGGGCTCATCGACAGCAAAGCGATATACAACAAATAGCCAACCGCCAGTTGCGCAAACCCGCCTCTGGAACGAGACAAAACAACGGCCATAATTTCATAACAAAACAGTTAATAACACAAGCAAATCCCCTCCAGCCACACGCTCGGAGGGGATTGCTGTTTTTTTTCAACCTCAACGTCCACGATTACCCTTGATATTTTGCATCCGGACGGCAGCAGTTTCGCAAGTGTTTGGCAAGGGGTAGCCATAGTGTAGCCATACTGATGCCATACTGATGCCATACTTTAAAGTATGGCTACACTATGGCTACACTATGGCTACAGTATGGCTACAGTATGGGTAGAGTATGGGTAGGGTATGCCTACCCCTTGCCAATGCCTTGCCAAAACGAACGAAAGAGCGGAACAAATTACATGGGTAATTCGCGGCAATTCGCGTTCCAAGCCCCGTGTACGTTCACATGAAGTGATATACAGCAAAAGCCCCGAGGACAATGTCTTCGGGGCTTTGTGGTTTTGTGGTTTTGTAATGAAACAGACGCTTCCCGCTACCTTATCACCACCACTTTGCGGGCGGGGAGGGTGCCCACCTTGACAATATAGACGCCGGCAGGGAGCACGGGACTCTTGTCGGATGCAATCACATGGGCAGCGCGGCGTCCCATCACGTCGTATACGCTGAACTCATCGGTCGTCTGTCCGTCGAGGGTGACACAGATGCGCCCATCTGCGGTGTAGACGCTGATGTCGTTGTTCTTGATGTTGGATATGCCATCGGTACCGCCGCCAACGATGGCGAAGTAAGCCACCAATGTGGTGTCGCTGGTCACGGGCAGCGTATATGGATTGTAGGTACTTCCGTCGCTCCAGTGGTCAAAGCGGTAGCCAGCAGCTGGAGTGGCAATAATAATGGCAGAGTTGTCGGAACATAAGGGCTGTTGCTGCACGGTTGCTGTACCTTGCGTGCTGTCGGAAGATGCAATGTTGAGTTCGTATAAGAATGCCTCCTGATAGGTATACCTGCTGCCCCAAGATGCGGTATAGGCATTTGTGGTGCCACAGGGAATGGTGATGGTTGCATCTGTTGGTATACCGCCGTGACCGGAGGGAGGCGTACTCCCTTTACAGACAACGGAAGTCAGAACGTCGCAATACCGGAAA
>JAEEGL011941331.1_pt1 | contig 28293 bp, 25 predicted proteins | sample 9134231 | NCBI WGS metagenome assembly JAEEGL01 (sample SAMN16246548, study PRJNA631951) | gut metagenome | biome: gut microbiome; feature: rumen; material: fiber-attached | host: Bos | place: Iran: Karaj | collected 2018-10
ATTTTTCAAAATTTTACAGGGTACCCTGTATATTAGGTATTGAAAATACCTAAACCATTTTTCCGTGCCCATTGGCACAAGGAGCGCAGTATGAAAAAGTGTAATCTCTTAGTTTCAGCAATGTTAACTCTCGCCCTAGCTGCCTGCGGCGGCGCCGGTGAGCAAGGGCCGGAAGGGAAGCAAGGCCCAGAAGGTAAGCAGGGGCCGGAGGGGCCAGAAGGACCGGCCGGTAAAGGCTGCTCGCTAAAAACCAATACCGATGGCAGCGCTACTATCACCTGCCCCGATGGCTCCTCTTTCACCATTGAGAGCGGTAGCGATATACCGGATGGCGAAGGCTTCAATTATTGCATGCCGGATCACTTTGGCCCTAATTGTGAGCCCTGCCCCGCCTGCGAGCACGGCACTTGCAACGACACCAGCAACGGCAATGGCCAGTGTACCTGCGATAAAGGTTACACCGGGCCAACCTGCAGCGATTTAGCCGAAAATTACATGATTGATAACCGCGACAAACATGTTTATAAAACCACGGTTATCGACGGCACTACCTGGATGGCCGAAAACATGGCTTATCAGGATGTGGAAGTTACCTGCTTTGCCAACAAAGAGGCCGATCCGGATTTTATTGAAAACTATGGCTGTCTATACACCTTTGAAGATGCTATGAAAGTCTGCCCTAAGGGCTGGAAATTGCCAACAAAAAATGATTTTGACAGTCTATTAGATGCAGTTGGCACTTCGGGTTTGGAATGTTCGCAAAATCTGCGGGCGTCGAGTTGGAATAGCGGCGCTGATACTTTCGCCTTTGAGGCCCTACCCGCCGGTTACTACTCCGAGGGCACTTACCGCAGTTTCGGCATGGTCGCCGACTTTTGGTCGTCATCGGAGAGTGGCAATAACGCCTACTACCTTAGCTTGAGTAATGACAATGCTCCAGTGAATAGCTACTATAAAACTACTGCCTTCTCCGTACGCTGCCTAAAGGACTAAAAAGCCTAAATAAATACACCACACAGCTTTCGCCGTGTGGTACATTTTTCTTCTAATCAAGCAATTTCACATCAATTTCGGCAAATTCGGCCGCTTCTTCTTTGCTGTGACCAAGGGCCATGAATTTTTGGGCCAGTATAATTGAGTTAAAAAGGATATTTTGTTACATTGCCTAAGTTCATGCGCCCTCACTGCGATGAGGGATAAAAATAGCCAGACGGCCAGGTGGTAAAGGAATGAAAATAGCTTTTATAAGTGGCGGTTACCCTGCACCAAATGCTCCTCAAATAGCTGTTTTTTTACAAGAAACAGCCTTTTCTTTGGCGCGGCTTGGCCATGAGTGCGTTATAATCAGCCCGGTGAGTATCTTTAGATTTAGTGCCCTCGGTTTAACCGAAAAAATCTATAATGAAGAGCGCGACGGCGTAACTATTGAAATCCGGCGCCCGCTCTTTTTTAGTGCTTCTTCCCAAAAAATCGGCTCTTTTAATACTTACAAAATAACGCAAAAAGCCTTTGAAATGGCCGTAGCCGGCGAAATGGCCAAGCTGAAAAAAAAGCCCGATTTACTTTACGGCATCTTTATGTATCCCGGCGGCAAAACGGCCGTAACCATGGGAGAAATTTTTAATATCAAAAGCGTTGTCGAAGTCGGCGAAGGCGAATTTTGGAGCATTGTCCCTTATGGCCCCAAAAGAGCCGGGCGCGAAATAGGCGGTGCAAGTCTAATAAATGCCCTGGGCAGCCATTTGGCGCGGCGCTTAAAAGAAGAGCTAAATATAGCGCCAGAAAAAATCTTTGTTGAGCCCAACGGCGTGGATAGAAAGCTGTTTAGACCCCTTGATAAAAATATGTGCCGCCGCAAACTCAGCTTGCCGCCAAACTCCTTTATTGCCCTTTTCGTGGGCACTTTTAATGAAAATAAAGGTGCAAAAAAAGTATTAAAAGCTGTTGAAAATATTCCTGATTTACAGCTAGTAATGATTGGCCGGGGCGAAGAAAATATTCATTCGGAAAAATTGCTTTTTAAAGGCATTGTTTCACATGAAACATTGCCGCTTTGGTACGGAGCTGCCGATCTTTTTGTCCTGCCCACCAAAGTTGAAGGCTCTTGTAACGCCATTTTGGAAGCTATGAGTTCGGGCCTCCCCATTGTAACTTCTCTCGGCGAGCATCTGGATGATTTGGTAACTGACGAATGCGCTATAAGAATAAATCCAGATGCTCCGGAAGAAATAAGCGCAGCTATCTGCAAAATTAAAGATAATCCCGAGCTGAGAGCAAAATTAAGCGCTGCGGCCTACAAAAGATCGGCTCTTTTTGATAGTGTCAGTCATGCGGAGAGGCTTAGCCGCCGTTTTTTGGAACTCACCGGTCTGGAGGCTTAAATGGCGGATGATTTAAAGGGGCTAAATGTTATATCTTTTACCACCGGTCACCCCTGCAGCGATGGGCGGATTTATTATAAAGAGGCTAAAACACTGGCAAAATTTGGAGCAAGTGTTACTGTTTTGGCCCCAAATATTGCTAAAATCCCGGAGCAGCCGCAGGGAGAAAATGTCACTTTTAAACTCTTTGATATTAAAAAAGGGCTGAAAAATCGCTTTATTCATGGCCATAAAATTTACCGCTCACTTCTGAATACAGACGGCGACCTCATTCATTGCCATGAGCCGGATGGGCTTTTCTGGGCTCTGCTCATCAAAAGAAAACGCCCGAATTTAAAGATTATTTTTGATAGCCACGAAATGTGGGGAGCGGATTTAGCCAAGCGCCTTCCGCCCATGCTCTGGAATAGCTCACAAAAAGGCTATGAGCTTTTTGAAAGCAACATGATAAGAGAGTGCGACGGCGCCTTTGGTGCTTCTTTGGCCATAAGCAATTATCTTAGCCACCATTTGCCGCATAATAATTTAGCCACCATTTTTAACGTGCCCACCAAAGCGGCTTTTCCCGAGCTTGAACCGGCAAAATTGCAAGAGCCCATCATTTTGCTGCATGAAGGAAGTTTAAGTTTTAATCGCGGCTTAAAAAATATGGCTATGGCCGTAAACGAGCTGAAAAATGATTACAATATTAAGCTTAAAATTGTTGGCGATGTTTTCGGTGAAGAAAAAGCATGGCTCGAAAAATATATAAAAAATCATAAGTTAGAAAATATTATTCAGCGCACCGGCTGGCTGCCTTATGAAAAGGTCGGCCCGGAAATAGCCAGCGGGCACATTGGCCTTAATTGCCACGAATATAATCCCCTAAATGCCATTGCCGCTCCCAATAAGTGCTTTAATTATATGTATTACGGCCTGGCGCAGGTGGCTCCGGATTTTCCCAAATCACACTATGCCATCTTGGCAAAAGAGGGGGCTTTAGAGAGCTTTAAAGCCGACAACTATAAATCAATGCTGGAAGCTATTAAAAAATACCTCAATAATTACAGTTTATTAGAAAAAGCGCGGCAAACGGCTCTTAAGCTTTCAAAAGAAAAATATCGCTGGGAGCACATGGAAAAGCCTCTTTTGGATGTCTATAGGCATGCTTTGCGCTAAAGTAAAATATCACCCCGTCACCTGGCCGGGGGGAGCTAATTTTGCTCTTTTTTTATCGCATGATGTGGATATTTTGCACCAGGGCAACTTTTTTAGTCAGCTCGGGCTTTTGCACCGCCGCGCTCCGGGGGCCTTTCTGCGCCAGCTTTTCTCGCCGGCAGAACCGGAAGCCGGTTTTAAAGAAATTTTAAAGATTGAGGCTAGTTACGGCTTTCATTCAACATTCTTTTTTTTAGAAGATAAAACATTTTCCCGCTATGGAGGGCGCTATATTTTTAGCGATCCGCTGCTTTTAAAAATAGCTGCTATGCTGCAGGCCGGCGGCCATGAAATAGCCATGCAAGGAACTTATAGAGCCCTTGATAAGCGGGAAAAATATGAGCAGGAAGCCGCCTCTTTTATTAAAGCTTTTGGGCAAAAGCCGCTGGGAGTACGCAATCATTACTTAAGGCATAACGGCCTAAAAAGCTGGCAGGCGCAAGCGGAGGCCGGTTTTTTATATGATGCCACTATGGGTGAGCGCTTTAAAGTAATTAGCCAAAGTGCGCCGGCAGGGCCATTTTTCCCGCTCACTAACTACCCGGATTTTCTTGCCTTTCCCACTACTATTATGGATGTGGCTCTCTTTGCCCAAATGGCCGGGAAAAATTATAATAAGACTCTTAAAGCAGCAAAAGAGTGCTGCCGAAATGTTATTACTGCCGGCGGCGTGGTCACTCTTAATTTCCATAATAATTATTTTGCCGCTCCCGAATTTAGTGAGCGCGAAGCCTTATATAATGACCTCTTATCTTGGCTAGCCGCCCAAAATCCCTGGAATGCCACCGGCTGGGAAATTGCCGATTATTACCGCCGGGCAAGAGTGGAGATTTATAAATGAAAATACTTAGTTATCGCCAATTTTTTACTTCGGATGACGGAGTGAACAATCGCCAGCCCAGAGAGCTTTTAAACGAACTGGCCCGGCGCGGACACCAGATTATTGTCTTAAGCGATGATTACAAAATAAATGCTGATGAACCGCTTTCCGAGTATCACCAATTTGGCCGCGGTTATTGGCACTTAAAGCGCTTTAAAACGGCTAAAAACATGCGCGCCAGTTTAAAAAATCGTTTAAAAACCTATGGTTATTATTCAGGAAAAGCGCTTTTATACGGCCTTACTCTGCCAAAACCTGATTTAATTTATACCAGCATTCAGCCGCTTTTTGCCGGGCTAGATGCGCTCATGCTGGCCCAAATTCATCATGTGCCGCTGGTGATGGAAATCCGCGACCTCTGGCCCGATGACCTGGTAGCAAGAAAGGTTATCTCCCTAAAAGCCGGCCTCCCCATGTACCCCATGGCCACCCTTTTGTATAAAAAAAGCACCCATATTATTAGTGTCACCCCGGGCATTAAGCGCGAACTTTTGAAAAAGGGCCTATCCGATGAAAAAATCGATGTCCTGCCGGTGGGCTGCGATAAAGCACTTTTTGCCTCTTTGCCCAAAGATATCCGGGCTAAAACCCGGCAAAAATATGGCTGGGGCGATGATTTTGTGGCCATTTATCCAGGCACCCACACTGAGGCCACAGCTATTGATGTTGTGGTAAAAGCTGCTAATATTCTCAAAGAAACACCTAATGTGCGCTTTGCTCTTTTTGGCGCTGGACAGTGCAAAGCCGGGGCCATGGAGCTGGCTAAAAATATGGGCCTTAAAAATATAGAGTTTCATGATCCGGTGCCCAAATCGGAAGTGGCCGCTATTATGAAAAGCGCCGATATCGGCCTTTTAAATTTGCAAAAAAGCCCGATAATCCACATTTTCTTTGAAAATAAATTTATGGATTACATGGCTGCCGGCCTGCCGGTTTTTGGCAGCATGGAAGGCGAACAAGCCGATATTATTAAAAAATATAATTTTGGCAAAATAGTTCCCACCGGCGATTTTGCCTCACTTGCCGAGGTTATAAAAAATGCCGCCGCCGGCGAATATGACCTAAAAGATATGGGCCAGAGAATCAAAGAATACGGAGAAACGCGCCTTAACATGGAAGAAATGCTCAGGCTCTATGCCGATAGAATTGAGCAAATCGGCCGCGGGGAAAAGATAACTAAGGCTTATGAGCCGAATTTATAATTTACTTTTTTATGCAAATCTAAAATGGCATTTTACTTTTGCATAAAATGCTTAATGCGCCCATAGGCATATTTGGCATAAGTGCCCGCCAAAAAGAGATAAGGCGATTTTGTAGCAATATTAGCCAGATGTCCCGGGTTAGCCGGGAGCGTTAAAAGCTCTGGATCATTCCTTTTTAAAAGCTCATTGTGAATGATATTTTTTGTGCGCTCGGCTGCCGGCACTCCCAGCCAGTAAGCAATAACATCACGTGAATTAAAGATATTTACTCTATTTACTCCGCAAAGAGCATATAAATTTCCGCCTTGGTTGGCCCAGCGCCCCATGCGGTTTTCCAGGTTAAAGAGGTCAAAGAGGTACTCATTTTCCCCCAAGCTGCAGGCATCTTGAAGCCATTTTTCCACCTCTTTTTTGGCGAGTATCTCATAATTATGGATTTTACACAAAATATAAAAGGCGTTGCAGTAATTTGGCCTAAGCCCGCCGCCAATATAATTATTGCCGATATGACCAATAATATCACCATTGATAATAGCTGTATTTATTGAGAAATTTTTGCGCAAAGTATAGGCCAGATCAACAGTGCCCCGGTCATAATAGGGGCCAATTATCTCTTCAAGCGCCGCATGATAAGCTTCCGGAGCTTTTAAATCCTCGATCATCAGGTGCACTTTTCCCTGGCGCCGGCAAATTATCTGCGGAATAACCAGGTCCGAATGCCAGGGAGCATAATTATGCCTGAAGGTATATATCGGCACATCACCAAGGTTTCTTTGCAAAAAGCTTAAAATCAGGCGGCTATCGGCACCAGCCGTCAGTGGACAGGCAAAAGAATATTTTTCACTAAAAGCTTTTGTAATATTATCAATAAGTTCTGCCGAAGCGGCAATAGTATCTTCGCTGCTTTTAAGGCTTACTATTTTTAAAGGCACCCGCATAACCTGGCGCCTTTTTAAATCCAAAATATGGTTTGGGAGCAATATTTTTATATTATCATAATTAGTTATATCACCGGGAAGCGGCTGGCTGTAATTTTCACTGCCACGGCGAATAGCCATGCTTTCAGCGGAAAATCCATAATTAAAATAGCCGGCAACAAGATGCGGCACCGAACCTATGACCCAATCCTTTTCATCATAGCCATAATAAATCGGTATGGAGTGCATGGCATCACCGAAGACATAAATTTCCTGGCCATGAGCATAAAAAATAACAAAATTACCGGCCAGGCGGCTGCTAAAATCATAAATATCTTTATAATTCGGCCCATGGTTCAAAAGAGCTAATGCCAGTTCTTCTTTTTTAATGCTATTTTGCGAATCCACACAAAAACCGATAATTACAAGCTGCTCATTTTTGCGCTCGGCATAAGTAGCCGGAGTTCTTGCAGTATAATTAAGAATATACTTCCCGCGGCCAATAGCTAAATGGCGCCGAAAAAGCGCCTCTTCCTTTGGGCTAATCATAAAAGTAAAAGTGGCTTCATCAAAAGAGTAATTCATTTTGTCACCTTCCCTTTGGAGCCGCGCCGGCTTTTTTTCGTCCATTTCCAGATATTTACGCTAGTCATGCGGATTTCGTCTTCATAGTTCTCTATGAGCTCAAAAAGGCCTTTTTCGGCTATATAAGGGCTAATGGTTCTGCCATAACAGATAAGATAGACATAAGGATCTTTTCTCTTCCTATTAATAGTTGCGCAAATGGCATCTATAACCTCAGCATAAATATCCGGCTCAAAGGGATTAAACAAAAAATAAACATTAAATTCTGCGTAGTTATCAAAATTTGTCGCATCATCGTGAAAAAGCTCAATCTCGGGCATCTTGAGCTTTTCAAAATTTTTCACCGCTATTTCATATAAGCTGTCTTCTATTTCCAAGCCGGCAATGCGCTTAAAAGGATAATGCGAAGCATGAAGCAGCACTCCGCCTTTGCCGCAGCCAATATCTATAAATTTGTCATCGGCACAAATATCTATTTTTTTCATAATGTTATCAAAAGACTTTTTCTGCGTTAAGGCATAACCGTGGCTGCCTTTTCTCTTTATGCCCAGCGATTTTTGGCGCAGGGAAAAGTCAATACCCTGCGGCTTTTCCAGGAGCAGGGATTTCAGCACAAATTTTACCCCTCTAAAAAGTCTTTTTACATTCTTCTTTAGGCTTTTCTTTAGCTTCATTTCTTATTAACTCACTAATTTTATAGGCTTTTAAGCTTTATTTTTGGCTATTATAAACAGGCGTCAGCCAGTGACTAAATTTAGCATTTTTACCGCAAACAGCGGCTAAATAGGCAGTATGCAGTCTCTTAGTTATTTGGCCTTCTTCTTTAGTAATTTCATAATGATCCACCGAGAATATCGGGGTTATTTCCATTGAGGAGCCACAGAGGAAAGCCTCATCGGCATTATAGAGCTCGGTGCGATCGATGGTGCGCTCTTCTACCTTAATATCTAAATCGTGGGCCAGAGTGATTATTGAATCGCGGGTGATGCTTTCCAAAACGCTATCTGTAAGGAGCGGAGTTATGAGCCGGCCATTTTTCACCATAAAGAGGCAGGAGCCGGGCCCTTCTGATATATGGCCGTTATTATTAAGAAATATCGCTGTATCATAGCCGTTTTCCAGGGCTTCCAGCTGCCCCATGCGGCTATTTATATAATTGGCGCCACACTTAATGCGCGGCGAAAGAGAGTTATCATTTATGCGCTGCCAGGAAGAGATGCAGCAATTAAGCCCCTTTTTATTATATTCCGGGCTGGTTTTGGCTTTGGGGATGGGAGCAATAAACATATTTACTGGCCCTCTGGAGCCCCAGGAACCAAAACCTTCAATAAAAAGCGTCTGCCTAACTGCCAAATCTTCTTTATATTCATTAGCTTTTATCACCGCTATGAAGGCCTCTTTAAGCTCCTCCAAAGTAAAAGTATCCTCCATTTTAAGGAGGCGCTGCGAGCGTTTAAGGCGCTTAAAATGGTCAGCCAGTCTAAAGGCAAATAGCTCTTTTTGTTCACTATTCCAATAGCAGCGAATGCCTTCAAAAACATTTAAGCCAAACTGGGATGTTGGAGCCAAAACATTAATATTTGCCTCATAGACGGGCACAATTTTCCCGGAAAGCCAGATAAAACGCTCTTCTACTTTTGGGGGCATAATATTCTCCTACTCTGCATCGGGAAGATGGGCCAGGCGCACAGTTTCTTCATGAGCCTTTTGGGCCGCTTCGGCATCGCTCAAATTGCTATCAATTTTTTCTTCATAAATATTATTTTTACGAAAGACTTTGGGAATAGTTTCCAGCAAGATTTTTAAATCTATCAACACACCGTATTTATTATATAAATCCACATATAGATTATCATAATAGACTTTTTCTTCCCAGGAATTTTCGTTGCGCCCTTTAATCTGCGCCAGGCCGGTAATACCGCCTTTTACGCTAAAGCGCTTTTTATATTTTTTATTTAAGGTATTATAATCACCCAAAGAATAAGTAACCGGCGGTCTGGGGCCAACAATAGAAAGATCACCCTTTATAATATTAAAAAGCTGCGGCAATTCATCCAGGCTGGTTTCGCGCAAAAAATGGCCGACTTTTGTCACGCGGGGGTCTCCGGAAAAGTTAAAAATTCCCGCACCTTGTTTCTCTGCACCCACCACCATGGAGCGAAATTTATACATATTAAAAACGCGCCCGTTTTTAGTTAAGCGCTTTTGTTTAAAAATAGCCGGCCCCCTGGAATCATATTTAATAGCCAGCGGGATAATCACAAAGGCCGGAATTAAAAGCGCCGAAAAGCTGCCTGCCACGGTTAAATCAAAAGATCTCTTAATAATATCATTGGCTTTTCTAAACATTTTGTTTCTCAAAAGGAGCATAGGTGCCAAATATATCTGCGGCTTTCTCCGCCCTCCTTATAACATTAATACTCCCATCAGGCAAAAGCTCCAAGATGGGAAAATTAGGCAAAATAAAGGGCGGTTTCATCACCAGGGAGTAGGCGCCGACATTTTGATAAATAAGCATATCGCCTTTAGCTAGTAAACCGCTAAAATTACGCGTTAAAAGATCTCCCTCCATACAGGTATAGCCATAAATATCTATCTCACGATATTTTTTTACTTTTTCTCCGCAGCGGACAATCAGCGGCCAGTGGTTTTTGCGGCTCATGGCTGCCGGCAGATTAAAGCGTGAAGCCAAAACTAAAGCCGCCGGCTTACTAATTTCTTCTTTTATATCCAGCACGGTGGTTACAAAAGTTAAGGCCCGGCTCGCTATGGCCCGGCCAGGCTCTAAAATAAGGCCAGGCGGCTCAGGAAATGTTGCAAAATTCTCTTTAAATATTGCGGCAATTCGCCCGGCATATTGCTTAAAAGTCGGCTTATCTCGCGCCGGAGCAGCCAGCCCGCCACCGAGATCCAAATATCGGGGCATTTTTTTTAAACTTTTGGCCAGGTTAGTTAGTGCCTTAGCCTTTTTTTCCCAAATTTCCAAGCTCTCGCCGGGCAGATGCAAGTGGAGGGCAAAAAAATTAATATTTTTATTTTCATAAATAAATTCAATGACTTTATTGAAAATTTTACCTTTAGGGTCAAGGCCAAAGCGCGAAGGAGAAGAAGAAAGCTCAGGAAAATTTAAGCGCACGCCGATATTAAAAATATGCTGCGGATAGAGGGGCAGCAGCTCTTTCAGCAAATTAAAGTCGCGCTCATTATCAATATTTACCGCTCCGCCCTTAAGGAGCACCTCTTTAAATGTCGCCGCCTCTTTATATGGGCCGTTAAAAATAATTTTTTTTGGGCTTATAGCCAGTTTTTTGCTTAAATAAAACTCCATTCCAGAAACAATTTCAGCAAAGGAGCCTAGGGCATCAGCCGCCGCTACTATTTGCGGCAAGTAATTGGTTTTATAGGAATATGCCAGATAAGTATTGGGGTAAATTGCCCTAAAAGCACTTATAAGTTCATTAAAATCCTTATTAAACTCAGCTCTATCAAAAATGTAAAAAGCTTCTCCGTAAAGGGATCTTAACTTTTTTAAAAGCTCTTTACCTGGCCCACTCATCTGCTTTCCCGGTAATTATTTTAACAGCTTCAATCACTGCTTTCTGATTTTGGGCATACTCTGCCGGGGTAGCTGCGGCCGCCTTTTTTTCGAATTCGCGCAATTTAGCCATTTCATTAGCAAAAATTGTTCTCACTTCGGCAATGGAAGCCGCCTCTTCGTAGTTACAAAAACTGCGCGCCAAAATGGCTCTGGTTGAGCCTAAGCGATAATGCTCCATAATGATTTTTTCGGCCGGCAAAAGCCCGGCGCCAAGGCGGGCAATGCCGCCAAAACCATAAGGAAAACCGGCTGCTTTTATTTTTTGGCAAATACGTTCAACGGTACCGTTAGCCAAAAGCTCAAACATGAATTTTAGCCCGTAGCTAAGGTGTAAATCATTTAAACCAATATGAAATTCATCTATTTCTTTAATGGATAAAACATCCGGCAAAATAGCTTCGGCCTCTTTGGTTTCCAAAAGCAAATTAGTTTTAGCTCTGCCGTTTACCGCTTTTAAAAAGTGCTCCACTTCGCCAAAAGTTTTCCACATGGGCAGCATCAGCACTTCGGCGCCGCTATCAAGAACCTTGGCTATTTCTTCATCAGAGCTTTTGTTCCAGGGATTTACGCGCACCATAAGCTGCGATTTTTTAAGAACTTTTTTAAGTTTTGCTATATCGCTTATTGAGTGGTGGGATCTAACTGTATTGCGCCCTTTTTGCCGCTCTTCTTTGCCCAAAACCTCTAAATCAATCCAGAGGCGGTTTACACCATATTCTTCTGCAATTTTAGCTACTTCCGGATTATTGGTGATATAGAAGAGCTCTAAGGGCATAGATTTTCTCTTTAAGAGGCTATGCTCTTTTTTATTTAGTGATGTGGGTGCCGGCTTTGCCGTCGATGGCTTCAGCCAGGTGGGCTGGGTCGGTAATAATGGCGTGTTTACCACCGGCCTTCAAAAAGTTGATAACAGCTTGCATTTTTGGCGCCATGGATCCTTTGGCAAAGTGCCCTTCGGCCAAATATTTTTCGGCTTCGGCCAGGGTGATATTGCCAAGGGCCTTTTGGTCGGGCTTGTTAAAATTGATATAAACCTGCGGCACGGCGGTGGAAATGATGAAGAGATCGGCTTCCAGGTTGGAAGCCAAAACAGCGGTGCCGAAATCTTTATCAATAACGGCGGCTACACCATAGAGGTGGCCATCTTCTTTGCGGATAACCGGGATACCGCCGCCGCCGGTGCAAACTACCATAATACCGGCCTCAGCCAGTGTTTTAATAGCCGGAAATTCCACAATTTCCTTGGGGAGCGGTGAAGGCACCACGCGCCGCCAGCCGCGCCCGGCATCTTCTACAACTGTCCAGCCGAATTCTTTGGCCCGCGCTTTGGCCGTCTCTTCGTCCATAAAGGAGCCGATGGGCTTGGTGGGGTTAGAAAAAGCCTGATCTTTGGGGTCAACGATGGTCTGGGTGACCACAGCGGCCACCTCTTTGTTAATGCCTTTATCTTTAAAGACATTATCGAGCGCCTGTTCCATCATATAGCCGATAGAGCCTTGAGTATTGGCGCCGGATCCGTCCATGGGTTCCATAGGGAGCTCGTTAAGCGCGAGTTCCACGCGGCGCACCACATGGCCCACCTGCGGGCCGTTGCCGTGAGTCACTACCACGTTCCAGCCTTTGGCTACCATGCCGGCAATGTGGCCGGCTGTCTCGTGAGCCACGCCCAGCTGATCGGCAAAGCTATTGTGTTTATTGTCTTTAATGAGGGCGTTACCACCCACGGCTACTACCGCTAAATTTCCTTGTTTTGACATAATATCTCCTTATATTCAGGCTAATTAGCCATTACTTTACTTACCAGAGGCTGCCGGCGGACGGGGCGGTGCATTAGCCCCACAAGCAGCTAGGTTCACACCTATACCCAAAAGGGCCAAAAAGAGCCATAGTTTTAAATTAATGCGCATAAAATTCCCCTAGTAGGCCGCTAAATAGCGCTCTATTTCCCAGGGATGCACCTGAGCAATATATTCCTGCCAGGCTCCCCGCTTGGCTCTGATAAAATTATGAGCACAGTGTTCGCCTAAGGCATCCATAATGAGATTATCGGCCTCGAGAGCGTCAAGGGCCTCAGCGAGACTCCCCGGCAAATTTTTGAATTTATGCTGCTCCTCGGCAGAAAGATTATAAATATTTTCGGTAATGGGGTCCGGCGGCGTAAGTTTCTTTTCAATACCATCAAGGCCGGCCGACAAAATAGCTGCCAGAGTTAAATAGGGATTACAGGAAGGATCCGGGCTCCTAAGTTCTATGCGCGTCGCCTGGCCGCTCCCCTCAGGAATGCGAATAAGCGGCGAGCGATTGCGCCGGGCCCAGGCAATAGTAGTTGGCGCTTCATAGCCGGGTACCAGCCGCTTGTAGGAATTAATCAGCGGATTGGCAATAGCGGTAATTGCCGGGGCATGAGCCAAAATGCCGGCCAGATACTGGCGGGCAATATCACTCAGCCCATAGAGCCCACTCGGATCATGAAAAACATTGCGCCCTCTTTGGCAAAGAGACTGATTAACATGCATACCGGAGCCGCACTGGCCATAAATGGGTTTGGGCATAAAAGTAGCGTGCAGATTGTAATTAAGCGCCGCTTTGCGCACCACAAATTTAAAAGTGCAAATATTATCGGCGGCATTTAAAGCGCTCAAATAGTGAAAATCAATCTCATGCTGGGCCACTGCCACCTCGTGATGACTGGCTTCAATTTCAAAGCCCATTTGCTCCAGCCATTCCACAATCTGGCGGCGGCAGAGCTCGCCTCGGTCAATAGGCGTTAAATCAAAATAGCCGCCGGCATCATGCGTTTTGGTGGTGATATTGCCCTTTTCGTCGCGGTGGAAAAGAAAAAATTCAATCTCCGGCCCCACCATAAATTCAAAACCAAGAGCTGCGGCCTTGGCCAAAGCTTTTTTCAGCACCGTGCGCGGGCAGCCCATAAAAGGCTCACCATCAGCGCCGGCAATATCGCAGATAACTCTGGCCTCTTTGCCGGATTCCCCGCCGTCGTGCCAGGGCAAAATAGCAAAAGTAGAAAGATCGGGCTTTAAAATCATGTCCGATTCTTCAATGCGGGCAAAGCCTTGAATGGAGGAGCCATCAAAGCAAATATGGCCGGAAAGAGCTTTATCCAGTTGGCTTAAAGGTACCTCCACATTTTTGTTTATGCCCATAATATCGGTAAATTGCAGGCGAATGAAGCGTACGCCCATCTTTTCGCATTTTTTAATAATCTCTTCTTTATCCATTTTAGCTTCCTCCAGGAGCCAGAGGGCTAGTAGCACGAAGTAACGATTCTAGCAAGTATCAGAAACAAATATCCTTATTAAATAACATAGTTATTATCCTGACCGCCTCTAACTAAATCGGCCAAAGTAACAGCGGAAAAATAATCAATTGTGGCTTTATAATACCCCTCCCATAGAGATAATGTGCGACATTCCGCCGCCCTTGAACAAGGAGAAGCATCACTTTTAAGGCAGGAAACCGGTGCTAAATCGCCCTCGGCGCTTTTTAATATTTCCCACACAGTATATTGATCCGGCGCCTTTTTAAGGCGATACCCGCCACCTTTGCCATGCACCGTTTCAATAAGATCATTCTTTTTTAATTCCGGCATAATACGCTCTATATATTTAAAGGATATTTCCTGACGGGCGGCCACATCCTTGATGGGTATATAGTCAGCGGAATAGTGCTCGGCCAAGTCAATCATCACCCTTAAGGCATAACGGCCTTTGGTGGAAATCATCATTATTTTTACCTCCCTTATGAGCGACTCTTTTTTTCAAGTATTTCGTCAATATATTTAAGCCGCGCCTCTACATCCTTTTCCCGCCCGATGGGCTCTAAAGATACCAATATCTCATCTTTCAGTTCATCGGGCAAAAATTGCATTTTGGCAATATGGGCCGGAAAATCATGAGCATAGGCATAACCGGCTCCATAGCCCAGTTCTTTTCTATCATAAGAAGTAACGGCATTTATTACACTTTTGGGCGGCTCTAAATTACCGTGTTTTCTGGCCAGATCTCTTGAGGCCATGAGCGCCCGACAGACACTGTTGGATTTTGGCGCTATAGCGAGATACATGACAGCATGCGTCAGCGCATATTCCCCCTCCGGCAGGCCCACAAACTGGAGAGCCGTAAGAGCTCTATTCACCATAGCTATAGCCATAGGATCGGCGAGACCTATATCCTCACTGGCAAAAATCATCATGCGCCGCAAAATAAAGAGCGGATCCTCGCCACCTTGCAACATTCTTTGCAAATAATAGAGCGCCGCATCAACATCGCTGCCGCGCATACTCTTAATAAAGGCGCTGATTAAGTGATAGTGGCTATCGCGATCTTTATCGTGAATCATCATGGGTTTATCCATGATTTCATTCAAAAGATCCATGGTAAATTCCTGCTTTTCGCTGCTGGCGGCCGCCGCGCCTATTTCTAAAAGAGTGAGCGCCCGCCTAGCATCGCCATCGGAGATAAAGGCTATTTGCCTGATTATATCTTCACCGACGCTTATTTCCTGGCCAAGCCAGCTCGGTGCCTTTTCGAGCGCTTTTTTTAAGAGCTTTTGCAAATGCTCTTCACTAAGTTTTTTAAGAGCAAAAATACGCACCCGGGAAAGGAGAGCGCCGTTTATTTCAAAAGAGGGATTTTCCGTGGTGGCGCCGATTAAAGTAATGGTGCCGTTTTCCACATAGGGCAAAAGAGCATCTTGCTGAGCGCGGTTAAAACGGTGAATTTCGTCTAAAAAAAGCACTGTTTTATTCTTTAAGAGGCTGTGCGCTCCGGCCTCCTCGGCCACTTTGCGCACCTCTTTTACACCGGCGCTCACCGCTGAAAGTGTTACAAAATTGGCTCCCACGGCCTGCGCCAAAAGATGGGCCAAAGTGGTTTTGCCGCTGCCCGGCGGCCCCCACAAAATAAGCGAGGGTAAGTTCCCGGAACTTATGAGATTATTTAGAATACGGCCCTTGCCCAAAAGGTGTTCCTGGCCTACTACTTCTGCTATATTTTGCGGCCTTAAAAGTTCGGCCAGCGGCTTATCGTTCATGGTTCCTCACCCAAAAAACGCCACCTCTTTGTTATCACATCATCATGGCTCTAGCCACAATTTATAAAAGCTGCTACAATAGCTCCCGGACTTTTGGGAGACGATTCCATGAATTCCATTCTCTTTGTCGATGACGATCCTTTGATGGTGCGGATTATCAAAGACAAATTAAAAAAGCGCGCCATTTTTACCGCCAGCAGTCTCGCAGAATGTAAAGATTTTTTTGCCGCCGGTCATAAGCCTGATCTCATCATTTGCGACTATTTTCTTAAAGACGGCGAAACGGCTCTCCAAGTGGCAAAACTCGTAAAAGAGTCCAATTTACCGGGTGTTCGCCTCATTTGTGTCTCAGCCGATACTTCACTTAAAGAGGTGGAGGCTTCAAAAGGCATTTTTGAAGCGGTAATAGAAAAAGCAACTCCTAAATTCTTTGAATTTATTGATAATCTTCGCTAAAGGATGACACATGAAAAAGAATTTTTTGGCCGTTTCTCTTTTCTCTTTTTTCTTTCTTATGGGCTGCAGCAAAGACTATGTGCAAATTTGCAAAGACATTTATGAAGAAATCAATAACCTGTCATGCATAAAGACCAACGAAAAATTCAATATTGAGGAGATGTGCCCGGAAAGCTACAACAGCGGCGATTATAATTACGACAAATTCTTTGAATGCGTCAAAAAAAGCCGCACCTGCGATGAAAATGGCGAGTTTATCGATAATATCGGCGACTGCGTAGCTAAATAACCTGCCGACGGCGCTTATTCCTTTTTAGCTCTCTTTTTAAAATAAATTCTTATACTTATGGTCATGACAATTATAAAAATAGTCGCCAGTAATACCTTATTCAAATTAAAATCGAAAAACACATCCAGCGGGCGGTAATAGGTAAAGAGCATGTGCCTTTTGGTAGCGCGCATTTTATCTTCAACATGGTGAATAACCGCCATTTTTTCGCCCCAGGGCGCCGCTTCAAAATAGACATAAGGCAAAAATTTAGCCTGCACAGCCGCCGAAAGTTCCGTTTCTCCCTCTTTTAAGAAATGCTCTCTTTTTTCCTTTGAAAGAGCTTTAAAAGCTGGAAAACAAGCAGCCAGGCGATAAGCCTCCGCTTGATCGCTCCACCATTCGGCAAAGGCTATTTTTTTGCTTTCTTCATCTATATTCTGCCAAAAATATTCCAAAAATTCCGCTTCAATGCTATCGAGAGAATCATACCAGCTGGCCACCACCGCCGCCGAAAGAGCTTCAATATTCATGCCGAACCAGGGAGCTACATCGCTCCCCCCATCCGGAGCCGGCACCATTTCATCATTAACAGAGCTCTCTTTTTTCTTTAAAAGATCAGCGGCGTATTCAGGATTTAGGCGCTGCCACCAATTATTTAAATATTCCGTGCGCTGCTTTTGCGCGAGAGATTGCCACCATCTGGCCGGCTCCATAGCCACCACTGGCGGCTGCATAGCCAGCCATATTTCCGTGATAACGCGCTTTTTATCGCGCTCGGAAAATTCCTCCGGCCCGCGCTCCAAACAGAGGCTTTGGCCATCAAAACGGGCTTTTTGCTCTTCATTATACCAATGAATTTTCAGCTCCTCGGGAATGCGCAGCCAATAGCGCTTAAGTGCTTTATGATAATTCTCGTTGTTATCTTTAAGCCATTTACGCGCCGCATCCACAATATATTCCGGGTATTCCTGAAGCGCTTTGGACATAGCGGCATCCATTTCGGCATCGGTATATTCAAAATAGCCGCTAAGAGCCACTTCCTGCCAAACATCCCAATCTCCGCGCACTATAGCAGAAATAGGCCCTTTTACTCTATTTCCCGCTCTATCTTCCACTTCCAGCTGATAACGCACATTATTGCTACGCATAAGGCGCGTAAGAGAAACCCTATCTTCATAATATATGCTGCCCGCTTTTAAAGTGGCTATATGCTCAAATTCCTCTTCGCTCACACTGCGGTAAAGATGATAATATTTAAGGGCATTAGGCGCGCCGTTTTCGCCTTTATTCGGCACCTCTTCACTGGGAGATAGCGGCCAAGAGACAGCAATAACATCCAAATCATGATAGACTTTTTCTGTCCTGTTGCGGCTTTGATCATCGCGCCAGTCATCATTAATCAGCGCTTTGGCGCTAATAGTAGCAGGTGCGGCCGGCTCTTTTACCGGGCAAGAGACAATCAGCGATTCCAAAGTAGAGGAAAAACCGGCCATAGTCTCGATTTGGGCCATATATTCAAAAGCTTTGCCCATCGGCAGATGGTCTTTTATCACCTCGCTGCCGCTAAAAGCCCGGTAATCCACTTCGCTTAAATCCTTGCTGCCGCTCCAGGAAAGGCCATCAAATTGCACTTCCTTTTTCTTTAAATTAAGAAAAGCTCTAAAAGGCTCTTTATTTAAAAGTTCACCGGCAGTAGCCCGGCGCCCTACCCCTATAGCCACCTCTATTTCTTCGCTGGCTCCGTCTAAACACCTTGCGGTCATGGCAATATTATATGGGGGCAGTTTTTCTTCTAAAGCAGCAGCCAGGTTTTGCACTTTTAAAAGGCGTTTTACAAAAAGATCCACTTTTCTGCTGTAATCGCGGCTCACTATTTCCGGAGTAAAACCAATTTCCACCCCGGATTCCGCAGCGGCAGCCAGCGTATCAAGGAGCACTTTAAGTGAGCTGTTAAGGCGCACCAAAAGCGGGTATTTTTCCCCGGAATCCGCATCTTCGGCCCCAGCTTTATTTATAGCTATTAAATCCCTCTGCACCGCCAAAACGGCCTCTTCTATTTCATCAAGAGCTTCATCGTCATCTTTAAAGCGCGTCTCCACACCGGAGATATTTTGTCCATATTTTTCATAGAGTTTTATCTCATTTTTTATAATGGAAAAATCAAGAATTATAGCCTGAAGCTCATTAAAAAGCTCTTGCGGCCGGGAAAAATCCTCACCATCGGCAAATTGGTTCAAAAGATCCTGATGTACCATCTTCAAAAGAGGCGGCAGCTCGTCGGTATCGGCGTTATTAAGCCCTTTTTGGGCATATTGCATGGTAACGCGCCAGGCAGCATGGCGGGAATTAGTGTCGCTCTGCTCTTTTTCCGCCTCTTCGGTAAACTGGGCCAGTAAATTTTCCAGCTCGCGCAGCACCAGGCGATAACTGTCAATCGCCTTTTCTATAGAAGCCATAGTGCGGCTTAGGGAGTAGTCTTTAGGAGCATTTTCTTGCGCCTCGGCCTTAGAAAGAAAAAGGGTAAAAAAAGCCATAGTAAATGTTAATATAGCATTTTTATTAAAAAATTTCATTTTTTATTCCTTTTAATTTGCCCAAGCTAACCTCACCCCTGACGGCGGCTTTTTCGCCGCAGATTTTTTTGCCCCGCAAAAGTTGCCAAGCTTCCTTCTCAGCTTTTGTTGGTACTTTGCGAAATTGCTTTGCCAGAGCCAGCTTCTCTCTGTTTATTCTCTGATTTCTAGCAATATTTTGTACTAGTTCTGTTTGCCCCCTCTCCGCTTGGGGGAGGGGGCGGCCAGCCGTATGGCTGGCGGGGGTGGGGTCTAATGTTGCTTCCTCGCCAATTGGGCTGGCAAAATGGCTGTCAGCCGTAGGCTGACTGGGGGTGGGGTCTGAATTATTCTTCGTCAATAGCCGCTTCATTCAGCTCATAGCCGGAGAAATCAGAGGGCTCAAAATCAGAATTGCCGGAACGGCGCAAATCGCGGCGGCGCTCAATTTCCCGCTTCATTTGACGAGCCAAGCGATCTTTCGCGAGATCGATAGCTTTATAGAGATCATCGGCTTTTTCGGTGATGTTTATGGTTTTGCCCTTGGGGATAGAGAGAGTAATGCGGCACTCTTTATCATCGCCTTTATTGGCTTCGGTATCGGTGAGTTCCACATCCACGATGAGTGCGGGATGGTTTAAAATACGCTCGACGTGTTTGCCGATCTTCTCCGCTACATATTCCTTCATCGCCTCGGTAAGTTGTAAATGATGTCCTTTAACAATGAGCTGCATGATTTTCCTCCTTCAGCCTTATTTGAGGGATTAAAAAAAACAGGTTGTCAGACAAAGCGACTTCCATAATGGCTATACTAGCACCCAATTCTTACATTGCCACACTTTTTTTAGAAAAATTGCACATTAGGCTATTTTAGCCTCTCTTCTTGCTGCTTTCTGTTGCCAAAAATGTCCTCAGCGGTAATTAAAAGATGCTTTTCGCCTCTTTTAAGCTCCCTGATTTCCACTTTATATTCTTCTATTAAATCATCGGCTATTCCATCGGCCGGCAGCAGGTTATTATAAAGAGTGCCATTAAAAGCCAGGCTCACGGCCCCTATTTTGCTCACACTGTCACGCACGGTAAAGGCCACGTAATTCTTCTTTTTTTCGGATAAAAAACGCACGTTTTCAATAACCGGAGGGTTATTATCAACTATAGTAAGGCGGCTTTGACCTTCGCTTGTGAGCATCGTTTCCGGGGAATTATCCGGCAAATCGCTGGTAATTACTTTAAAGAAATAGCTGCCGTCCGGCAAAAGGCCGGGATTTATGGCATAAAAGCTAAATGGATGATTCTCCGCCAGTAGGTGCCACTCTTTTTCTTTTACTTCGCGGTAATAGAGATTGTGGATAAGTTCATCACCGTTGGCATCTTTGGCACGCCAGGCAATGGTCAGAGCGCCTTTTACCTGCTTCTTGTTCACTTTGGTAGTCACTTTGGCCGGTTTTACATTCTCTTCCCATTTCATATTTTTATACTTGCTGTCATCTAAAGTTATTGTCTCCTCAGAAGTATCTTCTTCAACTTTAGTACTGGATAAAAGCTCCAGTTTGAGCCCGGGGGCCAGAGGCAAAACTTCAAGCACGGTTGGCCTTATATTTTTCCTGATATAAGAAAGGCTTATTTTATAAATTTCCGGTAATTCTCCGTTTTTGGGCTCAAAAAGTATCTTCACTTGGTAATAAATAGCCGGCTCAATGTTCAGCTTACCGCCGGGAAAAGGCATAAATTCACTCCACTCGCTCCAGCCATTATCGGGATTAGCCGAAAGCCCGGAGCGCACAGCCACTTTTACGCTATTTATAGCTTCTATATTGCCCTCCAGGCGAATAATACCGCTTTTGCTTATAATTCCGCTATTTATCACCGGCGATATATATTCGCCCTTCTTGGCATAATCGCGGCTTATTTTTTCCAGTTTGGTGCCGCCGCCGGTAATGGCAATAAAGCTCTCTTTATCTCTTTGAATAAGCTTATTTATGCGCTCGGATTTGGCTTCGTAAACAATAGCAATATCTTTTTTTTGCGGATCGTAGCTATAAATGCGTCCGTGGCCGCTATCTTTGGAAGCGGCGGTGGTTATTAAAAGTTCGCCATGCAAACCGGAAACCAGGTCAAGTATTATTTCATCACCGGAGCTCGCCACCATTTCGTAGCTGCCATCCTCTTCCAGGCGATAAATGGCGCTGCCGACTTCATCTTCATCAAAACCTTTGTTTTTTAATAGTTTTTCGCTGCCTTTAGTTACAGCTACATAAAGGTAGCCATCATGAAAAACAAGAGCGGAAATATCGCTGAAATTGGAGCTCATAAAGCTTTTAAAAGTCTCACCGGGTTTTCCGCGATAAAGAGTACCGTTTTCGGGGCCACCAACAATAATGCGCTCTTTTTTATCGGTAATAATAGCCGTTAAATGGCTTTCATTACCGCTATATATAATCTCAAACTCGCCCTTTTTATTCACCTTAAGGAGAGCAGACGGCTCACCTGTAGCCACCAAAAGAGAATCATCTTTATAAGGCTTTATATTCCAGATATAGCTGTATTTATCCTCAAGATTCAAAAACTCTTTTTTCTCATGCTTGCCATTTATTTTATAAATAACCGCTCCGGGGCCGCTGGCCGCATAAAGCTCTTTTTTTCCGGCTGTGAGAGCAGTTATCAGCTGTCCGTCAAAGGGTATCTCGGTTATTAAAGAGCCATCGGCGCTATTTACCACTTTTATAACCGAATTATCGGCATCAGCCAGATAAAGATTCTTTTGCCAGAGCAGACCGCCCACAAAGTTATTTTCCAAAAACTCGCTCATTTCATCGGCAGTTAGGCCCAGAGAAAGAGCGCCGCTCTCATTTATGGAAGTGCCATAAAAATGGCCTTCGGAAAAATTGCCAAAGCCTTCGATATAAAAAATTTTGCCCTTTTCGGCCCAAGCCCCAGAAGCCGGCAATAAAGCCGAAAGCATCAAAAAAATTAATAATTTTTTCTTCATTTTCTCAATATACCCTTATCTCTACCAAGGCTGCTCCGCTAACTGCCGCATGAGCGGCCTCTTTTTGCTCTAAAATGATGGTTTTGGCGGAAATACCGTCGCTTTCATCGGCGGCACCTTTGGCCAGGAGGACATAATTAGGCGGTAAATTATATTCTCTTTTAGTCCCCATTTGCGCAGTGGGTGCAGAAACTATCAGCTGCGTATAAAAAGCTCCGTCTGTGCGAATATTTTTTAAAAATTTATAATAATTTTCAAGTGTTGTAAACTTCAAACCGCTGCTTATAGTCTCTTCTATGAGAGCTGCTTCACTGGCTCCGCCAATGGCTACCGTTAGTTTTCCTTTGGGGGTATAAGGCGGAATTTTTAAGCTATATTCCAAAAATTCTCTTTTGCCGTCGCTCAGCCAGTAGCTGGCTTTAAGACGCAATGTCTCTCCTCTTTTAACCATAGTTTTATCGGTATAAAGAGCTTCAATCACTTTGCTTTTGGCTTTTTCCGAATAATTATATTGCACTTTTATTTTACCGAGAGCTGGCTCTCCGATGGGCGGATTCCAGAGATTATTGGCCATCATGGCCACTTTTTTAGCGGCCATTAAGTGGAGCATACTGGTATTATCTGAGAGATAATCTTCAACTTTAAGCACTCCGTGCCCGGGAATTTCTATTTCGCCCATTATTTCAAAAGAGCCCCACTTATTGTAATCAATGCCGGCTGCCAGGAGCTGATATATACTTTTATATATATACATGGGCGTCATCTCTTTGTCGCGCGCCACATTAAAACGGTAATTTTCGCTAAAAGCCGGTGTTTTTAAAGTTATTTCCAAGGGCACACTATTGGGCAATGGGCCTATTTTACCCATAATACCGCTGGCTCTGTCCTCATAAATAGTGCCGATAACCGGGCCGACATTGCCCATTTTATAACTTTGCTCATAAGAGGAAACTACCCTTACTATTTCAGCGGCAGCGAGCCCAAGTTCCGTGTGACCGCTTCTGTTAAACTGATGACCGAAAGCATAAACAATGCCATCTCTTATATCGGTTACCGTGCCGATAGCTGCCATGGAAATATCACCATCGGCAACTAAAGCCGCTATTGGCCCGCCTGGTATTATCTTATTAATATTTTTAGTTTTTTCTTTAGCGTCAAAGAGAAGTGTTTTGGCTAAAGTAACATTAATAAGCTCAATCGGTTTTACCGCCTTATCATTACTAAGAGCGCTCCCGTTGCTAAAAGCTCCGTAAACCATGCTTTCCATGGGAGTAATGCCCACCAAAACTTCCTTGCCGAAAGGGGTAAAGGAGAGAGAAACAGCACCCACTATTTTTTCGTTTATATAAACCGGGCTGCCGCTCATGCCGGCAATAACGCCGGTGAATTCTATTTTTTCACCATGCAAAAGAGCTACAATAATATGCTGCCCAGGACCCATAAAATCATAATTAATACCTACTATTTCTACATCAAACGGCTCCGGTTCAACACCGGAAAAAGTGGTGTACCCAATGCCCTTCATGCCTTTTTCAATATCCTTGCAAGGCATAATAGGTGCACCGGCCGTCGGCAAGGCCAATGCCTTTTCGCTTAGTGCGGCCATTAATAGACTGACTAGCGCTATCTTTATGATTTTATGCATTTTTTATTCCGGAAGGTTTATAAAAGATTAATTATTGCTGCTGGGATCTTCTTTTATGCTTTATATGTTCCATATTTTTCATATCTCTCCGGTCGTTTAAAGGGCCGTTTTCGCGGTATTTTCTCATATTCTTTTTAAAATCTTCGAGCTTTTCGTCTTTAGCAAATTCTATTAATATTTCGCTCTTTATCTCTGTTTTCAAAATGCGCATGGCATTGCGCCGTTGCTCGCCTTTTTTCCTGTTTTCCAAAGCTCTGCGCACGTCTTCTTTTTCTTCTTCAAATGTTTTCTGCACTGCCGGCTTGTGCTCAAGAGTCTGAATAATATGGTAGCCGTAGCGAGTCTTTACCGCATCGGAAATCTCGCCGTCTTTCTGAGCAAAAGCTATATCGGAAAACTCTTTTACCATGCGTTTTTTTGAGAAAAATCCCAAATCGCCGCCCTTGGGAGCTGTGGGGCCTTCGGAATATTCCATAGCAACTTTGGCAAAATCGGCATCTTTTTTGCTGAGCTCTTCTTTTATTTTCTTTATTTTATCCATAGCCTCGGCTTCGGCTTTTGCATCAGCCTCTTTTTCCAGTTTAGCCTTTGTTTCGCTATCGGCATTTTTCATGGCTTCGGTATCAATGAATTTTAAGCGATCTATTCTCACTAATATGTGGCGAGCATGGACTTCTTCTGGTACTATATAGCGATCGGAATTAGCATCAAAATAGCTTTTAACTTCTTCATCGCTGACAACTACTTCACCGGCCAGTTTTTCTATAACTTTTTCACGAAGTAAGCTCATAGATATGTCTTTTTTCAGGGATTCTTCGCTGGTGCCGGTATTTTTAATATAGCTTTTATAAGCTTCTTCAGATTCAAAAGCGGCTTTTTGCTTATTAAATCTTTCGTTTATCTCGTCATTTGTGACTTTTATGCCTAAATCTTCGGCCTTTTCGATAAACATGAGGTTCTCAACCATGCGCCGCAGGATATTTTCTTTTATGCGGTTTTCCATATTTGGGCTGCCGTGTTTTCCCAGGGAACGGTAGCGGGCCATACTCTGCTCGACTTTTTTCTCATACTCGGCTTTAGTAATGGTTTTTGAACCCACTATAGCGACTATGTTGTCGCCTACTGGCTTATTGGCCTCATCTTTTTTACATGCTGGTAAGGTTAATAAAAAGGTTGTTAAAATTAATAGAGCTGTTTTTCTCATTTTTAGCCTCCTCGCTGACTGAAACTTTTAGTCTTCCAGCTTGGGTAGCGTCAAGTGAAATTGCTATACTATATGTATAAAATATCCATTTAGTCTTATAAATAAGCGCTGTGAATACTGTGGATAAAAATAGTTAAGCAAAAGAAAACGCTATTATAGCACGAATTGCAATATGTGGAAAATTTGTTTTTAGCAAAAATTAAAAGGCCGGATATGAACAGGCAGCTTATGGTTGGAGAAAAGAGATGCTTTTAATTCACAGGCAAAAAGCTCTGAATATGCTGGTAGAGAAAATATATATAATGTACAATATAAAGATATATAATTTAATATAATGCTTTTTTATAAGTTGACATATAACAGATTTTTTACTATATAAGATAAAGGACTCTGCTTTTGAAAGGAGTAAGAGCTATGAAGTGTAAAATTTTGCAAGCTGAATTAGTGCGTAATCTCAATAAGTTACAAGGATTATCAGAACGAAAACCAGGTCTTGCTCATGCCGCAAATGTCTTGCTTGAAGTTACTACGGACGGTTTGCAATTTGCCGCTACCGATATGGATATAACTATTGTAACCCGCGCTACTTGTGAAGTTATAGAGGAAGGCTCTTTAGCTATTGCCAGTAAGCAGCTTTTTGAAATAGTGCGCTCGCTGCCTAATAAAGAGGTTAATCTCTCCACCATGGATAACTACTGGCTGCATATTCAATGCGGGCGGACAGAGTACAAAATAGTTGGTTTAAATCCTTTTGATTTTCCGCAATTACCCAGCGACCACGATATTGAAACCAATCTCATTCCCGCTGAAGTAATTTCCCGGATGATTGACCGCACCATCTTCTGTACTTCTCAAGATGAAAACAGAAAACATCTGCGCGGCGTCTATTGTGAATGGAACAGTGAAACCAATCAATTAAGAATGGCCGCCACCGATGGGCACCGCCTCACTCTGGCTGAAGAGCACATAGAAAATATGAAAGAGCAGCCGGCAGCTATTGTGCCGAAAAAAGCTTTTTCTGAGCTTAAAAAAGTTCTCGCCGAAGTCGATCCGAAAATGCCTATAGAAATAGGCTTTTCTAAGAAAAGAGGCCGGATACAGGTTGGCGATACCTCGCTTTCTATTGCTCTTATTGAAGGAACTTTTCCCAATTACAGAAGAGTTATCCCCACCAATAACGAGCGCATTTTACATTGTAAAAGAGGGGAACTTACAGCCGCTTTAAAGAGAATTTCCATTCTTTCCAAAGAGAATGAAAATACGGTAACTTTAACGCCCGGTGAAGGCATAGTCAGTATTACTTCGCAAAATCCCGATTTTGGCGAAGCCAGGGAAGACTTGGAAGCCGTTTATGAAGGCCCTACTTTCTCGGCCTGTTTTAATGCCCGTTATTTGCTGGATGTTCTTATTTTGCATAACAGTGAAGATATAGTTTTTGAAATGGCCGATGAAATATCACCGGCACTTATTAAATCGAGCGGTGATGATACCTTCCTGGCTGTTGTTATGCCAATGCGTCCGTGAGATTATTCTCTTGTTTCACGTGAAACAACTTTACCGCTATTCCCCCGTGCCGAAAACTAAAGTCGCTTTCCGCAAAATCACAGCCTGTGAGACGAACCAAATCTGCGTCAGGTGCTAAAACATATAGAGATAATTTAGGGTAATTATCAGCAATTTTACCAAGAGACGAATAAAGAGATTTAAGTCCTTTAACTCCGTGTATGCGCTCGCCGTAAGGCGGATTTACCACGACTAAGCCGCCATGCTTAAGGGGCAGATCATCAATATCTTCCAGGGCAACGCAGCTAATACTAATAGCTGAATTTACACCGGCTCTAAGGGCGTTATTATTAATCATCGCCGAGCTTTTAGGACTAATATCACTGGCCAAAATTGGAAAAACCGGCTTTTTTATGAGTTCTTTTGCCCGTTTAAGCTCGCTCTCAAAGAGCGATTTTTCAAAAATAGGCCAAGCAAAAAAAGCAAAGCGACGATTTATGCCCGGCGCTATATTAGCGGCAATAAGCGCTGCTTCAATGGGAATAGTTCCGGAACCGGCACAAGGATCCCAAAAAGCCCATTGGCCATGATAACCAAGATGCAAAAGCATGGCCGCTGCCAAGTTTTCTCGGAGCGGCGCCGGACCAATTTCTTTTTTATAACCACGGCGATAAAGATGCTCACCGCTACTGTTTACACTTATTTCCACAATATTTTCGCTTAGGCGAAAATATAAAAGAGGAGTGGCTGGAGATTTTTCATCTTCATCTTGGTAAGAAAAAGAGGTTTTATAGCCTAATTTGCTTAAAATACCTGAAATTCTTTCACTAACAGCACCGCTGTGATAAAGGCGGGAGTGGCTACAGGTAACGCGGATAGGGATAAAAGAGCCTTTTTCGAAAAAGAGTTCAAACGGGACTTTTAAAAGCGGCCTTTCCAGTTGATCCAAATGGAGAGCCATAAAAGAAGAGAGGCGGATTAAAATTCTGGAAGCGCTTCTGAGCCATAAATTTAAGCGCATCAGCATCTTAAAATCGCATTTTAAAGAAATGCCGCCAACTTCCCGGCGCATTTTTTTTATGCCCTGCTTTTTAAGCTCATTTTCAAGTACTGCTTCAATGCCGGGAGGGCAGACTACGAATATAGAAAAGATATTATTATTTTTGAACATTTTGCCGTCTGCGCCAAATGACTATTAAGCCCATAAATGGAAAGAGCCACATTAGAGGATCAAATCTGGCGGCTTGGCAATCGCAGCCATAAACCTTTTTCTCTGCTTCCTCTTTATCGTCTTCTTTGGAGACGCTGACGGGCTCAGCGTTAGAGGGCCAGCAAAAACCGTCGGTAGTGCTTCTTATGCAGGTAAAATCCAAACCGAGCTCATTATAGCCGGCACTCGGGCAACCGCTTTTGGTATAATAGCTGCAAACCTGGCTACAGGCTTTTTTGCCGTCGTTTTCCATACAGAGTTCGCTGGCGCATTGTGAATCTTTGGTGCATTTAGCGCCTAATGGGCGCTTTAATTCGCTGACACTGGCATCCGGCGGCCAGCAAAGGCCGATGCCGTCGCTAACTTGCAAACATAAGTTACACTCCTGGCCGGCCCGGCAGTCGCCTTTTTCGGCACACATTTTATAACAGCGGGAAGTAAGCAGTGATTCATCCCAACTTAGGCCGCAATTAGCACTGACGGAATTATCAAGCTGAGCACATAAAAGCCCCTCAGAGCAAATTGATTCATCACCTCTAAGGCATGTTTCGTTTTCATCGCGCAAATCAAAGCAGCCGCCATATTCCCCGGCTTTGCCGCTGGTTATACAGTTGCCGTAAGCATCAATGGCATAGCAGCAGGTGTGGTTAG
>JAEEGL012847745.1_pt1 | contig 28292 bp, 17 predicted proteins | sample 9134231 | NCBI WGS metagenome assembly JAEEGL01 (sample SAMN16246548, study PRJNA631951) | gut metagenome | biome: gut microbiome; feature: rumen; material: fiber-attached | host: Bos | place: Iran: Karaj | collected 2018-10
AACCCGCTACAGTAGAGGAGAATTAATTATGGGACAGAAAACTAACCCTATTTCCAACAGAATCGGTATCACCCGTGGATGGGACTCCAACTGGTGTGGCGGCAACTACGCCGAGAAGATCGCCGAGGATTATGAGATCCGCAAGTACCTGACCAACCGTCTCGCGAAGGCCAGCATCTCCAAGATCGTCATTGAGAGGACTCTTAAGCTCATCACCGTGACCATCCACGCCGCAAGGCCCGGTTTCATCATCGGTAAGGGCGGACAGGAGGTTGACAAGCTCAAGGTAGAGCTCATCAAGGTCACCAGGAAGGATGTCCAGATCAACATCTTCGAGGTCAAGAGGCCTGAGGTTGACGCCAACATCGTCGCTGACAGCATCGCCCGTCAGATCGAGGGTCGTGTTTCCTACCGCAGGGCTATCAAGATGGCCATCGCTTCCGCTATGAGGGTTGGTGCCGAAGGCATCAAGATCCAGATCAGCGGCCGCGTCGGTGGCGCCGAAATGGCTCGCAGCGAGATGTTCAAGGAAGGCCGTACTCCTCTGCACACTTTCCGTGCTGACATCGACTACGCTCTGGCTATCGCCAGCACGAAGGTCGGTTGCCTTGGAATCAAAGTGTGGATCTGCAACGGCGAGCGCTATGGCAAGCAGGATCTTACCCCCAACGCCCCGTCAGCGGCGAATGCCCAGGGCGGCGGACGTCCTAGGGGAGACCGCGGAGACCGCAGGGGTGACCGTCGTGGAGATCGTGGCGACCGTCGTGGTGGCCGCGCCCCTCGTCGCGATTCCCGCAGCGCCGAGTAAAGTCAATCCATTCAACATGATAAAGACCGGAGTCATTCGACGCCGGTCTTTTTTTTTTCGTGGTTTTTTTCTAAATTAGCAAGTTGTCACCGCTGTGGTGACTTGAGAGGTTATTATATCATATAATTAATACATTATGGCACAATCCAGAAGAGATTTCATCAAGAAAGCCGGACTTGGAATCGGCGCCTTGACGATACTTCCTCGCGAGGTTTTCGGCAAGATGGGTGATTCGTCCAGCAAATTCGTGGCTCCCAGCGACCAGATGACCCGAGGCATTATCGGTGTCGGAGGAATCGGAATGAGCAACCTCCATTTTGTCAGTGACGAGCGCTGCCGCCTTGTCGCTGTCTGTGACGTGGACCAGAAACATCTGGACAACGCGCTCCAGAAAGGACAGGAGAGGTTCGGAACAAAGCTCCAGTCCTATCATGACTGGAGGGATCTTGTCCATGATCCCAATGTCGACATCGTCCACATCGCCACGCCTTCCCATTGGCATGGACTGATGGCGGTTGAGGCCGCCAAGACCGGCAAGGACATTTTCTGCGAGAAGCCTATGACCAGGACCATCGGCGAGGGACAGAAAGTCGTTGATGCCGTCAACAAGTACGGCAGGATATTCCGTCTTGACACATGGTTCCGTTTCAAGGACACTTTTTACGGCCTTGGAACCACGGTGGAGCCTCTTAAGAAACTCGTGGACAGCGGCCTTCTCGGCTGGCCACTCACTGTCAGGATCTCCGGTGCGACCGGTTTCGCTTGGAAATTCTATTGGACAGGAAGGGAAAATCTTGAGCCTCAGCCGGTTCCGAAGGAACTCGACTACGACATGTGGCTTGGTCCGGCCCCGGAGAAGCCTTATCATCCCCACAGGGTGCATCAGAGCTTCCGCGGCTACTGGGACTACGAGTCCGGCGGTCTGGGCGACATGGGCCAGCACTATATCGACCCGGTCCAGTACTTCCTCGGAAAAGACAATGACCTGCCTGTCAAGGTCGAGGTCGACGCTCCACAGCAGCATCCGGACGCTGTCGGAATATGGAGAAGCATAACCTACACCTATGCCGACGGTTGCAAGATCATCCTTGAGGGTGAAGGCTTCGAGAGCTCCGGCAAGGTTCCTTACATCGAGGGTCCTAACGGAAAGGTTTATAAGGGCTTTGAGTGCACTATCCCCAATGTGATGGATGTGATCAATGAGCTTCCTGATCCCGAGCCTCGCCAGACTGATTTCCTCGACTGCGTGAAGAATCGCCAGAAATTCGCCCTTAACGAGGAGAACGGACATTACAGCTGTACAGTTGTTAATCTCGGCTCCTGCGCTCTCCGCCTCGGAAGGACGCTCCACTTCGATCCCGAGAAGCAGTTGTTCATCAATGACGATGCCGCTAACCTGCTGATCAACCAGCCTATGCGCGCCCCTTGGTCAATTTAAAAACCGGATAAGACATGAAAAAGATATATTCCATTCTGATTCTTCTCGCCCTTTCGGTGTCGCTTTACGCCCAGGATGCGAGACAAAGGACTGTCCAGACCATAGTCGCTGATGTGCTGGCCGCGATGCCTGCCCAGAACAGCGCTGACTTCGCCACCCAGATGGGTGACCTCGCTTCTGCCGCCCCCCAGTCTGTGGTTGAGGTGGCCAAGCTGATGAAACCTGCCGGCAATGGAGTCAAGAACGCTATCTATGAATATGCCCTCCAGGGCCTTGTGTCATACGTCAATGATCCCGCCCATTCCGCCAAGAAAGCGGACGTGCTGAAAGGTCTCCAGGATGCCGCCGCCGCTTGTTCGGATTCTTATAACAAGGGTCTTTTGACCTCCCTGCAGAGGATGCTGGGTGACTATGTGGCTCCCGAGGCCCAGGAACCGATGCCCCTGAAGGAAGCGAAGTCCCTTCTCAAGTCCGGTGCGACCCATGAGAAGTGCCTTGCGGCTTATGAGATCATGAAGGCCCAGCCCGCTAAGGCATTGAAGACCGTCGCCTCCGCTCTCAAGAGTGACGACAAGATATTCAGGAACTCAGTTCTTGGCAACGCGACCAAGATTCTCGGCGCCTCCGCTCTTGTCCCGGTCTTGACCGGTAAGTACAAGAAGCTGGCCCCTGATGCCAAGGTTGACGTGCTTAACTGGTTCGGAAATAATAAGATAGCCTCTGTCGCAAATCTTGTTAACTCCGCATTGGGAGATGGTGGAGAGGTCTCCAAGGCCGCCATCGCCGCCGCTGGTAAAATCGGTGCCAAGGGTTCTGTCAAGAGCCTCATCGGATTGCTCGGAGGCGAGTTCGGACAGGATGCCCTCACCGCTCTCAAGTCTTTCAAGGGTGACATCAAGGAAGATGTGGCCGCTGTTTTGGCCGAAAAACTATCTGCCGGAACTGATAAGAGCGCCATCGCCGACCTGGTCAACCTGGCTTCTTCCAGAAAGATGAAGAACGTTGCCCCATTGGTGTATTCCATGATCGGATCCTCCGATAAGGATCTCGCCAATATGGCCGTAAAGTCTCTTTCCAGCTTTACCGGTACCGGTGACATCGCCAAGGTCGGTGAGCTTCTTGATGCCGCTAAGGACGCTTCCGCTATCAGCGATTACCAGGAAGCTCTCAAGGCCGCTATTCACACAATGGCTCCTGCCGATCAGTATAACAAAGTGAGCGGTCTGATCAAAACCGCCAAGAATGTCGCCAATTTCTACCCTGTTTTGGCTTCAACCGGTACTGACGAGGCCGTGGCCGATCTTGAGAACGCCTACAATAACGGCAGTTCCGCGGCTCTTGATTGCCTTGCCGGGATCAACAACTTCAAGGCCGCTCCGGTGCTCCTTAAAGCCGCGAAGGCCAATTCTTCCAACATCGCCAAGGTCCTGCCTCGTTTCATATCCCTCATAAGCGACTATGAGACCAATCTCGACAAGAAGCGCACTGGTCTTGGAGAGGCTCTCTCGCTGGCCAACACCAAGGATCTCAAGTCTACAGCCCTGAATGCCTTGGCCGGTGTTCCCACGATGAAGGCATTCCTCCTTGCCGGTAAGTACCTTGACGACAAGGACGCTTCTTATGCCGCCGCAAACGCTGTCAAGACCATCGCTTCCAAGACCGAAGAGGAGATTAACTACACGGATCTCAAGAACTTCCTTTCTAAAGCCGCTAATGTTTTCAAGGGCACTGGTAATGCCGATGACGGTTATGCTGTCAGCGAGATTGACCAGCTCCTCGAGGCGGCGGAGCCTTTCACTCCTTCCCAGCTCACAGCCGAGGAGAAAAAGCAAGGCTTCGAGATGCTCTTCGACGGAACCAGCCTCGACAAGTGGCAGGGAGACCTTGAAGGATATATTCCTATAAACGGAACCCTCTATGTGAGCGCTAATTATGGCAGCACCGGCAATCTCTACACCAAGAAGGAGTACCGCAATTTTGTCTATCGCTTCGAGTTCTGCTTCCTCCGCGAGGGTGTCAACAACGGAGTCGGAATCCGTACTCCGATGGGAGTCGACGCGGCCTATGATGCCATGTGCGAGGTCCAGATCCTGGATCATGACGCTCCGATGTACGCCAATCTTCGTGAATATCAGGTACATGGCTCTGTCTATGGAGTGATTCCCGCCAAGAGGATTGTCCACAAACCCCTCGGGCAGTGGAGCACCGAAGAGATCCGTGTTGAAGGCGATCGCATAAAAGTCACCGTGAATGGCGAGGTTATTGTAGATGGAAATATCCGGACTGCCTGCAAGGGTCACAATGTGGCTCCTGACGGAAGCGGAAATAATCCTTACACAGTGGATCACAGGAATCACCCCGGGATGTTCAACAAGAAGGGATACATCTCTTTCTGCGGCCACGGCGAAGGACTTAAGATTCGCAATGTCAGGATTTTGGACCTTGGAGACAAGAAATAGATTATTAAACTAATACAATGAAGACAAGATCAATTATCCTTGTGGCTGCCGCCTCGCTTTTGATAGCGAGCTGCGGCCCCAAAGTCTCAGACAAGACCACAGAGGTCACCGGACGTCTTGGAAATGACGCCCCCGAGTCTGTGGACATCACCATCAAAGCCAGTAATTTCAGTAAACGGGTATCGGTACAGAACGGCGAGTTCAAAGTGGAGATCCCGAAGGACGTTATCAATATGGCCCAGCTGAAGGCTGGTAGCGTCACGGGAAGTTTTGTCTCTGACGGAACCCCCCTGACAATCACCTTCAACGAGGACAAGAGTCTCAACGTCGTGTCGAAGGTTCCCAAGAAGTCGGTCCAGGCCAAGTTCGACGCTTTCAATAAAGCGATGATCGACATCCAGAACAAGTTCCAGCCCCAGATTGAGGCCGCGACTGATGAAGCCACCGAGGATCAGCTCTACGACTCTTTCCAGAATGAGGTGAAGAACCTTTGCCTGGCCACCGTTAAAGACAACAACAACAATGTCGCCGCAGTAGCCGCTATTGACAACCTCCGGTATCTTCTCAGTAATGACCAGATGGATTCGGTTCTCACGACGCTTGACACCGCTCTTGCCAAGGTCAAGACAATCTCGAGTCTGACCAAGACAGTCGCCGCACGAAAGAGGACAGCCGAAGGACAGAAGTTCACTGATTTCACGATCAATGACCAAAAGCTTTCAGACTATGTCGGTAAGGGTAAGTACATCCTGGTCGACTTCTGGGCTTCCTGGTGCGGTCCGTGCAAGGCGGAGCTTCCGAACATCAAGAACGTTTACCAGAAATACGCCGGACCAGAGTTCGATGTCCTCAGCATCGCTGTCTGGGATAAATCCAAGGATACCGAAAAGGCCGCCAAAGAGCTTGGTATCACCTGGAACCAGATCATCAATGCCCAGAGTGTGCCCACTACTCTTTACGGAATAGACGGTATTCCCCACATCATCCTCTTCGGTCCTGACGGAACCATCCTCAAAAGGGATCTCCGCGGTGATGACATAGAGGCTGAAGTGGCCAAGCATGTCAAGCCCGTCAAGTAGTCTTGGACGGTAATAGTCTAACTATCAGGGAGAAAATATCCCTGTTTCCACATTCCCCGGGGGTTTATCGCTATTACGATTCCTCGGGGAAGGTGATTTATGTCGGGAAGGCCAAGGACCTCCACAAGAGGGTAGCGCAGTACTTCGTCCCCCCGGAGAGGCTCAATGTCAAGACCCGTATCCTGGTCTCAAAGATAGCTGACGCCAAGTATTCGGTGGTCGACACGGAGGCCGATGCCCTGCTTTTGGAGAACAACCTGATCAAGCAGTACAAGCCTCATTACAATATCCTCCTCAAAGACTCGAAAACCTATCCTTGGATCGAGGTGACGAATGAGGAGTTCCCGAGGGTCTTCCTTACGAGGAGAGTGGACCGAAAAAGCGGAACTTATTATGGACCATATAGTTCCGTGACACATGCCAACTATCTTCTCGAGTTTTTCCGGAAGAATTATCCCCTGCGTTCCTGCAAGCTTAAAATCACCGGCGAGGCAGTCCTGAGAGGAAAGTTCCGCCCGTGCCTGGAGATGCACATAGGACGCTGCAAAGGCTGTTGCGTGGGTAGCGTCAGCCGGGAGGAGTATGCCTTCTGGATCAGTGAGATAACCCGCCTTCTAAAAGGAGGCGTGTACGACATCATCAAGGAATATGAGGCCTCCATGAAAGAGGCTGCCTCGGAGCTTCGTTTCGAGGATGCTCAGGTTTTTAAGAACAGGATAGACGCTTTGAAAAAGCATTATTCAAAGTCGATAATATCCTCGTCCTCTGATGTTTCCTGTGATGTTTTCTCTCTTGTTTTCGATGGCTCTGAAGCCTTCGGTAACTTTTTGCGGGTCAGGGGAGGAGCGGTCGTGCAGTCTTTGAATCTGGGGTTCAAGATGAACATCGAGGAAGAGAGGGCTTCCGTGCTTAGCGCCTTCATCGCGGAGATCGAGTCAAAGTTCGGAGCTCTGGCTAAAGAGGTGATCGTTCCCTTCCTTCCGGATGTGGAGATAGAAGGTGTTGAATTCAAAATTCCGGTCAAAGGCGACAAGATGTCCCTTCTGGAACTTAGCGCCAAGAATGCCCGGGAGTACCATTTCAACACTCTCAAGCAGAAAGAGCGCACCGACCCGGACGAGTACAAGCGCATGGTCATGGAGGATCTGCAGAAAGCGCTGGGGATGAAGGATTTACCTAAGCATATCGAGTGTTTTGACAACTCCAACATCCAAGGTACCAATCCGGTGGCTTCCTGTGTGGTGTTCCGTGACGGTGTCCCCTCAAAAAAAGACTACCGCAAATTCAAAATCAAAACAGTCATTGGGGCGAATGACTTCGCTTCGATGAAAGAAGTGGTCAACAGGAGGTATTCCCGCATGCTTGCCGAGGCTCCTGACGATCTTCCCCAGCTGGTGGTTATAGACGGCGGTGAAGGGCAGCTGGAGTTTGCCAGGCAGGCTCTCGCCGAACTTGGCCTCCTGGATCGTCTAATGGTCGTGGGACTCGCCAAGAGGATGGAGCTGGTGATCAGGATCAACGATCCTTATCCCCTTTTCCTGGACAGGAATTCCCATGCCCTGAAAGTGCTCATGCAGATCCGGGACGAGGCCCATCGCTTTGGAATCACATTCCATCGTTCACTTCGAAGCAAAGGGCAGATTCATAGCGCTTTACGTGACATCAAGGGAGTCGGGGAGCAGACTGAAAGCCGGCTGTTGATGCATTACGGATCGGTGGCTCGCATAGCTGCCGCATCGCTGGAGGACCTCTCCACCATGGTCTCCCCGGCTCTTGCCAAGACCATCCTCGAAGAACTTAACAAAGAATACTCAAACCAATAACCATGAGAAAAGAGATTTTCCTTTCCACAGTGGCTTTGTTTATGGCCATAAGCTTGAGCGTTCCGGCTCAGGACAAGATATCCCTTAACGGCAAATGGGATCTGGAATTCTGGCCGCAGGAAGGGGAGGCTGTAACGGATCCGTCCGATGTGGCCTCTATGAAAACCACAAAAATCTCCGCCACCGTGCCGGGCAACGTGGAGTTGGATCTGCTGGCGGCAGGGATGATCAAAGATCCACAAGTCGGGAACAACATCTACGACCTGCGTCCTTACGAGTTCTGCCAGTGGATGTATTCCAAGTCGTTCCAGGCTCCGGAACTATCTGAAGGGCAAAGGCTTATCCTTGACTTTGAGGGTATTGACTGCCTTGCGGACATTTTCTTGAACGGGGAGAGGGTCGGATCAGCGGAGAACGCCATGATCGCCCACAAATATGACATAACCACCAAGATCCGGAAGGGAGAGAACAATCTTCAGGTTATCCTCCGGTCCGCTGTCCTTGAGGCTCAAAAATATTTGGTCGGTACCTATAGCTTCAGGCATTACACAGAGTCTGTCTGGATCCGGAAGCCACGCCATTGCTATGGTTGGGACATAATGCCTCGGCTTGTCAGTGCCGGGCTCTGGAGAGGAGTGTCTTTGAATATTCAGAATCCAGTGAGTATCAGCGATGTGCATTGGGTGACGGTGAGTGCGGATCCTGCCACCAGGGAGGTTTCGGCCTTTGTGGACATCCAGGTCAAGTACCCGGCCTCCAAGATTGACAAGATTAAACTCAACGTGAAACTTGAGAGAAACGGGAAAGTCGCCTATGAGGATGAGCGGCTCCTTCCCACATACGCCTGGAGGACAGAATTCAAGCTTGAGAACGCCGAGCTTTGGTGGCCTAAAGGTTATGGTGAGCCGGCTTTGTACGAGGGTATCGTCAGTCTGATAGATGAGGACGGAACGATTCTGGCTACAGACACCCGCAATGTCGGTTTCAGGACAGTTAGGCTTGATCGGAGCGAAATGATCGACAAGGATGGAAAAGGCGAATTCTGTTTCTATGTCAATAACCGGAGAGTATTTGTCCGTGGAACCAACTGGGTCCCGCTTGATGGTTTCCATAGCCGGGACGCGCGGTGGGTTGACAGCACGCTTGACATGGTAGTTGACCTTAATTGCAACATGATCCGCTGCTGGGGCGGCAATGTCTATGAGGACACTCCGTTCTATGATCGCTGTGATCGTGAAGGTATCATGGTCTGGCAGGATTTCTCAATGGCCGGGATCATTTATCCTCAGGATCAAGCCTTTGTGTCCAAGGTGCGGGATGAGGTCAAACAAGTTGTCCTGAAATTCAGGAGCCATCCTTCCCTGGCTATATGGTCCGGCAACAACGAGAACGACAACTCTCTTCTATGGACCTTGCCGACTTTCCGTATTGATCCTAACAGGGATGTGATCAGCCGGAAGATGATCCCTGAGGTTCTTTATGAGTTCGATCCGACTCGGCCGTATCTGCCAAGCTCTCCGTATTTCAGCGAAGAGGCTTTCAAGAACGGATGCCAGCGCTCCGACCTTCCGCAGGATCATTTATGGGGCCCAAGGGGTTACTACAAGGATCCGTTCTATAAGGATGCCAAGGCGATATTCGTAAGCGAGATCGGCTACCATGGCGCTCCGGACATCGAGTCGATTGAGAAGATGTTCACCAAGGACTGCCGGTTCCCTTGGACAGAGGAAGGGCTGTGGAACAAGGAGTGGCTGACTAAATCAGTCCGACCTATACCTTTCTTCGATGAGTTCGTGGGAAGGAACGACCTCATGACCAAGCAGATAAACCTTCTTTTCGGATTCCGCCCCACAACATTGGAAGATTTCATCGGAGCATCCCAAAGCACTCAGGCCGAGGCGATGAAGTACTTTGTAGAGAAGTTCCGGGGGGCAAAGTTTGACCGTACAGGCATTATCTGGTGGAACGTCCGTGACGGCTGGCCTATTGTCTCGGATGCTATTGTGGATTATTACAATTCCAAAAAGCTTGCTTACGACTATCTCTGGCGCAGCCAAAGGACGGTTTGCGTCCTGATCAATGATCCAGAGGACGGGTCATTGCCACTGCGAGCTGTCAATGATTCATTTGAACCAGCTGAAGGAAAAGTCAAGGTGACTGATGTCGAGAGTGGGAAGGTCGTCTACAAAGGGAAGTTCAATGTTCCGGCGAACGGCAATTCCCTTGTCGCTGGCTTGCCGATCCCCGAGGGTCAGGGAGTCCTGCTCATTGAATATGAGACCCGGAGCCAGAAACTCCGTAATCATTACCTCTACGGAGAGCCGCCCTTCGACTACCACTCTTACCTCAACTGGATGGATAAAGTTCGTTGAGATTATTCGGTAATTGATCCTATGTAAATAATCGTCCCAGAAGTTATTTCCTTGATAATAAATATGAAGGGATGGTCGGCTATGAAGTCTATCTTGTCGCTTGGAGAGTACAGTAGCGCAACGTCGGACTTGTGGGATGTTATCGATGCAGCCTTCGCGCCTTTCTCGTCGATTTCGATGATGGATTTCTGGAAGGTGTTATTGATAAATACATTACGATCCTTGGTAATCAATCCGAAGTCACTATTCTTTTTATCATAGATAAGAGTGATCCCCATTGAGCTTAAGGTCTTCTTCAAGTCGTATGCGCTTTCAAACTTGAATTTTGGAAGAGATAGATTTATGAAGTGATAAGCTTTATATGTAAACATACTCTCCAATTTTTCGTAAGTTAGATTTTGTACGAATTCTTGGAAATTGACTGAGGTGCTTGGCAAGATGACATCCATTACAAAGGCCCCGTTACCAAAAGGGATCTCACACATTTTGACTTTACCATCTTCCGTTTCACCAAATAGATGTTTTTTCCCTTGTCTCATGAAGGATTTTTTGATGTTATTCCCTTGAAGATTGTAAAAATCTGATTTCACGGTGGATTGAATGTAAAAAGGCTCTTTCCACTTGCCATTAAAGTATGAAGCGTTCACGAGCAGCATCACTGTTTCAGGAGTTATTTGAGGTGCGGCTTCAATTATCATCCCGCCGGTGTGCTTCTTGCACCATTCATTGATGACAGTTTCTGCTTTTCCTGAATGTAGGTCCACGTTGTTCGCAGATGCGTCATAATTAGTTGACAATTTGTTTTTGAACTCCGTTGAAATAGGAATTGCATTATTAAGCCAAATGGAATTAGCTGAATAAAGCTCAGTTGAAGTATCTACTTTTTTAAGACCCTCAATTAGAGTTTTATAGGAAGAGTTCAAGTCTTCCAGAGAATAATTCCCGTAACCTAATGCGTTAGTTATTTGGGAGCGTGTTTCTCCTTCAGCTCCGTTCGCCAACATGCAACTTGCGATGTGGATGCTAAGTGGGGATAAAATGACGTTCCGGTAGTCTTGTTCTTTAGCGATGCTTTTGAACAAGTCAATAGAGAAATTCTTCCCGGCTTCAAGTACCTCAGTCTCATTTCTTGTCAAGACGATGTCGACTCTTTTTGGAATAACAGCTGTATCCTCTTTCTCTATCTTCTCACAAGATGACAAAGCAACTACCAGTGTTATAAAACGCAATGACGATTTAAGTATCTTTTGTGCTGCCATGTTTTCGAGTTATTCTATCATTTGTGCCCGTTATTGACACCAGCGAATATGATAGCTTTGGAAGAATTCTCATGAATGCAGAACACGTATGGCCTGTCTGCCGTGAAAGAGTACGGCTTATGCTCAAAGGGCATTACACCTATCATTCCGAAGTATGTTGCCGCCGCGGCTTCTATTCCGTTCTCGTCGAGAGTTATTGTTGCTTTCTGGAAAGCCTCGTCGATTCTAAGAATTGCAGGTTCCTGCTCAAGCATAAGGTTGAAGTTGGCACCGGAAAACACTCGTTTGATCCCCATAGACTCCAATAATGGTATCAGCTCAAAGTTTGAATTCAATGATAGTTTTGGGATCTTGACAATAACGTCCTCAATTTTCATGGCGTCTGTCAAAGATTCCCATCCTGTATTCTGGATTTCGTCTATAATGTCATTTAGCTCTTTGCCAGGGCCGGGTAATACCATGGTCATACTAAACCGTCCCTTTTCTCCAAGAGGAAGTGATACGCATGAAAAGAGGTCATTTTCAGCATAACCACAATAAAGCTGTTGTGTCATGAAGGCAGTTGTAACATCCTCATCCGGAGAGTGGAATATTCCGTCATTTGTCAGTTCGGGAATGAACGGATTTTGCCATTGTGCCTTGAAATAAACGGCATTAAGCATGCATGCGAGGGTCTGGGGATTTATATTATCCAACAGCTGTGGGATAAGTCCCTCCGTGTTTTTATTCACCCATTCATTGATGATCCTTAAGGTTTTGTCTTTATCGCTGAAAGGCATGGCTTCCACGGCGCCGTAGTAATTATCCTGAATCGTTTTCTTGAAAGAGTCCTTCACGGAGAACGCGTCACAAACCAAGACGGCATTGGACAACTTGAATTTGGTGGATAAATCCACAGCCGCAAGACCCTCGATAATAGCCTTGCAGTATGCGTTTAGTTCAGAGACATCTTTCCCCTCGTACCCAAGTGCATTGAGAATCTCTTCTGCCGAGTCTGATGTGCCAGCCGCGACCATTGACAAATCCATGGCGACGCTTATAGGAGAGAATATGAAACTGCTCTCGCTTCTGGAATTGATCTGGTCGAGCATCTTGAAAGCAAAGTCATTGCCACCCGAGACCGAGCTTTTTTGCGACCTGGTCAGAGGGATGGAAGCAACCTCCTTATCTGGTACAGGATTGCAGATGGTTATTTCGTCAATCCCATTGTCAAGTGCTCCGGAAGAATCTTCGCGGTTGGTGTCAAGAAGATCGCACCCCATTAAAGCCACGGAAAGACCAATGGCGATTCCTACAAATAATACTACGTTACGTTTCATTTTATGTCGATTTTTTTGGGGACAAATATCCAATCACTTTGATATGGAGTAGATGAGGTTATTGTCAATTGTAAAGGTAATGATAGAATAGTAGAGAGGTTCGATTTTCCCTGCCTCGTAATTGTTGAATATGTAAAAGTCTTCACTTTTTGTTGTTGGAAGTATCGAATACCAGTTTTTGAGAACCGTTCCCTCTATGCTTTCCGAAGAAATCTTAAGGCGATTGTATCTCTCATATTCGTAATCCATCATCTCCTTTTGCCACTTTTCTCCAGGCTTCAAGGATGATTTCAAATTAACAAACCCTGAAAGATCCGGAATCAGTTCGATATCCACAGGCATTTCAGATTTGTTCTCTATTGAGAGGACGCAGGGTAGAATACTCTCTACAAAAGCATCTTTCTTTGACTGGTCCTTATTCTCATTAGAAATCCCATCAATTTTTATGGAGAAGTCCTTGTTTTTGACTATTCCTGAAATAAGGAGATTTGCTGACAAGGAGTTCTTCATGATTGTTAGATATCCTGTCACAGTTGCGTCTTTGTAATTCAAATCGTTATTGATGCCACTGAGGTTCATGGCACCGTCAACGGAAACATCCTGGAACAAGATAGAGTCTTTTGTTATTGAATAATTCACCTTCGGCAGTACCAGCTCTAAGGAAGATTTGCTATCCGGTCCGGTCTCGAAGTCATAATGCAAAGTCATCCGGAGATCCGATCTTGTTTTTCCAGGAGCGACTTCCAGATACGCCTCTTTAGAACGGACTTTCATCAGCAAGGAATCCGGCCCTGAGCCCGCAAAGCTGCTAGTTACGAAGACTCGAGAAATGCCGTCACCGGCTTTAGTTAAAACAATTGCGGGATCATCCTCAGAATGGTCAGTAAGTAGTTTATCAGAACAAGCATTTAGGCAGAGTAAGACGGCCGTAAAGAGAAAAGAATAATATTTCATATAATACTAATTTAAAATCGCAATTGAGTAAATGTCTAATAATTAAACCCCGATTTTTGAAAATCTTGCATACGAATTACTGTCAAAAAGAGGAAAGTTACTGTCTAAAGGTCGAATTCACCCTTATATTGTCGTCCTGACGGTAGGGTGAATAGGATGAGGTAGTGACCTGGTCCCATAGTTATGGGAACTGTGGCGGAAAGGAACTGTGTGTCGATCTGGCGGATGGCGACCAGGGCGCTGTCCGGACGGGAGTCGATGTAAGACTCGAAAAGCAATACTTATTTCAAGATAAATTCAGTAAATGACCAAGCCGGAGCTTCAACTTTGAAGAGTCCTTTGTTGAAACGGGCCTTTCCGCTGGTGTTGTAGACCTTTATCGCGTCTTGGTTTTCCAAGGTGTTCATCGCTACTGGGCTATCGGCTTGGAGCCGGGTCTGGTCGTATGTCTTGAATGTCCTGCCGAGGGCACCAAGGTCAAAAGTGGCCGGGAGCTTATTCCCGGTCCGGTTGCAGATGTAGAGTACAAGCCGTTCACGATCCTTGTCCCATGCGGCCTGAACCAGGAAATCCTCCTTCATGGTTGGATCATAATCCTTGATTCTCAAGACTCTGGCTGCTGGAGAACGGGATAGAAACTCCATCGCTTTGCCAGCGGCCGTAAGGTAAGCCCCTTCTTTAGGAGTGTCCATCACGCATTGGCTGTGGGTGTTCGCCAGGTTGTTGACATTGACGAACAGCATCTCTTCGCCCATTCTCTGGAAACTCATGAAATTCTTCAGAAGATTGAGCGCATAGAGCCATTTGCTGAACATGAATGACTTGGTAGCTTCCTCTCCGGTGGCCATGTTGTAGGCGTCGCGCTTGATGTCGGTGTTGTAAGCCAGCCACTCGGTGTCACAGTATTTGATTGATGTGCCGTTGGCGGGGTTATATTCCCGAAGCTTTCCGATCATGGCCCTTGTTGTCTCTCCGGCGTCTCCACGGTCGGCCAGGAAGTCGATGTCTTTCCCGGCGATCTGGAGCATCTTCGCCAGATCCGCATGGTAGCCAGGCTTGCCAGGCCGGCCTCCGTACGAGGAAAGCCCGATCTGGATAGTGGGATCCACTTTTTTCATCTCCCTTGAGTAGACAACCGCGGCCCATGCGTAGTCTTCCGCCTCAAACCATCGGAAAACCTCGTTGTCCAGTTCCCAAAACTTCACTCCGAAGGGCTCAGTGAATCCATGGGAGACCCTAAGGTCCGCCATCGGGTGTGAGCCGGCCGGAAGGTTGCAATAAGCCACCCAGTCGGCGGCCGCCTTAGCTCCCTCCGTGAGGCTCATGAACTTAGGGAACTCGTAGTCCAGCTTGTTCTGCCATTCCTCAAAATCCACATCGTAGTGGCGTTTTGAGGGATGATAGACATTGACGCAGAACATCATCTCGGAGCCTGCCGCCTTGCATAGCATCGCGAACTCGGCCGTCCCGACATCGTTGTAATTTTGGCCTCCCCAGAAATATGAATCCGTCGGAACACGCTCTGACAGAGGGCCTACACCTTCTTTCCAGTCGTAAAAAGAAGCAAAGCAACCCCCAGGGAACCTGACAACGCCCGGATTGACCTTCTTGAATACTTCTACCACTTCAGGTCTCCAACCGTAGTAGTTGTCTGTAGGCTTCAGGGAAAAGTCGTCCACCGTTATGGAGCTCTTTGGGGGGATCCACAGGCTGAAAGTGGCGTAGCCTTCGAAAGAATTGTTCTCGAACACGAATTCCTTCCGGGAAAACTCGGAGTTGATACCCTTTATTGGAAACACAGCTATCGGGTTGTCCCATTCCCCTTGCTTGTAGAAGCGGACCTGGGCTTCAAGAGGGCCTCCTTCGGACTTAATCATTCCGCTGAAAGAATAAGCTTTTCCTTTTACGAGGTATTTCCCGTCCTGGGCCAGCGCGGTCCACTCGGAATCTCCTTCGTTACTCACTGTCAGACACTGCTTTCCGTGGCCTGAGCCACCCTCGGAGGGGGTAAAACCATGAAAGAAAGTCTCCTCATCAAAGATAACGCTTCCTTTTCCGGGATCCCCTGGCGCGGCGTACCAGCTGTTATGCTCATAACCGCTGTGATACCAGTCAAACACACTCCAATCCTTTTCGTACCCTTTTTCGTGGTCGTTCTCGTCGAAATAAAGGTCGTACCAGGACTTGTTGATGTCACGGTAGGGGAGAAAACGCTCGAAACTGCGATTGAAGAACATCTCGCTGTACATCGCCTCGACTTGGCGCCCGTACCCCAACTCAATGAAATTGCCGTACAGGAGCGGACTTATGGGAGCCTTTGAATATTCCTCGGCAGTGACTATGAATGGTTTTTCGTTTTTTGGTCCGGCCGCAAGGACATTAACCACCGGCAAGATGGCTACGGCGGCCGATAGTATTTGTTTGTGGATCATCATATTATCTCAACACAGGGGCGCATTTTACTCCCATTAGTTTGAGGGCGGAGACAAATTCGGAAGTGACCGCTACCTGAAACTTCGTGGAGTGGAATTCTATGTTGTACTTCGTTCCTGGGTCGTAGACAAACATCTTCAAGGGAGTCTTTCCCTTGTTGGCTTTTACAAGCTCTACAAGTTCTTTGCGGAATTTCTCTGTCAGCATCGGTGTGCCGATACTGATCGAGAAACCGGCAAGCTTGCTTTCATTGATATTGCCGAGCAAGGATATTCCTTTGACTCTGAATCCGAAAGGGGCGGTCTTGCCTTGTGCCCTCTCCTCTTGCCTGATGGAATATTTTTCCTCGATGTCGCCCTCTATGTAAAGGCTGGCGTGTGGCTGGAGGTATCTCATGAAAGTTTCGTGCTCTTTGCCGAACAAGGAGAGCTCATAGGAACCGCTGTAGTCCTCCAGCTTTGTCCGGGAATAGGGTTTTCCAGTCTTTGAGGTCAGAGTCGCCGTCTCGGTAACAAGGCCGGCCACTGCCACTTTCATCTTTTTCTTGTTCTTGTCGCATTCGGCAACCAGGTTGTCCAGGGTGGCGAGCTCCTGGTTGGTGAAAGTCTCCATTTCGAAGGAATATTTCTCCAGCGGATGGGAGGATATGTACATCCCGACATATTCCTTCTCCTTCTGAAGGATTTCCAGCTCATCGTCAACCTCCACATTCTCAGGGATTTCCGGCCGTACGGGCTTCATTTCCTCCATATCCCCGAACAGGGAAGCCCCGGAGTCGGCGTTATCCTGGCTGTAGAGGGTGGCATAGCGCGCCAGCTCGTCAATGAAGAAGTTGCCGTTCTTGCAAGGCATGTAGAATTGTCTGCGCTTGATTTTGAAGGAATCAAATGCTCCTGAATAGACGAGGCATTCCATGGCTTTCCGGTTGAGGACACTTCCCATTCTTTCCACGAAGTCGAACACGTCCTTGTAGGGTCCGTCACTTTCCCTTCCGGCGATGATCGCGTCTGCCACGTTGGTGCCGAAGCCTTTTATTCCCTTGAGCCCGAAGCGGATATCGCCGTCTTTGTTGACAGTGAAATGGGAATATGACTCGTTGACATCAGGGCTTTTCACCTTGATTTTATGGGCTTTGCAATCGGAGAGGATCTTGCGGATCTCGGCGGTGTTCCCCAAGTTGCAGGACAAGTTGGCCGCGAAGAACTCGGCGGGGTAGTGACATTTCAACCAGCCGGTCTGGTAGGAGACCCAGGCGTAGCAGGTCGCGTGGGACTTGTTGAAAGCGTACTGGGCGAACTTCTCCCAGTCTTTCCAGATCTTGTCCAGGGTCTTCTCCGGGTGGCCGTTGGCCATTCCTCCGCTCATGAACTTGTCTTTGAGCTCGTTCAGGATGGCTATCTGTTTCTTTCCCATTGCCTTACGCAGCTTGTCAGCCTCACCTTTGGTGAAGCCGGCGAGCTTCTGGGAGAGGAGCATGACCTGCTCCTGATAGACTGTGACCCCGTAGGTGTCGCTCAGGAATTCCTCCATGTCGGGGAGGTCATAGTCGATGGGCTCAAGCCCAAGTTTCCTGTCGATGAAGTTAGGAATATAATCCATCGGGCCCGGCCTGTAGAGCGCGTTCATCGCTATCAGGTCCTCGAAACGCTCGGGATGAAGCCTTTGCAGGTTGTTCTTCATGCCGGGAGACTCGAACTGGAACACACTGTCGGTGTCGCCACGGCTATAAAGCTCGTAGGTGGGTTTGTCGTTTATGTCGATAGCCTCGATGTCGATGTCCACTCCATGACGAAGCTTGATGTTGTCCAGGCATTTGTGGATGATTGTCAAGGTGTTGAGTCCAAGGAAGTCCATCTTCAGCATTCCGACATCCTCGATGTAGTGGCCGTCGTACTGGCTGGTCCAGACAAGCTCGCCGGACTCTTTCTCGACCGAAAGGCAGATGGGAATATAGTCGGTGAGACGGCCCCGGCCGATGATGGTGGCGCAGGCGTGCTGGCCTACCTGGCGGATGCATCCCTCAAGTTTCTGGGCGTATTGCAGCACATCCTTTACTTGGTCCGAACCATTGGCGAGAAGATCCTTGAATTCAGGGACAAGGCGGTAGCAGTTCTTAAGGGTGATCTTGACATCGGTTTCCTCCATGCCTTTCTGGAACCAATGTCCGTCCTTCTCATAAGATTTGAATCCCGGTTTCAACTCATCCAGTTTGGGGTTGAATGGATATTCCTTCTCGACTTTCTCGCTGAGGCGGTCGGGAACCAGGCTTGAGAGCCGGTTGGATTCATCGAGAGGCAGGTCCCTTACCCTCGCCACATCCTTTATCGCCCCCTTCGCGAGCATGGTACCGAAGGTGATCACCCGCGAAACATGGTCCTTGCCATAAGTCTCATCGACATATTTGTGGGCGAGTCCCAAGTCCTCGAAGTCCACGTCGATATCCGGCATCGAGATTCGGTCCGGGTTGAGGAAACGCTCGAACAGGAGCTGGTATTTGATCGGGTCCAGATTGGTGATCCCGAGGCAGTAAGCCACAGCGGATCCTGCGGCGGATCCACGTCCAGGGCCAACGAGGCTGCCCATCCTGCGGCATGCGGCTATGTAATCCTGGACGATGAGGAAATAGTCAGGGAAGCCCATTCGGCAGATGGTCTTGAGCTCAAAATCAAGCCTTTCCGCCTGCTCCTCGTTGAGGGTGTCCCCGTAGCGTCTCTTGGCTCCCTCGTAGGTGAGGTGGCAAAGGTAAGCCACCGACCGGCAGAACTCGTCTCCACGATAATTGCCTTTCTTGTCATTCCTTCCGGTGTCGATGACATCCTTGTATTCTTCAAGGTAATTGTCTATCTCGGCCAGGAAGGCGGGATCGATCTCGTATTTTGGAAGGACATGGTCCCGGTCGATGCTGTAGACCTCGACCTTGCCGGCTATCTCAAGGGTGTTGGCGAGGACTTCCGGATGGTCGGGGAACAGGGCCGCCATCTCCTCTTCGCTCTTCAGGTACTCCTGCTGGGTGTAGTGGAGGCGTGGTTCCTCGAATATCTTCTTGCCGGTGTTCAGGCAGATCAGGTGGTCGTGGGCAGGACCATCCTCCTTGTCCACGAAATGCACGTCGTTGGTGGCCACGACCTTGACTCCGGTCTCTTCGGCCAGCTTGAAGATCCCGGCATTGCTTATCTGCTGCTGCTCAAATACTTCCAGCGAGAGCCCGGGGACTTCGGTCTTGTGGAGCATGACCTCCAGGTAGTAGTCATCCCCGAAAACCTTCTTGTGCCACTCGACGGCTTTGCGGGCGGCCGTGAGGTCTCCGGCCACGATGTCCTTCGGGATCTCTCCGGCGAGACAGGCGGAACAACAGATCAGACCCTCGTGGTATTTCTCGATTATCTCATGGCTGACCCTGGGCTTTCCGTAGTAGAGTCCCTCGATGTGACCGAGGGAGACAATGTTCGAAAGGTTCTTGTAGCCTTCGTAGTTCTTAGCCAGAAGAATCAGGTGGTAGTACGACCTGTGCTCATTGTCCTTGAGCTTCGGGTCGTAATGCCTGGTGACGTACACCTCGCAGCCTATGATGGGCTTGACTTTGTACTCTTTTGTCTCCTTGTCGCGATGCTTGTCCGCGAACTTGAAGAATTCCTTGACACCGTACATGTTGCCATGGTCGGTGATGGCAAGGGCCGGCATTCCCATAGCCTCGGCCCGGTCGAAAAGAGTGGCTATCGACGAGAAACCGTCGAGGATGGAGTACTGGGTATGGACGTGCAGGTGTACGAATGACATTAGAGTTCCTCCTCGACTTTGGCTTTGATGAATCTTACTCCATGGGAGGGGATGATGTAGGTGGCGTCTGTGGGGATGTCTTCCTGGCGCCAGAGATCACGGACGGTCGTGACATCCTCGAGGCCTATTTTCCCGAGAGCTCCTTTCAGGAACGTCGGCATGGGAGCGTCGTTGAGATTGAATATTCCGATAGCGATTGTGCCGTCAGACAGGCGGCGGCTCCACATCTGCACATTGTCCTCGTCGATGTCCCTGTGGGCCTGTTCTCCGAGGATGTCCTGATTGACAGCGTTCACTTCGTTGTTGCAGAGAAGATTGAAGGTGAAGTCGTCTATTTGGGCCAAGTCACAACCTATCAGCATGTTGGCGGCTAGGAGCGACCATAGTGTGATGTGGGTATATTGCTCGTCGGGAGTCAGGCGGCTGTCCCTGAGGTTGTCGCTCCAGCCGACTTTTCCGACCACAAGCATGTCGGGGTCGTTCCAGTGGCCTGGCCCGGCATAGGGGTAGAGATCTGTCTGCCGTTTGAATCCGATGTCGTAGAGAGACTCCCAGGTGTCGGTGATGTCTCCGGTGGTCCTCCAGGAGTTAGCGTCCACAGCGTGTCCCCAAGTCCACACATTCGCCATGCCGTACTGGCAGAGCGAATAGAATATGTCGCGGGGTTGTTCCCTGAGGAATTGCTGCATTTTGAGGTAAGGGCGCACGTAGGCGGCGACAGACTTGTCGGGATTCGGCTCGAAGACTTTACTGTAGCCGCACCAGTCGTATTTGAGGTAGTCCACGCCCCATTCGTTCCAGGTCTCGGCGTCCTGCCGCTCATGGTCGAGGGTGCCGAGGTAGCCTCCGCAAGTGCGGTCGCCGGGGCTGGAATATATTCCCATCTTGAGGCCGTTGGAGTGGAGCCACTCTCCCAGACCTTTCATGTCAGGGAACTTGTCGTTGGTCTGGATCCGGCCCTCGGAGTCGCGCTCTTCGGCTTCCCAGGCGTCGTCGATGTTGATGTAGGAATATCCATAATCAGCCAAGCCACTGTTTATCAACGCTGTGGCCGAAGACATGACCTTTTCCTGCGAGACGCTAACGCCCCAGCAGTTCCAGGAGTTCCATCCCATGGGAGGCGTCAAGGCGATCTTGGATCCCACCTTGAGGGTGAAATCCGCCTCGGCGGCGCCTTTCGAGTTGCTGGCTTTCAATACGAGTTTGTAGTCCCCTTCCTTAAGGACCTTGCCGCTGAGGACTCCCTTCTCCGGATCGAGGCTCACACCTTCAGGGAGGCCTTCTACTGAATATTTCATGGGTTTTTCTCCGGAGAATGCCAGACGGAAGATAACGGGAGATCCGGGCCTTACTCCGAACACCTTCGGCCCGTTGTAACGGGGGGTGGCCGGAGCCTTCGGAGTCAGTATATAAGCCGGGCAGAATGTGCCGCTCAAGGTCTCGCCGGAACGATTGTCCCTGTAGGTGATGGTCAAGGTATTCTGTCCAACAGCGGGGACAAATGCGGTGTGGCCTTTCTTGGGAGTGAGCTTCACGGCCTTGGAACTGATGGTGGATCTCTCGCCGGTCATCGGGTCAGTCGCGTCCACCTCAAGTTTGCCATCCAGTTTGGTTGTCGTGCTCAAGCTGACCTCGCAGCCGTTATCGCCCTTTGTGACGGTCATGGCGGCGATAGCGTCGAGAGTAACTTGACCGATGTGGGCAGGTCCCTCGAAAAAGCCTCCCGGATTGCCACCGTTATAGACTCTGACGGCGATCACATTCTCCTTGTCCCAAAGGACATCCTTAGGATCCACAAGGTACTTTCTGGGGGTGTCCCATTTACCCTCATAACCACCTTCTTCTTCAGGTGTCCTTCCGGTCTTCCCGACCAGCTTCCCGTTGAGATAAGTCTCGTCGCAGTCGTCGATCGAGCCGAGGTCCAGCAGGACCTTTTCGGGAAAAGCGGCGCCGTTCTTTATCGAAGATGGGATTGTCACATGGATCCTGTACCATGCGTAAGAATCGTCATTGGAGATCCCTTGATCGTCCCAAGTCTTATCCAACGAAAGAATTTTCCAGGCGCTGTCATCAAATCCCGGCGCTTTCCACTCTGGGGAGTCCCCGACGCTGAACTTGGCGTTCTTTACCTCCACACTCTGGGCGCTGGCTGAGATGTTCAGCAAAACCAATGAAACAAAGCAAAATACGAATCTCCTCATGATAACTGGTTTTTTACTAGTGAAATGTCTTGCAAGTTATCGAAAAAAAGGATTCCAAGCAAGAGCTGGAAAGTGGTAGTTTTCTCTCTATTTTGCTATATTTGTAAATACCAAAACATTAAACATTCGAAGTTATGAAAGGTGATTCATTATTCGCTTTGATAGCGGGAGCGGCCGCCGGATTGACTCTCGGCCTGCTGTTCGCTCCGGAGAAAGGAGAAGAGACACGTCGCAAGGTTAAAGTGGCCGCGGCTGAAGGCTGGGACGAGTTTGTCGACGCGGCTGGAGACGGCATAGACAAGGCCAAGGAAGCCTATGAGGATGTGAAGGAAGGCGCGGAAAGCGCGACAAGCAGGCTCAAGGCCCGCGCGAGGCTGGCCCGCAGGGATCTCAAGGACTTGAAAGAAACTCTGACCGATCAGGCTTCCGAGATTAAGGACGAGGCCCGTATGAGGATTCTCGCCCAGCTGGACAAGCTTGAGAAAGCCCTGTCCAAGGATCCCGATGATAGGGAGGATGAGTGGAACGAGCAAGACGCTTGAGGATCATGAGCGATTTCACAAGGCCGGTTGAGGATCTCGGGCAGAAGACCACGGAGTACGTCGACCTTCGGATCGATGAGCTCAAGCTGAAGACGGCCAAGGGCTTGTCCTTGACCCTCAGTAAGTTGCTATACATGCTGCTGGTTCTTTTCGTCGTGTCCATCATCATGATCTCGATAGCGGTCGGTGGCGTGATGTGGATCGGCGAGATGGTGGGCAGCTACGCCGGTGGGGCCGGGATCGTGGCAGGGTTCTTCCTGCTTGTCCTTGGAGTCCTTATCTTGTTGAGGAAGAAGTTGTTCCGGAACACATTCGTTCCATTATTCATCGACCTTTTCTTTGAGGAGGGCAAATGACGGGCACCATGAAGTACAGAGACATCAAGACAATGGACCAGCTTGAGGAAGCCCAAAAGCAGGTCAAGAGACGCATCTCCGAACAGGAAGGGGCGGTGAGACATTCGTTCGCCGACGTGAAGGAATCTTATTCTCCCGGCAATATGCTGCTGTCCGGATTGAAGTCCGTCTCTTCTTATATTCCTATCGATCAATTACTTCTGTCTACCGTTAGAATTTTCAAGCGCAAGTTGCTCAAATGAGAAACCGAGTCGAGGCCATCAGGGACATGATGCGCTCCCGGGGATGGGACGCTGTCGTCCTGACCGGGAATGACCCCCATGCCAGTGAATATTCCGCTCCGAGGTGGCATCAGGTCGCCTGGGTCTCCGGTTACACCGGGGAGGGGGATCTCGTCATAACGGAGGATCATGCCGGACTTTGGACCGACACCCGCTATTTCATCCAGGCTGAAAGGCAGTTGAGAGGAACCGGGATCGAGCTCCACAAGACAAGGGTCCAGGACCAGGTGCTTATTCCTGAATGGCTTGCGGCCCAGTTCGCAGGCTATGGCGAGGTGGTCGTGGCCGTGGATGGACTTGGGATGAGCGCTTCTTCGGTGAATGAGATAAGGGAGGCTGTCGGAGTTGACAGGACCGCTGTCGCCGATGTCCCCGACCTTCTCTCCCCGCTGTGGACTGACCGTCCCGAGATCCCCCGGACGCCGGTTATCACCCTGGGGGCGGAAACGGTGGGATGGTCCCGGAAACAAAAGATAGTTTGGATTCGGAAATGGTTGGCGGACAAGGGGTTCGATGCCATCTTGATCTCCGCTCTCGACGAGATCGCATGGATGCTCAATGTCCGAGGGAGTGATGTGGCCTACAATCCGGTGGTCATATCTTATCTTCTTATCACCTCGGACACGACCCAGTGGTTCGTAAGGAAGGGCCCTGCCGATTCGGAAGACAGCGAGACCTCCGACAGTTTCTATGAGCTTACCGCCGACGGAGTCAATATCCAGGACTATTCCGACATCGCCATGGCTCTCGCCGGAATGGTGGATGACGACTACATCAAACGCTTGTTCGTGGATTCATCCACCCTCAACTACAATCTGTACGGAATTCTCAAGGAAAACACCCTGCAGGACAGCGTAGTAGCCGGAAAGTCTCCTGTCGCCCTTCGGAAAGCGGTCAAGAATGAGGTTGAGATCGCCGGGCTCAAGGAGGCCCATCTTGAGGACGGCCTTGCCATGGAACGTTTCCTTTTTTGGCTTGAGACCATGATCAAGGGAGGGGAGCCGGTCAATGAATATGAATGCTCACTGAAACTCCATGAGTTCCGTTCAGAGATAGAAGGTTTCCGAGGCGAGAGTTTCGAGACCATTTCCGCCTATGGCCCTTCCGCGGCCCTTCCCCATTATGTGACCCCGGAGAGCGGATCCGCGGAGTTATATGCCAACGGGCTGTACCTGTGCGATTCCGGCGGGCAGTATCTTTTCGGCACCACCGACATAACCCGCACGGTTCCTCTCGGACCTTGCTCCCAGCTTGAGAAAGAGGACTATACCCTTGTGCTTAAGGGGCATATAGCCTTGTCCAGGATAGTGTTCCCGAAAGGTACGGCCGGATGCCAGCTGGATGTTCTAGCAAGGGCCCCGCTCTGGAACTCGAAGAGGAATTTCGGCCACGGGACCGGCCACGGCGTGGGCTTTTATCTCAATGTCCACGAGGGGCCCCAGGACATCAGGCAGAATTTCAACAAGCAAGCCTTCCTTCCCGGGATGGTCACCACCGATGAGCCGGGAATATACAGGGAGGGACGACATGGGGTACGTCATGAGAATGTGTTGCTTTGCGTTGATGCCGGCGAAAACGATTTCGGACGCTGGCTCCGGTTCGAGCCGTTGACCTTGTGCCATTTTGACACTTCAGTCCTGTTGACGGAACTACTTGACGAGTCCGAGATCAGGTGGCTCAACGACTACAATGAGCGGGTCTTCCGGACCCTTTCGCCACGTCTTTCACCGGAGGTCTCCCAGTGGCTTCGAGAAAAAACATTACCGATAACCAAGTAATTAATATTCAATAATATGAGATTATCTGAATTGTTGCCGGTCTTTTTAATAACGCTGGCATCTTGTTCTGTTGAGCCGAGGAAAGATTCTTCCGCCTACCCTGAGTGGGAGTACTCCAAGATCAAGAAGGAGCTTACCCAGGGGTGGAACACATGGGACACCCGAAGTGTGTTCACCCAAGTCTGGAGCGCCGACAAACTTGGAATCAGAATGTCTTTTGTCGATGAGTCAGGCAAGGAATTCGACCAGATAAGGATCGGAAACATGAACGATGACGCTGCGGTTGTGCACCCATACGACCACACCTACGACGGGCGTTACAGCGAGGTGGACGCCACCTGGCATGGGATTTCCGTCAAGCTCCGCTGTTCCGCCGAAGGGCGCCGGCTGGTCATGTTGCTGACTCCGAAGGAAGAAGGAAGCCGTGGCCAGATTAAAATCCGCGCCGGGCAGAACTGGGAAGGATTGCCGACCTATTATGGCGGCTGGAAAGTCTCAGAGGAGGGTTTTGACCTCTTTTCCCAATTTCGGTCCAACGTGATGAGCGGCAAGGTCGTCGGTAAGGGCAAGAGGTTTGTCCAGACTGGCCAGAACGATGGTTATTACCTGTGCGATTCCGACGCTCCGGTCTTGGTTTACACCGGAGACGACATCTCTTTGGAGGAAGCCGAGGCTCTAATGAAGGCTCGCAAAGAAGAGTTCGTGAATGAAGGCAAGGCAAAGTGGGGTGACAAATACGAGAGCTACCACGCCATGCAGAGCATACTCGCATGGGACACGGTCTATGACCCGATGGACGGGATCGTGGTGACTCCGGTGAGCCGGAACTGGAACATGAGCAATTCCACGGTCAGCGACATAATGGGAGCATACGTGCTTTTCGATTGGGACACATATTTCGCCAGCGAGATGTTTTCGGTGGACAATCGGGAACTTGCTTACTGTAACGCTATTGAGATCACGATGGCAGCCGATAAATGCGGGTTTGTCCCTAATTTCACGACATCCAACAGTTGTTCGGTGGACCGCTCGCAACCTCCTGTGGGGTCCCGTGCCGTTTGGACAATATACGAGCGTTACCACGACCGTTGGTTCCTTGAACTACTCTATCCGAGACTCTTGAGGTGGAATCTATGGTGGCCGGCCAACCGTGACCAGGAGGGTCTTCTTTGCTGGGGATCAACACCGGCGGGAGGAGCTTTCCACACTGATGAGCCTACCGCACGTCAGCAGGCGATCTATGAGAGCGGACTGGACAACACCTGGGTATATGACGACTCCAGGTTCCTTCTCGACAAGAATGTCGTTTGCTACAATGATGTCGGATTGAGCGCTATGTACGTGATGGACTGCGAGTTCCTTGCGAAAATCGCGGATGAGCTGGGGTATCGTAAGGATGTCAAGGAGATCCGTCAAAGGGGGGAATATTACAAAAAGAACCTCCAGTCGCTTTGGAGCGATGAGGACGGAATGTTCTTCTGCAAGGATTTAAGGGATGGCCAGCTGGTCAAGAAGATGGATGCGACGAACTTTTATCCGATGCTTTGCGGAGCGGCCTCGCCCGAGCAGGCCGGGCGCATGGTTAAGGAGCATCTGACCAATGACAATGAGTTCTGGGGCGAGTGGATCGTCCCGGTCACACCGAGAAACTCGCCCGCGTTCAAGGACAACAATTATTGGCGCGGCCGCATCTGGGGCCCTACCAACTTCTTGGTCTATCTTGGGTTACGGGAATATGGGTTCGAAGATGTCAGGAAGGAGTTCGCCCAAAAGTCCAACAAGCTCCTGATGAAAGACTGGCTTGCCAGAGGTTACATCTATGAGAACTGGAACGCTGTCACCGGCCAGGGCGACGACGTCAACAACAGTGACCGTTTCTATCACTGGGGATCCCTTCTGGGATACATCAATCTGATGGAAAATTGATTTTTTTGGCCGTATTCTCGAATTTTCTGCGTTAATAATGTGGAAAGTTTTGGAACAGGTGTCTGAAATAAGTGAGCAGAAGCTAGCTCTTTTGTGTGCGGAAGGAGACAGGGAAGCTCAAAGGGAGTTGTATAGAAGATATGCGACCAGATTGACTGCGCTCTGTTCCAGATACTCGGCCGGACCATCAGAGGGTATGGACCTGATGCATGACGCGATGATAAAGGCTTTGCATCAGATCGGACGCTACCATTACATGGGCGAAGGTTCACTCTTCAGGTGGCTTTGCAGGTTGGCTATTAATATGTCCGTTGACAAGTTCAAGCGGGAGCGTAGGTTAGAAATTAGCGACACGACTTTTGAGATACCTGACCAAACAGCACCGTCACAGGAAGATACACGAGGAGTACCTCTTGATGTTTTGCAGAGAATGGTTTCCAGCTTGCCTGGTTCAAAGAGATTGGTTTTTAATATGTTCTGCATTGACGGATTCTCCCATAAGGAGATAGGCGAAAAGCTTGGAATAACAGAAAAGGCCTCATCTTCTACTTTGGCCAAGGCAAAGAAGATGTTGGCCCGGATGATAAAGGAATACAACGAAACACTCAAGTGAGATTCTGATGGATAAATGGTTGGAGATAATAAGTGAACGGTTGAGGGACGCCCAGTTGCCGTTGCCACCTGGTGATTGGGAGGTGTTTGAGGCTAAATTAAAGGCTAAGAAACGGCACTCTATGTTTGTCCGGTGGGCGGCCGCGGCGGCCTCTCTTGCTGCCGCTGCCGCCGTGGCGGCATTTTTCCTGCCAAAGAAGTCAGTCGAAGAGGTTATAGAGAAGGTGGTTTCTCCGGTTTCTCCGGTTTCTCCGGTTTCCCCGGTTTCCCCTATTCCGGAAAGGTTAGCCCAAGCCTCCGACACCCCTGTAACCCCTCCCCCTGTCATTCTGAGCCCGCATTCCCCTGTCATTCTGAGCCCGCAGGGCGAAGAATCTCCGCAGGGCGAAGAATCTGCCGCCCCTGTCATTCTGAGCCCGCAGGACGAAGAATCTACTTCCCCCGCCCCTGTCATTCTGAGCCCGCATTCCCCTGTCATTCTGAGTCCGCAGGACGAAGAATCTGCCGATTTCCAAGACTATGAGACTTCTAGGGAAACCCCTTCCCGAAGGCGGCTCACTGTCGCTCCCCATCTCGGAGGGATGCGGAGCGACGTTGCCGCTCAGGTTTCTTTCCCATCTTTTCCGGGAAAAAACTTTTATGCGTCGAACCACGGCAAACAAGGGTTAGTACCATATTCTAATAGTTTGAACAACGGTCTTTCTTCCCTTTCAGCTGACCACTCCATCCCGATTACTTTCGGTGTGGATCTCAGTTTTCCGATTAATCAGCGGCTGGCTATAACCTCGGGGGTGGAGATGTCTTCATACAAGTCAGTTTTCACTGAGATTATTTATAAACAGTCTTTGACCCAAAACAGGTATTTGACCCAGAAT